>Ga0207678_10000571_pt1 | contig 33712 bp, 35 predicted proteins | sample KBSC63metaG_FD_184319 | JGI IMG/M metagenome (GOLD analysis project Ga0207678, IMG submission 184319) | Corn rhizosphere microbial communities from Kellogg Biological Station, Michigan, USA - KBS C6-3 metaG (SPAdes) (version 2) | ecosystem: Host-associated > Plants > Roots > Rhizosphere > Soil ... | reverse complement strand
GTGCCGCCGTTGAACTCGTACCGCTTCCACATCTTGAACGGGGTGTTGAAGGCCATCGCCCAACCGTTGGGATAGTGGTTGTAGGTCTTGGTCCCGCCGAGCTCCTCCAGCATTGCCAGGTTCGCCTGCATGTCGTCCGGGATGCCGTTGAACATCTTGTTCTCGTTCACCGAACCGTCCGGGCCGCCCTCGCCGCTGGCGCCGTTGTCGGATACGAGGATGATCATGGTGTTCTCGCGCTGCCCGGACTCCTCCAGGTAGTCCAGCAGCCGGCCGATGTGATGGTCGGCGTGGGCCAAGAACGCGGCGTACACCTCGGCCATCCGGCGGAACAGTCTCTTCTCGTCCTCCGACAGCGACTCCCAGGGCCTGGTGACGTCCAACGGCGGGAACGGCTGACCGTCGGGACCGGTATGGGACTCCGACGTACCGAGCGGGTTCAGCTCGGGCAGCTCGGTGCCGGCCGGGACGATCCCCATCTCCTTCTGCCGCGCCAGCGTCTGCTCCCGCAGCGCCTCGTACCCCATGTCGAAGCGCCCCCTGAACTTGGCGATCCACTCCTTCGGGGCATGGTGCGGCGCATGGGCCGCACCAGGCGCGTAGTACAGGAAGAACGGCTTGTCCGGCGCGAGCACCTTCGCGTCCTTGATGAACTCCAGCGCCTTGTCGGTGAGGTCCTCGGTGAGGTGGTAGCCCTCCTGCGGCGACTTCGGCTGGTCGACCGGGTGGTTGTCGTACACCAGGTCCGGATACCACTGGTTGGTCTCGGCGCCGAGGAAGCCGTACCAGCGCTCGAACCCGCGGCCGGACGGCCAGTTGCGTCGGGTCGAGGCCACGTTCATCTCGATGGTCGGGCACAGATGCCACTTGCCGACCATGTAGGTGTTCCACCCCAACTCGCCGAGGATCTCCGGGAGCATGCCGTTCTCCGGCGGGATCGTCCCGCTCGCATTCGGGAAACCGACCGCGGCCTCGGTGATGCAGGCCATCGAGTTCCGGGTGTGGTTGCGCCCGGTCAGCAGGCAGGAGCGGGTCGGCGAGCAGAGCGCCGTGGTGTGCCACTGCGTGAACCGCACGCCGTCGGCGGCGATGCGATCGATGTTCGGCGTCTCGATCGGCCCGCCGTAGCAGTTCATCGCCGAGAAACCCACGTCGTCGAGCACGATGTAGACGACGTTGGGCGCGCCGGCCGGCGCCTTGGGCGGCGCGAACGGCGACCAGTCCGGAACCGAATCCCTGATGTCGATGCCGATCGTGCCTTTGAACTCTCGGTCCACGTCATCGCTCCTTCCGCGCACATCGGTCTCCGCAGCGGGACGACCCTGCGAAGGAGGTCACCTCGGCTCATCCACCCAGCTCACACGGCCCGGGACCGAGGCACGGCGGCGGACGCGCACCCCTATCTGACCGCACCCGCAGGCGGCGGGCTTCACCCGCCACGGATAGGCCGAACGTCGTCTCGCGCGGTCGGGAGCGACAGTTCTCACGACGATCATCGACCGGCCGGCCCACAGGCGCCGGAGCACCGGGGTCCTCGTGCCGGCTGGGTCGATCTCCGCGGGACGAACCAGCTCAGGATGCGAGCAGGCCGAGGTCGTGGCCACGTTGCACCGCCTGCGTGCGGGTGGAGCACTGCAGCTTCCGGTAGACCGCGGCGACGTGGGTCTTCACGGTGTTCCGCGAGGTGTACAGCTCATCGCCGATCTCGCCGAGCGAGAGGTGGGTCGGCAGCAGTTGGAGCACGCGCATCTCGGCCGGACTCAGCGCCATCGGGCTCGGGACTCGGACGTGTCCGCCTTGTCGGGCCAGGTCGGCCGACAGCCGGCGCAGCTGGTCCCGGAGTGTTCCTTCAGTCAGCAGCCGGGTGAGATGCCCGCGCGCTTCCTCGGCCCAGTGGCGGGCGGCGACGAAGTCGCCGAGGTCGAGGAAGATCTGGCCCAGCGTGAGGGCGACCTGAGCCGAGAGCCAGGGGAACGCTGCCGGTGAGGGTGCCGTGTACAGACGCAACGCCGTACCGACGTGGCGCCGGGCAGCCTGCCGGTCCCGCTGGTGGGCGGCGACCCTGGCGGCGGCGGTATAGCTCACGATGCTGAACAGGTGCTGCTGGAGATGGCCGGTCGCGATCACCTCCAGAGCCTGGCCGGCCTTCCGTTCCGCGCGGGGCCAGTCGTCCCGCTCGGCCGCGAGCAGCGACATCTCGGCGAGTGCGGCAGCAGCAGCGGGTGGTTGCGCCGCGCGTCCGGCGCGCGCCGCAAGGCTGAGCTCCTTCACCGCCAGTCCGGGAGCGCCGGTAAGCGCGTGCGCGACGCCGAGCATCCCCATGGCGATCGGGTGCCAAGGGCTGCCCGGTTGCTCGAGGTCCACGGCCGCGGTCGCGTCCAGGAGCATCCGGTCGACTCCCAGCCCTCCCATGACCGCACGCAGGACCGCGATGGCGGAGGTGAGCGAGATGCTGCCGTCCGGCAGCGGGCCCTCGAAAGATCCGCGCTCCGCCACGTGGAGGCACTGCTGAGCGCGCAGCGGATCTCCGGAGAGCGCGAAGATCCAGGCCGCGGTGATCGCCAGCGGCGGGTAGTCGGCGAGCCCGGCGGAGTCCAGCGCATCCAACCAGCCGCAGACCGTGCGGAGTCGCCCTTCGGCGCAGAACTCGCCTGCATGCCGGTTGACCAGCGTGGCCGCGGTCATGGTGTCCTGGCCGGCGACGGCATGCGCGATGGCCTCCTCGGGCAGGCCTCGCTCCACGTACCATGCGGCCGCGCGCCGGTGCACCCGCAGCTCCTCGCCGGGTTCGCGCCGCCGGAGCTCTGAGAGAAGCATCTCGGCTATCAGGCGGTGATAGCGGTACCACTCGCCGTGCCGGTCCAGCGGCACGACGAACAGGTTGCGGCGGGCGGCGTCGGCGAGCCGGCTGGCGGAGCCGCTGCCGCCCAGCACGTGGTCGCAGAGCGCACCGCACATGTGTCCGAGCGCGGCGGTGCGTAGCAGGAACCGAACGGTTGCCGAAGACTCTCGGGCGAGCAGTTCGTCGCGAACGTAGTCCACGATGAACGGGTCATCACCGGCGATCCCGCCCGCTGTCTCGGCCGCGTCCGATGCGGCCCGGGTGGCCAACGCGGCGAGGTAGACCCCTGCTGGCCATCCCTCGGTGCGCCGGACCAGCGCTCTCAGCGCGTGGTCGGAGCAGTCGACACCTGCCGCCAGGAGAACGACTCGTGCCTCGTCCTCGGTGAACTTCAGGTGGTCAGGGCCGAACTCGACGTACCGGCCTTCGCTGCGCAGACGGCCGAAGGCAAGCACGAGCCGAGATCCGGCCGCGATGCGGAACCCCGGCGGAAGGCCGGCGGCGAGCGCGCGGACGAAGTTCACCGCCCCTACGGTCTGCAGCTCGTGGGCGTCGTCGAGCACCAGTACTCCCGGTCGCGCCCAGCTCCGCAATGAGGCCAGCAGGTGGGGCAGCGCAACAAGATGTCGTGATCCGTCCCCGTCCGCCAGCGCCCGGAAGACCGCTGGGTCCAGCGGCTCGATTCGGTGCAGTGCGCGGGCAATGCGCCCGGCGAGCCGAACCGGATCCTTGTCCGCCTCCTCGACCGTCACCCAGGTGAAGTCCCGGGCATCTGTAGCCGACCACTGGCTCAACACAGTCGTCTTCCCGTACCCGGCGGGCGCCGCCAGCAGCACGAGCGGAACGTCGTCCGGGGTTGCGGCGAGATGTCTGAGGAGCCTGGTGCGGGCAACCAGACCGTCTCGAAGAATCGGCGCCTGGATCTTGGGCGCACTCTGGGCTACCGCAAGCTTCCCGACGCTGCTCCCGGTCATGAATCCACCCTGCATCGACGCGATGAGGTGTGCACCGCCGGGATCTGGGGCAGCCGGCTAGATCTTACCTTCTCAGCCCGGTAGCCGGCGATTTCAAACAGCACGAGGCGGCACCGGCCGCTGCCGACTGACGACAAGCGCACGTCCGACCCACCGCCCGGCGGGAGCGACTAGAGCCCGCCGGCGGCCCGGTCTCGGTGTCGGCGGATGCACTCGTACCCGAGCCGGCACACGTGGCTCATCCGGTCGGGATGGTGACGTGACGCCGGGCACCAACGACCCTATGGCCATGACGGCGACGGTGCTACTGGCCGGCCAGCAAAGGCGGCTGCTCCGCGCCGCCATCGTGGGCGGTCTGGGCCCTCAGGCCCGAGCCGATCAGCTCCCTGAGCAACAGCAGGACATTCGGCCGGACAGGGGTAGCACGCCGTGGGACGAGCTCAGGGCGGCGGGGAAAGATCGGAATCCGGCGCGGCTGGGCTGCCAAGGAGGATCCGTGACCGAGCGCGGACCGGTACAGATCGTTGTCGTCGGCTTCGCTGGCGACGAGTTCGCCGGTCGGATCCTCCCCGAACTGCGGCGGCTTCGCAGCGGCGAGTTGATTCGCCTCCTCGACGCCATCTTCGTCAGCAAGGACGAGGATGGTTGCCTCACGACGGTGGACGTCCTCGACGCCGGGGGCGGGGAGTGGCCGGAGTTCGGCGAGATCCTCGGTGCGCTCATCGGGTTCGACTCCCATTGCGAGGGCCTCAAGGTGGGAGCCGACGCCGGCACGGCGGATTGCGCCTACGGCTTAGATGCCGGCGAGGCGTGGGCGATTTCGGACGCCATTCCGGCGGACGCTTGCGCTGTGGTGGCACTGATCGAGCATCTCTGGGCCATTCCGCTCCGCGGCGCCGTTACCCGCGGCGGCGGCTTTGCTCTCGAGGACACCTGGCTACATCGTGCCAATCTGGTCGCCGTCGGCGCGCTGACCAGCAACGGCATCGCCTAGATGTTCTGCCCGGGACCGCACGACGCCAATAGCGATCGAGCCTCCTCGGCGGAGAGCCGGTCCAGCTGCCGAAACCTCCCGGCGTCGGGCCGCGGCGGCTAGATTCGGTGGACCGGTCGCCCACGCCCTGGAGGACCCGTGGCAGTCGAGGATTTCGAGGTCGGGCTGGGACGCCGGACGGCGAACTTCGCTGCGCTGACACCGCTGGTGTTCCTCGACTGGAGCGCAGACGTGTATCCCGAGCACCTCGCCGTCGTGCACGGGGCGCGTCGGTACAGCTGGAGCGCGACCCGGGACCGGTGCCGCCGGCTGGCGTCCGCGCTCGCCGCCCGGGGCATCGGACGGGGCGACACCGTGGCGGTCCTGCTCGCGAACACCCCCGAGATGATCGAGGCCCACTTCGGGATCCCTATGACCGGGGCCGTCCTCGTGCCGCTCAACACCCGCCTCGACGCCGCCGGCATCACGTTCATCCTCGAACACTGCGAGGCGAAGGTCCTGCTCGTCGACCGCGCCTTCAGCAGCCTCGCGGCCAGGGCCGTGGCTGCACTGGACCGGCCTCCGACAGTGGTGGACGTCGACGACTCCGAGTACACCGGCCCGGGCGAGCCGATCGGCACCGAGGAGTACGAGTCCCTGCTCGCCTCCGCGGACCCCCGGTACGACCGGGACGAGCCTGCCGACGAGTGGCAGGCCATCTCCCTGAACTACACCTCGGGCACCACGGGCGACCCGAAAGGCGTCGTCGTGCACCACCGCGGCGCTCACCTCAACGCCGTGGGGAACATCCTCACCTGGGACATGCCGAGGCACAGCGTGTACCTGTGGACGCTGCCGATGTTCCACTGCAACGGTTGGTGCTTCCCCTGGACGATGGCGGCGAACGCCGGAACGAACGTCTGCCTGCGGGCGGTGGAGGCCGCGGCGATCTACCGGCTGATCGCCGAGCACCGGGTCACCCACTACTGCGGCGCCCCGATCGTCCACAACCTGCTCATCGACGCCCCGCCCGAACTGCGGGCGACGCTCGACCACGAGCTCCATGCGATGATCGCGGCCGCGCCACCGCCGGCGCGCACCTTCGAGGGCGCCGAACGGCTCGGGATCGATCTCACCCACGTCTACGGGCTGACCGAGGTCTACGGGCCTGCCACCGTGTGCGCCAAGCACGCCGCCTGGGCGGACCTGGACGGCCCGACCCGCGCGCGGCGCAACGGGCGCCAGGGCGTCCGCTACCTGCTCGAGGACAGGGTCACCGTTATCGACCACGAGAGCGGCGACGAGGTGCCCGCGGACGGCGAGACAGTCGGCGAGATCGTCTTCCGCGGCAACATCACGATGATGGGGTACTTCAAGAACTCTTCGGCCACGGAGAGGGCCTTCGCCGGCGGCTGGTTCCACTCCGGAGACCTGGCGGTGCGGGAACCGGACGGCTACGTGAAGATCAAGGATCGGGCCAAGGACGTCATCATCTCCGGCGGCGAGAACATCTCGTCGGTGGAGGTCGAGGAGGCGCTCGACCGCCACCCCGCGGTCGCCTTCGTGGGAGTCGTCGCGCAGCCCGACGAGAAGTGGGGCGAGACGCCGTGCGCCTACGTGGAGTTGCAGCCGGGAGCGTCGGTATCGGAGGCCGAGCTGATCGAGCACTGCCGGCGACTGCTGCCGGGCTTCAAGGTGCCGCGCACGGTGGTCTTCACCGAGATTCCGAAAACCTCGACAGGCAAGATCCAGAAGCATGTCCTGCGCCAACGTTCCCGCTCGACGGCGGCGATCGAGTAGGCCGATCGAGCAGGCGATCGAGGAGGGAGCACGTCATGGTCGAGACCGTACGAACGCCCGGGACGACGAGCGAGGTCGGGCAGGGACGGGCCTCGGTCCGGCGGGACGTCGCGGACGGGATCGTCCGGCTCACCCTCACCCGCGGCGACCGCTACAACCCGCTGTCGCGCGACATGATCGCCGCGCTGCAGGCGGAGCTCGACGCGCTGGCCGAGGACGGCACGGCGCGCGTGGTCGTCCTCGCGGCGGAGGGCCGCGGATTCTGCGCGGGGCACGACATGGCCGAGATGCGCGCACACACGGACGATCCGGTCTGGCAGAACACCCTGTTCGCCGAGTGCAACCACCTGATGATCACTCTGAACAGGATCCCCCAGCCCGTGATCGCCCGGGTGCACGGCATCGCGACGGCTGCCGGCTGCCAGCTCGTGTCGATGTGCGACCTCGCCGTCGCCGCCGATACCGCCCGTTTCGCGCTGCCCGGCGTGAACATCGGCGTGTTCTGCTCGACGCCCGCGGTCGGGGTCGCCAGGTCGGTCGGCCGGAAGCGGGCCATGGAGATGCTGCTGACGGGGACACCGATCGACGCGGCCACCGCTCTCGACTGGGGACTCGTCAACCGGGTGGTCCCGCACGAGCACCTCGACACCGAGGTCGACGAGCTGGCCAGAGCGATACTGGCCCACTCCGCCCCAGTGATCGCGAACGGCAAGCGCACGTTCTACGCTCAGATCGACCAGCCCCTCGACACCGCCTACGCGGTGGCTGCGGACGCCATGGTGCGAGACCTCTCCGACCTGGACGCGGCGGAAGGGATCGACGCCTTCCTGGAGAAGCGGACCCCTCGGTGGCCGTCCACCGGCCGCGGCGACTAGTACGGCGAGCCAGCGCCGGGACAGCCCGCCGACGGTGATCGCGAGCCCGACCCGGCCGGTCGCTCGGGTGACGAGCACGGGCCGCGCTGCCGCCCGCCGCACAATGTGGACGGGCGTACCTACCACCGGCGGCTCCGTCCACTGCGGACGGTCGCGGCGGCCCGCGCCGGCGCTGGCGGTGCGGTCCTGATGAGGTATCGCGGCGTGGGTGACGCGTTGTCGCGGCCGCTCGACCCTGGCCGCCGGTAAAGCGCGATCCCTGACCGAGATCAGCCGAGAGCGAACCCCGCGGCCGGCAGGCGTGTCCGGCCGGCAACGCTGGTTACGTTACCGGCCGGCGACGAATGCCGCGGCCTGAAGGAGGGCGTATGGCTCGAGTGGCGAACCGGTGGTGGGGGGTCGCCGAGCGCGGGAGCGCCGGGCGACTGGAGGCGTTCAGCGACGGCGTCTTCGCCATCGCGATCACCCTGCTCATCCTCGAGGTCCGGGTCGACCAGGCGCCGGAGGAGAGCCTGGCGGCGGCGCTGCATCATGCGCTACCCGAAATCGGCGCCTTCGCGGCCAGCTTCCTCCAGATCGGGATCATGTGGGCCAACCACCATGCGCTCTTCCGGCTGATCGACCGCGTCGACCAGTTGCTGCTGCTGCTCAACCTGCTCCTGCTCGGCTGCGTATCGTTTCTGCCGCTGCCGACCCGGCTGGTCGCCGAGCACACCAGCGGCGTCGACGCACGCACCGCCGCGTTGCTCTACGGGGGAACGCTGACCGCATGCGCCGTCGGGTTCAACCTGGTCTGGCATCGCGCTGTCCGGGCGAACCTGCTCGTCGAGGGCGTCCAGCCGGCCTTCATCCGCGACGTGAACGTCCGCTACCTGTTGGGCCTGGTCGCCTACGCCGGGGCGACCCTGATCGCGTTCGCCTCGCCGGTCGCGACCGTGCTGCTGACGGTGGCGCTGGCACTGGTGTTCCTGCTCGGTCCATCCCCACGGTCCGGCCTGGTACGCGGCGAAGACCACTAGCGAGCATGCAGGACGTCGGCTTCCTCCGTCCGAGCCGGGCCATCAGCCTCATCGCTCAGGCCCTCCTCCACACGCACTTCGCTCCGCTAGCAGGACGGCCATGTCAGTCTAGCTTGACAAATTGAGCATCGTCAGTTGAAACTGACAGACGTGAGTGAGGCAACCCAACTCGCCGCCGCGGCGGCCCACGACGATCCGGAGATCGGGCTGGCTGCAGTGGTCGCGTTGCGGCAACTGCTTGATCAGCTCGAGGCCCTGCAGGTGGCGTCGGCCCGCGAGCATGGCTGGACCTGGCAGCGGATCGCGACTGCACTCGGCGTCACCCGGCAGTCGGTGCACCACAAGTACGCCGCCCATCGCCTTCCCGGACGGCGCCGGCGATGAGAGCGCGCAAGCCGTCCCCCGGTCGGCCCCTGTCGCGCCCGATCGGCGCCGTCCTCACCGTCGCCCGCGACGAAGCTGAACGGGCCCGGCACGGCTACGTCGGGCTCGAACACCTACTACTCGTCCTGACCCACCCCAGTGCATCGGCCACGCGTCACCTGCTGGCTGACCGCGGCGTCACCCTGGACCGGGCCCGCGACGCCGTCTGGCTCGTCGTCGGCTCCGGCCGCGGCGACGGACCTCGCTTCGACTCCGCGACCCTGCTCGCCACGCTCGGCATCGACCTCGACCAGATCCGCCGCCAGGTCGAGCGGCAGTTCGGGCCCAATGCCATCCACCGGCTCTACGTCAGTGAGGTCGGCTGGAACCTGCGCCCCCGCGGACCGCTCTGTGAGCTGCCCATTGCTCCGAACCTCAAGAAGGCGATCAGCGACGCCCTCGGCGGCTGTTGGGAGAACGCCCCGCCGGCGCTGCACCCGCGCCTCCTGATCGCCGCACTCGATATCCACAGCCAAGGACTCACCGCCGTCCTCGACGAACTGGGCGCCGACGACCGCGAACTCCGCGCCGCCGCCGCGATGGCCCTCAAGATCGCCAGCTAGCGCACATCGACCCGGTGACGTGCTCAGCACCTGCCAGCGGGCTTCCACCTCCCACGGGGTCGGCGGGAGAGCACGACGTTCCGACGGGGGGATCAGCCGCCGTCGGCCGGCACGGTCGGGATCGTGTGCGTCGTCACCGCGGCGGCGGCGGCGCGGTCCACTGCTATCGGTGGACGGGCGCGGTGACGCCGCAGCAGCAGGGCGAGGGCGACGCCGGCGGCGGACATGATCGCCATCAGGATGGCCGACCGGGACAGGCCGGCGGCCAGCGCGTCGGCCGGCGCCTGGCCCGCGGCCTGGTGGGTGGCGGTGACAGTGGAGTGCAACAGATCTACTCGCCCGCGGCCAGAGGCGTGATCCTCCGGCCCGGATGAACAGCGCGACGGCAGCCGAATCGGGCGTAGTCCTCGTCCTGGTCGGCATCGCATTGCTGCGCGACGACGGCCCCCTGGTGTGCTGGCCGCCGCCCCGTGCCTCTGATGGCAGGCTCGGTCGCAGCGGGTGCCTCCCGCCGACTCAGGCGATGATCAGGTAGAGGCCGTAGCAGACGATGAAGCCGGCGGCGAGCACGCACAGGGCGGCGATGGCGGTGCCGACCCCGGTGTGGGTGACCGATGCCTCGCCGCCGTCCGGACCGCCGGCCCGCCGTTCCGGGCGGGACACGGCGACGACCGCGAACGAGATGAGCAGGACTATGGTCAGGGCGGCGGCGGCCGCGACGACCGCGACCGTGGCCAGCGATGCCCAGTCGATGTGCACGGATGACGCCCCTCTCGTGATCAGGCGGCGAGATCGAGGTCGGTGGTGGGCGCGGTCGGATCGTCGTTGACGTTGTCCGCCGTGACCGGGTTCCGCCGGGACGCCCCGTAGATCCCCGCCGCCATCGCGATCCCGGTCACCGCCACGACGATCACCCCGGCGGTGCCGGTCGCGGCCAGCCAGGAGGCGGCCGCGCCCACGATCGCCGCCGACGGCAGGGTGAAGCTCCAGGCCAGCGCTATCCGGCCGGCGACCCCCCAGTGGACGGCGGCGACCCGGCGGCCGGCGCCGGCTCCGAAGATCGAGCCGGTGCACACCTGCGTGGTGGACAGCGGCAGTCCGAGGTGGGTGGAGCTCAGGATCACCGCGGCACTCGTCGTGTCGGCGCTGAAGCCCTGGACCGGACGGATGTCGCTGACCCGCCGGCCGAGGGTCCGGATGATCCGCCAGCCACCGACGTAGGTGCCGAGCCCGATCGCCAGCCCGGCGGCCACGACGACCCAGAACGGCGGTCCCGAGCCCGCCGGCAGCGTGCCCGCGGTGATCAAGGTCAACGTGATCACGCCCATGGTCTTCTGGGCGTCGTTGGTGCCGTGCGCCAGCGCGACCATCGACCCGGAGACCGCCTGGGAGAGCTTGAAGCCCCGGCTGACGACCCCGGGTTCCGCCCGGCGGGTGATCCGGAGGGACAGGTAGGTCACAGTCACCGCGATCAGGGCCGCGACCACCGGCGACAGCACGGCCGGCAGGACGACCTTGTTCAGCACCGTGTTGAAGTGGATGGCACCGGCTCCGCCGGCCACCCAGGTCGCGCCGATCAGGCCCCCGAAGAGGGCGTGCGACGAGCTGGACGGCAGCCCGACGTACCAGGTCGTCAGGTTCCACATGATCGCCCCGACCAGTCCGGCGAAGATCACGACCGGCGTGATCAACCTCTCGTCGACCAGGCCGCCGGAGATCGTCTTCGCCACCTGAACGGACAGGAAGGCACCGACGAGGTTGAGGCACCCGGCGATCGCTACCGCAGCCTTGGGCCGCAGCGCACCCGTCGCGATCGACGTGGCCATCGCGTTCGCCGTGTCATGGAAACCGTTGGTGAAGTCGAAGACCAACGCGGTGATCACGACGACGACCACGATCAGCGAGACGTCCATGTGCCGTGCCCTTCGATCTGTCGCCGGCAATCCGGCCGGGGATGAGCAGCCTCGTCACACTTGTGGGCGGCGCGTCGGACCCGCTTAGCCGACCGCTGGGCACCGTGCGTGTCGGCCGAGACCGAGCCGGAGCACCCGGCCTCGGCACGGTCCATGGCCAGTAGGACCGACCCCGACATCGCGAGGAGGCGTTGCGCGGACTGGACCATGCCTCCCCTCCGGCGTCCCCGTGAGACGTAGCGCCGGCTGTGCCGGCGCTACGCGGTCTGAGCGCACTGTGACACCACGCGGCTGACGGCGCCTCACCCTCCGGGGACGAGCCCATCCCGGCGGTCAGGAACCGGCGGACCACACTCCCGGCCGAGTGCGGCGCCGGCCAGCACCCGCAGTGCGCCGTTCACGGTCGCCTGCCCGCCCGTTGACCGCGTGCGGCTGGCGACCGCTGCCGGCAGCTGCGCCAGCAGGGACCCCGCCCTATCTACCGTGACTCGGCTGATCAGACCGGTCCCTCAGGACGCGCAGGGCCTCCTCGAGTTGTCGCTGAGCCTGCCGGGCGGCGCCGAGAGCCTCCCGGTTGTCGGCCCCGGTCGCCGCGTAGCCGTCCATCGCCGAGCTGACGTCCGACACTGCAGCCCGCAGCCGGTCCACCGTGGGCATCCGATCTTTCGATGCCGTCGCCACGACCGCGTTCAGGTTGTTCACGAGCGCCTGCACCCGCGGCCGGAAGGCGGTCCAGGCATCCCGGCGGTTGACTGCGGGTCCGGCGCGCAACGCGTACGGCAGGAACTCATGGGCGAGCCAGGTCGACTCCGCGACGGCTTCGGCCAGCCGTGCCTCCCAGTCCCTCCGCGCTCGACGGCCCCGGACGCCCAGCAGCACGAGGCCGCCGGCGACGAGAGCCAGCAGCAGCCCGAGCAGCCACCACACCCACGCTGGCGGCGACGAGGAGGACGCCACGGGCACCGCGGCCGGCGTCGGCGCGGACGCCGGTGCTGCCGAGCTCGGCGCCGCTGTGGTCAGGCGAGCGGTGGTCGGCGCAGCCGTCGTGGGCGCAGACGCTGTGGTGGTCGGCGGAGCTCCTGTGGTCGGCGGCGCCGTCGTCGGCGGTGCGGTGGTGCTCGCCAATGCGGTCGCCGGCGGCGCCGTTGGGGTTGCCGGCGGGGGAACAACAGATCGCGTCGGCACTGTCACGGAGGGCCGCGTCGGCCGCGCCGCGGTGGAATCCGGCGTCCCGACCGGAGAGGACAGCGTCGGCACCACGCTGCCGGGCCGCTCCGACGGGAGCGAGACGCCGCCGCCTCCTCCACCGCAGCCGCCGAGCGCGACACCGAGAACCGCCGCTGCCAGGAGCACGCGAAGCGCCCTGGCCGGCTGCGATGACATGGATCGCCTCCCTGACAGCCTCGGACCCCGCGCCGCGCCGGACTTCCAACCCTGGGGTCGGCAGACCCGTCGCCACCTCATCCCGCGAGGACTAGCAGGTGGCGGGCCCTGCACCCGGCGGGGGATTCGCCCGCTGACCAGGGGGCCGGGCGACCGTCCGCTGTGGATGATCGGGAGCGTCCGACTGCGATGGTGCGTCGAGACTGAACGGCGCCGGGCAGTACGCCGACGCGGAAAGGCTGCGGGGGGACATTCGCCGTGTTCGGGGCGCGGGCCGGAGGGAGCCGTCCGCCGGGCCGGAGCACTGGTACGGGAGCCGGACGGCGGGGTAGGCCGCGACCATGGTCGGCTACGAGGACGTCATCGACGCGGTCCGCGAGCGGCTCGGGGGTGCCGGGGTGGAGGAGGCGCGGGAGGCGGTCGCGCGGGCCGTGGGTGGCCTGGTGCTCTGGCTGCCGCGGGAGGAGCGGCCGGCGCTGGCCGATGCCCTGCCGCCGCCGCTGCGGCCGGCCGGCGTCGAGGACGCCGGTGTGGCCGGCGGGGACGCGCCGGCGTTCGTGCGGTTCGTCGCCGGCCGGGAGGGCCGGGAGCCGGAGCGGGTCCGGTACGAGGTGCAGGCGGTGCTCTCCGCGCTCGCGACGCTGGAGCCGGCGGTGACCGCCCGGCTGCGCCGGTTGCTGCCGGAGGATTTCGCCGAGCTGTTCATCGCCCCGGGCGGCGGCCCGCCGCCGGATCTGGCCGCGGCCGCCGGAGTGCCGCCGGCCGAGCTGACCGACGACGACGTGCGGGCGCTGCTGCGCCGGCTGCCGGCGTGGACCGGCGACCGCCGCCGGTTGACCCGCGAGGTCGGGCCGCCGGACTACCTGGCCGAGCAGTTGCTCGACCGGCTGCGCCGGCTCGAGCAGCAGAGCAACCGGCGGGCGGTGGTCACCGGTCAACCGGACGGCTCGTACCGGATCGAGGTCTGGACGCACTCGGAGGACCAGGTCACCGACCTGGACGTGCCGTTCGTGCTCGCGGTCGAGGACCTGATCGACGACGTGCTGGGGGAGCGCCGGCGGACCCGGACGCCGCCGCCGGAGCGGGAGATCGATCCGGCCCGGCCGCCGGCCGGGCCGGTGCCCGGCACCAGCGACCGCCGCCGGCGCCAAGAAGATCATTGACGCCCCAGTGTGGCGGGCTACCGGTGAGAAGCTCCGATCACCCACAGTGCATCCCGAACCCGGCGGCTGGTGGGACGAGAGAGACGTGTGACCCCACCGTGGGCGCGGCCCGGCACGTTCCCCGAGCCGCCACCAACCGGCGGCGTCGACTTCGAGGGTGGTGCGGCTGCGCCAGTCAGTCTTCCGCGCCCCGTGGGTCGGGCTGTCGTGGCCAGACTCTCAGGCTGATCGGCGCCGCCCGCTGCGCCCGACATCCGACCGGTCACGCCGGCCTGGGGCGGGCCGCCTACGGGTTATCAGGCGTGGCCCCTGGGTACAGGCGACACAACAGTGCCGATGGACGCCCGGAAGTGCCCGGTCAGCGCCCGAGCCGGGTGGCCTCGCCCGGTGATGTCGAGCGGAAGCGTATGAGCGGCGTCTGAGTCGCGAGACTTCGAGACGGGGGAATCCGCAGAATGGACACACTCGGCCGGATGAGTGGTGGGTGGGTTCGGTGATCAGGTTGCTCATCGCGGACGACCACGGGATCGTCCGGGAGGGGTTGGAGCGGCTGTTCGCCACGGTGCCGGACGTCGAGGTCGTGGGGTCGGCCGCGGACGGCCGGGAGGCGGTCGCGCTGGCGGGCCGGACGATGCCTGACGTGGTGCTGATGGACGTCGGGATGCCGCAGATCGACGGTGTCGAGGCGACCCGTCGGATCACCGCCGCGCACCCGGCGTGCCGGATCGTCATGCTCACCATGCACGGCGCCCGGGCCCGGATCCGGGATGCGCTGCAAGCCGGCGCGGTCGGATACCTGCTCAAGGACAGCCGCGCGGAGGAGATCGTGCGGGCGGTTCAGGCCGCGCACGTCGCCGTCACCGTGCCTGGCGCGGCGGGTCAAGCCGAATCGGACGAGGTCCGCTTCTAGCCGGCGTCACCTCCGCAGGAGACAGGGGCCGACCCCGAGGCAACCGCGGTCCCCGCCTCAGTCGCCGGCTCGGCGAGCCCCTACTGCCCGGCGTCCGGGCCTCGTGCCGACCAACGCCGATTCAGTCCGTCAGGTGCCGACTCCGACGTGGATCCCGTGGTGCGTCACCGAGTCGTGCGCGGCGCGACCGTCCACGTTGGACGGACTGACGTGCACGGTGGCGTCAGCGAGCTTGGGCACGTCGTGCAGCAGCCGGTGCTGGGCCTCGTGCGCGATTCGGTGCGCCTCGGCGAGGGTCAGCCCGGGATCGATGGCCAGCCCCGTCTCGGCCCGGATCCGGTGCCCGATCCAGCGCAGCCGCAGCTCTTCCACGCCCTGCACGCCCGGCACCGATTCGAGGCTCGCCTCGGCTGCGTCGACGAGCTCGGGGTCGACGGCGTCCATGATGCGCCGGTAGATGTCACGGGTCGCGGCCCGTAGCACGACCAGGATCGCGACGGTGATCAGCAGCCCGACGATCGGGTCGGCCAGCGGGAAGCCTGCCAGCACGCCGACGGCGCCGGCGACGACGGCCAGCGACGTGAATCCGTCGGTCCGTGCGTGCAAGCCGTCGGCGACCAGCGCGGCGGAGCCGATCCGGCGTCCGACCCGCACGCGGTAGCCGGCCACGATCTCGTTTCCGGCGAACCCGATGATCCCGGCCGCGATGACGACCCCGATGTTCCTGACGGGCTGCGGGTCGAGCAGCCGGCGTACGGACTCGTAGCCCGCGACCGCGGCCGACAGGGCGATCATCGCAACGATGAACAGGCCGGCGAGGTCCTCGGCCCGGCCGTAACCGTAGGTATAGCTCCGGCTGGCTGCCCGGCGGCCGAGGACGAACGCCACCCAGAGCGGGACGGCGGTCAGCGCGTCGGAGAAGTTGTGGATCGTGTCGGCCAGCAGCGCCACGGACCCGGTTGCGAGCACGACGACCAGCTGAGCGACTGCGGTCGCGATGAGAACGGCCAGGCTGATCTTCAGCGCGCGGATGCCCTCGGCGCTGGACTCCAGCGCGGCATCGACCGAGTCGGCGGCGTCATGGCTGTGCGGCCGGACGATCGACAGCACCCGGCCCTTGAGCCCACCCGCATGCTCGTGCTCATGACCGTGCTCGTACTCATGACCGTGCTCGTGCTCATGACCGTGCTCGTGCTCATGACCGTGCTCGTGCTCGTCGCCGTGGTGACGGACGTGGTCGCCGTGGTCGTGCCGGCTCATCGGCCCGCGGTCCCGGTGCGTAGGTCCCCGGTCGACCGCGTCGTGGCGGCCGGGTCGGCCTGGTGGTGGGCGGGCACCCCATGACCGGCGTGCTCGGCATGGAAGAGTGCGTCCTGGACGAGCTGCCGGACGTGGGTGTTCTCGATGCGGTAGAAGACCTGCGTGCCCTGCCGGCGGGTACGCACGAGCCGGGCCATGCGCAGCTTCGCCAGATGCTGTGAGACCCCGGCCGGCGGCTTGCCGACGGTGGCCGCGAGCTCGTTGACCGGCAGCTCGTGGTCCAGCAGCGCCCACAGCAGTTCGACCCGGGTCCCGTCGGCCAGCATCCGGAAGACCTCGACGGTCAGGTCGATCTGCTCCCGGTCGGGCCGCCGCCGCCCTTGCTTGCTATCTGCATCCACACATAGATAGTTACACAGCCAGGCATGAAGGGTGAAAGCAGGGCTGCCGGCATGAGCTCCGCTGGACTGGGAGGGTCCGGCAAGGTGCCCAGCGAGACCGTCGGCCAAGACCCCGGAACCGACCCAGCCTCGAACAGGGCGTGCCTGACGGCGTGCACGCGCCCGCGGGACGACACGGGGGAGCGTCCGCTCTCCCACCGCGAACGGCAGGCGCGGCCAGTGGTCGGTGAGGATCTTTTCGTCAACCACACCGACCAGGCGACCCCGATCCAGGACGACGAGCCGATCACGGCTGCCGCTGCTGAGCCGCAGGGCGGCGTCCCAGAGTGACTCGTCGACGTCGATCACTCCGACCGGGCTCGACATGATTTCGCCCGCGGTCACGGATGTGTCGGACGAGTTCGTCGGCACCGGTTTGCCGGTCGTCGGTAACCTGCGTTCCTGCCGGGCGGCCATTACGGTCCAGATCACACTGCCACCACGGACGTCTTGCCGACCACCAGCAATTCGTCCGACACAGGTTCTCCTGCCGTACCCCATGACTCACGACCGCCTGCCAGCGATGATGGGGTTCTCATACGAACGAAAGGTGAGATGGTTTACCGTGGCAGTCGGAGCCAACGTGGCGCGCTCCCCGAGCAGGCAGGCGTCCCTTCATCCAGCGGAGAACCGCAGCTATCAGGGCTTGAAGAAGAAAGTCGAAAGCGCGGAGAGATATCTCTGTCGTGCGCTGGAGAGGCCCAGGTCCTCCAACGTGCGGCGCGCGTACGTCGACCTGGACCAGGCGATCGGCCGGGCTCTCGCGTTCGTGGAGGGCCGCGTCCGGCTCCCGTACCGCGGTCTACTACCCCCGCCGACCGTGAACCTTGACCCATTCACCGCCGCGGCATGGCATCGGGAACTGGAAAGGCTCAGGGACGCCCGAGAATATCTGCGGTTCATGGCCCTCGACGATCCGAACTACGGCATCCCTGCGGTTCAGGTTGCCAATCGGGACGCGACAAAGCCGGATCTCCCCGGCCTCCGCGCCGGAGACCAGGGCGCGGACCCGATCTCCGGCCACGGGATGGGCATCGACCTCGATGCCGTCGTCGATGAGGTGTCGGATCACTCCCGCCCGAGGTTCACCCCCTGGCGGCGACTATTCCCGAGGCCACGAAGAAAGCCGGCGGGCCAGCGGCTTCACTGATCGACGCCGCTCAGCTACCTCGCAGGGCTGACGGTCCCGATGAACACCGCGCCCGTGTCGACCGCGACGAGCAGGCCCGCGTCGATGCCTGCCTCGATCGTCTCGGCGGAGGTCAGCGGCTGGCCGTTCACGCTCTTCGCGAGCGGCAGGGTTCCGTCGCCAGGGATCTGGGTGAACGTGGCCACGCAGTCGCCGCTCGTGAGCCCTTCGGCGCTGCAGATCACGAAGTAGCCGTGCATGAACGGGGTGAAGCCCGGGTCGCCCGGTGCGGCTTGGATCGTGTGGTCGTGGATCGGCGGGATATCGCCCTGCGGCGTGTCCGTCTGCGGGGCGATCACGTAGAAGTTCTGCACCGTGGCGTTGGGAATGGTGGAAAGCGGATGCCCGGCCTGCGGGAAGGTCATCCTCACCTCGACGCCGTTGACCCACACGAGCTCGTAGCAGGCTCCTCGGTGGGTCTGCTCGACGCAATTGACCGGCCCTGCGGCCTGGGCCTGGGGCGCTGCGATCAAGAGCAGTGCCAGGGCGGCGACTGCTATGGCGGCGACGCGGACGCGAGTCGTAGCTCGGAGCTGGGCCATCCTCCGACCTCCCTATGCCGAGGAACAAGCATCCTAGGCCTACCTGGCTCCGCCCACACGCGACCGGCCGGCATGTCCCCACCTCGAAGCAGTCGGCCCGCCGCACCGGATCGTGAGCGACGACGCAGCCCGGGTCGCAGAGCTGCTTGGCGTGCTGCCGGAGGTCCCGCCGTTGGTGCACGGTCCGGAGCCAGCCACACCGTCATCCCGGCCCGGTGCGGTCGCTGTCGGTCGCTGTCCGGTCGTTGTCCCAGGCCGACGCGGGCGAATCCGCTCGGGACACGGTCCGGACAGCGGTCCTCGGCGCATTCGGCTCAGTTGCTGTGACGCGAACTGGGCTAGGTCGCTGCGGCGAAAGGACAGCACTATGAGCAGCGACATCCTGACGGACGTGTTCCGATGGAGTCCGATAGCCCGGACCGTACGCAGCGATCAGCGCCCTTCTCTGATGACAGGAGCAGCGACCGTGGACCAGCACACTCGTGAACAGTTCTTCATCAGCGCCCTGGTCACCGAGCACTTCGTGTTGCAGTCGGCCCGCGGCGCTATGGTCGGCGAGATGGTGGGTCGTGGCTCGATCTACCTGGGAAGCGTATCGGCTGCGCTGATCGCGTTCGGATTCACGGCGCAGTCCGGAGTTCCGCTGGCTCCGATCGTCACCGCAGTGCTGCCCGCGCTCTTCATCCTGGGGGAACTCACCTTCATCGCGCTGCTACGGGACTCTCTGCAGAACATCCATTTCCTGCTTCGAATACAGAGAATCCGCGGCTATTATCGAACGCTGCTGCCGGAGGCCGAGGAATTCTTCGATCCGCCCGAGCAGGACTCCGAACTGGCGGCCGAGATGGCGACTGTGGGACTGCATTCGCGGCCGGGCGCGATGCTGTTCACCGGCGCCAGCACCATCGCAGCCATCAACAGCATCCTCGGTGGCGCCGGCCTGGCGCTGTTGTTGACCCGCTCGATCCGCCTCGCCGAGGTCGTCGCCACAGCAATCGGTGTGGCCGCAGCAGCAGTCCTCTTCGCCGCACACCTCATGTATGAGCATCGGCAGAACAAGATCCCCGATCAGCCGCAGGCCAGGAGGACAGCCGCATAGATCTCCGCAGACACCGGTGCGCGATGGGTCGATGGCCCTTCGGCGTCCCGCGCCCGCGCCTCCATCTGAGCTGAGGTGAAGGGGCGGCCGGTCGGCGGATCTTCTGGGGCGGCGGCTCCGGTGGGCACCCGATCAGGGGTCGGCCGGGACGGCGGGGGCGAGTTCGGCGAGGTAGCGGTGAACGGAGCCGATGGCGACAGCTCCTTCGCCGACGGCGCCGGCGACTCGCTTGATGGAGTCGTGGCGGACGTCGCCGGCGGCGAGGACCCCCGGCAGGCTGCTTTCGAAGGGCAGCGGTGCGCGGGCGGCCGGCCATGCCTTGGCCGGGACGTCGGTGCCGGTGAGGACGAACCCGTGGTCGTCGAGGTAGACGCTGTCGCGCAGCCAGTCGGTGTGTGGTTCCGCGCCGATGAGGATGAAGACGGCAGCCGCGGGAACCTCGTCGCGACGTCCGGTCTGCGTGTCCTCGAGGGTGAGGGCCTCCAGGCGGCTGTCGCCGCGGCCGTCGACGACACGGGTGTGGAGCTTGACCTCGATGGCGGGTGTCGCCTCTATCTGGGTGACGAGGTAGGCGGACATGCGGGCGGTCAGTGAGGCGCCCCGGATCAACAGCGTCACCCTGGCGGCGGATTTCGCCAGGTGCAGCGCGGCCTGCCCGGCGGAGTTGGCCCCGCCGACGACGTAAACCTGCTCGCCGGCCAGCGCCGGAGCCTCAGCGCTGGCCGCCCCGTAGAAGACGCCGGAGCCGACGAGTCGATCGAGGGCGGGGATCGGTAGGCGTCGGTAGGTCACCCCGACGGCGAGGAGCATGGCTCGGGCGACCACCTCGGTCTGGTCGGGGAATGTGATCACCCGGTTAGCACCGCGCGCGGCGAGCATGCCGGCCGGCTCGGAGAAGATGAACTCTGCGCCGAACAGGACGGCCTGCTCCCAGGCCCGGTGGGCGAGTTCGGCGCCGGCGACGCCGCGGGTGAAGCCGAGATAGTTGCGGATCATGGAGCTGGTTGCGGCTTGCCCGCCGATCGCGTTCGGTTCGATGACCAGCGTCCGGAGTCCTTCGGACGCGCCGTACACCGCGGCGGCCAGCCCGGCCGGACCGGCGCCGAGGACGGCGAGGTCGTAGACCGGCTGGGACGGTCGGGTGGCGATTCCGTGGGAGGCGGCGACGTCGGCCGATGCTGGGTCGTACAGCACCCGGCCGCTGGAGTGGATGACCGCGGGGAGCCGGCCGGCATCGATCCTGAAGTCTCGGAGAAGCTGCCGGCCGCGGTCGGAGTCGGCTGCGGCGAATTCGAACGGGACGCCGTTGCGGGACAGGAGGTCCCGCAGCTGGTGGCTGCGCGGCGCCCACTGATCCCCGACGATCCGGTAGACGACGTGGCGAGGGCCGTGCGCCAGCGTCCAGGCGGTCAGCGCCTCCTGCACCTGCGGATAGAGCCACTCCTCTGGAGTGACCCATCCCTTGACCACGACCATGTCGATCAGTCCCAGCGCCGTGACCCGCTGGAGGGTCGCCAGCTCGGTGAACGGGATGCGGGTGCCGTGCCGGTCCATCGTCACCAGCAGCACCCGGCTCGTATCCCGGTGCAGTTGGTGCGCCCGCTCCAGGAAGTCGACGCCGCCCATGTCGGGCAGGTGCAGATCCGCGGCCACGAGCACCACCGGCGTACCGGCGCGGGCCAGCCGCTCCAGGGTGGCTAACCCGGCCGACACCGAGTCGGCCGACAGGACGCTGTAGTCCGAGCCGAACCTGCGGGCAAGCGCCGATTCCGTCTCAGCGCGCGCCTGCGCATCCGCGTCCACGACGAGCAACACCGGGGTCACCGGGGCGTCCGTCGATTCGTCTCGTCGCATAACAGCTAGATTCCCAGTTCCCCGAGGCTTGGCTGAGGCGCTTGATGAGCACCTGACTCAGACCACTCCACCTGACCAGGGTCGACGGACGACACCTGCAGACGGCAAGACGCAGGGCCTCGCAGCCAGGCAGCGGCGTGCAGCCCGGACAGCTGCCGGTCAGGCCGCCGCGGTGCCGGTAGGACTGGTGGATCTGGCTCGCCAGATCGTCACGGTCAGCGCGCCGAGGCCGAAGACCACGGCGACGAACCAGATCAGCCCGCCGACGGCGGGGATCAGGGCCAGGACCCGCAGGATGCCCCATCCGAGCAGGAACGCGAGTACCCAGGCGGTCCGGGTGCCGAGGATCCGGCGTCCGATGATCCAGGCGGTGGCGGTGTAGCCGAGCGCGTAGATGAGCGCGAGGGCGGCGAGGAGGCCGAGCCCGAGGGGAATCCCGACGATCGTGACCAGGGCCAGGATGGCGATGACGGGCAACCCGAAGAACGCGAGAAGGCCCCAGCCGATCGAGGGTCCGATCCTGGTCCGGCCGGTGTCCTCGATCCTGGTTGCGGCCCGCCCGGTCAGCCACAGCAGGGCCAGGCCGACCAGCAGGGTTGAGAAGGACACGGCGAGCCACCACGCCAGTGCGCTGGCCCAGCCGAAGCCTGCCCAGTTGACGTGGGTCTGCACGCGGCTGGTTGTGCCGCCGATCGTCGCCCCCGAGGCCACGATGGGGTCGTTCTGGGAGATGACGTCGCCGCTGACGTTCGCTCCGCTGGCCAGCTCGACCCGACCGCGGAAGACGACCACGTCACCGGTCACCCTCCCGGAGATGGTGACCGGGGCGTCGAAGGCGGTCAGCGATCCATTCACCGTGCCGTCCACAGTGGACGACCCGTGAAAGACGACGAGGTCGCCGACCTGTGCACCCCGGGGTACGTCAGCGGGTCCGGACAGGACCACGAATGCGCCCGAATCCTGACCATTCTGTGCATCCTGCGCCCACGCGGGGGTCGCTAGGCTCAGCACCAGGAGGCTGAAGAGCCCGACAGCCATGGACCGTCGCATGATAGTCACCCCGTTCTGCCGACTGGTCCGGTTGTCTGAGGCAGTGAACTCGCCGCGCGCGAGATCAGCAAGGGCTGCGAGCCGTCGCTTCGGGCAAGTTCCCGGACGACTTCTGCGTGTCGCTACCCCGCTGGACCTTCCCGGGAGCTCACGTAGGCGGCCGTATCAGCCGGGCCAGTCGGCGGCGGTGATGCCGTCGGCGTGACCGGCGGGCCATTGGACCAGCTCGATCCGGTTCCCGTCCGGGTCGGTGATCCAGGTGGTCAGGAAGTCGTCCGTCCCGGCGGGCGACTCGGGCGCCTCCACGTCGAGCCCTGCGGCCGCGAGGTCGGCCATGGTGACTGCCAGCGACTCGACTTTGATGACGAAGTGGTTGAGCCCGCTGCCGGCGGGCGCTCCGTCGCGGGACGAACCCGAGACCAGCTCGATCGTGACGAAGTCGTCGTCGGGCAACTTGAGCATGGTCAGGTCCCCGAACGCGGTGCCGGCAACGGTTCCTACCACCTCGTAGCCGACGGCGCTGTAGAAGGCGAGCGACCGGTCGAGATCGGCCACCCGAAGACCGAAGTGCAGTGTCCGCATCGACATCCTCTCCAGCCCGGCCGATCGTTCGGCCCGCTCCTCGGGATCCGGCCATGCAGATCGGCTCCGGATGTCGGACTGTGCCCGGAGCGGGGCGCGCACCGCAAGCCACAACGGGCGGCTCCGCAACCGTCTCGTCCACCAGCTGCTCCGGGCCACCGGAGTAGTGCGCTCCGACCGCGCGCCCCGACCATCGGCGGGTGCCGGCGGGACAGACGACGAGGTCTGCACGGTGCCGCCTGCAGTCGGTTCCCGGCCCTGCCGTCGTGGGCGATCGCTGGATCGCATCGGCGATCCCGCCGGCGAGGTGAGGAAGACAGCGGGCCGGGCGGTGACCGCCGCCGCGCCGAGCGCGCCGCCGAACCCGCCGGCCGCGGCCAGAACCAGGGCGGGCGCCCGCGGCCGACGGTTCGCATCGGGGAGATCGCCGACATTCGCCGGGGCGACGACCAGGACCACCTGCCTCACAACCGATCGACGACCCTATGGCCCGAGCGACGCCAGTGCGGGCCGGCTGACTCCTGAAGAGTCGGCCGACCCGCGACTGTCCGAGACGGCTCCGGGCGGGACCGCTCGATCAGGTCCTCCTTGTCATACTCCCTGCCGCTCGCAGCGTCTCCAGCCGCCGGTGGTATTCCTCCTCGTCGATCTCCCCGCGCGCGAACCGCTCCGCCAGCACCTGCTCCGGTGACGGTGCCCGGTCCGCCGGCGGTCCGCCGCGCGGCTGTCCGGACCGAGCCAGGTAGTGAACCAGGACGACGAGCCCCGCGATGATCAGGCCCCAGAAGACCACCATGCTGATCGCCATCCAGCCGTATCCCCAGCCGGTCACGTCGTGGTCCAGCCACATCATCGCGAACCCCTCCCTTCCGCCGACCGCCGCGACCGGCCTGTTCACCGGTACGAGCGGTCTCGGTCGGCAGGCCTCGACGATCTCAGCCGGCAGGCTTCGCCGCGACGGGCCGAAGTCCCGACCAGGAGAGCCGAAGGTCCCCGCGTCGCTGCTAGGGCGTGTCTCCCAATTGGCGGTGGATGCCGCCGGCGCCGCTAGGCAGTTGGGAGACACGCCCTACCCGAGGTCGTGCCGCCTTGTGCGCGGCAGGCGCGACCATGGATGCGAACGGGACGACTTCGATCGGTGTGGGACGCGGAGATGGACGGTCCACTAAGGGATCGCCGTCGATAACCAGTCGCTGAGCGGCCTGCCGGCCGATGCCATTGCAGCCCTCGACCGCCCACACCCGCGGCGGCCAGCAGAGGACGGCCGCGAGGGTCTGCCGCAGCCGTCCAGTGCCGAACCGGCCCCACGGAGCAGTCGCCAGCTCCTCGCCGTGATCAGCGGTCCCGTCGTCGTCCCTGCTACCATCGTAACGGAGTTAGGTGGTAGCATTCGTCCATGGGTACCGAGACACTGACGCTGGTCGGCGGGCATCCGGCGCTGGACCTGGTCAACACCGCTGAACGCGGCGTGCCGGCCGCGGGGGCGCCACCGCGTGACCACCTGGCAACCCCGGAGGACGTGGCGGTCTGGGCCCGGCGGGTCGGCCTCGACCCGGGCACCCCGGACGAGGCAGCACTGCGCCGGCTGCGCGGGCTGCGCGAGGCGGTGCACGCGGCCGTGCTCGACCGATTGGGCCGGCCGATGGGCGACGTCACGCCCGCGTTGGAGGTGCTGGACAGGCGGGCGGCCGCAGCCGCGGCCCGGTCCCGGCTGCGGCCGGCCGGCGCCGGGCTGCTGCGCGAGGTCGGGACCGACCCGACCCATCGGGTGGAGGACCAGCTCGCGGTCGCCGCGATCGACTTGCTGACCGGGCCGGACGCGGGCCGGATCAAGCGCTGCCCGGTCGAGCAGGGCGGTTGCGGCTGGGTGTTCGTCGACCGCAGCCGCAACTCGTCCCGGACCTGGTGCCGGATGGCGGACTGCGGAACGGCGGTGAAGGCGCGCCGGCTCACTGAGCGGCGACGGCAGGCTCGGGCGGCGGAGCGGTGACCGGGCTCGCCCTGGCCGCTGCGCCGGCGATCCGGCGGCCCGTGCCGGCACTCGCCGCGCTGACGGCGGGCACGTTCCTCTACGTCACCACCGAGACACTGCCGGTCGGGTTGCTCACCCCGATCGGCTCCGACCTGGGCGTCTCTGCGGCTCGCGTCGGCCTGCTGGTCACCGCGTACGGGCTGGTCGTGGTGATTGCGTCGATCCCGCTGACGTACCTGACGCGGGCGGTGCCGCGGCGGGTCCTGATCGCCACGCTGCTGGCCGCGTACGTCGCGTCCTCGCTCGGATCGGCCCTCGCCGGCAGCTACGGCACGCTCATGGCGACCCGGGTCGTCACCGCGCTGGGACAGGCCGTGTTCTGGTCGGTGGTGGTGCCGATCGCGGCCGGGCTGTTCCCCGCCGAGGTGCGCGGGCGGGCGCTCGCGGTGCTCTTCGGCGGCGTCTCGGTCGCGGCCGTGGTCGGCGTGCCGGCCGGCACCTGGGTCGGCCAGCACCTCGGCTGGCGCTGGTCGTTCGCCATGCTCGCCGCGGCCGGCGCGGTGGCGCTGGTAGCACTGGCCGCGACGCTGCCGCCGGACTGCCGCCGGCTGGTCGATCCGGCCGGCCCCGGCAGCCAGCCGGACCGGCGCCGGTTCTCGGCACTGATCACGATGACGGCACTGGCGACCACCGGGTCGTTCGTCTTCCTCACCTACCTCTCGCCGTACCTGACCGATGCAATCGGGCTCTCGGCCGGACTACTCAGCGTCGTGCTGCTGCTGCGCGGCTTGGCCGGCATCGGTGGCGTCGCGGTCGCCGGGCCGTTGGTCGACGCGCGGCCGCGGCTGGCGATCGCCCTGCCAGTCGCCGTGCAAGCCGCGGCGCTGCTGCTGCTGGTCCACCCGCCCGGCCCGGTCGCCGCGGTGGTGCTCGTCGCGCTGACCGGATACGCGTTCGCCGCGTTCACCACCCCCCTGTCGACCCGGATCCTGCAGACCGCGCCGATCCGGCTGGACCTGGCGACGTCGGTGAGCTCGACCGGGGTCAACGTCGGGATCACCCTCGGCGCGCTGATAGGCAGCGCGCTGCTGGACGGCGGCTCCAGCGTGCGGTCGACCGCGCTGGCCGGTGGCCTGCTCACCCTCGCAGCGCTGGCGCTGGCCGCGCTGGACCGGCCGCGGCCGATCGCACGGCGCCGATGAGGCCGGCTGCCACCCGTCCCGGCGGGCCGCGGGCTTCGCGGCCGGGCCCTTCTCCGCCGGTGCCGGACGTACGGATCTGACGGCGTGCCGGCGATTTCCCACCGTCGCGGCAGTCCGAAGCAGTATCTGCGCGGACGTGGCAAGCTCCCCCAGTCATGGAGCAGTTAGCCCCCTGTGACATTGTGATGAAGGGTGGCATTACGAGTGGGGTGGTATATCCGCTCGCCGCCGTGGAACTGTCGAAGGACTTTCGGTTCGTCAACATCGGAGGCACGTCGGCGGGCGCGATCGCAGCCGCCGCCGTCGCTGCCGCCGAGCTGGGCCGTGCCACCGGACGGGGACCTGGCTTCGAGCGGCTGGCGGCCCTGCCGGCGCAGCTGCAGGTCCAGCTCAGTGGGCTGTTCCAGCCGCAGCCGGCCACCCGGCCGGTGTACCGCCTCGTCGTCGGGGGACTGGGCAAGCGCGGTGCCCGACGGGTGGCGACAACCCTCGCCAGCCTGCTGCGCAACTTCCCGGTCGGGGCGATCGTCGGCGCCATCCCCGGGATCCTGCTGGCGCTGGTGGCCGCAATCGCCCGGGACGGCTGGGAGCCGCTGCGATGGCTCAGCCTGGCCTTCGGTGTCGTCCTGGCCGGGATCGGATTGCTGCTCGGAAGCGCCACCGCCACCGCCGTCCGCTTCGTCCGATCCGTGCCGGACAACTGCTTCGGCCTCTGCTCCGGCATGCCCGGCGACGGCGAGTCGGCGGCAGCCCTGACCCCGTGGCTGGCCGACCTGCTCGACGAGCTGGCGGGCATGGTCGACGGCCGGCCGCTGACGTTCGGCGACCTCTGGGGAACCAGCGATCCCGAGGCTGATCGGCTCATCAATCTGCAGATGATGACGACGAACCTCACCACCGGGCGTCCCCACCGACTGCCCTTCCTCGGCTCCCAGGACCGCCACGCGTACTACTTCGATCCCGATGAGCTCCGAAAGCTGTTCCCCGACCGCATAGTCGACTGGATGGAGGGCACGGCGCGGGAGTCCGAAACCCTCCCTCCCGGCTCCCTGCTGGTTCCCTTGCCGAACGCCGCGGACATGCCCGTGGTGGTTGCAGCCCGGATGAGCCTCAGCTTCCCGCTGCTCATCAGCGCCGTGCCGCTGTACGCGATCGACTGGGCCGTCCCGGAGCGGGACGGCCGGCGGCCGGAGCACAACTGGTTCTCCGACGGCGGGATCACCAGCAACTTCCCCGTCCACTTCTTCGACTCGCCGCTGCCCCGCTGGCCGACCTTCGCGATCACCCTCGAACCTCACCCGCGCTGCGCATCCGAACACCGCGACCCGAGCGCCCAGGTCTGGATGCCCAACCGCAACCAGGAGGGAATCACCGGCCGGTGGAACTCATGGGAGGACGAGTCCTCGGCGCACCGGCTGCTCGCGTTCCTCCGCGCGATCCTCGACACGATGCAGAACTGGATGGACAACGCCCAATCCACCGTGCCGGGCTACCGCGACCGCATCGTCCACATCCGACACTCCAAGGATGAGGGTGGCATGAACCTCGTCATGCCGCCGCAGGTCATCGAAGCGTTGACCGACCGCGGCCGCCGGGCCGGCGCGATGCTGGCCGAACGCTTCGGCCCCGAACCGCCGTCCGACGTCGAGCTGACCTGGCTCAACCACCGCTGGGTGCGCTATCGCTCCACCATGGCACTGCTGGACGCCGCATTGTCCAGCTACACCCGGGCCTACCGAAGCCCGGACCTGCAGCCCAGCTACGCCGAACTCGTCCGCCGAGACCGGAGCACACCGCCGCCGAGCTACCGCTGGCCGCGGTCCGGTGACGCCGAAGTGGCCGGCCTGATGACCGACGAACTCATCGCTCTCGCCCGGGCCTGGGCCGATAACCCGACGATCTTCGGCACCGATGCACCACGGCCGAGGCCGGAACTCCGAATAGTCCCTCGATTCTGAACACGTCGAGCCAGGGAAGCGTGCGGCTGGACGCGCCGAGCGAGCGCCGGTCACACAGCGGCCCGCATCCTGTGCTGAGGTGACAGCATGCCGCCATGCTCCAGTTCGACGAGGAGAACGCCCGGCGGCTAGAGGCTGCCTACATGACGGCCGACGTCATTGAGCAGCGGCGCGCGATCCGCGCCGCGCTGGCAATCCGGCCGGGCGAGCGCGTGCTCGACATCGGCTCCGGCCCCGGCTTCCTGGCCGCCGAGATCGCCGCGGAGGTGGGCCCGACCGGTCGGGTGTACGGCGTCGACCCGAGCGAGACCATGCTCGCCCGCGCCCGCCGGCGCGACGCGACCGTCGAGTACGGCATCGGCGATGCGGTCGCGTTGCCGTTCCCGGACGAGCACTTCGACGTCGCCGTCTGCACGCAGGTCTACGAGTACGTCGAGGACATCGCGGCCGCGCTGACCGAGGCGCGGCGGGTGCTGCGGGCCGGAGGCCGGCTGCTCGTGCTGGACACCGACTGGGACTCGATCGTCTGGCACTCGGGAGACCGCGCGCGGATGGAGCGCGTGCTCGCAGCCTGGGCCGAGCACCTCGCCGATCCCTATCTGCCGCGGCGGTTGCCAGGGCTGCTGCGGGCCACCGGCCTCCAGCCGAGGAAGTCGGTGATCGTCCCGATCCTCAACGTCGGCGCGGATCGCGACACGTTCAGCGCCGGCATGAGCAGGATCGTCACCGCTTACGTCGTGGGCCGCGGTCTGATCAGCGAGGCTGAGGCCACCGCCTGGGAGCAGGACCTCGCCGGCCTCGGCGAGGACTACTTCTTCAGCCTCAATCGCTACCTGTTCGTGGCTGAACGGTCGTAGCGGAATCCGGATGACCAGGCAGGCGGCCGAGGAGAAGGGCGCAGGCCTTGGTCATGGCTCCGTCGTGCCTAGCGCTCCGGCAATCTGATCGATGGCCGCGACCTCGGCGGGGCTCACCTGCTGGCCTTCCTCCCGGTGCGCGGCCGCGACCTTGTCGGCGAGGGTGAGGATGAAGCGCCGGTACTCGTCGAGCTCTTCGGGCGTCGCCTTGCTCTCCAGCAGCGCCGCTGCGCTCCGCAGATGCTGGAGTCCGGCGTCTCTGAGCTCTTCCATCGAGTGGTAGCGCGTGTGTTCCATCTTGGGCTTGGCGGCCACGATCTCATCGAGCAGCTCGCTTTGCCCATGCATGGCGCGCGCTTCCACGTAGGCTTTCGACATCGCCATCGTCTCGCGGAACGTTCCGCCGCTCGCCGCCGTGACGACGATCATGCCGGCGCTCGGTGGTCCCTGAAGGATCGACGTCCATTCTTCGGGGGAAAAGGCGGCCTTGGTCGTCATGACAACTCCCTGGCTCAGTAGGCCGTGGCTGTCGCAGGATCGCCTCGATCGGTCCTGTGAGTGCGACACGTTACCGCGTGGGTCGGGGGAAGTGCTCGGATCCGAGGGTGTCGTCGTGCTCGGGGTTCCGCCCCGCTCGCCGGTCGTGCGGGAGAGCCCGGCACCGGCCGCGACCGGCAGCCTGCTCTACGGTGGCGACGCCACGCGGATGCGCGCTCTGCTGGCCAGGCGCGGCGTTCCGGTCGCCCGCGGCGGTCTGCTCGGCTGGGTCCATCACGAGGACGCCGCCGCGGCCACCGTGGCGGCGCTCGAGCACGGCCGCGCCGGGCGGGCGTACAACGTGATCGACGACCGGCCCGCCACCTGGCAGGAGGTCATCACCGCGATGGCGCAGGCGTTCGGCGCCCCACCGCCGCGCCGACTCCCGGGCTGGCTGCTGCGGCTCGTCGCCCCGTACGCGGCGTCCTTCGTCGTCGGCGCCTCGATGCGCGTCTCCAACACGAGAGCGAAGACCGAACTCGGCTGGCAGCCCCGGTTCGCCGACTGCCACGACGGCATCCGGGCCATGGCCTCCCCGGCCCCAGCGGGTCGGTGAGTGGCACGCGGACGCGGACCCGCTAGGCGGCCACGGAAGCGACCCCTACCTGGAGCTTCGCGCCCGCCGGCTCTTCTGGTCAGGTGTTCCCGGGGCGACAGACCGGCGGCGGCCCTGCTGTCGCTGCGGCAGGCGGTCGCTTGCCGCGGCCACCGTGGCTGCCGTCGCGGCTCCGAGAATGGAGCCGACCACGACGTCGCCCGGGTAGTGCACGCCGGTGTGGACGCGGGAGTATGCCACCCCGCCCGCGAGCAGTCGGATCGGCAGGCCAAGCCCCGGCAGGTGCCGGCCGACGGCGTAGGCGAATGCGAAGGCCGACGCGGCGTGCCCGGAGGGAAATGAGGCCGATTCCGGCATCGGCACGTGGCGAGCCGCAACGAGGTCGGGGCCGAAGCGATCCGGACGCCGCCTGCTGGCGACGGGCTTCACGCCGAGGTTCACGGTCGCCGAGGTCACGCCGATGGCGACCACGCCCTCCAGCGCCGCCCGACGCCCCCGCCCGCCGCCGACCAGCGCGATCGCGGCGGCAATGCCCAGCCACAGGCGCGAGTTGTTGGCGGCGTCCGAGAGCCGCCGGACCGGTCGGTCCAGCTCCGGGGTGGGAGTGCGGGCCACCGCGTCGTACACCGCCCGGTCGACCGCCGCCAGCTCGCGGAACGCCTCCGCCCAGCGCGGTGTCCCGCCCGGGCGTGCTTCGACCCGCCGCGCCAAGGCGTCGGCGATGGTCTCCTTCTGGCTGTCGACCGGCTGCGTCATGCCAGGATCGTATGGTCAGCTCGGAGGTCACTGGTGCAGTAGCTGAGCCCGGCGCGCGGGCTGAGCGCGATCCCGGCCCTGGTTGCCTTCGGGTCTCCGACGAACCGCATCAGCTGACCCGCGCGGAGGGCTTCGGATCCGGGCGCCGCGTGGGCACCGGCATCGTCGTGGCACGGCGGATCGGCGCTGTTCGGCGCCGTTCGGCGCTGGACGGCGCCGCCACTGCGACAATCCGCCGGTGACCAGCGCCGAATTCGACAAGCGGCTGGAGATCGTCTTCGCTGAGGCGCTTCGGGCGGTGACCCATCAGCAGAGCGTGTTGGACGGCATCCGTACCCGAGCGACCACCTTGACCGCCGCCGCTGCGCTCGTCACCCCGTTCTTCGGGACGCCTGTTCTTCAGGCCAGGGATCGCGCCGGCTGGCCGACCATCGTCGCGCTCGCTGCCCTGACGGGCGTGCTTTCCTCGACGTTCGTCGTCTCCGCGCCGTGGTGGCGGTGGACGTTCCGGGCCAGCGCGGCCGCGCTTCTGCAAGCGGTCGACGCGGGTCACGACGTCGACTCCATGCGCAGGCACCTCTGCCTCGACTTCGAGCGCTGGGTGGATCAGAACGAACGGAAGCTGCGACGGATGCAGTGGTGGTTTACTGCTGGTCTCGGCTTCCTGCTGCTCGAGATGGCTGCCTGGTTGTTGCAGCTCGCGCTCCTGTAGGGAGGGATCGTGCCTGACGAGGACGACACGGCGCGGGCATCGGGCGATCCAGTCTGGCCGGTCGTCGACAAGTCCTCGATGTATGAGCATCCCCAGGCGCCCTGGTCCCCGCCGGCGTACGGGCAGCAGTACGGACAGCCGCAATACCGGCCAGCCGAGCCACCGGCGGGCGCGGCCCCTCGTCCGGGCAAGAACCGCGCTCTCGTTCTTCTGGTAGCCCTCGCAGTCGTTCTCCTCGTGGCCGACGTAGCGCTGCTGGCGCTGTGGCTCCTCGATCGGTGAGCACGAGGTCCGCGGCGCAGCACTCAGTTTCGCCGGCTGCTTGCGCTCGTCAGCCGGCGGTGCGATAGCGGCGGACGGCGAGCGGGGCGAAGACGATCGTGAGCAGCGCGGCGGCGAGCAGTGCCCAGCCGGCCTGGCCGAGGGCGGCGTCGCCGTTCATCAGCTCCCGCGCTGGACACCGAAGCAGCCCTCACAGCCCTGCGCGACCTCTTGACGCGCTGATCCCTCGGCACCGTTGCCCTGGATGGAAGACAGGCTCTCCGGTGCCTCTGGTGCCTACGTCACGCGCCTGAGTCGGTCAGGCCACCGACCCGGCTGACCTCGGCGGCGATGTCGACGAGCTTGCGGTTGGAGCGCTGGCTGGTGATCCGGAGCAGGTCGAACGCCTCGTCCCGGGTGACCTTGTAAGTGGCCATGAGGACGCCCATGGCCGTGCCGATGTCCCGGCTGTTGATCAGTGCCCGGCGCAGGTTGGTGGCCTCGGCCCGGTCGATCGCCGCGGTGACAGCCAGGGAACCGTGGGTCGCCAGCAGGGTCCCGACCATCTCGGCGTGCTCGTCGAACGCGTCCGGCTTGGTCGAGTAGATGTTGAGTCCGGCGATACGGTCGTCGTTCTCGAGGTAGAGCCGCAGCGACAGCATGCTGGCAACGCCGTACTCGTCGGCGGCTCGCCGGCCGAACTCGGGCCAGCGGTGGTCGTGGCGCAGGTCGCCGGTGCGGAACGTCACGTCCTTGCGGATCGCGTCGACGCACGGGCCGGTGCCCAGCTCGTACTGGATCTGGTCGACCTGACGCGCCGCCTCGTCGGTGCTGGCCACGGTCGCGAACCGGCCCCGGCCGCCCTCGGTGATCGACGCCCAGTCGGCGCCCGGGATGCGCTCGACCGCGAGACCGGCGACGGCGGCGAGCGCCGCCTCCCGGTCCCGCGGCGCGACGAGCTGCCGCCCCAGCTCGGTGAACTCAGCGACCAGCTCGGCCGGTGACAGTCCCGGCGTCACGATGGCACCACACTGAACACGGCGACCCCACATCGTGGACGAGAGTCCCGCAGCGTCACCGTCACGCTCCGGGCTGGGATGCTCAACCCGGCTCGGGGCGTACCCACTCGCCGATGCGCTCGCACATTCGACGGCATGCCGGGGCGGAAGACCGACGGCTGGGTGTTCAACCGCCGGGCCCCACGGGCCGGCCCGCACCGCCCTGATACCCGTCCCAGCAGCAGCGACGCGCGATCTCTACACTCCACCGCCCGCCCGGGCCCGGTCGCGCCGCGGCGTCCATCGCTGCCGGACGGCCCGGCTACGGGGTGCCGGGGCACGGTGTGCCGGCGCCGCACAAGGACTGGCCGGCCTGCTCGTGGACGTAGGCCGCGAGATCGTCCCTGGGAAGGAAGCCCAGAGCGCCGTCCGCGGCCGCGGTGAGCGCCGGATCGGTCCGGACGGCGGCGGAGTAGTCGTAGGTGACGCATCCGCCGGGAAGACGGTAGAAGCGGTCGGGCCCGGATCCGCGGCCGGGGACGGCCGACTCGTTGTCGAAGCGTTCGGTCCCGGCCTCGTCTGTCGGCACACGCCGCGCGCTGGACGTGTCGCACCCGCCGGTGAGCGTGACGGTGACGGCCCGAGGTCCGGCCCGGTCGGAGTCCAGCCAGAACCGTGCTTCGCCGTTGTGGGCGATGGCGCTGGCGAAGCTGAGCCCCGTCGGCAGGGCCTCGATACAGGGAACCGCGGTCGCCGTGGGGACTGCCTGTGCCATCAGGACGGTGACCGTCTGCGGCCTGCAGTCGGGCCGGAACGGGATCTCGAAGTCCTGGTCCGGGGTCAGCAGGTAGACGGTGCCGCCGACGGCCACGACGAGGGACAGGACGAGTCCGGTCGCCAGCGCGACCCGCCGTACGCTCCAGCGCTGGATCGGGATCGGCCGGCGTGCCGGCGCGAGCCGGCGGAACTGGCCGAGCAGGTCCCGGGGATCCTGCTTGATCATCAGCCGCAGCTGGCTGGGGCTGGCGACGCCGCGGGTGGCGGCGAAC
>Ga0207678_10000568_pt1 | contig 33791 bp, 29 predicted proteins | sample KBSC63metaG_FD_184319 | JGI IMG/M metagenome (GOLD analysis project Ga0207678, IMG submission 184319) | Corn rhizosphere microbial communities from Kellogg Biological Station, Michigan, USA - KBS C6-3 metaG (SPAdes) (version 2) | ecosystem: Host-associated > Plants > Roots > Rhizosphere > Soil ... | reverse complement strand
CCCGCCTTCAATGGTGATATCCTGGCTGCCGCCCGACGCGTTGATGCCGGTCCCGAAGCCATTGAGCGTGACGTTGCCGAGTGAGCCGGCGGCTCCTGCTCCGGTCGTGATTTGAATGCCGGTGCCGCTTCCGCTGACTGACGCATCGCCAATGATGTTTCCTGCCGATGCCGGATCGGCGAGGAACAGGCTCTGGTCGCCAGCAAGAACGACGCCGTTGTTGCCGCTGACGGTGAGCGTCTGGCCGGCGCTGACGCTGAACCCGATATTCTCGCCGGTTCCGCCGTTCAAAACGACGCCATTGCCATTCGACGAGGTGATGGTGCTGCTGCCGGTTATCCCGAGGCCCGCGCCGACGCCGCCGTTGCCGTTGACCTGAAGCCCGGATGACGTCGGCGTTGCGGTCGTATTATCGATGTTGACGCCGGCAACAGTGACTCCGCCGGCGCCTGTTTGCTGGACGAGCACGCCCTCGCCGGCGCCGCCGCCACTGATGCTTCCCGACGAAGTGCTGACCGTTCCACCGCCCGCTGGAGTAATGCTCTGCGCCATTGCCGGGCTTGATGTCAGTGCCGATGTGGCAAGGAGAGCGGCGAGGCTGGTGGGAAGGAGACGAGCATTCGAGCGTGGCGAATTGAACAAGTTATTTTCTCCGTGTTGCAGCAAGGTTGCGCGAACAGAGAGACGACTCCCGCAATGTCTTGCGGAAGTCGTTCAGATGAACGAACAGCCTGGAGGGGCAGTCAGCTAGAGTTAGCTCTGATGTGTTAGCGCTTTGTAAATGGCGCTGGCAAGGACTGCAGTAGACATTGCCACGATCACAAGATCGCTGGACCCGCGATGAGGAGCGGCACTTTCGAGCGCTCTGGACCTGATAGTTGAAGCGCCGGTTATGCTGTCAGTCGCATCAATCGCTGTACGCTCGCGAATATTGGGTAGCGTCCGCTATTGACGGCAAGGAGCTGAGACCGGGCAGTGGTGCGCGTTTGCCGCCGCCTCGTCGTTGAGGTCGGCCACCGCGACGGTCGCGCCCCGCTCCGCCAGGCGTTCGACGACGCGGGTGCTCTTGGTAGGGAGCCGATACAATGAGAAACTGCGCATGAGTTCAGATGTCGAGCAGAAATGGCAGCTTTGGGTGCACAACCACGTTCACAACATTCCCGGTCTATCCGATGCCGATGCGTTCAGCGGAGAGATTGAGAGACTGCGGGAAGTAGCGGAACGCGATCTCGGCCGCCTGATCCCCGAGATCGAAGATCAGCTTGGTGATGTCGACGACCTGATTCGCGATGCGTACGATTCAGTCCACGATCCTGAGCTAGACTCGAAGGACGCAAGCGACTGAACGGTTCATGCATTCTGCGTTTGAAACTTTTGCGGAGCAGTCTGCCGACCCGATAGCAACATTTTCATTGCTGCGAGCCGATGTATCGAAGTCAGGCAATCGATTCCTTCAGTCAGCAGATGCCCGCTTCGAGCGCCAGTCGCACCAGGTCTGCCGTCCGGCTGACCCCAAGCTTGGCCTTGATCTGCGTGCAGGTGTTGGCGATCGTCTTGTACCCTAGGCCGAGTGCGTCGGCGATCTCGCTCAGGCTGCGTCCGCGTGCGAGCAGGCGAATGATCTCCAGGTCACGGAAGGTCAGCTGCTCGAGCGTCTCGATCGCAGGTGCCGGGTTGAGCACGAGCGCTTGAGCGAGCTCTCCCTCGACATAACGACCGCCGGACGCAACCTGCTTGATGGCCGTGACGAGCTCGTCTGGCGCGATGTTCTTGCTGACATAGCCGCGGGCACCCGCTTCCATTGCACGCGTCACGTAGAGCGGCTCGGCATGCATGCTGAGAACAAGCACTGGGATGTTCGGCACGACGGTTGCCAGCCGGCTCAGGAGCTCGAGGCCGCCCAGCTCGGGCAAGTTCATGTCGAGCAGCACGAGATCGAGCGTGCTGCCGCGGGCAAGGGCAAGCGCTTCGCGGCCGGTGGCGGCCTCAAGCACCTCGCCGTCGAAGAGGCCGCGCAGGAGGCGGCGTAGCCCTGCGCGGACAATGGCGTGATCGTCAACGATCAGAATATTCATGCGACCATCTGTTCAGCCTCGGGCCCGAACCGTGCAGTTACGGTCCATCCCCCGCTGGCGCGGTCAATGCTCAGCGTGCCGCCGGTCGCGTGCACTCGCTCCCGCATGCTGGCGAGCCCCAGACCCGGAATTTCGCCGCTCCTCGGTTTGGGCGCGCCGAGGTTCGCCACCGTGACAGCGAGGCCTTTGCCGGTCTTCGCGACCGCGATCGAGAGCTGCGTCGTCTCGGCATGCCGCAGCGCGTTCGCGACGGATTCCTGCACGACGCGGTAGATCACATCGCGCAGGCGCTCGGGCACATATGCGTCGGCTCCTTGCAGATGGGACAGGAACTGGGTTTCCGGCTGACGTGCCTGCCAGAACGTGACGAGATCGCCGATCGCCGCTTCGAGCCCAAGCTCGGCAGCGCGCGTTGGACGAAGCCGGGCAATCAGTTCCCGGACCTGGCGCTGCATATGGCTGACAGCGCCCTGGATCGAATGCACCTGGTCCTGAACCGATTGGGTTTCACCCCGGTTTACGCTCCGTCCGATCATTTCGGCGTCAAGCGCGACCGCGAAAAGGTGGGGCCCGATCTCGTCGTGCAGGTCGCGCGCGATCTCGGCGCGCTCCTCGTCCTGGATCGTCAGCAATTGGCCCTCGAGAGCGCGATTGCGTTCGTCGATCTCGGCAAGGCGCTCCGCCATCGCGTTGAAGCCGTGCTGCAGACTATGGAGCTCCGGCGGGCCTTCCTCGCGAACCCGCTCGCGATAACCGCTCGGACCGATAGCCGCCAGTGCGCGCGAGAGATCGTCAAGCGGGGCAAGCGCCCGGCCGATCACCCAGTAGATGAGGACCAGACCAAGTACCGCCGCGATCGCGAACACTCCCGCCGCGCTGAGGGTAGCGGACCAGAGTGCCGCAATGTCGCTTGCCGGCTCCGGCCGCAACTTCAGGACATCGCCGCTTCCGTCCGGGACATCAATCGCCACCAGGTTGAGGTCGGGACGAAGCAACGCGCGGAACCATGCTGGCGCCGGTTGCCGGGGCATCGCGGCAAGGGACGCAATCCGGACCTGGCCAGATCGATCGAGGATCGCTGCAGACACATGCCGGTTGCCGTCGAAGGTTGCGACGAGTTGCCGGAGATCGCGCTGGGGATGATCGGATCGTGGGAGATCCTCGAACGCCGAGCGCACGGTCTGCAGCCCTCCCGTACGCGCTGCTCCCAATTCCGCGGCGAGATGCCTCCGCGCACCGTTCCACGAGATCGCGACATAGACCGAGACGCTGACCACCAACATCAGCGCCACCAGTGCGATCACCCTACCGCGCAGCGACATGGTGGACCGCTTAGCACGTGGTTTCGGCCAAGCGTCCCCCTTCGCCACAGATCGGGAATTTTTCCCGGCTTTTTCGGGAAGGCTTGCCATGGCGGCGAGGTCCCGCGCGCGCCCATTAGCATCGCCGGGGCAATCGAAGGCCAGGGAGCCGACATCAGATGAGCAGGTATGTTGTTGGCGCCAGCCTTGTGGCATTACTCACCTCGAGCCCCGCGCTAGCGCAGGGACAGGGGACCGGCCCAGCGCCGGCGGCGGCCGATCAGACTGCATCTTCAGCACCCTCCGGCACAGCAGCGCGGCCGCAGATCGTCATCACTGGCCGCCGCCTCGACATCGCGCGGGACTCGATCACTCCGTCGCTCGGAGCGAGCCAGTACACATTCGACAAGGAGGCGCTGGAAAAGCAGCCCGGCGGCACCAATCTCACGCTCAACAAGTCGCTGCTTCAGGCGCCTGGTGTCGTTCAGGACAGCTATGGCGTGATCCACGTGCGCAACGAGCACGCGAACCTGCAATATCGACTCAACGGCGTCATCGTGCCCGAAAGCATCAGCGGCTTTGGCACGACTTTCGATCCCCGGATCGCAAGCTCGATCCAGCTCATCACCGGCACCCTTCCGGCACAATATGGCTACCGGACCGCTGGCGTGATCAATTTCAGAACGCAATCGGGCCTCCTTGGCAATGGCGGCGAGGCCGGAATTTACGGCGGCAGCTTTGGCTGGCTCGAGCCGAACGCGATGATCCAGGGATCAAGCGGCAATTTCAGCTACTTCCTGTCGGCAAGCTATCTTCGCAATAATCTCGGGATCGAAAATCCCGAGCCGACGCGGAACGCGATCCACGACCGCACGACCCAAGTCCGGCCGTTCGCCTATCTGTCCGACATTCTCTCGGACAAGAGCCGGATCTCGGTTTTCGGCGGCAGCTTCATCGGCCATTTCCAGATTCCGGACGTGCGTGGCGAGGATCCCCGCTTCGCGGTCGATGGCGTTTCGACGTTCGATTCCGCGAAGCTCGACCAGAACCAGCGCGAGATCACGCATTATGGCGTTCTCGCCTATCAATATGCGGGCAGCAGCTTCAATGCCCAGGTTTCCCCGTTCATCCGCTACACGCAGACGCGGTTCACGCCCGACCCACAGATGGGAGACGTGATCTTCAACGGGTTTGCCGACGCGGCCACGCTTTCCGGACTGGCGGCTGGCGTGCAAGCCGATGCCAGCCAAGAGCTCGGCAGCACGCATGTTTTGCGCTTCGGTGTGTTCTTCCAGAACGAGCACACCAGGTCGACGATCGTTTCATCCGTCCTGCCGATCTGTACTGATCCGGAAGCCGGCTGCGAGTTGGGAATGCAGACCAGTGACGTGCCGTTCAGCATTACCGACAAGGGCGGCAAGACAGGTCAGCTCTATGGGGTTTATGTCCAGGACGAGTGGAAACTCACGCCGACCCTGACACTCAATTATGGAGCGCGCTTCGATCTGGTGCACTCATTCGCGCACGAAAGCCAGATCAGCCCGCGTGCCAACCTCGTGTGGCGGGTGACGCCACTCACAACTTTTCATATCGGCTATGCGCGCAACTTCACGCCGCCGCCCCAGGAGCTCATTTCCCTGAGGGAAGTCGCGCTGTTCAACGGGACGACCAAGCAGTCGGAAATCGAGGCCGCCGATCCCGTCAAGGCCGAGCGGGAGCATTATTTCGACGCTGGCGTCGAGCAACGAATCAATGGCGGCCTCAAGTTGGCAATCGATGCTTATTATAAGCGCAAGAAGAACCTGCTCGACGAAGGTCAGTTTGGATCGGCCGTGGTGCTGTCACCCTTCAATTATGCGAAAGGCTATGCCTGGGGCGTCGAGTTCAGCGGCAACTACACGCACGGGCCGATCGATCTTTATGCGAACGTCGCGCGCGGTCAGGAGAAGGGCAAGGACATTATCTCGGCCCAATATTTCTTCGCGCCCGACGAGCTCGCGTACATCAGGGACCATTACATTTTCACGGACCACTCGCAGAAATGGACCCTGTCGGGCGGCGGTAGCTATACGATCGATGACGGCATCGGCACCCTGGTTCCGACTGCCGATTTCATTTACGCCTCGGGCCTCAGGACCGACGATCCAAACGGGATCGTGCCCAATGGCGCCGCGCTGCCGGGCTATTGGGTTTTCAACGCAGGCATCGCTCAGAATTTCGAGGGGCCGGGCGTGCTGAAAGGGCTATCGATCCGCGCCGACGTTTTGAATCTCTTCGACAGGGTCTATCAGATTCGCAGCGGTGAAGGCGTCGGTGTCGGCGCACCGCAGTGGGGCCAGCGTCGCGGCATGTTCATTGGGCTTACCAAGAAATTTTGAGCTTCCTGGTTGGCCAGTGGCGACGGCAGGACTCATATCCGAGGGCGCGGATCAACGCGGAATGGCCTACCACGACCGGTTCGCTTCGCGTTTTCCGCTACGCTCGGTCAGGCGCCGTGCGGTTGCCGGCGCAGCGTTTGGAACAGCGCACGAGTTGCAAGCGAGGCTCCGTCCAGAGGTCGGCGGCCCTCCGGCCCGATTCGTGTTCGAGAGCGGTGTGTAGTTCCGGAAAGATCGTTTCCATGTCGATGTGGCTCGCACTGTCGCGGTCTTGAAGACATTCAGAGAAGTGCTCGCGCGATGCCGTAGGCGCTCGTCGCGCTGAGGATGCAGCCGACGAAAATCAGCAGCGTCTTCGGCTCCACTCGCTTGACGATCATGGCCCCGAACGGCGCGGCAAGGATTCCCCCGAGCAACAGGCCGATCGTCGCGAGCGTGAACATCTGCCAGCCGAGCGTTGCAATGAAGGTTGCCGAGATCGTCGCGGTGAGGATGAATTCGGTCGTGTTGACGGTGCCGATTGTCCGCCTCGGTTCGGCTCCCTGGACAAGCAGGTTGCCGGTCACCACCGGGCCCCAGCCGCCTCCGCCGGCAGCGTCGAGGAATCCACCGGCAAGGCCGAGCGGCTCGACAATCCTTGGCGATCTTTGGGCAGGCGGATAGTGGAAGCCGCGCCAGATGAGATAGACCCCTATGCTTGCGAGGTAGGCGAGCACGAACGGGCGTGCCACATGGGCATTGACCTGTGTCAGCACATAAGCACCAAGAACGCCTCCGATGACCCCCGGCACCGCGAGACGCGCGAAAAGCCGCCAGTCGACATTGCGATGATAGATATGGCTCGCGCCTGAGGCAGCGGTCGTGAATGTTTCGGCGGCGTGAACCCCGGCGGAAGCCGCTGCAGGCGGCACTCCAAGGCTGACCAGCAAGGTCGTTGAGATGACACCGAATGCCATCCCCAGCGCGCCATCGATCAGCTGAGCGACAAAGCCGACGGCAATGAAGGCGGCGAGTTCAGTGATCGTGCTTAGTTCCAAGCGGCCCCTCGTCAGCGCCGGCAACTCGTGAGTGCCGGCAATGTCGCGGCAACCGCCGCGGAAGATCGAAGGTTCCGGGCAGCCGGGGAGCACCTGCGCGATCAAGCGTCCGGTCGGGAATCGCAAACCGCTCCTCCGAAGAAGATCGATGATGGATTGATCTCATCGGCCACTTTGAGCCACGACCCCGGTTCCAGCGTCTTAAAACTGAACCAACTTTGTTTGTCTCCACGATGGAGACTCATCCATGTCGGAAAACCATGCTGATGTCGGGATTGTCTTTCCCGCGCATCGACGTGAACCCCGTGCTCGCGAGCGGATCCTTAAGCGAGCCCAGCAGGCGGCGCGCCCTTCCCCGGATCGAGGTTCAGTGCACCGGCCAGCTCAGCACGGGTCCGTGATCGGTCGACATCGTCCTGCGGGACATATCGCAGGGAGGCGCCAACCTCGAAAGCGCATCGCCCGAAGACAGACCTTGGGAGCGTGCGCTTGCTGCTCCCGATCTGCCGCCGTTCGCCGGGGTCGTTCGCTGGAGTTCGGGCACGAAGCTTGGAGTTTCACGTGTGCACAATTTGTGGAACCCTGATCTAGGCACGCAGCGGAGCTGGCTTATCAGCCGGGCGAGACTCGCCACCTCGCCGGTCAAGCAGAGGGTGTGTCTCCGGCTCAGCGCTCGGTTGCCCCCAGCGCTGAGCCGTCTCATGATTAATCCGCTTGCTAAATTTCAGTTAACTTCCATTCTGTGCGGCGATTCGTTGGGTGAATCGACAGGGGGGCTGCAGCCGTGCGGCAAGCCCGTTCATTCTTGAGGAGGGGCATTTGAAGCGTTTGCTATCTCATACCGTCGGAGCCGCTGCGCTCCTTGCAGTCTCATCGGCGGCTTCCGCGGCCACGCTTGTCGACGTCACCAATCTTCCCGTTCAGTTCGTCACACCCCAGAGTTTCACGTTCATAGCGACATCGACGTCGACCAAGGTCGACTTCCAGGGTTACCAGCTGCCGGGGACCCTGGCCCTGGTGAACATTTTCCTCGGGGAGACTGGTGACGCGGCCAGCGTCGCGAACAACCTCCTTGGAACCCACTTCAATTATACCGCTGCGACGTGCGGGGCATATGCAGGCGAAGGCTCGCTAGGCAGCTATGGAACCAACGATCTCACCTTCGCCGGAGGTTGCGCCGGATTCTACGACAGCCTCGCACAAACCGTGAGCACGTCGGTCGGCGCTTCGTACACCCTCACTTTCGTGTTCTCGAATGTCGGCCAGGGACCGAACGGATTGCGGATCTTCGCCACCGACGCGGCCGCAACGGGCGCGGTACCAGAGCCGGCGACCTGGGCGATGATGCTGCTTGGCTTCGCGGGGATCGGATTCCAGTTGCGCAGTTCACGCAACAGCCGGGCGCTCGCGTCAATGGCGTGAAGGATCGACTGCCCGGGGCGATCCAAGCAAGCTGCAGCGCGCCGACGCGAATGCCGGCGTTCCACTGCGGGCTCGGCTGTTGCGGATCGAGCATTTGTCGGCTGGGACTGCCGCGCCTGGATGGGATCGGGAAGAGGCGCTTTGCTTTACGCAGCTACCTCGGCGCATCGATCGCCTGCCCCGGCCATGATCATTCGTGGGCCAGCAACCGGCCCGGGATTGATCGCGCGATTGGGTGCCTCTGGAGCGATGCGGAGCTGTTCGGCGCCAGGGAGTGGCTGGCGGTTCACGCACGCGTCGCCGTTACGACGCCGGCTCTTGACGTCGCCTCGCCAAGTGATCGGACAGAGCGCCCAAAACACATGATACCAGCATTAAGACGATTCCCGATACGAAGATAAAACAGCCGGCGATGAAGAATCCGATCAGCGCTTGCCCGTCGCCTCGACCCGCCGCGCCGGTCCAAAAAGCTGAAGATCTCGGTGCGTTCATGGAAACAAGAACCATTGCGCCTCCGCACAATGAGTGAATGCCTGCGGCGGAGACCGGCAGCAGGATGCGGCCTTTGAAAAAGATCCTCACGGACGTCACGAGCCAAACCAGGAAGCTCGCGAGGCTGCCGAGCATCAAGCCGTAAAGTACCATTTCGATTCCTGCCTCGCCGCATCCTCTCCGAAGATGGCGGAGGCCGGAGCTGCATGCAATTGTTCGACGGCCGATTGGGCCGCTCCAGGAGACCTGGCGTTGACGAGCGGCCGAAGTCCATCGATGTTCCGTCGGTCTGCAGGTCGGGGGACATATATGAAGCTCGCAATGATTATTGGTGCGCTGATTCTCGTCATCAGCGCTCCATTGTCAGCCCGACCGGCAAAGGTGAGCGGCGATGTGATGGACCGGTTGAGTGTCGATCAGCTGATGCGCTTGTCGACGCTTCCGGCGGCGAGGATAGCGGAAATGCGCTGCGCCGGCTTTGGGCTGTGGTTGGCGGAAAATCTCCCGACAAGTCCAAAGTCTCCCACTCGACCGGCAGTCGATCGATTATCGGCCGACGTCGAGGCCGCGATTGCCAACGATGCCGACTTGCCGATTGAAACCGCCCATGAGCTGGTGGCTGCGATTGCGGCGGATGCAGGGATCAAGGCCAAGGACGAAGGTGAGCAGGCGCTGTTGGCTGAGGTCGACCGTTGCGGATCACTATATGCCGCCGCGGCCTCACCGGCTCGGCTTAAGCTTCATCCGCTCGCCGTTCCGTCCGTAGTGAATCCGGCCTTGGCCAGCTGCTATGCGCAATATCGCGTGGCGGCGAAGCATTCGGACGGTGAGGAGGCGAAGGCGCTCAACGCCAGTGCCAATGAGGCGCGCGATCTGGCTGTAAAGAACAAGTCCGATGCCGCCCGCGCAGCAGCCGAGGTGTCACTCGAAGCTGAATTCCGCGCCTTGGAAGCTGCGTCAGAGACCGACAGGCAGGCGGTAATGATGCGTCTCATCATGTGCCAGCCGGCCATGGACCGCGCCGCGCGGGATTCAGGCTGATCAAGAGCCGTCCAGCTTTGGGTCGACCGCAAACTTCCGGATAATGCCGCTTTGAGCGAAAAGCGGAGAATGGTCCTGAGCGATCGGGTCAGGCGGTCCGCGGCAGATGCGGCGCGCTCTGGCTGCGTCGGCGGCGCGTCTGGATGCCGATGCCGCCGAGATCCGTTCGACACGAAGCCGGGCGACGGACATTGAACCTTAGCTCCGCGCCGCTGGCGATGCCCCCGATGAGCGGTCCTGCGCCGCAGCAAGCGCATCGGCGAGACCGTCGGCGAGGATGGCCTGCTCTTCGGCGACGACCAGCAATCGGGAGCCGAGCTCGCGCGCCCATTGCTGTTCCTCGGCGGTCCATGCGGGCATGATCCAGGGCTTGCCGGCCGCTCGTGCGGCGGCGGCAATGCGCTCGAGGTCGCGGCGATCCTCGAGGGTCCGCCGATAGCGGCCGCGGCCCCGCCGGAGCGACAGATCGGAGGGGCCGACGAACAGGCCATCGACGGTTGGAAGGGTGGCGATCGCCTCGACGGCGTCGAGCGCTTCCGCCGTCTCGATCATCGGCAGGCAGAGCGTCCGTCCGTTCTCGCCGGAGAAGAAAGTTTCCTCGGGGCTTTGGTAGGCCACCGTCCGGCCGCCGGCGAAGCTGCGCGAGCCAAGGGGCGGGAACTTGGCGAATGCGCTGACCGCGGCCGCATGGGCAAGAGCCCCGACGTGCGGGATGACGACTCCCGTTGCGCCGAAATCGAGCGGCTGCTGGATCGCGGCGCGCTCCGGCGCCGCCGCCTTCGCCAAGACCGGCAGACCCATGGCGCGGGAGACAAGGAGGGTCGCATCGAGGCTCGCGAGGTCGAACGTCCCGTGCTCGATGTCGAGCACGATCGCGGCGACTTCCTGAGCGCTCGCAATCTCGAGCAGCGCGGCGTTGGGCGTGGACAGCCACAACCCGAGGCCGCGCGGGGCGGCGGTCATGCCGCCGCCGAGACCGATTCCGGCAGGCCCTCGAGCGCTTCGTCGAGCGCCTCGGCGATGATGCCGACCATCTCGTCCGCTTCGGCTTCGCTCATGACCAGCGGCGGCGCCATCATCATGCAATTGCGGGCCGCCCGGATGATCAGCCCGCGCCGGAAGCAGGCCTCGCGTACCCGCACGGCGATCCTCAGCTCGTCGGGGTAGCGCTCGCGGGTCGCCTTGTCGCGGACGAGCTCGAGCGCGGCGACCATGCCGACGCCGCGAGCCTCGCCGACCAAGGGATGGGCGGTGAGCTCGGCGAGGCGTCGCTGGAAAGAGGGGCCGATCTCGTCACGCACCCGCTTGACGAGGCCGGTGTCGCGGATGAGCTCTAGATTGCGCAGCGCGACAGCGGCGCAGACGGGATGGCCGGAATACGTGAATCCGTGGACCCACTCGCCGCCTTTTGCGATCAGGAGCTCGGCCAGCTCGTCGCGAAGAAGGGTCGCCGACATCGGCAGATAGCCCGACGTCAGGCCCTTGGCGGTGGACATGATGTCCGGTTCGATGCCGAAGCATTGGGAACCGAACCAGTGGCCCGTGCGACCAAAGCCGCACACGACCTCGTCGGCGATCAGCAGGATGTCATATTGGGTGCAGAGCCGGCGCACTTCCGGCCAGTAGCCGGGCGGCGGGGTCATCACGCCGCCCGCGCCATAGACCGGCTCGCCGATGAAGGCGGCGATATTCTCCGGTCCGATCTTCCTGATGCGCTGCTCGAGGCGGACGATCAAAGCCTCGCTATAGGCTTCGGGAGAAAGGTCGCCCGCTTCGCGATACCAGTAAGCGCCGTCGACCCGCTCGACGAGACCGGGAAAAGGGAGCCCGGCCTGGGGGTGCATCTCGACCAGCCCGGACAGGCTCGCGGTCGCCATGGTCACGCCATGATAGCCATAGTCGCGCGCGAGGAAGAGAGTCTTGGATGGCTTCCCCTTGAGCTTCCAGTAGAAGCGCGCCGCCTTCATCGCGGTCTCGTTCGCCTCGGACCCGGAATTGTTGAAGAAGACGTGATTGAGACCGGCCGGAGCGATGCCCGCGAGGAAAGCACTCAGCTCGATCGCCTTGGGTGTAGCGCTGTTGAAGAAGCTGTTGTAATAAGCGAGCTCGCGCATCTGGCTGTCGGCCGCCTCGATGAGCTCGCCGCGGCCATAGCCGACATTGACGCACCAGAGGCCCGACATGCCATCGAGCAGCCGGCGCCCGTCATGATCCCACACATAGACGCCTTCGCCCCGGGCAATGACCCGCGTTCCCGTTTCGTGGAGCTCCCGACTGTCGGTGAAGGGGTGAATATAATGTCGGCGGTCGAGCGCCTGCAGATCCGCGGTCCCGAGGCTCGTCATGGGGCTCATTCTCCTTGATTCAGATCGCCCGTTGGTTGGAACAAATGGTTCTAAATGTCAATTTGATACCATATCGACCCTTATGAACTCACCTCGCGGCTGACCTGGGGTGAGCGACGCCGGTTTGGCTGGCGGCCGCCATTTCCAGCCGCTGCCAGATTGTGCGGCGCGCCGCGCGCAGCACTCGCAGCTGCCTCTTGCGGCCTGCGGGCTTCGGTACCAGAAAACTCCACCGTACCAAAAGGCATTCGCGCGCCGGCCGGCTTTGGCGGCACCGTTGCGAGGACGACGGAGTCACCTGGGCCGCGGTCGAACCCGCAGGGAGCCGTTCGTGTCGCGTTGCTCCGGGCAGGCAGGCCTGTTGTTCGCGACTGCTCCGGGTCTCAGCGCGGCTGTGGCGCCGGTTCCGCCATCAGTGCCGCGTAGGCGTCGGGATCGGTCGCGCCCTCGGTCCCGATCAGCAGCACGCGCGAGCGATCATCGAGGCCGAGCGCACGGGCGAGCGCCGGCTCGCGCCGCGCACGCTCAAGGACGGCGAGGCCCGAGCCCGCGCATTCGCCGGCGACGATCCCGTCGAGCTGGTTCAGCCGGCGCATTGCAAGCAGCGCCTCGTCCTCGCTGACCAGCACGAAATCGTCGGCGAGCCGATCGAGCACCTGCCAGGCGACCAGCGAGACTTGCGCGCAATCCATCCCGAGCATGAACGAGCCGAGCCTGCCCGACGCCAATGTCGGATGACCCTGGAGCGCGCTCTGGTAGAGGCAGTCGGCGCGTTCGGGCTCCACGATGATGATGCGCGGCCGCTCACGGCCGAGCCGGAGCGCGAGATATGCCGCGGCGGCGGCCGCAAGACCGCCGACGCCCGCCTGAAGCAGGACATGGGTTGGTTGGGGCGAGCCGGTCAGCTGGTCGAGCAGCTCGTCCATCATGACCGTGTAGCCGGTCATCACGCGGCGCGGGATCTCGACATAGCCGGGATAGGACGTGTCCGAGACCAGGGTCCATCCGTTGGCGGCGGCCGCGGCTGCCGCCGCGCGGACCGACTCATCATAGTCTCCGTCCACTCGAACGACCCTCGCGCCGAAGCTGGCGATCGCCGCCGCGCGAGCTTGGCCCACGCCCGAATGGATGTAGATCATCGCCGGGCAGCCGAACATCCGCGCGCCCCAGGCCACCGATCGACCGTGGTTGCCGGCCGTCGCCGAAGCGACCGTCAGCTCGCGCGCGATCCCGGCATGGTCGCCGCGGGCAAGTTCCGCGCTGGTCGGCCGAAACCCCTTGCGGCGCTCGACCGCGTCGGCGAGCAGCGAATTGACCGCGAATGCGCCGCCGAGCGCCTTGAAGCTGCCGAGACCGAAGCGGCCGGACTCGTCCTTATAGTCGATCCGCGCCACTCCAAGCTCGGCGGCGAGCGGATCAAGGCGCAGGAGCGGCGTGCGCTCGTAGCCCGCCCAGGCGGCAATGGTCGAGCGCGCCGCCGTGCAGTCCGCCAGGCTGAAGATCGTCTCGTCCAGCCATGCTTCCAGCGCAGCCTGCGCGAGGAGGCGGTCGGCGCGCGGATTGTGCAGCCAGCGACCCCGCGTCACGTCGCCGCCCCAAGCCCGGGCACCCGGTTCCGGTTCGATGGCAAATCGGCGCGGACGCGCTGGAGATAGTCGAAGTCGAGCCGCGCGCTGACCCACCCGACCCCGTCCTGCGCGCGGGCGATCACGGTGCCCCAGGGATCGGCCACAAGCGAATGGCCATAGCTCATCCGCTCGATCCCGTCCTCGACATAGGAGCCGGTCTGGCCGGGCGCGAGAATATAGGCCTGGGTCTCGATCGCCCGGGCGCGAAGCAGCACGTCCCAATGGTCCTTGCCGGTCATCAGGGTGAAGGCCGCGGGGACGATGATGATGTCCGCGCCGGCGCGCGCGAGCGCGATGAACAGTTCGCCGAAGCGCAGGTCGTAGCAGATTGCGCAGCCGACGCGGACGTCGCCGATCGAGTAGGTGACGATCTCGGCACCTGGCGTGTAGGTCGCCGATTCCCGGTAGACCGTGCCGTCCGGCGTCACCACGTCGAACATGTGGATCTTGCGGTAGCGCGCGATTTCGCGGCCCTCGGGATCGAAGGCGACGGTCGTATTGTAGAGCCGGTCGCCGTCCGCTTCGTTGAGGCTGCCGCCATGGACATGAACGCGATAGTCGCGGGCGATCTGCTGAAGCATCCGATAAGCGGGGCCGCCCGGCAGGACTTCCGCGGACGCGCGCGCGCCGGCAACCGAGCCGCCAAGATAGGTGACGAGCTCGGGCAGGGCGACGAGATCGGGACCGTCCTCCTCGATCGCGGCGCGAAGCAGCCGCTCCGTCTGCTCGAGATTGACCGGCTTGTCATCGCGCGAATTGGTCTGGACGAGCGTGACTTTCATGATGGGCTCTTCTCTTCTCGAAAACAGGCGACCTTGTGCCCCTGGCCAAGCTCGACCAGCTCGGGGGCGGCGAGGCGCGGCGGCTCGGCCTGCCACGGCCAATAGGCATAGCCGGACGGGGGCGGCGCGACCGGGGCGGCGTAGCGCGACAGGCGAAAGCCGGTTTCGCGGCTTCCCTCGATCCGGGGCGCCGCGCGCAGCAGGGCGCCGGTGTAGGGATGGCGCGGGGAATCGAAGATGAGATCGCGCGGGCCCTCCTCGAGGATGCGCCCGCGAAAGATCACCGCCACTCTGTCGGCGATCTGCTCGACCACGGCGAGATTGTGCGAGACGATGATGCAGGCGAAGCCGCGCGTCTGCTGCAGCCGCTCGATCAGGTGCAGGATCTCGGCCTGGACGCTGACGTCGAGCGCCGAGACCGGCTCGTCGGCGATGACCAGTTGCGGATCGGCGATGAGCGCGCGCGCGATATTGACCCGCTGCCGCTGGCCGCCCGAGAGCTGATGCGGAAATCTGCCGGCGAAGTCCGGGTCCATGCCGACCTCGGCGAGAATCCGCTCCACGCGCCTCGTGCGCTCGGCTGTGCCGATGCCTCGCTCGTGCCGCAGTCCCTCGGCGATGATGGCGCCGACCCGCAGCCGTGGATCGAGCGCGGAAAAAGGATCCTGGAAGATCATGCCGATGCGCCGCCGGACATGCGCGAGATGGCGCGCGCCGATCCGGCCGAGCTCGATTTGGTCGAACGCGACTCTTCCGGTCTCGATGGGGGCAAGGCCGAGGATCGCGCGCGCGAGGCTGGTCTTGCCGCTTCCGGACTCGCCGACGATCGCGAGCGTTTCGCCGCGCTCGAGGCGGAGGCTGACCTGATCGACGGCCCGGACGGGCGCTTGCCGGCGCCCGGGCCAGCCACCCCGTCCGGCATGGGAAACGCTCAGCTTGTCGACCTCGAGGATGGGCGCGAGGCGCCGCGGCGGACGGGCCCGGGCGGCGCGCTTGGGGCAGGCTTCGAGAAGCGAGCGCGTATAGGCCTCGCGCGGACCGTTGAGCACGGCCCTGGCGGGGCCGGCCTCGACGAGCCGTCCATGGCGCATCACCACGATCCGGTGTGCATGTTCGGCGACCAGCGCGAGATCATGGGTGATCAGCAGCACGCCGGTGCCGACTTCGCGGGTGAGATCGACGAGAAGCTCCAGCACTTCCTTCTGGACCAGCACATCGAGCGCGGTGGTGGGCTCGTCGGCGATCAGCAGCGCGGGCCGCAGCAGCATCGCCGCGGCGATTGCGATGCGCTGTCGCATGCCGCCCGAAAACTGGTGCGGATAAGAATCGAGCGCGCGCTCGGGCTCGGCGATCCGGACTCGCTCGAGCATCGCGATCGCGCGCGACAGCGCGTCGCGCTCGCCGATCCCGTCATGCTCGATCAGCGCCTCGATCATCTGGCGGCCGATCTTCATCGACGGGTCGAGGCTGGTCATCGGCTCCTGGAAGATCATGCCGATGGCGGTGCCGCGAAGAGCAGTCAGGCGGCTTTCGTCCAATGACGGCAGCGCTTCGCCGCGAAACCGCGCGGTCCCGCCGCACACCGACCCGCCGTAGGGCAGGAGGCCGAGCAGCGAGCGCGCGGCGATGGTCTTGCCCGAACCCGATTCCCCGACGAGCGCGACGATTTCGCCGGGCGCGATCCTGAACGACAATCCGTCGACGACGGTGCGCTGGCCAAAGCCGATCGTGAGGCCCTCGACCTCGAGCAGGGGAGGGGCGTCCGTCACAGCGCCATCCGCGGATCGAAGCGGTCGCGCAGCGCGTCGCCGAGCAGGTTGATGCCCAACAAGGTGATCGAGATCGCAAGGCCGGGGAAGATCGCGAGCCAGGGCGCGAACGCAAAATAGGAGCGCGCGTCGGCCAGCATTCCGCCCCAGCTCGGATAGGGCGGTGGAACGCCGAGCCCGAGGAAGCTGAGCGCGCTTTCGGCGAGGATCGTGAGCGCAAAGAATGCCGTCGCAAGCACCGTCAGCGGGCCGACGCAATTGGGGATCACATGGCGCGCGATCGTGTAGAGCTCGCCATTGCCCATCGCGCGCGACGCCTCGACATATTCCTTCTCGCGAAGCGACAGCGCGATTCCGCGAACGACACGCGTGACGCTCGGCGCATAGGCAAGGCCGAGCGCGAGGATGACGCCCCATTTGCCCTGGCCGACGGCGGCCATGAGCGCGAGCGCGAGCAGCAGTCCCGGGAGCGCCATGAAGGCGTCGACGATCGTCATCACCAGGCGGTCGAGCCAACCGCCGAAATAGCCGGAGACTGCGCCGACCGTGATTCCGATGGCCATCGCCAGCGCGACGGTGGACAGGCTGACCGTGATGCTGACCGAGGCCGCCGACAGGAGGCGGCTCAGCACGTCGCGACCGAACTGGTCGGTGCCGAGCCAGTGGTCCCAGGAGGGCGACGCGAGCCGCGCGCCAAAATCGAGCGCGATCGGATCGTAAGGCGTCGCGACCTGCCCGGCGAGCGCGGCGAGGACGGCGCACCCGACCAGGACCGCGCCGACCGTCGCATTGGCGCGAACGAACCAGCGCCGCGGCGCGATCGCCGGTCCGGCCGTCACAGACGCACCCTCGGATCGATCAGCGGGTAGAGGAGGTCGACCGCGAGGTTCGCGGCGACATGGATCAGCGCCACGAACAGCAGCACGCCCTGGACGACCGCATAATCGCGCGCATAGATCGCATCGACCAGAAAGCGCCCCAGCCCGGGAAGCGTGAACACCGTCTCGATCACCGCCACTCCGCCGAGCAGCGATCCGAGGATCAGCCCGAGCAGGGTCATGGTCGGGGCAAAAGCATTCTTGACCACGTGGCGCCGGATCACGCTGTCCTCGGGAAGGCCCTTGGCGCGGGCGTTGACGACGAAGTCCTGCCTGAGCACGTCGAGCGTGCTCGCGCGCACCATTCGGACGATTGTCGCAATTTCGACGAACACCAGCGCGACGACCGGCAGGATGAGGTAGCGCAGGCCCTCGGCGAGATTGTCGCTGACCGGGACATAGCCGACCGTCGGCAGCCAGCCGAGCCGAGCGCCGAACAGCAGGATCAGCATCAGCCCGACCCAGAAGCTCGGAACCGAGATCAGCAGGTTCGCGCCGAACACGACCGCGAAGTCGCCGCCGCGGTTCTGGCGCCGGGCCGCATAAGTGCCGAGCGGCAGCGCGATCAGCATGGCGGCGAGCATTGCCAGCAGGACGACCTGCGCGGTCACGGCGAAACGCTGGCCGATCGCCTGGAGCACCGGCTGGCCCGTCATGAGCGACACGCCGAGATCGCCGCGCGCGACATTGAGGAGCCAGGCGCCGAACTGGACGGCATAAGGCTGGTCGAGCCCAAGCGACCGGCGCGCCTCGGCGAGCGCGGCGGCATTGTCGGCGTCGCCGACCAGGATCATCGCGGGATCGCCCGGGACCAGGCGCATCACGATGAAGATCACCAGCGCGACGATGAGCAGGGTCGGGATCGAGAGCAGCAGCTTCAGCGCGGCGTATCGCATCGCCTCAGGCTCCCGTCCGCCATACGCCCCACAGGCGCGGATTGCCGGCCGGCCAGTTGCGGTAGCCGTGGACGTCGGCGCGCACGAGGTCGCTCGACGGCTCGTTGTAGAGCCCGATGATTGGCACGTCGTCGATCATCAGCCGATGCAGGCTGTCGTAGATCCGCTGCTGCTCGGGCTCGGTCCGCGCCCGGGTCGCCGCGCCGAGCAGGCGCCGGGCTTGCGGGTCGTCCCATTGAACGGCGGCGTTGCGCTGTTTCGAGCCGACGAAGGCGGCGTAGCTCAGCACCGGATGCGCCCGCGCCGAATAGCTGAACACCGACAGCTCGAACCGGCCGTCGAAATAATTGGAGAGCTGGGTAGCCCAGTCGAGCACTTCGAGCTGCGCATTGATCCCGACCGCATTCAGCATGGCCTGGATCGCGATCGCATTGTCGAAGGCGAACGGGAGCTTGCGGTTGGTCTGGATATGGATCGGCTGTCCGCGATAGCCGGCCTCCACAAGGAGCGCGCGCGCGCCGGCCGGGTCATAGCGCCACCAGGCGTCCTGCGCGGCTGAATGGAAGCGGCTGATCCGCGGGATCGCCGATGGATTGGCCCGCGCCGCGCCATAGGTGGCGATCGCGGCGACCTGGTCGGCCGAGATCGCCTTGGCGATCGCGCGACGCAGCCGCGCGTCGCGCAGCAGGGGGTCCCGGGTCTGGATGAGGAGCGCGTGCCAGTGGAGCTGCGGGCTCCGCGAGACGGCGATGCCGCCGCGCCGCAAATTGGCGGTGAGGAACGGCGGGACCCGCGGCAGGACGTCGAGGTCGCCGGCCTCGATCGCCGACACTCCGACCGACGGTTCGGGCACGATGACGAAACGGATCCGCGCCGCGCGCGCGATCCGCGCCCCGGCATAGCCGTCCCTCATGCCGGAGCGGGGACGGTAGCGGGCGAATTTCTCGAGATCCACATATTCGCCGCGCCGCCAGGCGGCGATCCGGTAGGGTCCCGTGCCGATCGGCGCGCGCCAGCGGCCGCCTGGCCCGACCGAGTCCGGGTGAAGAATTGCCGTGATGCACTGAAAGCTCGCCATCTGGTCGAGAAAGGCGCTGTTGGGACGGTCGAGGTTGAAGACGACCGTGTGGGAATCGGGCGTGTCGATGCCGACGATCTTCGCGCCGACGCCGTCGCTTGCCGTCCCGTCATACCAGCTCCGGCAGCGAAAACCGCTCGCCGGGTCGAGCATCCTTTCCCAGCTCCACTTCACCTCGGCCGAGGTCATTGGCGCCCCATTGTGGAAGAGGACGCCGTCGCGCAGCCTGAAGCGATAATGCCGCCCGTCGGGCGAGACCTCGATGTCCCTCGCGAGCAGCGGCTCGACCACCAGGGTCTCGGAATAGGCGACCAGCGATTCGACGACATGATGAAGCACCGTGTCGGTGTTCGAATCGCGCGTGACTCCCGGATTGGTGCCGCGGATGTCGGCGCTGATGGCGACGCGGAGGGCATCGGGCCTGGCGGGCGCCGGATTGTCGCCGCAACCGGCCGCGAGAAGCGCGGCGGTGAACGCCGCCGCGCACTCGAGCAGGCGAGCGGCGCGCCCCGCGTTCATCCGTGCAGCCGGTATTCGGTATAATGCGCGCCGTCCAGATAAGGCGCGGGCGCGATCCACATCCGGCCGGCGGAGGCGTCCATGACGAGGCTTGCGACGGTTGCCGACAGGCTGCCGTCGGTCCGTTGGGCCGGCGAGCGGCAAATGGAGTCAGGGGCGCCGTAGCGGTCGGCGAAGGCGCGCTTGAAGCTGTCGAGGGTGACGGCGCAACCGTCTCGGTCGAGTTGATCGCGGGCTCGCTTGTCGCGAAGCAGCGATTCAGGATGGCGAAGCAATCCGACATCCTCGACCGCCGCGAGCGCGAGCGGCGACTTGAAATGATTGGCGTGCGTCAGCAGGCCGGATTCCGGGAATGACCAATAAGCATTGCGCGGCGTCGTCTCGAGATTGACGGCCTCGCTCGCGCCGGGGCCTCCGGCGTGGCTGAGCATGATGTTGTGCGATGCCGAGCGCGGGGCGACGAGCAAGGCTCCGATCGCTCCTGCAAGGCTGCGTGACTGAAGGATCCGCCGCCTGATGAACGGGCTGCAGACGCCGTCGCCTCCGCCCACGCCCACGCCTTCATCGGCGGTTTGCAGGCCGTTCGCCGTAAGCGCGATCCCCTCGCTGTTGAAACCGTGGCGGGCCAGTTGCCCCGCCTCGCAAAGGGTCATGATGTCGGGACCGTCCTCGCCCCGGATTCGCAGCACGACCGAAGTCGCGACGCAGGCCGGCCGCCAGTCCCAGTTCTGGCCGTGGAGCAGCGCGCCGCCGGTCCGCTCGGGCATGGCCAGCGCGGCGGTGCATTCGTCCGACGGGGCCGCGCTCGAATCCCATCCGCCAAGCTCGGTCCGCGCGTTGAGGGCGACGACCGCCTCGAGCGGCTGGCGGGCCCCCTCGGCGATTCCGCGCATCTCGTCGGCAAGGTCATGGTCATAGGCCTCGAGCGCCGCGAAATAGCGGCGCGCGCGGTCCTCCAGGCCGGGAAGGGCGAAGAGGTCGGCGTAGACCTGCAGGCCAAGCGCGATCCGCTCGGCCGCCTGGGTTCCGTAGGCCAGCCCGCGCTCATGGGGCCGCCCGGCAAGCTCGATCAGCGGAAAGGGCGGGGTCATCCTTCGCGGCTTTCGGGGCCGGAGAGGCGCTGAAGAACTTGACCGAAGAAATCCTGTACCGGACCCAGGACCGCATAGCCATTATGCGCGACCCCCGGCACGAGGTCGAAGCGGACGGGGATGCCATGCCGGGCGAAATCGTCGCGAAGCGCGCGGAGCCGGTCGATTCGCGTCGGTCCGGCATCGTTGGCGCCTTCCATCCAGAAGCGCGACGTGGGCTCGATCGTAATCTCCCAGGTTTCCTTGTCCTCCTCGCCGACGACCATCTGCACCGGCACCCGGCGCAGCATCTCGAAATCGAGCCTTACTCCGAACCTCGCCTCGAGATCGGCGACGCCGCGCCACCACGGGAGCCGCTCGTCGAGCAGCGTGACCATGCCGGGAGCGCCGATCGACACGCCGAGCAGCCTTGACGGATGAAGATAGAAATAACGGTGCGCGAAATGGCCGCCGCCCGAATAGCCGAACAACAAGAAGCGCCGCTCGGCGAGGCGGAAGCGGGCGGCGACCTCGTCGACGATGCCGTTGAGCACCTGGTCGTAGCGAATGTCGTGAAAGGCGATGAACTTGTAATTGGCAAGCTCGCCCGGCTCGATGATCCCGGCCGGGAACAGCGGCGCGACGATGATCGAGCGATTTGCATCGGCGAAGCCGGCGAACAGGTCGCGATAGACGCTCGGGGTGCGTCCGGTGCCATGGACCAGCACGCAGAGCCGGTAGTCGCTCGACCGGCCGAGCTCGAAGTCCTGCGGAACGTAGAGATAATATCCGAAGCGCTGGTCGCATTGAGCCGCGAAATAGGTCGACGCCCCGCGCTCATAATGTCCAAGCGCATCGACCGTGCCAGCTGCAGACCTCGACGTCATCGTCCTCCCGTCCGGACCAGCGCTGGAACGCGCCCGATTGCGCGGCAGCTCGCTATATTTGGCGCTATAAAGCGTGAAAGTACCAAAGCAAGGACCGTCAGCGCGACGCTTCCCCGGCCTCTTGCGAGCGATCGACGCCCTTGGGCAGGAACACTTCGACGGACTCGCTCGCAAGCTGCAGGTGACGGGTTAGCAGCGTCGCCGCCCAGGTTCGGTCGTCCTTCAGGAGCGCCTCGAGAATGGCGATATGCTCCTCGAACGAGTCCCGTACCCGCTCATTCGCATAGAAGGATTCGATCTCGACCGTGCGCCGCAGCCGGTTGTGGCTGCGAACGCCCTGGAGAAAAAATTCGTTGCCGGAGAAGGAGGCCAGCATTTCGTGAAGCTCGGCGTCGAGGCTGAACCATTGCGCCGCGCTGATCCCATCGGCGTCCGAGCGGAAGATCTCGAGGTGGCGGTTAAGCAATGCCTCGACGCGCGCGCGGTCGACCGAATAATTTGGCGAATGAAGCGCCGCCGGCTCGATCGCCAGGCGATACTCATAGCTCGCGCGATAGGCCTCGACCGAGCCGAGCGTCTCGTGGAATGCCCACCCGCGCCCCGGGCTGCGGCTGATATGCCCGTCCTGGTTCAGCCGCATAAGGGCCTTCTGCAAAGTGCCGCGCGTCACTCCATATGTGCGCAGCAGATCCGCTTCGCTCACCTGCTCCGGGTGGCGGCCGGCGAAGCGGTCGCGGACAATTCGAACATAGAGCTCCTCGGCCGCCGCCGGCGGAACATCGAGCGACAGTTCCGAAAGCTCGCCATGGCCGGCCGCGAGCACATAGCCGCGCTTCTCGCGACGGACGACGCCGCGGTCCTCGAGAACCTTCAGCGCGGCCCGGATCGGGGAGCGCGAGACTCCGAACGCGGTCGCCAGTTTCCGCTCGGCAAGGCGGTCGCCGGTCTCGAGCTCGCGGTCCAGACAGAACTGAACGATCTTTTCGCTGAGCTCGAGCGCGAGCTGATTGGCCTGGATCATGGAACGCCCATCCTCAAACGCCCGAAGGGGGAAGACTGATTTCGCCACCTTATTTTAGGGGTTGGTATTATTCAACCTTGAAAAACCATTTGGTCATGATAGACCCACCCAAACCGGCAGCGAACGGATACGGCATTTCATGACCGAAAGACACGTGGATCCGGCGGACAAATTGGCGCAGCTGGTGGAGCAGCGCGGCCTTGGCCATGTGAAGCTTGGTGTCACCGATATCGACGGCGTCATGCGCGGGAAATATCTCGCCTCCGGCGACCTTCTGGCCGGACTGGCCGGCGGGCTCGGTGTCTGCAGCTGTCTCGTCGGCTGGGACTGCGACGATACGCTCTACACCAACAATCCCGAGGGTGTGACCGGCTGGCACACGGGATTTCCGGACATGCCCGTGACCCCTGTCCCGGCGACGGTCCGCGATCTCCCGCGCGAGTTCGACGGCAAGGGCCTGCTCGTGCTCGGCGAGTTCGGCGGCGAGGCGGCCGCGGTCTGCCCCCGCACGTTGCTGCGCAACGTCCTCGAGGAAGCCGCGCGCATGGGTTTCGAGGTCATTGCCGGCTTCGAATATGAATTCGCATTGTTCGCCGAAACGAGCGAAACCGCGCACGCGAAGGCATTCCGCGATCTGGAACCGCTGTCACGCGGCAATTTCGGCTATTCGATCCTGCGCAGCGCCAATTTCGCGGCGCTGTGCGAACGGCTGATGAGCGAGTGCGCCGCCATGGATGTTCCGCTCGTCGGCGTCCATACCGAGAATGGGCCAGGGATCTGGGAGGCGGCGATCGGCGCCACCGGCGCGCTCGAAGCGGCCGACCGGGCGGCCGTGTTCAAGACCTTCAGCAAGGACTTCATGCGCAGCCAGGGGGTGCTGGCGACATTCATGGCCAAATTCGCGCCGGAGCACCAAGGGCTCGGCGGTCACATCCATATTTCGCTTCGCGCAACGGACGGCGCCGCCGTCTTCCACGACGGAGGGAAGAGCTCGCGCCCGGTCCTCGACCATTTCGTCGCCGGGCAGCTCGCGCTCCTTCCCGAGTTCACCGCGCTCGTCGCTCCGACCGTCAATTCCTATGCGCGGCTCGTCCCCGGAACCTGGGCACCGACCGCCGCGACATGGGGCGAGGATAACCGGACCTGCGCGCTTCGGCTGGTGGGGCACTCGGCAAGCTCGCGGCGCGTCGAGTTCCGCGTCGCCGGAGCCGACGCCAACCCCTATCTTGCGCTCGCCGCCGCGGTCGCGGCGGGGCTCGACGGCATCCGCAAGGCCCTCCCGGCGCCGCCCGGCTGCACCGGCAATGCCTATGAAAATCCCGGCAAAGCGGCGCGGCTTCCGGCGAGCCTCGCCGAAGCCGCCCGGCTGTTCCGCGCTTCGGCCGCGGCCCGGCAGTGGTTCGGGAACTGTTTTGTCGAGCATTATGCCCTCAGTCGCGAGTGGGAGGAGGCGCGTTTCCGCGCCGCGGTCACCGACTGGGAGCTTCGCCGCTACTTCGAGATCATCTGACCATGAAGGGCGACTTGCTCGAGCTGATCTCGCCGATCGATGGATCGGTCTACGCGGCCCGCCCGGCCACGTCGCGCGAAGGTGTGAGCGCGATGATCGCCCGCGCGCGGCACGCGCAGCGCGACTGGCGCGAACGCCCGCTCGCCGAGCGGACCGAGATCATCGATTCCGCTTACGCGCGGCTCGAGCAAGACTCGGCCGAGCTTGCCGTGGAGCTTGCCTGGCAGATGGGCCGGCCAGTGAGCCAGGGCGGCGGCGAGATCGCGCGCGCGGCCGAGCGCGCGCGCGCGATGCTGGCGGTCGCCAAAGCCTCGATCGCCGAGGTCGCGATCGCTCCCGGTCGCTCGATCACGTGGGAGCCGGTCGGCCTCGTCTTGGTGATCGCGCCGTGGAACTATCCCTGGCTGACCGCGACCAACTCGGTCGTGCCCGCCCTTGCGTCGGGCAATGCGGTGATCCTCAAGCATAGTTTCCAGACGGCAGTGGTTGCCGAACGGATGATCACGGCACTGGAGGAGGCGGGCCTTCCGCCAGGCGTGCTGCAGTCGCTGCATTGCACGAACGAGACGACGCTCGACACGGTGTCGCGCCGCGCGTTCGGCCGGATCATCTTCACCGGATCGGTCGCGGTCGGACAGCTGGTTGCAAGCGCGGCCGCGCCCGGCTTCACGCCCGTCACGCTCGAGCTCGGCGGCAAGGACGCCGCTTATGTCCGTGCCGATGCCGACCTTGAACATGCGATTGAGAATCTCGCCGACGGCGCCTTCTTCAATAGCGGACAGTCCTGCTGCGGGATCGAGCGGATCTATGTCGCCCGGCCACTGTTCGACGATTTCGTGGACGGGCTTGCACGGCATGCGCGTCTGCTGAAGCTCGGCAACCCACTCGAGACCGCGACCAGCATCGGGCCATTGGCCCGGCCGGAGGGCGCCGGAACCGTCCGTTCCCAGATCGCCGCCGCTGAAGCCGCCGGCGCAAGGCGCGTTCTTGGTGGCCCCACCGGAAATGGCAATTATGTCGCGCCCGAGATCCTCGTTGGCGTCGATCACGAGATGGCGATCATGCGCGAGGAAAGTTTCGGTCCCGTCGTCGGCGTCATGGCCGTCGACGGAGACGTTGAGGCCGAACAGCTGATCAACGACAGCCGCTTTGGGCTGACCGCCTCGATCTGGACCTGCGATGATGCGAGCGCGCGGGCTCTCGGCCGGCGGCTCGAGGTGGGAACCGTCTACCAGAACCGCTGCGATTATCTCGATCCCCGGCTGCCCTGGAGCGGCCGCGGCGACAGCGGCGCCGGCCTTTCGCTCAGTCACCTCGCTTACGCATCGTTCAACCGGCCCAAGAGCTGCCTGTCGGAGAGCGTTGCCGCGCGCGTCCAAGCGCCGCAGCCCGCGGCCGCGTCCTAGCCGGACACTATCGTTTGCAATCGATCAACGGGGGAGAAAGAAGTGAGACAATATAGCCGAATGGCCACCCTTGCCTTAAGCTGCGCGATGCCGGCCGAGGCGCTCGCCCAGCAGGCGACCGAGCAGAAGGGCGATCAGCCCGTGCTCGAGGAAATCGTGATCACCGCCGACAGGCCCGACAGCTTTCGGGCCGATCTGGTCCAGGTCGGCACCTTCCGCAATGCGCGGATCATCGACGTGCCGCTGACCGTCAATGTCGTCCCCGACAAGCTGCTGCGCTCGCAGGCGGCCAGCAGCATCTATGACGCGCTCCGCAACACCGCCGGCGTGACCCGCTCGCAGCTGGGCGGCTCGACCTACGACAATATCGCGATCCGCGGCATCCTGATCGAGAACCGCACCAGCTACCGCCTCAACGGCTCGCTGCCGATCATCAATCTCGTCGACCTCCCGCTGGAGAACAAGGACCGGGTCGAGGTGTTGAAGGGCGTCGGCGCCCTTTATTACGGCTTCGCCCCGCCGTCGGGAATCGTCAATCTCGTGACCAAGCGGCCCGACCGCAATGTGACGCAATTCACATCGAGCGTGACCAACTATGGCGCACTCAATGGTGCGGTCGATTTCAGCCGGAGGATCTCCGACCGGTTCGGCGTGCGTTTCAACGGCAGCGCCGGCATCGTCGAGACCGGCGTCAAGCGCTTCGATGGCGACCGCTATGTCGCCGCGGTCGCCGCCGACTGGCAGGCGAGCGATGCGCTCAAGTTCCGCTTTGACGCGGAGCATGTCGCCAAGGACGTTACCGAGCCCTCGGCGCTGCAGCTTCTTCCCGCCGCGTTCGGTTTTGTTCCGGCGATCCCCGACCCGCGCACCAATTTCGGCGGCAGGAACCTGCGCTACGATGCCTGGGCGACCAATGTGCTCGGCCGGGTCGACTGGCGCATTTCCAGCGCCTGGGCACTGACCGTCGAGGGCGGTCAGGCGCTGACCGTGCGCAACCGGGACTTCTCGCAGCTCGAAAATTACGGCAGTGCCTCCGGCAACGGGACGCTGCGGGTGTTCCGGACGCGCGACCAGCGCTTCCGCAACCGCAATGCCCGGGCCGAGCTCGCCGGAGTCGTCGAAACGGGTCCGCTCAAGCATAATCTGATCGTCGGCGCGTCCAGCAACTGGCGGTGGCAGAATGGCCGCAACAGCACGGCCGTGACTGTCCCCCAGAATTTCCTCGATCCGCGCGATGTCGAGGTGCCGGAGCCCACCGTCTTTACCGTCACTCCGCTGGATATCACCGACAAGGGCATCTACGCCGTCGACCGGATTCAATTCGCAATGGTCGAGTTGATCGCCGGCCTTCGCTACAGCGACTATAAGAGCGTCACTCGGCTCCCGAGCGGAACGGTCAACCGGTTCGCGATCGACAAAATGACCCCGTCGGTCAGTGCGATCGTCAAGCCCGGCAAGGACCTGAGCATTTACGCCAGCTATCTCGAGGGCCTGGAAGAGGGCGGGACCGCGCCGATCAACAGCGCTGTTCCAGGCGATGTCTTGCCACCCGCGGTTTCCAAGCAATATGAAGCGGGGATCAAGGGCGCCGCGCTTACGGGGGTCATTTTCCAGCTCGCCGCTTTCCAGATCGACAGGCCTTCCGCCTTCACCGATCCCGCCGACAACCGCTTCAAACTCGCCGGTCGAGCCCGCTACCGCGGAATCGAAGGCTCGGTCACCGGCGAGGTGACCCGCGAGCTGTCGATCTATCTCAGCGGTCAATATCTCGATGCCAAGACGCGAAGCGCGGTCAATGCGCGTCTGATCGGCAAGCGCCCGGAAAATACGCCCAAATGGACCGCCAGCCTCTATACCGAATATCGTCCCAAAGCGATCAGCGGCTTCGCCGTCGGCGGCGGCATGTTCTACGTGGGTGACCGCGCGGTCAACAATTTCAACGACGCGTTCGTCGACGGATACACCACCTTCTCCGCCTCGGCGCGCTACAAGTTCGAGCAGATCGGCAAGGACGGCCTCACGCTGCAGCTCAACGCCGACAATCTGACGGGCAAGCGCTACTGGAGCACTGCAAGCAACGGGCTTCTCGCGGTCGGGCTGCCGACGCAGGTGAAGCTGACGGCACGTCTCGGCCTGTGATTCGCAAGCGCCTGGTCAAGGTCCATCTCTGGCTCGGCCTGTGTATCGGGCTTCTCTGGGCCGTTCAGGGACTGACCGGCGCTCTTCTGGTGTTCCACCGGGAGGCGGACCGGCTTGCGCTGCCGGCCGCCGACCCGGGACCGATTGCGTCGCTCGACCTGATCGTAGGCAGAGCGTCGGCGGCGGCCGGCTCGAGGATCGAGCGAATTTCGATCATCGAGCGGCATGGTGATGTCCTCAGCGCCGAATATCACGACAGGGCCGGCGAGCCTCGCTCGGTCCTGCTCGATTCAGCCTCGGGCAGGATCGTCGGCCGGCGCGACCTCGAGCCAAATTCACCGGCAAGCGGCTCTTTCTCTCAATGGCTGTACCTCCTGCATCAGTCGATGCTGCTGGGGGAGGACCGGGATTTCCCGACCGGCATCTCGGGAATCCTGCTGTTCGCCGCTTCGCTGATCGGGATCTGGATTGCCTGGCCGCGGCGCGGCGCCTGGCACTCGACTTTCGCATGGCGGCGCTGGCGATCGACCGACCAGCGGCTGTACGGCTGGCATCGCTCCGTCGGGCTCGCGGCGGGCCTCCTGCTCATCGTCACGGTTCCGTGCGGGATTTATCTCGTGTTCGCGGGCGAGGTCAGGCCCGTGCTGGCGAAGATGGTGCCGCATCAACTGCCCTACCGCGCCGCACCGGCCGCGCAACCGCGCGCCAGCTGGATCGAGCCCCAGTCGGCGCTTTCGATTGCCCAGGCCCGGTTCCCGGGCGCGGCATTCGTATCCATTGCAATGCCGACTCCCGTATCGCCCGTCTATGCGGTTCGGCTGCGCCAGGCGCGTGAATCGCGTCTCTGGGCAGGAGTGACAAGCGTCACCGTGAATGGCGCCAACGGTGCTATCGCCGATGTTTACGACCCGTTGAACGCGCCGCTCAGCAACCGCATCGCAGACCTGCTTTTCTCGATCCACAACGGCGAGATCGCAGGCCTCGGCGGCCGCCTGCTCGTTCTGCTGGCAGGCCTGTCGCTTCCGATGCTCTACGCCTTTGGCGTCGCAACATGGTGGCGAAGGCGGAGCCGGCGCAAGCGAAAAGGCGCCGCGGCGGCGCAGCCCGGGACGGGCGAGAGTTCCGCGAGCATTCGCGAAATGGAGCGAAGCTCGATCTGATGCCCTCCTGCGCGGCCGCTATTTGTCACGCACTGATGTCCTCCGTCGCGCTGGCGGAGGCCGATGCGCCGGGCGAGCGCCCGGGACCGGTCGACGGCATGGTTCCGGTCGTTTCGGCCGCCGGCGTGGAGGAAGCGGCGGCGGTCGAGCTCGCGATTGCTTATACCGCGGATATCTGGCGAAACGCGCGCGGCGGTGCTCGCAAGGGTTGGCGTTATCTCGACAATCTCGATCTCACGCTCGCAGTCGATGCGGAACGAGCGCTCGGATGGAACGGCGCGACCATCTTCCTTCACGGCCTCTACAATAATGGCGAGTCCCTGACTGACGATCTCGTCGGCGATTTCCAGGTGGTCTCCAACATTGACGCGGGCGTCCGGGCGGCGCGGCTCTACGAGGCATGGATCGAGCAGCGGCTTGCGGACGGGCGGCTTTCGTTCAAGGCCGGGCTCTACGACCTCAACTCGGAATTCGACACGACGCAAAGCGGCGGGCTGTTCCTGAACTCGAGCCATGGGGTCGGGTCCGATTTCTCCCAGTCGGGCGAGAACGGTCCTTCCATTTTCCCGGTAACATCCCTCGCCTTTCGCGCCGAATACCGGGTCGCCGAGCAGTGGCTGGTGCGCGCCGCGCTGCTCGACGGCGTGCCCGGCGATCCCGCCCGCCCGCGACGGACTGCGGTCAAGTTCGGCAACGGTGACGGCGCGCTGCTGGTGGCCGAGCTCAACTATGTCGACGAGCGCACGAAGCTTGGGTTCGGCGCATGGCGCTACACCGCCGGATTCGAAGACATTCTCGCGACGCAGATCGGAGGCGAACCAGTCGAACGCCGCGGCAATGGCGGCGTCTATATGCTCGCCGAACGCAAGTTCAGCGCCGAAGCGGCCGATGTCGCGCAGGGCCTTTCGGGGTGGATCCGGCTCGGCCTCGCGGACGATCGGTTCAATCCGGTGCGCCGCTATCTGGGCGGAGGACTGGTCTATGCGGGAGCAGTGCCGGGCCGCGACCAGGACCAGCTCGGCTTGGGCCTCGGCTGGGTGAGGTTTGGCGCTCCGTTTCGCCGCGCGAGTGCGCTTCAAGGCGAACCGCTGACCGAGGGGGAAGTGAACCTCGAACTGACCTATCGAATGCCCCTCGCGCCATGGCTGGTCGTCCAGCCGGACGTGCAATATGTCATGGATCCGGGCGGAGTGCGCGGACGAGGCGATGCGCTCGTTCTGGGCCTCAGAACGGAAATCGGGTTCTGACCCGGAAACGCAAGGCGCTTCGTCGGGGTCGGGCGAGGAGCCGTCCGAGCGGCTGACCTGCCTTGCGCGCCGCGCTGAGGAAAGGCGCTCCCCAATCAATGATTCATCGGCTCGTCGGCCCTCGCCCCTCGCCCCGGCGATCTCAATCGCTGCCGGACCAGCTCGAGCTCACGGCAGAATGTACGTGCGGTTGTATTGACATTGTTAGTACATATTCCATATTCCATTCGGGATAGCGGAACCGAGGATGACCATGACTGCGATCATAGAGCGGCCAAGGGCCGATACGTCGATCACCATGCGCCTGCCCGTGCAGACGCGTGAGCTGATTGATCGCGCGGCGGCGAGTGTCGACAAGACGCGAACCGAGTTCGTGATCGAAAGCGCGCGGCAGCGCGCGGTCGACGTTCTGCTCGATCAGCGCGTCTTTCATCTTGACGAAGCGGCGAGCGAGGCGCTCGCGCGGGTGCTCGAGAATCCGCCCGCTCCCGTCGAAGCACTGCGCCGGCTGATGGCGAGCAGGGCCCCTTGGGAATAAGCAAGAGGGGCAGTGCTCCTGTACGTCCCTATGCGCGGCCCACTCCGATCACCGCGGATCACCGGCTCGATCTCTTCAACTGCGCAAAACCCTCCCTTGATGAATGGTTGAGGACGCGTGCCCTCGACAATGAGGACAAGGCGTCGCGCACCTATGTGGTGACGGCCCTGACCGGCGAAGCCGCCGGCAACGTCGTTGCTTATTATACGCTCGCCTACGGCAGCATCATCCGGGAGGAGGTTCCCAGGAACATCCGCCACGGCCTCCCCAATCCGGTGCCGGTGATGGTTCTCGGGCGGCTTGCGGTCGACCGCAACCACAATGGCAAGGGCATCGGCGCGGCATTGCTGCGCGAGGCAATGCAGCGGACCGCCGAGGCATCGCGGATCGCTGGGCTGCGCGCGCTGATCGTTCATGCGATCGACGACGGCGCCGTGGGCTTTTACGCCCAATATGGATTCCAGCTGTTTCCTGCCGGATCGCGGACCTTGTTGCTCCCGATCGAGACGCTGCGGGCGGCGATCGCCTGATCCGTCTGAGCTGAGGTCCAATTGCGGGTCTTCCGCGGGAGCGGGATTCGCCAGCCGGCGCCGTGATTCGTCGGGCGAGCGCTACAGGCCTGGCTCCAGATCGCGGAATGACATGGGCATGAACCAGCCCGCCTGAAGCGGGCGGGGGGAAGCCTCCATGACGCCCACCAGATTATTGATCGGCCAGATCCTGATCGTCGTCGCGATCATGGTTCTCGGCGTCTGGGCGGCGACCCAGTGGGCCGCGGCGATGCTCGGCTATCAGCCGCGGCTCGGCGCTCCCTGGTTCCTGATCGGCGAGCTTCCGATCTACCGTCCCTGGGCGCTATTCGCCTGGTGGTTTCATTTCGAAGCCTATGCGCCGAAGGTCTTCGACCGCGCTGGCGCGCTCGCCGGCGCGAGCGGCTTCATGGGCTGCGCCGCGGCCGTCGCGGGGTCGTTGTGGCGCGCCCGGCAGGCGCGCTTCGTCACGACCTACGGGTCGGCGCGCTGGGCTGACGGGAAGGAGATTGCTCGCGCCGGGCTGTTCGCCGATTCGGGCGTTTTTCTCGGGCGGCTGGGGCGATCCTATCTGCGCCATGACGGTCCCGAGCATGTCATGGCCTTCGCGCCGACGCGAAGCGGCAAGGGTGTCGGCCTGGTCATCCCGACCCTGCTCAGCTGGACCGGTTCGGCGGTCATCCACGATATCAAGGGCGAGAACTGGCAGCTGACCGCCGGCTGGCGATCGCGATTCTCGCACTGCCTGCTGTTCGACCCGACCAATCCCTTGTCGGCGCGCTACAATCCCTTGCTCGAGGTGCGGCGCGGACGCTGCGAAGTCCGCGACGTCCAGAACATCGCCGACGTCCTCGTCGATCCCGAGGGCGCGCTCGAGCGTCGCAACCATTGGGAAAAGACCAGCCACTCCCTGCTGGTCGGAGCGATCCTGCACATCCTCTACGCCGAGGAGGACAAGACGCTCGCGCGGGTCGCGACCTTCCTGTCGGATCCCGAACGGCCGTTCGTCTCGACGCTTCGCGCGATGATGGCCACCAATCATCTCGGCACGGCCGAGGCGCCCCGCGTCCATCCGGTCGTCGCCTCGGCCGCGCGCGAGCTTCTGAACAAGTCGGAGAACGAGCGCTCGGGCGTGCTCTCGACCGCCATGTCGTTCCTGGGGCTTTATCGCGATCCGATGGTCGCGGCGGTGACATCCAGCTGCGACTGGCGCATCGCCGACCTGATCGAGGGCGACCGTCCGATGTCGCTCTATCTTGTCGTTCCGCCGTCGGACATCTCGCGCACCAAGCCGCTCGTTCGGCTGATCCTCAACCAGATCGGCAGGCGCGTCACCGAGCAGCTTTCCGCGCGCGGGTAAGGCGCGCCGCCAGCTGCTCCTGATGCTCGACGAGTTCCCGGCATTGGGCCGGCTCGACTTCTTCGAGACTGCGCTCGCCTTCCTCGCCGGCTATGGCGTGCGCGCCTTTCTCATCGCGCAAAGCCTTAATCAGGTCGCCAGGGCTTACGGCGAGAACAACGCGATCCTCGACAATTGCCACGTCCGGATCGCGTTCGCGACCAACGACGAGCGCACCGCAAAGCGGATCTCGGATGCGCTCGGCACCGCGACCGAGCAGCGCGCCATGCGCAACTATGCCGGCCACAGGCTCGCGCCCTGGCTCGCGCACGTCATGGTCAGTCGCCAGGAGACGTCGCGCCCGCTGCTGACTCCGGGCGAAGTGATGCAGCTCGGCGGCAATGAAGAGCTGGTGCTGCTCTCCGGCACCCCGCCGATCCGCGCGAACAAGCTGCGTTATTATGAGGATCGCCGATTCACCGCGCGGGTCCTGTCCGCTCCCACCTTGGGCGACGGCGTCTATGCCGACCGGCCGCGCGAGCGCTCTCATGACTGGGCTGGCGTCCGGGCCGAACCGATCGAGTTCGCCGCGGAAGAGGAAGCTGAAGCGCGCGGCGGCGAGGGGAGCCTGCAGCAGCAGCGCCACCCTGGCCTTCCCGGTCAGGAGGCCACGCCAAAGCCGCATGAGCCGGCCGATCCGCTCGGCCTTGGCGAGGACGACGACGAACTCGCCGCCGCTGCGCCCCTGCTCGCCCGGATGGCCCCGCTCGAACCGGTGCTCGCGGCCGACGCCATCAACCAGGGATCGGATCGCGGCGGCGACCTGATGCCGAGCTTCTGAAGGCCTCGGCGATGGCGAACCAGCTGGCGCGGATCGTGCGGAACTCCACAATCGAGCTCGAGTGCCTCGCGCACTTCATCCGCTACATGCCGGCCGTCAACGCGCCGCTGCCCGACGGCGACGAAGCCGCGCGGGCGATCGGGCGCGACGGCTTCGATGCCTTCCCGCGTGCGGGTCAGCAGCGTGCAGGCGGTCGCCTTGCGCTTGTGCCGGAGGACAAGCGGTGAGCGCGGCCGAGGCCTCGGACCGCAAGCGCGCAATGCTGCGCACTGCGATGGGGCCGGCGATCGCGGCGGCACTCGCCGACAGCCAAGTCATCGAGGTGATGGTCAATCCCGACGGCGCGCTGCGGCTCGACCGGCTGGGAAACGGCCGCTGCGATACCGGCGCGGTGCTGGAGCCCGCGCAGGTCGAGCGCATCATCCGGCTGGTCGCCAGCCATGCGCGAACCGAGGTCCATGG
>Ga0207678_10000567_pt1 | contig 33823 bp, 20 predicted proteins | sample KBSC63metaG_FD_184319 | JGI IMG/M metagenome (GOLD analysis project Ga0207678, IMG submission 184319) | Corn rhizosphere microbial communities from Kellogg Biological Station, Michigan, USA - KBS C6-3 metaG (SPAdes) (version 2) | ecosystem: Host-associated > Plants > Roots > Rhizosphere > Soil ... | reverse complement strand
GCGGTGACCGGCTTCCTGGCCATGCTCGAGGACGGGCATCAACTTCGAGATCACGTCCGGCGTTGCCGTTGAACGATCTCCCCGGCATGCGCACAATGCTCGGGCAAGCGCTTCCATCCGTCCATCCGCTGCATCGACCAACATGCCCTCGCGTAGACCGCCTCGCGTTCCGCTGGACCTCCACGGCCTCGGTGGCCGAGAGAGCATGTTCCGTTTCCCCACAGCCGTGAAGCGCGATCGAGCCGTCGACGACTGGATGAGCCAGGGACCGGTCGAACTGCGTTCCATCGCGCGCCAATGGTTCGTGCAGATGCGCGAGTGCGGCGACGACGTGCGTGAGCTGCTGCACGACGGCCACCCGACAGCGTGTGTCGGCGACGCGGCATTCGGCTACGTCGATGCGTTCAAGGATCATGTGAACGTCGGCTTCTTCCGCGGCGCCGATCTTCCCGATGCCGGCGGCCTGCTGCAGGGCACGGGAAAGTCCATGCGGCACGTCAAGCTCGGGCCTGGCCGCACTGTCGACGAAGCAGCCTTGAGGGAACTGATTCGTGCCGCGTACGCCGATATGCAAAGCCGCGTCGAGACGAAGTAATCTGCACGCATCGCACTGGGGAGTGACCGCCATGTACGTCGCAGTACTCGTGATTCCCGTGCCGGCGAAGAATATGGGCGCCTATCGCGAATGGGCGGTGAAAAGCGCCGAGATCTTCAAGCGCTATGGCTGCCTGGAAATCGTCGACTGCTGGGACGACTATGTTCCCGTCGGCAAGCAGACCGATTTCTACCGCGCCGTCGCCGCGAAGGAAGGCGAAAAGATCGTCGTCTCCTGGCAGATCTGGTCCGACAAGGAAAGCTTCTACGCCTCGGAAGCCAAAATGCACGAGGACAAGGTGCTGGAGGTTTCCGGCGAAATCCCGTTCGATCCCTCGCGGCTCATCTACGGCTGCTTTCTGCCGATTCATACGATGGGGCTGGAGTCGGTGGATCGATAAAACACTCGCCTCGCCAGCCCCTTCAATGTCGGGCGGCGTGTGATCGCCGACAGAACCCTGGCGAAGGCGGCCGAATTGCTCCGCGACCTGATGGGGCAGATGGATTCGCCCATCGACGTGATTGGAAATAGACGACGGTAGAACAAGCGCGTTCGTCATGGGCCGCGCACGCGGCTCATGGCGGGAAATGTTCCCGTTCCTGCCGTTCGGTCCGATTTGACGCGTTGCACCGAGAGAGGCGAGGGCGGACGTACATCAGCCGCTTGTCGTGCGCCGTGCAGGGTTCGATCTGCCGAAGAGCAGACAGCGGCCGCAGCGCATCGCGCGTACCGACAGCCGTTGCGGCAAGGTGTCGCAAGGCCTGCGGCAATTGATGACGATCAAGTCGGGCAGCACGACGCACGCCAAGAATCCCGCCATCCCACAGAAGGAAGGCGACCATGAGATCGACGACCATCGCGCGTGCGTGCGCGCTGACATGCGTGCTGGTATCCGGTGTTCCGCTCGCGCATGCGGAGCAGGATTGGGAACTCAAAGTCGGTGCGCACGTCGTCGATCCGAAGTCCGACAACGGAAGTCTCGCGGCCCATGCATTCCGCACCGATGTCGGCGAGGCAGCGAGTCCGACGATCAGCCTCGAATACTTCGCGACGCGCAACCTCGGCATCGAGATTCTCGCTGCGCTGCCTTTCGAGCACGACGTGAAGCTCAATGGCGCGAAAGCGGCGACGGTGAAACAGCTGCCGCCGACGCTGTCGGTGCAATGGCATTTTCTTCCGGACCAGCGATTCGACCCGTTCGTCGGCGTCGGCCTCAACTTCACACGCTTCTTCTCGATCGACGAGAAGGGTGCGCTGGCCGGCACGCGGCTGGAACTGGACGATTCCTGGGGCGTCGCCGCCCACGCCGGCGTCGAATACGCGATCGACGCACGCTGGTCGCTGACCGTCGATGCGAGATGGATCAAGTTGTCGACCGACGCGAAGCTCGACGGCACCAGGATCGGCAGCGTCGACATCGATCCGCTCGTCTATGGCTTCGCGATCGGTTATCGCTTCTAAAACCGGGGTCTAAAACCGGGGTCAGAGTACAGTTTTCGGCGACGTCCAGATGCGACGCGGGCGCCACGATGCGCGGCGCGGGTGTGCATCGCCTGCATCGATCGTTGCATCACCCAACGATCGTTTCGCAGTCCCCAGAGATTCTGGAACGGACGGATCACCGCATGGCTGTCGAGCCCGATCCCGGCGACGCAGGCTCCGCGCCGCCGGGATTGTCGAGGCTCAGCTTCCCTCGAAGTCGTCCTCGAAGATGCGATCGGCCGGTCCGTTGACCGTCACGTGCAAAGGCACTTGGACCACCGGTTGCGCTGCGTCGTTGGTGGTCACGCACATCGTCGCGTCGTGTTCGCCGACCGACAGCGCGGCGCCGTCGAATGACAGCGTCACGTCGGCGTTGCCGGCGTAGCCGATCGCGCCGGTCGGCGGCGTCGCGCCGAGCCAGGGCATGTCGGACGCGTTCGTGCACTCGGCCGGCAGCGTGGCGTCCTGCACGTTGACGATCATGATCAGGTGGAAGTCCGGATAGCCGACCGCTGCCGCATCGATCGGCGTGTCCTGCCCGCAGCCCGACGCCGAGATGAACGTCGTGTGCGTCTGCGGCGTCGCGTTGCCGCCGGGGAAGAACTCGCCGTCGCTCGAACCGTCGATGTGGTACTCGACGACGAGATCCTGGTTCACGGTATCGGTGATCGTGCCGGTGACCGGGATCAAGACCTGCTGCAGCGTGCCGCCCAGCGTGGCGCTGCCGGTGCCGATCGGCGTCAGCTGGTCGAGCGGAATCGACTCCGGCGTCGCGCCGTGCGGGATCGCATACAGGTTGATCGTCACCGGAACGGTCGGGCCGCTCTCGACGGCGACGACGACCGAGTCGATGTTCGCGCTGGCGCCGATGCGGCTGTACTCGTTGAAATAGAAGCGGCGCCACCAGCTGTTGGCATCGGTGCTCGTTCCCGGCGCACCGCACGAGAGTGCATCGTCGGCAACCGGCGCGTTGTCGCTCATCTGCGCGATGTCGATGCCGGCGCCGCCGCCGAGCACGATGTCGCGGCCGCGCAGGCCGGAGGCGAGGCGGCGACCTTGCGAGAAGGCGTGGCCGGCGATCGCTTCCGAGCGCGCGGGCACACGTGGCGCCGCAAACGTCGGTGCGGTGTCGTAGCCGGGAATGTCATAGGTCAGCGTGCCGCCGCCGGCGTTGGCGATCGACAGCGATGCCGTCGTCGTCCCGCCTTGGTCGAGCACGACATCGATGCTGTCCGGCGCGACGACCGCGGCAGGTTGCGTCGGCAGCACGCGCGCGGCGAGCGCGACCGTATCGATCCACCAGCCGTTGTCGCCGTCGGCGGTGCCCGATGTGTTGCTGCCCAGGCGCCAGCGGAAGCTGACCGCCTGGCCGGCAGCGGAGTCCGGCAGATCGACCGTGGTGGTGACGAAATCCTGCTGCTGACCGGTCCATGCCGGACGCGCGCCGAGCGGATTGCCGGCATCGCCGAGGCTGCCGTTGTAGCCGGCCTCGACGAAGCTGCCGCCCGCATCGACGATGTCGACGAAGGCGCCGCCGTTGATCGAGATTTCCAGGACGCCGCCGTCGAGACCTTGTTCGACGTTCCAATGGTGGCGGAAGCTCAACTGGCCGCCGGCTGCATTCACCGTGGCCGTCGCGCTGACGAGATCGGACTCGGCTGCCGTCGCCGCTTCGCTCGCATGCGCGGCGTTCGGTGCGGTGTCGGCGCTGTCGGTTTCGGTCTGCCACGGCGAGCCGCTGCCGCTGCTCGACCAGCCGGTCGGCAACGCGGGCGCGACGACGCCGTCGAAGTTCCACGAAGAGGCGTCGGCGCAGCCGCCGGTGTCCGAATCGATGATGTGGATGTCGTCGAAGTCGGCCGTGCTGCCGGCCGATCCGCCTGCCGTCGTGGACAGCATGCCGAACGAATCGATGAACGAGGTCGTGCCGTTGGTCGCGGCGATATTGGTGCCGGTGAAGATAGACACGCCATCGAGGCAGATCTCGATCTGCGCGTTGCCGCTATTGTCGGCGATGACCTTCACCTCGTGGTAGGCATCGTCGGTGATCGTGCCGGTGGTCGCGACGAACTGTCCCGGCTGCAGCGCCTGGATGCTGCCGTCGGGATGGAAGAAGACGCGCGTGACGGCGAGCTGGTTGAACGGATCGTAATTGGTCGCGGCGGCGCTGAGCGGCGAGAACTCGGTATCCGAACCCGCGCCCGACTGGTGCTGCGCGTAGCGTACCGTCGCGATCGAGAACGCACGGGTCCCGACGCCCATCTGGACCGGACTGAAGGCGGCAGTGCCGATCTCGCTGCCGTCGGACGTCAGCCGCATGTGCTGCGTGCCGTCGTAAGGATCGACGTCGGAGACCGCCCAGTAGCCGTCGAAGTCGGCCGTCCAACCCTGCTGGCCGTCGAGTTCGCCGACGCTGTAGTCCGGTGCCTCGAAGGTATACACGACGGCATCGCCGCCGCCGCTCGCGACCGGTGCGACCGCATGCGCCGGAGCGGCGGCCGCGGCGATCGCGCCGGCGCCCATCGCACAGGCCAGCAGGCGCTCGCGCGCGGCCTGCAAGTTCGGGAAAGCCTTCATCGAATCGTTCCTCTTCAGTGAATGTCGTGCCGACGGGATGACCCGTTCGTGACCGGGTCCTGACGCCGATACCTCGCCGGCCGGACGGGCCGGCGCGTGCGATTGCGATTGTGTCGGGAGCGTATCCGCCGGCGGTGCGGGAGCGTTTCGCCCGTGTTCGGGTTGCGTTCCGGTGGCGTTCTTGTCGCGTTCTGGCGCGATGTCCGGGTTGTGGGAGCGTTGGTCTTGCGGTGTTCGACGGGCGCCCCGTAGCGGATCTATCTGAGTCGACCAGGCGCGGCGATCGGGTGTCATGCAGGCCTGCGCGCAAGCGCTGGAAGTGATTTCGCCTCGTTGTTTTTTCTGGTCGTCACTCTGGCGAAGTTTCGTATGCGGAGCTTGTTCGACGGAACGCGCCATCGAGCCGAAGGCCATCCTGCCTGGGCATCCCTTCGGGGCTTGCCCCGGCATGGAGGACGGAAGTGACGTTCAGCACACGCGAAATGCGAGTCCGCGGCCGTATCTTTCAAAGCGCGTATGCAATTGTCGCCACGACGATATTGTTCGCTCCCCTCCACGGAACCTCCGCTGTGATTGGCAGGTTGCCGTGCACTCTCCGTAGTAGAGACGATTCAGCGCCGGTCGCCGGCAGCTGACGTACGAGCACGAGCCTATATTTCATGCGAAGAATCAATGTTCCGTCTGCCGAGCAGGTCGAGCCATGTATCGAGCGCGAGATCGCCGGCGCCTCCGTGCAAAAGAGGCCGGGATGTCTCAAGCGTCCCCCTGCTTTCGGACAGATCGCGCCTTGGCGATCCGTCGTCGCCTTGATGGGTCTGGTCTGCGTCTGCTTCGCCTCGGTCGTCTCGGCGCAGACCGCTGCAGCGCCGCGGCCGCGCGACCGGGCGGAGGCGACCGAGGTCGTCCGCGGCTTGCGGAAGATCGTGACTCCCAACGGCATCGAGAACGCGCAGATGCTGCGGATCGGCGGCATCGACCAGTACGTCACGATCCGCGGCCGGGACCGGCGCAATCCGGTGCTGTTGGTCCTGCACGGCGGTCCCGGCTACGTCGAGACGCCGCTGTCCTGGTGGTACGCCCATGAATGGGAAGAATATTTCACGGTCGTCGAATGGGATCAGCGCGGCGCGGGTCGTACCTATCTCGATAACGATGCCGAGGCCGTAGCGGCGACCATGACCCCGCAGCGCTTCAACGATGATGTCGATGAGATGGTGCAATGGCTCCGTAAGAACCTGGGCAAGTCGAAGATCTTCGTCATCGGCCACTCCTGGGGAAGCTATCTCGGCGCGGAACTGGCGCGGCGCCATCCAGAATGGCTCTACGCCTACATCGGCACGGGCCAGGCCGCGGACGTTCCGGAGAGCGAGCGACGGGGCTGGGCCTTTGCGATGGCGGCGGCGGAGGCGGCCCATAACGATGAAGCGATCGCCGAACTTCGCGCCATCGCGCCCTATCCGAAGACTCCATCGCCGTTCAAGGAGATGGCGGTCATGCATCGCTGGGTGGATTACTACGGCGGCGTCATGGCCTACCGCCAGAATCAGGAGGACGAGAGCCACGCGGGTCGGCTGTCGCCCGACTACACGGACGTCCAGGCGCCGCACATCTATGACGGCAACGAGTTCTCGGAGACGCACCTCTTGCCCTTCGTCTCGACCCTGGACCTGTCGAAGCATCTCGACTTCAAGTGCCCGATCTTGCTGTTCGAGGGACGTTTCGACCGCACCGTGAACTCGGACGTCGCCCATGAATGGTTCGAGAAATTCCGCGCGCCGCAGAAGCGCTTCGTCTGGTTCGAGCACTCCGGTCACGAGCCCATGAGCGAGGAACCTGGCAAGTTCACGCAGTCGCTCATCCGCTACGCGCGACCCCTGGCGGAAGCGGCGGGCGACGTCGCGCCGGACTGAGGAGAGCGTTCGGGAAGATTGCGAGGATCGGCGCGTCGGCTCGACTCATGGGCGACAGGCTCTCGTTCGGGCTGGCGCTTCCGGTGCGGGGCCGGCGAGGCGGATTGTCTGGGCTCGGGCGGGATCGATGGTCTGTCTGCTCTCGACCAAAAACGGACGCTTCCAGACGAGGGCGCTCCGGCAGGTTATATTTCTGGTTGTTAGCCCGCCAGGGCAAAGATGAGCTCACCGTAGGACATGGGGTTGCGTTCAGAAGCTCCGAGTTTGATCTGACTATAAGCGGGCCCATGAGTTCGTCCAATCGTTTGGTAGACACAGGGCGCGTATGGACCTCATCCAAATCCTGCAGAAGCGAATCGAATCGATCAACGACGGAGCGCACATCATCGGCCTTCGCGCGGTACTTCAGCACGTCCAGGTCGCCTCCAACCATCTGAAGCGCGGGGTCGAAGCCCCCGATGACACAGCGTTCACCGATGCCGTCTACAGGACAAATCAAGCGTTCGAGGGTAGTCTGAAAGAGGCATACCGGGTCCTCGCTGGTCGGGATCCAGAGAAGATCCGGCCTTATGACATCGAGAGTTTCTTGCAAGGCCAAGCAGATGTCCGAGCGCGGGTGCTCGAACAGATGTCCCGCTACCGGACGGAATGGCGAAACCCCTCGACTCATGACTACAAGCTGGATTTCGACGAAGACGAGGCGCTCCTTGCGATAGTGTCTGTGTGCGCGTTTGCAGTTGTGCTCATCGACCAGATCGCCGAGAAGCTAAGCTTCGATCGAGCGAAGGCCTCCGCAATCGGTCCACTACCAGTGCCTGGCAAGCCGCTCGCTGAGTTGATAGCCGACTCGCTTCTGACACTGGAGATGCATCCGATCAGCACAGGCGCGGCAATTTCGCGAGTGCGCGAAGCAGAGGTTGTTGGCGCTGTAGCCGGGCACCTCGCGGCTATTCTTCCGAAAGAGACGAAGATTCTAGTGGACGCGCCATTCGGTGACGAACGACTCCGCGCAGATATCCTCGTCGAGCTGAATGCCGAGAAGGTGCTCGTCGAAGTGAAGAACACGCGCTTCGCCCAGAACATCCGGGGTGTCGTAATTTCTCAGCTGTCCCGCTACATCGCCGTCAGTGGGATCCGACAAGCCGTAGTATTTATGTTTGATGGCGGTCTAAGCGGTTTTCAACGCGAGGATCATAATCTGCCTGGGATCGACGCGCGCATCATTATCCTCGCTCCGCAGAAACAGCGTTCTGACTAGCTCTGGTTTGGAGCAGGCGCCGACCTCGTGTTCACTCGACCGGCACTCTTGAATCTTGCTAGGTTGACCGTCCACTGTTGACCGGCTCGCAACCGATGCGAACCGACTTGAGTGGTGCGCGTGGCTACACTTCGGTTTGCTCAGCGATCTCCAGCGCGTCGTCCACTTCGATGCCGAGATATCTGACAGTGCTTTCGAGCTTAGTGTGTCCCAGAAGGAGTTGCACTGCGCGAAGGTTGCGAGTCCGCCTGTAGATAAGGGAGGCCTTCGTTCGGCGCATGGTGTGCGTCCCATACGACCCGCCCTCGAGCCCGATAGCATCGACCCGCGCATGGACTATTCGGGCGTACTGTCGCGTGGACAGATGCAGGGAGGCTCGCAACCTCGTCGGGAAAAGATAGTCGCCGATACGAAGGCCAGCAGCAGCGATCCACGCTACCACTGATTCCCGGGTTTGCTTGGTGATCTCGAACTGGACCGGGTGCCCGGTCTTCCGCTGGAGCACAATCGCTCGAGAGCTGATGGCCCCTCCATAGGCAACGTCTGCGATCCGAAGATTGACGAGGTCGCATCCCCTCAGCTTCGAATCTATGGCCAGATTGAAGAGCGCCAGGTCGCGGGTCTTCTTGCCTAGCTGGAGGCGAACGCAGATTGCCCAAATGTCTCGGAGCTTGAGCGGGGCCCAGCTTCCCTTTGTTCCAAGGAGCCGACCGAATCGTGACAGGGGCGTTCATGAGATGTCCTCGCGGGACTCTCAGGGTCCGCCCATTCGCCTGAAGGGGCATGATCCGACCCATTTCGGACATTCAACTCGTACGTTCGTAGATGCCTACGAAGGACTGGCTGATTCAACTACAAGTGTCGAATATATCAGTTGGGACGTATACTGACTATGCGCTTCAAAGTATGGATTCACCAGATGTAATGCTAGGACTACGCTCGAACATGCGCTATTGGGGAGGCAGTTGTGCAGATCCAACTTATCGGTGGCCGATACGTTGTTGTACCGGGTTCAGAACGCTCAGGCGGGATGGGCAAGGTCTTCAAAGTTCGCGACGCACACACGGATCGTCTTTGCGCCATCAAGGTTCTCGATGTGTTCCGGCGCGATTCGGAACTGCACAAGATGGCGATGAGGCGAGATCTCGAAGCGCTTCGAGAACTGCACAACCACAATATCTTGGCGCTCATCGATTATGGTATCGATGATCAGCACGGTCCCTATGTGGTGACGGAGTGGCTGGAGCAAGATCTCGATTCTTACTGCAGTGCGACACCCTTCTCCGATTGGCAAATGTTTTGGACACGGGTTGGTAGTCCGGTGCTGAGCGCGCTGTGCTACGCGCTCATGAAAGGCCGTGTACATCGTGACTTGAAGCCTGCAAACCTAATGTTTGATGCGCAAGGGACAATTCGGGTCATCGACTTCGGCATCAGCGCGGTCGTCGACCGGCTCAATCTCGGAGCGACGCTTGGTCGCCAAGTCAGCGGCGTTTACTCGCCTCCTGAAGGTCCGGATGCCAAGAATCTGCTGCGGGACGTCTACGGATTCGCAGCGACTGTGGTTTATGCGATGAGTGGACGCCCGATTCTCGATCGCGACCAATTGCTCGCCGAACTCCAGCGCATCAGTTTACCAATCGAGATTCGAGATGTTCTTGCAAGCGCGCTATCCGCGGACGCTGATGAGCGGCCAGAGGACGTATTCCATCTGCAATCCCAACTCATCGCCCTTAGTGCCGGTATTGAGGCGCCAGCTGCCGCAAGGCGTCCGATCGTACTTCTGCATGTTCCAAGAGGTGTCCTCACCAAGGCCGGAAATGCAATTGGCACAAACTTGACTGTCGCCAACTGCATTGGAGTGCTGAACAAACTCACGTACATTGAAAAGCCACGTGTCCCGTTTCCGAGCGACAAGCAGAGAGTCGACCTGATCACGGAAGAATTGGCGATCAGCGTGTCTAAAGACCCGTCGAATCCGGCTATCTGGATTGCGCGATCCATCTTTGAAACTAGACCGACAAGGTGGTCTTGGGCACAAGAACGAGGACTCGAATCCACTGTGGAGTTTCGCGAATCGGCGTCCGACCGGGATCGCTCACCGATCTCCGAGCGCGCGATAGATGGACTCCTCGATGTACTGGATGAACAGACTGCGCTCGTAGTCCAGGGCAATGGTAGTTTGTTCGATACATGGAGAGCGGTGCTTCGAGGAAAGTCTGAGTACTACGGAAAGTTGTACCCCACAATTCATGTGAAGCGATTCCGCATAGAGGGCCAGCGGATATTTTGTCAATTGTCCGGGCCTCCGGATATTAACATCGTCGGGCTGCATTACTTCGTGAGCGATGGAGTCGAGCGCGTCACGTCAGCGGTCGTTGAATCAACGCAGGACGATGAGGTGGTCGTCTATAGCGCATTTCCGTTTGCCTCCACTTTGTTGGTGGATGACGGCGTGCTCCAGTACAACTCATTCGGAACTGAGAAGGCCGCGAAACATCAGGAAGCTGCCCTAGACAGGATTCAGGCTGGCGCCGGTCCAATTCCCGATCTGGCGACGTACCTGATAGATCCCTCGCTGATTCCCCCGCCGCAAAGAATCGACTACGTACCAATTCTGGATCATCTTGATAAAGACAAGAAGACGGCTGCTGCGGGCGCGGCGGGAGCCGATCCAATCTTCCTGATCGTTGGGCCGCCAGGCACGGGCAAGACTGAGTTGATCGCGGAAATAGTCCTTCAAGAACTAAAATCGAACCCGAATGCTCGCATCCTCCTCTCGGCGCAGACCCACATGGCCGTCGATAATGCGCTGTCTCGCCTAAGGCAGGTCGACTCGCAGATCCGATGCATAAGGCTGGGTAGGTCACAGGACAAGATCTCGCGCGACATTGCGGACTTGCAACTGGAAAGGGCAGCACCTGACTGGAGGCGCCGCGTGGTCTCGTCTTGCACGTCCGCGGTTGACGCATATTGCTCGGAGCGTGGCGTCGATGCTGGTGAGCTTCGAGCTCGACGTGTCGTGATTGCGGCATACGAAGCCGAAACTTCAGTCAGGAGTGCGGGCCAGTTGTTGGCCGATACCAAAGCTCGGATCATCAAGCTTCAGGAAGCTCCGCAGCCGGCCGACGCAATTGCTCCAGAGCTGGATGCGCAACAAGAAGTGCTAATTCGCGCAACGGCAGAGTTAGAACGCGCGGAGCTGAGGTCGAGTGAAGCCTTGATCCAACTTCACGCGGTAGGTGATCCAGCCGTCGCACTGCTTGAACAGGTCAGGAACGGAGCTCCGTTGGCCAAGTTGGATACCGGAGCAGAGGATACGAGCGCGGTACTGACCATAGTTGCGGATTGGATGCAGCGACTCGCGGTTTCTCAAGAGTTTTTCCCAGCAATCTTGGCAGAAGCGCAGGTCGTAGCTGGTACATGCCTGGGATTCATCGGCGTCCCTGGAACCGAGGAAATCCGATACGACCTTGCAATTGTGGAGGAGGCGTCAAGGGCGCTGCCATCTGAGTTGCTCGTACCAGGCTCTAAAGCCAAGCGAATCATACTCGTCGGAGACGGAAAGCAGCTCCCGCCATTCATTGAATCTGCGTTGCTCTCGAATGACTGGCTGGAACCAAACAATCTCTCGAAAGATGAAGTCCTAGAAACGCTGTTCTCTCGACTTGAGACGAGAATGCCTTCGGAGACAATGCATCGACTCAAGATGCAGTATCGAATGATCAAGCCGATCTCGGATCTGATCGAGTCGGTGTTTTACCCTGGTGCCTTAGAGCCTGCGCCCGATGCCGGCGCGCGTGCGGTAACCCTCAGCCAGCTGGGCCTAAGCAGAAACGTTGTCTTCATTTCTACTGCCCGTGAGAAGAGTCGAAGGGAGACAGCTGAGGAGCCTGGCTACAGCAATGCATGCGAGGTGCGCACAGTTCGGAAGTTTCTCCAGCTGATCCTTTCGAACGCTCGCAAGAAGCGGTTGAAGAATTTTTCGGTCGTGGTGCTCACGCCGTATGTGGCGCAGCGCACTGCCTTGGAACAGGCAATCGCACACCTTCGAGGCGACCACCCTGATGTCGCGGTCAGCGCGCACACCATCCATACCTTTCAAGGTAAGCAGGCTGACATTGCGATCTACTCAGCCGTTCGATCGAACGCTGCCGGCGATCTGGGGTTCACGGATGACGCAAGACTACTTAACGTAGGCCTGAGCAGAGGCCGAGGTGGTTTGGCGATCATTGGCGACGCGCAGTTTCTTGCGAACCAAAGAGCCTCTTGGGCCTACAAGGCGGTTCTTGATCATGTCAAAGCCAATCCGAGCTCGTGCTTGTTGAAGGACTCGGATCATGTCTGATCTGGACTTCAGCATATTCGACAATGTCGTTGGGCAGCGGCTCGTGGATGTTCGACGTGTAGGCCTACCTGTCTATTGGACGCAAATGGAGGTGCTCGTCGAAGAAAGACGCGAACTACACCTCACGTGCGAGTATTGCTTGCGGTTGATCAACGCCGGTGTCTTTGCTTCAAAACAAGTCGTAGCGCTTCTCGGTCTGCAGGAGTCGGTGACGATGAGCGCCCTTTCCGAGCTGTTGAGCATGGACGCCATCAGTGGCGATGAATCCATGCTCAAGATCACCCGGAAGGGGAAGGAATTGCTTTCCAACTACGACGTCCAGTACATCGAGAAGACTTGGTTTACAGCTTTCGACGGAATTGTCAATCGACCTTACGCATGGCGTCGCGATCAACTCCTCACAGCCGCTCAGTTGGCGAGAGCGGGGCATAGTATCGAGCTCACGCCGTTTTGCGAGAAGCCAAAGGTGCGAGATATCGATCCGGGGGAAGTATGGTCAGCCCTGGTTTCCGTCTCTCGCGAAAGACCTACCGAGCGCTTGCTTTCGATTCGGAGCGTGCGCAAAGCGCCCATTCGATTCGTGCCCGCGATTGCCCTCGGATACAAAGGCGAAAAGGGAGAGGCTCACGTCGCATTTCTAGTAGACGGTCGTCCGCTGGAACTCCACACGCGAGAGTTCGCGGAGTGCCGCGGCTTGAATCGACCAATGTTCAGAGGCCTACAAGGATCTTCCGCTGAAGCTACACAAGTGCGCCTCAGTACTCGTCGACGACTAGTTCGGCACTCGGCTGGAAACAAGTCCAATACGAGCTCTTCTGGCGGTCGCCTCATGCTTCCTGGGAAGACGGATGAGCCTAACAACGGAATCACAATTCCGAGAATTCATGAACTGGCGACGCGATTGGAGAAGGCGCTTCGGACTGCGAAATCGCGTGTCATCATTACAACGCGAGGCGTCTCGTCAGCGCTGCTGAGTTCGGGAATACTCGCAGAAATGACTAGCCTTCTGGAGAGACGAGTTCCACTTTGGATCGGACTCGGTCCTGATGCTGTTCACGCCGACCGGAGAAACAAACCGGCGAGTGAATGGATTGACGAATTGCGCGAGCTGGGAAGCCGCAGAAAAGGGCTTGCGGTGTTCGCGCTTCACTCAATCGATGCAACGCACTTGGTGCTCGACTCGGAGTTCGTAATTGTCGGCGACTACGACTGGCTTGCATGTGATGGCGCCATCTCGAGGAATTTCCGCGAAAGGTGGGCGATTGAGTGTGTGTTGCCCGAAGTTGTAGATCGAGAGTCCCAGCGAGTACTCTCTCATACCAAGTAGCTCGACGGAGCGACGCCGCTCGACCGCCTCAATCGCCCAGGCTTTGGTGGACACCGAAGGTCCGCTCTTGGCCGAAAGCAGTCATCCGAACAGCGCACATGCCATTCAACAATTCGCCTCATCGGACGCTTGGCCATTGTCTCCGTGCATCGTTGCGGGGCTGCCGCCAAACGACGTGTTGCAGCAGACGCCGAAGACATCGTACGTTTCAACCAACCACAGCAGCCGGGCGCCACTGAGCACGGCGTCAGGCGACATCGTCGTGGCCGTTGAAATCGCGTCGGCATTCGACCAGGGCAGACTCTACGAGCGGTCCTCGCGTCGACCTGCCGGCAGAATCGGAGAAGGCCATTGATCGAGCTTCCCGTAAGAGATCCATGCGACCTTTGCGTGGCAGCTCGCGAAGAACGGTGGAAGATCATCGACGAAAGCGAACATGCGCTCACCGTGATCAATCCGTTGCAATTCGAAGCGGGTCAATGCTGCGTCATCACGCGTCGGCATGTCGCGATGCTGCTCGATCTGTCTGACCAGGAATGCGCGGCCATCCTGGTCTCGGCCAAGAGAGTCGCACAGGCGCTCGTCGAGACGTACAACCCCCTCGGGATCCTGACGTTCCAGAACAACGGGGTTTACAGCGGACAAGAGACACCGCACTTCCACTTCCATGTCGTGCCGCGGCAGAAGGGGAGCGATTGGGGCATAGGGCCGCCGCAACTTGCGACGTTCGATGGCGCCGGACGTCAGAGAGGCACGCCACACGATCCCAGCGGAGATGCGCAGCGTCGACAGCGAGTTCAGGCTTCGGCCGGGCAACTTGCCGAAACCGTGGACCTGATTCGTTCGAATCTGCCGAAGTAGCCAGGCTGGCCATTGGGGATCGGCTGCTTCTGGCCGGAAGCGGGTTCCGAGAGGTTGCTCAGCCGGCAGAAGGGTAGCCGGCCGCTATGAATGCTTCGATCGACGCCTGGGTTTCCCGTCCTGCTCGGCGATGAGCTTTTGCAGGTAGGCAACCCCTTCTTCCTCCGGAAAGAACGCGATCACATGCGCAACGGTCAGTCCGTAGCGTTTGCGCAACGCCGTGAACTCCGCTTCGGCTTGCAGCAAGCGGGCGTGAGCGGACGGTTTCGTCGGTGCGGGCTGCTCTTTGCCTGGCGTGTTGTTCTTGCGGTCCAGCGCAGCGAGCTCCTCCTGGAACTGGCGAAAGTCGTAGGTACTCGGCTTCATAAGAGAGATCGGTTGAGGATGGCCAATTTTCGCACGATCGTGTGCTTGCCATAGCCTCCGTCTTTCTCCGCCGGTATGAGACTCGCCAATCCATGTTCGTGATCGAGCGCGGTTCGGCTCCCATCCTCCTGCGTTAGGGGTAGGATGCCCATCCAGCCGACGACACAGGGTGGCGCCAATGAAAACGTTGCTCCAAGCCTGCCTAGCGGCCGCGCTGCTCGGCCTCGCCTCGGGCGTGCTGGCGTCTCCGACGATCGAGCTCAAGGACGGTAGCCGCATCGAGGGCGAGATCCAGAGCGTCGAGAATGGCGTGTACACCGTGCTTTCGCCCAGCATCGGCACCGTGCATGTCGCGCAATCGAACATCGCACGCATCGTATACAGCGGCGACGTCTCGAATACGGCGGGGTCGTCCGACAAATCGCCGGCGCGCGACGCTGCCTTGGCCAACGAAATTCAGCAGCGGCAGACGCGCCTGGCGCAGGATCCTGCAGCCATGCAGTCGATCATGAGCCTGCAGTCCGACCCGCAAATCCAGGCTGTCCTGAACGACCCGGCGATCGCCAAGGCCATTCAGGATGGGGACTACGCAAGCCTGCTCGGCAACGCGAAGATCCAGGCATTGGAAAGCAACGAACATGTGAAACAACTCCTGCAGCAGCAGGAGCATTGACCGGAAAAGCCGTACCTATTTCGCGAAATTCGAGAACGCACTCCGGCCCTGCGGGCGCTTTCCTTCGCTCGACGGCTATCGCCCCCAAACCAAACTTCACGAGCGCATTCATCCCGACGCCGCCGATCGACGATGGGCCGATCGCCTTTCGTGCAATCACTCCACGGCGTGCGCCGCCGCCTGGGCCTGCCTGTGCTCGCTGCGCACCGCACTCGGCAACTGGCCTACGACGCGCTTGAAGGCTCGGCTGAACGACGCTTCGGAGTCGTAGCCGAGCCGTTGGGCGGCGACGGTGACGCGCATGCCTTCGCGCGCGATCCACTGGCGGGCCTGGAACATCTTCACCTTGGTGACGTACTTGGCCGGACTGTCGCCGACGGTGCGCGTGAACACCTCGGCAAACGTCGATCGTGACGCGCCCATGAGTTTGGCCAGTGTCGCGACGCTCCAGTCGCGTTCCGGTTCGGCATGGATGGCGGCCATGACTTCGCCGATGCGCGGACATTGCACGGCGGCGATCCATCCGGTCGAATCGTTGCAGCCGCACTCGACCCAGGCTCGGATGATGCTCGCGGCCAGCACGTCCGCCAGGCGCGCGAGGATTCCGCAGGCGCCGATGCGGTCGAGCGATGCCTCGTGCTCCATGGCTTCCAACAAAGTGGGGACGGTGGGATCGCGCCTGGCCAAGGCGCCGGCGTGCATCACGTCGGGCATCATCGCGAGCAACGGATGCAGCGGGTCGAGGTTGAAGCGCATGGCGCCGCAGAACATCACGCTCGGCTCGGCGGCGGCGTCGCCGGCGTCGCCGCGAATGAGATAGATGTCGTCGGCCACCGGCACGCGGGCCAACCGTTCGATCTCCACACTCGGCACATCGGGTGCGCTGGCGAGCACATGGAAGCTGCCGTGCGGCAGCAGCACCGCGTCTCCGGTTTCCAGGCGCATCCATTCCGATGCGGGCGTGCGCAGGAAGCAGCTGCCTTGCGCGACGAAGTGGAAGCTGGCCTCGCGCCGGGCCGGGAAGGCGACCGACCACGGTGCCTGCATGAGGCAGCGGCCGTACTCGACGCCTTCCAGTCGCAACCCCAGCAGGACCTGCGTGAGCATGTCGTGCGCGACGGTCGACGCGGGACCCGGAGGGGGTAAGGGGTCGGTGAAATGGACAATCATTTCGGATTTTCCAACATGGAAACGCCGACAGGATACCCCCAAACTGACGGCCCGTTTCGACAAAGCCCCCACCGTGTCCTCGACCCTCTGCCCCGAATGCCCCGATCTTCCTCTTCCCGCTGATACCGTTACCGCGCCGCGCTGGGCCGCCGTCACGACGCTCGCGCTGAGCGTATTCGGCCTGGTCACCGCCGAATTCCTGCCCGCCAGTCTGCTGACCGCGATCGCCGCCGACCTCGGCGTCAGCGAGGGAGCGGCCGGCCAAACGGTCACGGCGACGGCGCTGGTCGGCGCCATTGCGGCTCCGTCGATTCCGGTGCTGACGAGCCGCCTCGATCGCAAGCACGTGATGCTCGCGCTCATCGCGTTGCTCGTGTTCTCCAATGGCCTTGCCGCCTCCTCGCGAAGCCTGTCCGTCCTGCTCGCTGCGCGCGTAATGCTCGGTGTCGCGCTCGGCGGCTTCTGGTCCATGTCGGCCGCGTTGGCGATGCGGCTGGTGCCCGAGCGTCACTTCGCGCGTGCGATGTCGATCGTCCTGACGGGCGTTTCGGTCGCCACCGTCTGTGCTGCGCCGATCGGCGCATGGATGGGCGAATGGTGGGGATGGCGCAGCGCCTTCGTGGCCGCGGGCGCGGTCAGCGTAGCCACCCTGATCGCGCAATGGTTCTCGCTGCCGGCGCTGCCGCCGAAAGCGAATCCGGATCTGCGCGTACTGGGTCAGCTGCTGACGCGTCCCGCCGTGCGCATGGCCTTGCTGGCCGTGCTGCTGGTGATTTCCGGACACTTCGCAGGCTTCACCTACATTCGTCCGCTGATGGAGAACATCACGAAGCTGTCGGTGGGCGCCGTCTCGGCGATCCTGCTCGGCTACGGCATCGGCGGCTTCTTCGGCAACTTCGTCGGCGGCTACATTGCGGGTCGCAGCGAGCGCAACGCCATCGTCTTCGGCGGAACGCTGATCGCCGTATTGGCCGCCAGTTTGCTGATGGCCGGCCAGTCGCCCGCGATCACCGCCATCGCCATCACGTTGTGGGGCTTCGCCTTCGGCGCGTTTCCGGTCGGCTTCCAAATCTGGATCGTTCGCGCGGCTCCCGATCAAGCCGAAGGTGCCGGTGGCCTGCTGGTCGCTGCGTTCCAGATCGCGATCGCCACGGGCGCAATCGGCGGCGGCTTGCTGGTCGACCACGTCGGCGCGAGCGGAGGTCCGCTCTTCGCCGTCGTTGCGATGACCGTGGGGACGCTGCTGACGCTGCAATACGGTCCGAGCGCCGGGGCGGGGCAGGGCAGCGCTCCGACGCTTGCCGAAAATCGCGCCGATTGAGGATGCCGAGCAATGCCCATGACGATCGACGCCACCCGCAATCGCCGCATCCTGCTCGCCGCGCACCCCAAGGGTCTGCCGACGCCGCAGGACTTCCATTTCGATACGCAACCGATCCCCACGCCGGCGGACGGTGAAGTGTTGCTACGTACCGTCCACCTTTCGCTCGATCCCTACATGCGCAACCTGATGGACGAAGTCGGTCCCGGCTACGCGCCGCCCGTACCGCTGGGCGAGCCGATGGTGGGCGGCACCGTCAGCCGCATCGTCACTTCGCGCAACCCCCGCTTTCGCGAGGGCCAACTCGTGCTGGCCAATGCCGGATGGCAGGACTACGCACTGTCGGATGGCTCGGAGCTGCGCGTGCTGGACGACACGATGCAGCCGTCCCTGGCGCTCGGAGGCTTGGGGATGCCGGGTTTCACCGCGTACGTCGGCCTGCTCGACATCGGCCGTCCTCGACCCGGCGACACCGTCGTCGTCGCGGCCGCGACCGGCGCCGTGGGCGCGCTCGTCGGGCAGCTGGCCAAACTCCAGGGCGCGCGCGTGGTCGGGATTGCAGGAGGCCCCGAGAAGTGCCGCTATGCCGTCGAGACATTGAACTTCGACGCCTGCCTCGATCGCCGCGACGGGCACTTGCGCGAGCGTCTTGCCGCTGCGTGTCCCGATGGCATCGACGTGTATTTCGAAAACGTCGGCGGCGAGGTGTTGGATGCCGTGCTACCCCTGCTCAACCTCGGAGCACGCATGCCGGTGTGCGGCTTCATCGCGCACTACAACCCGACATCCTCGTCGCACCATCAGGACTTGCGCGCGCAGTTGCTCGGCGTCGTATTGCAGAAGCGCGTCCGCATGGAGGGCTTCATCATTCTCGACCACTACGCCGATCGGTTCGAGGCGTTCGAGAGGGAAATGGGCGAGTGGCTCGCCACGGGGCGCGTGAAACTGCGCGAGGATCGCGTCGAAGGATTGGAGAACGCGCCGGCCGCCTTCATCGGGCTGCTCGAGGGCAGGAACTTCGGCAAGCTGATCGTGGATGTCGCTTCGACGTGAACGCGTGCACGGCACGCGCGGAGCGCAAAAAATCCTGCGTCGACGTCGCCTCGATGGGGACACAAGGAGGCGACTCGACGCAGGGTCGGCAGAGGTCGTCGCGCCGCCGGAGCGGCACGACGGGAGTGACCAGTCCGATCAGTAGGTGACGTTGACGCCTTCGATGACGTGCATGTTCGGGTAGCCGATGTCGCTGGTCGTGGTCGGATCGGTGATGCTGCACGCCGACGAGCTCAGGAAACTCGGATGCGTCTCGGGCGAGGTCGTCGAACCGATGTAGAAGGTCATGCCTTCGCCGGCGAAGTCGTCCGTGGATACTTCCACCACCAGGTCGTTTCCGACGGTGTCGGCGATCGTGCCGGTGATCGGCACGTTGACCGAGGTCAGCGCGGCGTCGGCCGGAGCGGCCACCGTGGTCTGGGCGATCTGCGTCAGCTGGCTGATGTCGATGGTATCGACCGTGACCGAGTGCGGGATCGTGTACAGCGTGACGGTCATGCTCGGCGAGCCCGACGTCTGCTCCACCGACACGTCGACACTGGCGACATCGGCGGCCGTGGTCACCGCGTAGTCGCTGAAGTAGTAACGGCGCCAGTACTGGTTGTCCGCGGTCGTGTTGTCGGCGTTGTTGCCGCAGGCGACCGAGTTCTGTCCGACCGGCGTGGCGTCGGTGGTCTGCGCGAGGGTGGCCGAGCCGCCGCCGGATGGCGCGCCCTCGAATCCATCCGCGAAGATCCGATCACTGACATCAGTCGTGCAGGTCACGGCCACGTTGTCGACGTTCGCGCCGGCGACGCTGCCGCTGCCGTTGGCGACGGTGCAGGTCTGCGCCGGGTTGCCGGGCTGCGCGGAGACCGTGACCGAATAGGTCGCGCCGTCGTCGATCGGCGTTGCGAACGTGAAGCTGCCGTCCGCGGAGATCGACAGATTGTCGCCGCCGCTCTGCTGCAGCACGAGGCCGCTGCCTGCCAGGCCGCTGACCGTTCCGCCGATCGTGTACGTCGCCGGCGGAGTCGCATTGAAGCCGAAGAAGTACGCCGAGCCCGGCATCGAGCCGTCAGCCGCCCTGTACAGCCACGAACCGACCAGTATCGTGTTGCCGTCGATGGTCACGGGCATGCCGAACTGGTCGGCCGGCTGACCGTCGCTGGCCGTCAGCGTCTGCGTCTCGACGAACTGACCGGAAGACCCATCGAACACATAGACCGCACCCTGCGCGGTCGCGGCGCTCCAGCCGGGCGTTCCGATCAACGCCGTCGTGCCCTGCAGCGCGACCGCGTGGCCGAAGTTGTCGTGCGGCTGGCCGTCCGACGCGCCCAGTTCCTGAGTCTGCGTCCAGGTGCCGTTCGACTGTTTGAAGACGTAGGCCGCACCCTGCGAGTCGTTGTCGTCGGGGTTGGCGCCCCATGCGCCGACCAGGAAGGTCGAGCCCGAAAGCGCGGTCGCATAACCGAAATAGGTATTGGGGGCGCCGTCGTCTGCGACCAGCTTCTGCGTCTCGCTCCAGACGCCGCCGGTCTGGCTGTACGCGTACACCGCACCCTGGTACCCGTTGTTCGCATAGGCGCCGATCAGCGTGTTGGTGCCATCGAACGCGATCGAATAGCCGAAGATGTCGCCGATGCCGCCGTCGCTGGCCGTGAGCTTCTGCGTGTTGGTCCAGGTGCCGGTGGAGCCGTCGTAGACGTACACCGCGCCCTGGAACCCGTTGTCGCCGATCTGCGCGGCGTCCGCACCGATCATCAGCGTCGTGCCGTTCAGGCCGAGCGAGTAGCCGAAGTTGTCGAACATCTGGCCGTCGTCGGCCGTGATGATCTGCGTCTGGGTCCAACTGCCGCCCGCGAGCGTGAATACGTACGCGGCACCCTGCGAGAAGTTGCCGTTGACCGGCGTGCCGTAGGCGCCGATCACCGCCGTCGTGTCGTTGAACACGATCGCGTTGCCGAAGGTGGCGTCGGCCTGACCGTCGCTGGCGAGGAGCTGCTGCACTTCGGACCAGGTACCGTCCGGAGCCTGGTTGAACACATGCACCGCGCCCTGGGCCTCGTTGCCGTTGATGTTCGCCTGCATGGCGCTGATCATCGCGGTCGTGCCATGCACGGCCACGGCCGAGCCGAACTCCGGATCGAACCCGGCGTCGGTTCCGATGAATTCCTGCGTCTGGGCCCAGCCGGAATCGCCGAGCGCCTGATGGATGGCAGCGCGCAGTTCGGCCGAAACCGCCGTCTTGGGAACGCTGGATTTGCCCAGGGAGGCGGCGTGGGAAGACACGGCGAATGCCAGGAAGCCCAGGCACGCGGCGGACACGACGGTACGGCGCAAGCGGTAACGTGGATCGGAAGAAAAACCATTCATATTCGATCTATCCCTCATGGTTACGCGAAGACGTTGAAAAGCCAGAGTTGCCGCTTGGCTCGCCAGCGGTGGCGCGCAGGGGAACCGCGGCGGCTGGGCAGGTCGCCGGCGGAGACCTGCCTACCTCGCCGCGGCACACGGTGAGCACCTGTGCCGCAGGACCTTGTGCAGTGGGAGTGAGCCACTTACCTCGTTGATGCTGCAGTGCTCCAAAATTCCAACGGGCACTGCCGGTGCCGTGCTGCCCGCCCCCCATCGAAGCGAGGGTTCCTCGGCGGCCGACGACCCACACCATGGCTCAACGGGTGCGTCAGTTCCCGTATCGGGAGTGAAAAGCGAAGTAGAAAGGGAATAGTTTGGATGTAGAAGCCGCTGATTTGCTTGGAATTGATCCGATCACGGCGTTTTGCGCGCCGGATGGATTCGCGGCTACCGGTCGGAATTTGAAACCGGCCGCTCGCCGGCGAGCTTGCGCGCGCGGCCCAGCGCACGCTCCGCACCGTCCGTATTGTGCATTGCATCGTAAACGCGCGCTTCGATGAGGGCGGCGCGCATGTCGCGCTCCGACCAGGGGGCGACCCGTCCGGCCAGGGCGGACGCTTCGTCGATCTTCCCGGCGTCGACGAGGGCGCCGACGTAGGGGCTTGCCGCGGCGAGGATGTCTTCGGGAATCGCGACGCGTTCGGCATGCGCCAACGCGTCGGCGAAGTCCGCGAGCGACGCCTCGGTGTGGCCTTCGATTCGGTCTTGCTCGGCGTCCAGCAGCCGCAGGTAGACCGCGCGGCGGTCGTGCGAAGCCTGCTGGCCGACCCATTGCTTCAAGCGTATCGATTCCGCGGCCGCACCGGTCGCGTTGCCGAGGTTCTGCATGGCGCGTATCCGGGTGAACCAGACGCCGAAGTAGTCTTGGTCGTTGGCGCTTTCCAGGTCGGGCGTCAGTGCCGCGCGGGCACTGCTTTCGGCACCGGCGTAGTCGCCCCGCATGAATGCGATGTCGGCCAGTTCGGCGTCGGCTTCGCTGCGAACGGCGGCGTCGGCGGCGGAGTCGCTGTCTTTTTTGATGCGTTCGAGCAGGACGACGGCTTCGTCCAGGCGGCCCACGCCCGCCAGCGCGACCGCGCGGGCGAGGACGTTCCACCACCGTTCCCGGGTATTGGGGGCCTGCACGTCCTCCCGCCCGAGCCGCTCCGTTGCGGCCAGCGCCTTGTCGTGTTGCAGCAGCATCGCGTACGCCTCCGCCATGGAGCGCAGCGCGGAGTCGCGGGCTTCGGGAACGGACAGGAGTTCGAAGCGATCGGCGGTCTGCTCGAACAGGGGGATCGCAACCTGAGGCTGGCCGCGGAACATGGCGATCGCGCCGAGATTCAGGTCGACCCTCGCCATGCCGTACGCGTCGTTGCTCATCTCGTGCAGCAGTCGCGCCTGGCCCATCTCGGCGGTGGCGGCGTCGAGGCGTCCGGCCAGTACATCGACGCCGCCGCGCCCGGTATAGGCGGCCGCTTTGGCCTTCGGATCGTTCACGAACTTCAGCAGCTCGAGCGCCTTGTCGAAATGGGCGCCCGCGTCGGCGAATTTCTGTTCCCGGAAATCGATCACGCCCAACTGATTGATGATGAGCGCGCGCATGTGCGGGTCGCGTTCCGCCGGAACCTGGTCGAGCAAGCTTTCGCAGCGCGCGCGGCTCGCCTGGTAGTCGCCCTTGTAGAAGTCCACATACGCCAGGGCGAGTCCGATTTCGGGGCGCGCAAGCTGCTCCGGCGACGCGTGCTCGGCGATCGCGCGGGCGACATCGAGCTGGCCGGCGAGAGCGGCGGCGGCGATGCGCTGCGCAAGTTCCTCCACGCCTTCCGGCGCGTCGGTTCGCGTCGCCGGCGCGTGTCCGAGCTGGACCAGCAGCGTATCTGCCGCACGACGTGCGGCGACCAGCACATCGCGGTCCTGCGCCTGCGCGACCCGCTTCATGGTGGGCGGTCCCTGGGCGGACAGTCCCACATTCCACATGCCGCCCGCCCGCGAGACCGTGGGCTTGACCAGCAGGGTCGCCACCTTGGCGAACGAAGGGTCCACTTCGATCTTGTCGGCGTCGAGCCGCTTGGCGTTGATCAGGCCGACCGTGGTTTCGCTCGGGGTCGTCGTCAGGCCGCTGTCGCGCAGCTGGTTGGCGATCAGGTCCATCAGGCCGAAGCGGAGCCATGCCCACTCGCCCGAAGCGTCGACGGTGGCAGGCAGGACCATCACAGCCATGGGGCCGGTTGTCGATTGGGGAGGCGAGACGGCAGCGGGGGAGGCAGCATTGCGGGCGAACCACCACCCGATCCCCGATGCGACGATCGCCACGATCAGCATCGATGCAGCGGCTATCCACAGGCGGCGCGTTTTCGGCCGTGGCGGCGAGGCCGCCCCGGAACTCTCGCTGCCCGGATCGGCGGCAGCAGGTCGCTCGAGCGAACGTTCGCTGGTCGGTTCGAATGTCCACCGGTAGCCCAGCCGAGGCGTCGTCCGTATGCACGATGCGTCGCCCACGACGCGACGCAAACGCATGATCGCCTGCGTGAGGGACGCCTCGCTCACGTCCGTCCGCCCCCACACGGCGGACGCGAGTTCGTCGCGGCCTACCGATCGGCTGCGGTGCCGAACGAGGTAGATCAGGCAATCGATCGTGCTGACCGGCAGGTTCTCCGCAACATCGTGTCGTCGAAGTTCTCGCGTGAGGGGGTCGAGCAGGAAATCGCCGAAGGCATAGACAACATGGGTCATGGGCGTAGCTTACCCGGCCGCATCGACAACGGGGCTGACGGGGCGGCGGCCTTACGCTTGTGCAGAGAATGTGGCGCGCGGCGCACGCTTGGCGTCGGATCCGTATCGCCTCGATAAGACTCGACGCCGGTTTTCGATGGCGTGCGGATGGTGGGGATGGGGCGGCCCATCCGTGGTTTTCATCCTCGCTGCGCGAGGGCCATCCGCCGCGTATGGACGACGAGGCGGCTTCTCCGCGACACTAGCGCCACTGGGGGATACACACGACGGAACCTTTGCCTGCCTCGACCGGCGTGCGGGGAAACCTACGCCGCGCCGCGATGCAGGCCGGCGGTCCATGCGCGGTGCCATCGTTGCCCTCCAGCCCCCTTCAACGTGGCGAGGGTGCAGATGAAAGTTCGGCGATCCAAACCTGCGTTGCGCGAATCGATCGGCCCCGCCCGGTCTGGAGTCGCGCGTGCAGCGAAGGCTTTCTGGATCGGCGTGCTGGTCGCGGCCGCGATGAGCTGCCTGCATGCTGCGCCGGCATTGGACGTTACGCTGGTAACGGCAGACGATCCCTCCGTGCTGGGACTGCAGTCGAATCGCAATGCGGGCGCTGCCGGAATCTCCGCCGACGGGCGCTACGTCGTTTTCGGATCGTCGGCGAGCAACCTCGAGCAAGGTCACGCGCAGGACTGGCCGAGCGTCTACCTGCGCGACACCTGGTCGGACACGACGATAGCGGTCACGCCCGAAGGCAGCCATCCCAGCATGGCGATGAACGCGGTGATTTCGCGCGACGGGCGCTACGTGGCGTTCGATTCGGACAGCAGCACGCTCGTCGGCGGCGACACCAACAATGCGTCCGACGTATTCGTCTACGAAGTGGCGACGGGGCAGATCACGCGGGTCAGCGTGGGCACGTCGGGTGCGCCTGGCAACAAGGCGAGCGTGCGCCCGCAGATTTCCGCCGATGGGCGTTTCGTCGTCTTCGAGAGCGACGCGACCAACTTGGTCGCCAACGACACCAACGCGCTGCGCGACATCTTCGTGCGCGACCGGCTGGCCGCGACGACTACGCGCGTCAGCGTCGGCGCCAATGGCGTGCAGGCGACCGGCGACAGTCAATTTTCATTGATTTCGGCCGATGGCAGCACGGTGGTGTTCGCTTCGGCTGCAAGGAACCTGGTCCCGGGGCGTTTCGATCGCGGCGTGTTCGAACGCAACCTGGTGACTGGAACGACGCAGATCATCAGCGTGAACTCGGCCAATGAAATCGCCAATTCGGATGTCTACGCCTATTCACTCTCCGCGGACGGACGCCTGATCGCGTTCGTGTCCGCCGCCGACAACTTGTCGCCGCTCGACAACGGACCGATGTACCACGTGTACCTGCGCGATACGCAGGCCGCCACCACCACGCTGGTCGATCTCGGCACCGGCGGAGTGCTGGGCGACGGCGACAGCGGTGCGCCGGCATTGTCGGAGGACGGGCGCTACCTCGCGTTCGAATCGACCTCGGGCAACTGGGTCGATGGCGACGGCGGACAAACACGGACGATTTTCCGCCGCGATCTGCAAAATGACGTGACGCAACGGATCAGTGCGAACGGAACCGAGGCGCCGGACGCCGGATCGATGGGAGCGGCGATTTCTTCCGACGGCGCCTACGTCGCCTTCAGCTCCGACGCGGACAACCTCGTCGCCGGCGATACCAACGGCGTCACCGACGTGTTTCTCAAGGACGTCGCGTTCGACACCCTCGAGCGTCTGGATCTGTCGTCGGACGGACCGAATCCGGGCGGCACGGTCGCTGCCTACGGGAGCGGTACCAGCGATTTCGGATCGGCCTCCGAGGACGGCCGCTTCGTCGTGTTCCAGTCGACCGCGTTCAATCTGGTGGCCGGAGACGGCAACGGCATGACCGACGTATTTCTGCGCGACATGCTCACGAACACCACGCAACTGATCAGCACGAATCCCGCCGGCTATCCCGGAAACGGCGAGAGCACGATGCCGCGCATCTCGCGCGACGGCCGCTATGTCGTCTATCAGTCGCTCGCCAGCGATCTGGTCGCCGGCGACACGAATGGCGTGGGCGATATCTTCCGCTACGACACGCTGCTGCACGTCACCGAACGCGTCAACGTGGATTCCAACGGTGCGCAAGCGCTCTCGCCACTTTCCAACAGCAACTCGGCGTCGCCATCGGCCGACGGCCGTTTCGTGGTGTTCCGCTCGGCGGCGTCCAATCTCGTACCGGGCGACACGAATCATGTCTACGACGTGTTCGTGCGCGACATGCAGGCCGGCACGACGGAACGCGTCAACGTCAACTCCAGCGGTGCGCAGGACGCTTACATCGCCTCGAACCCGAGTATCTCCGCGGATGGCCGTTTCATCGTGTTCGATGCGACATCGCCGACGCTCGCGCCCGGCGGCGACGGCGGCTTCAACGACCTGTTTCTGCGCGACCGCTGGCTGTCGACGACGACCCGGTTGATCGCGGCGCAGGATGGGACGCCTGCCAACGGCAGCAGTGCCGGCGGCATCATCAGCGACGACGGCCGCTATGTCGCGTTTTCCTCGGCTGCATCGAATCTGGTTGCCGGAGACACCAATCATCAAACTGACGAGTTCGTTCTCGACCGCCAGTCCGGTGCAATCGAACGTATCAGTCTGACGTCAACCGGCGGCCAGGCCAATGGCAGCAGCGTGGCGGGGACGATGAGCGCGGATGCGCGCTATGTCGTTTTCCTTTCGGTGGCGACCAATCTGGTCCCCAACGACAACAATTCGACTGTCGACATCTTCCTTCGCGATCGCGCACTTTCGAGCACGACGCGCATCAGCGTGGACGCCGCCGGCACCGAGGGCGTCTATGGCGGCTTCTCGCCGTCTATCGCAGCAGACGGCCACTCCGCGGTGCTGACCTCGTCTTCGCTGCTGGTGACGCCGGATCGGAACGACTCGGGCCAGGATATCTTCCAGGTGCGTTGGGCCGATGTGGTGGTGCCGACGACCATCGACGTGGTCGCTGTGTCGCCCGAATCCTCCGTCGTCGGCCAGCCCTACGCGATCTCGTTCAACGTGGTCTCCGACATCGCCACGGCGCAGGGCAGCGTATCGATATCCGACGGCGCAGGCGGCGGCTGCGGACCGATCGTGCTGACTGCAGGCATGGGGGCTTGCGTGTTCGCTTCGGGCCATGCCGGCTCGCTGCCGTTGACGCTTTCGTTCGCCCCCACCAGTAGCGCGTTTGCGCCGAGCACGCTGATCGTCGACCACGTCGTCGCCGCTGGAACGACCGCGCTTTCCCTCGCCGTCGCGCCCGAACCGGCGACGCCCGCGGACGCGGCTCTCGCTTCGATGAGCTTGTCGGTCGTCGCGCCCGCGGCGGGCACGCCGAGCGGCACCATCCTCGTCACGCAGATCGATTCGGGTGCCTCGTGCGTCGCCGTGCTGCCGCAGACCGAGTGCACGATCGGCGCGGCCACGGAAGGATCGCACGCGATGCAGGCCGTCTATTCGGGCGACAACGATTTCCTGCCGAGCAGCGCCACCTACACGCACGTGGTGCACGACCGCCAGGTGCAATTGCAGATCGATAGCGTGCTGCCGGAGCCGACCGTAGTGGGCCAGGCCGCCACGGTCCGATTCGCGCTCGGCAGCGCCGACAATCTGGCGACCGGCGACGTGAGCATCGACGCCAGCACCGGCGAGCATTGCGCGGCTTCGCTCGCGATCGGCCGCTGCGATCTCGTCTTCATGGTCGACGGAGCGCGCACGCTGGTCGCCAGCTACGCAGGCGACGCCGGTCACGATGCCGCTGCTTCGACACCCGTGGCTCACGACGTCGTCGACGCGGCGACGACGCTGGCCATCACCAGCCACACGCCGGATCCGTCATTGCCGGGACAGGCCGTCGACGTCAGCGTCGCGTTCGCCGTGCAAAGCCCGGGTTCCGGCTCGCCGCAAGGGGCGATCACCGTCGGCGACGGAACGGACACCTGCGTCATCCCGCAAGGGCAAACGCACTGCGCGCTGGTGCTGCACGCGCATGGCTTGCGCGTGCTGAGCGCAAGCTACGCCGGAGACGGCAACTATTCGGCGAGTTCGGCGCAGGCCGAGCATCATGTCGATCAGCCGCCGATCGCCGCGGATCCGACTTATTCCGTTCTCGCTGGCGTGACACTGAAGGTACCCGCCGCGCAGGGGATTCTCGCGGGCGCGAGCGATGAGGATGGCGATCCGCTGCAGATCACGAACGCCGGTACGCTCACCACTTCCGGCGTTGCCGGCAGCGTGACGCTGCAGCCCGACGGCAGTTTCACGTTCGTCTGCGCGCAGGATGCGCAGGGCGTGGCGAGCTTCGTCGCGAGCGTTTCCGATGGTTGGCAGTCCGTCGATGTTTCGGTATCGATCACGGTCACACCGGCCGTCGACCTTGCGATAACGATCGACGACGGCATCGACTTTGCGCGAGGCGGCGGCCGCGTCGACTACACCATCGTCGTGCGCAACACCGGCGTGACTGCGGCGCACGGCGCGCAGGTCTCGGACAACCTGCCGTCCAACCTCGGCGACGCGCTGTGGAGCTGCGTCGCGACAGACGGGGCGACCTGCACTGCCGACGGCAGCGGCAGCATCGACGACACCGTCGATATCGCGCCCGGTGCGAGCCTTACCTACCGGCTCGAAGCGACCGTCGCGGGGCTGCCCGAGGAGGGCGTGTCCAATAGCGCGAGCGTCAGCGCGCCCTTGGGCACCACCGACTCGAACGAAGCGGACAATATGGCGACCGACAGCGACGTCGTCGGCCTCTTTGCGGATGGCTTCGATCCGGCGTTGCGGCGCTGAAAGAAAGCACGCCCTGAGGTGCATCGCGCGCAGGCCGCTGCAACGCGCTGAACCGTGTTGCGAACGCGTGTCCGCGCCTGCGGCCCAATGCGAGGGCCATCGCCGTTGGCGATGTGTGCTTCGGCGTCGGACCTTCGCAGCGAGTCCGCGCTGGAGCGCTGGAGCGCTGGGGCGGGAATCGGCATCCGCATCGCACCCAACGAGCAAGGAGCTGCGTTGCGTCGGCGTCTTGGGGAGGCGGGCACCCTTTTCTATTCCCCACGTGCTATTGCGCAGAAAAGGCAGGTGTATTCGCTGCTCGCAGTGAGGAAGCGGTGGTCAGAAAAATGCACTCTGACCCCTATTTTTGCTATTTTTGGTTCGCGCGCACACGGAAGCGCTATGCAGTCAACCCCTCAGGCTCGTCCAGCCCATTGGCCCGGCAACAGGCGGTCAGCGTATTGGCTAGCAGGCAGGCGATCGTCATCGGGCCTACGCCGCCCGGCACCGGCGTGATCGCACCGGCGACAGCCGCCGCACTTGCGTAATGCACGTCTCCCACCAAGCGTGTCTTGCCGTTACGCAGGATCCGGTTGATCCCGACGTCGATCACTGTGGCCCCGGGCTTGATGAAATCACCGGTGATCATCTCGGGCCGGCCGACGGCCGCCACCAGAATATCCGCACCTCGGCACACGGCCGCGAGGTCTCTCGTGCGTGAATGCGCAATGGTCACCGTGCAACTGTCGCGGAGAAGCAACTGCGCCATCGGTTTGCCCACGATGTTGGACCGCCCCACGACCACCGCGTTCAGTCCCGACAGCGACCCGTGATGATCGCGCAGCATCATCAGGCAGCCCAGCGGCGTACAGGGAACCATGCTCTTCTGCCCGCTCGCCAAAAGCCCGACATTCAAGACATGAAATCCGTCCACATCCTTGGCCGGGTCGATCGCGTTGCTCAGCTGACCGGCATCGAGATGCGCCGGCAGCGGCAGTTGAACAAGAATGCCATGCACCGCCGGATCGGCGTTGAGTCGCGCGATCAGCGCCAGCAGATCGGTTTTCGAGGTCGCAGCATCCAGCCGGTGTTCGTATGAGTTCATGCCGACCTCGACGGCCGCAGCATGCTTGTGCCGGACATATATCTGCGATGCCGGGTCATCGCCCGCCAGAATCACGGCGAGACCCGGCGTGATGCCCGTTGACTTTAGGCTGGCCACAGCCTTCGCCACCTGCGCGCGCACGCCCACAGCGAAGGCCTTGCCGTCGATGACCTTGGCGGTCATCGCGTGCTCCGGCCTATGGCCGCGGATGGCGGCTCGGCCGCCTCAAGACAAACCGTCGACATAGCCTTGCTCGTTCACGTGGATCACCTCGGCGCTCGGCACCTTGGGCAAGCCCGGCATCGTCATGATGTCCCCACAGATGGCAACGATGAAACCTGCCCCCGCCGACAGCCGCACTTCGCGCACCGGAATGGTGAAGCCGGTGGGCGCGCCGCGAATGTTGGGGTTGGTGGTGAAGCTGTACGGGGTTTTCGCGATGCAGACGGGTAGATGGCCATAGCCTGCGGCCTCCCACGCCTCGAGTTGATCCCTGATCGACGAGGCGGCATCGACGCCATCGGCGTGATAGATCTTCTTGGCGATGGTTTCGATCTTGGCAAACAGGCTCAAGTCGTCGGGGTAGAGCGGAGCAAAGGCCGCCACACCGCTTTCGGCCAGCGCCACGACATGATGCGCGAGCGCCTCGATCCCGGCAGAGCCTTGCGCCCAGTGCCTGCACAGGATCGCGCTGACCCCGTGTTCGGCGACATACGCCTTGACCACGTCGACCTCGGCATCGGTGTCGGAGAAAAAGTGATTGATCGCCACCACGACCGGCACGCCAAATCCTTTGACGTTGTCGATGTGGCGGCCAAGGTTCGGGCAGCCGGCCCGCACGGCGGCCACGTTCTCGGTGGCGAGATCCGCCTTGGCCACGCCCCCATTCATCTTCATCGCGCGAACCGTCGCCACGATCACCGCGACCGCAGGCCTCAGTCCCGCCTTGCGGCATTTGATGTCGAAGAATTTCTCCGCGCCAAGGTCGGCGCCGAAGCCCGCCTCGGTCACCACGTAGTCGCCGAGGTGAAGCGCGGTCTTGGTGGCGATGACGGAATTGCAGCCGTGCGCGATGTTGGCGAACGGGCCACCGTGCACGAAGGCCGGATTGTTCTCCAGCGTCTGCACCAGGTTGGGCTGCATCGCGTCTTTCAGCAGCACGGTCATCGCGCCATCGGCCTTGAGGTCGCGGCAACGAATCGGCTTGTCGTTTCGGGTATAGGCCACGACGATGTTGCCGAGCCGCCTCTGCAGATCGTCGAGGTCGTTGGACAGGCACAGGATCGCCATCACTTCCGACGCCGCGGTGATGTCGAACCCGCTGTGGCGCGTGACGCCGCTCGATGTGCCGCCCGAGGACAGCACGATATCTCGCAGGGCGCGGTCGTTCATGTCCATCACACGGCGCCACGTGACGCGGCCCTCGTCGATGCCCAGGCGATTGCCCCAGTGGATGTGGTTGTCGATCATCGCCGCCAGCAGATTGTGCGCGGACGTGATCGCATGGAAGTCGCCGGTGAAATGCAGATTCATCGCTTCCATCGGCACGACCTGCGAATAGCCGCCTCCAGCAGCGCCGCCTTTCATCCCGAAGTTCGGTCCGAGAGAAGCCTCGCGGATGCAGATGATGGCGTGCTTGCCGATCCGGTTCAGACCATCGCCCAGACCCACCGTCGTGGTGGTCTTGCCCTCGCCGGCAGGCGTCGGATTGATCGCGGTCACCAGGATCAGCTTGCCCATCGGTCGCACCTCCAGCGACTCGATGAAGGCTTGGCTCACCTTGGCCTTGTCGTGGCCATAGGGCAGCAGTTGCTCAACCGGAATGCCAAGTTCCGCGCCAATTTCCACAATGGGCTTCTTCAGGGCTTCGCGCGCTATCTCGATATCGGCCTTGGAGGCCATGCCTCTTTTTCCTCAGGGTAGGCAAACCGCGACTGTACCTGTCAGGGCGAGGCACGCGCCATCGAGGGAGTGCATAGAAGGGGTCCATAAATGGGGTCAGGTTCGTATTTCAGGAGTGGGTTCTGGAGCGAACGGAAGAATCATTCGCGCCATCCCAACCCCTGACCCGCTGGCGCGAGAGCCGTAGCCGTAGGCCGTGGCCGCTTTCCTCGCATCGCTCGTGGCGATGCTCGACTTGCCTTCGCAGTGAACCCGCGCTGGCGCGCTAGGGATCGGCATCCACACTGCCTCCAGCAAGCATAGGGGGCCTTGCGTTGGTGTGTGGGGCGGCGGCGGGAATGGTTCGGGCCATCCATGGCCCTCACCCTCGCTGCGCGAGGGCCATCGCCGTTGGCTATGTCCGCTTCGGCATCGTGCCTTCGCAGTGAACCCGCGCTGCGCGCTAGGGATCGGCATCCGCACTGCCTCCAACAAGCAAGGGCTGCCTTGCGTTGGTGTGCGGGGGAGGTGGCGGGAATGGTTCGGGCCATCCATGGCCCTCACCCTCGCTGCGCGAGGGCCATCGCCTGCGGCGATGTCCGCTACGGCATCCTGCCTTCGCAGTGAACCCGCGCTGCGCGCTAGGGATCGCATCCACTCTGCTTCCACCAACAAAGAAAAAGGGCCGCCTTGCGGCAGCCCTTTTTCTTTGTTGGTGGAGGCGGCGGGAATTGAACCCGCGTCCGAAGGCACTAGGTGCCCGGCACTACATGCTTATCACGCTGTTTGATCTCGTCCTGCGGCAACACAACGTGCGAGGCGCACCGCCGGACCAGCCTCTAAGTTTTAGCTATCAGCCGAAAGGCGCCGGCATCAAGCGATCCCGTGATAATGACCCTACATCCACGAGCACAGGCACAAGTGGGTTCGGGGCTAGGCCTTAAGCGGCCAGAGCGTAGACGTTGTCGTTCGCGTCTAGGTTTTTTGCCACCGGATTAACGAGGAAGATGACGCCCTCGGCATGCTCCAAGCTACTTCGCGTCCCCCGTCGAAACCGGATCGCCCCCGGGAGAACACTCATGGTGCGGGTATCACGGCGGGAAATCAACCCGAACTGCTAGCATGTGCGGTTTCCGTTCATCGACTTTCGCGCCATGGGCAATATCGTCTGGCTCGCCTCGTACCCGAAATCAGGCAACACGTGGGTGCGCGCATTCCTCGCCAACCTCGTCGCCAACCGCAGCGAGCCGGTGCCGCTCGACGAACTGGCGCGCTACGCCGAAGACGAGGCAAATCCGGAGCTGTTCTCCGCGCTGGCCGGCAAGGCGAGCGCGCAACTCGACCTTGGCGAGATCGCCGCGCTGCGACCGCAGGTGCACGCGGCGATCGCGCAGCGCGCGCAAGGCACGCGTTTCGTCAAGACGCACAACATGGCCGGCAGTTTCGACGGCCATCCGCTGCACGACTGGCAGGTCAGCGCTGGTGCGATCGTCGTCGTGCGCAATCCGCTCGATGTCGCGGTCAGCATGACGCACCATTTCGGCCTCACGCTCGACGAGGCGATCGAACGCCTCGCCGACGACAACGTCGCGACCGTCAACGACGCGTTGTTCGTCAGCCAGATCCTCGGCTCATGGTCGACGCATGTGAAAGGCTGGGCCGACATGGCCAACGACAGTGTGCTGGTGCTGCGCTACGAGGACCTGCTCGAAAAGCCCGCGAAGCACTTCGCGAAGATCGCCAAGCTCGTCGGCCTCGGCCAGGATCGCACGCGCATCGATCGAGCGGTGAAGCACGCCGGCTTCCAGAGCCTGTCGGGCATGGAGAAGAAGCACGGCTTCGCCGAGGCAACCGGCAACGGCGCGCGCTTCTTCCGCAAGGGTCGTGTCAACGAATGGCGCGAGGCGCTGAGCCGCGAGCAGGTACAGCGCATCGTCGGTGCGCATCGCGAGCAGATGCAGCG
>Ga0207678_10000565_pt1 | contig 33835 bp, 35 predicted proteins | sample KBSC63metaG_FD_184319 | JGI IMG/M metagenome (GOLD analysis project Ga0207678, IMG submission 184319) | Corn rhizosphere microbial communities from Kellogg Biological Station, Michigan, USA - KBS C6-3 metaG (SPAdes) (version 2) | ecosystem: Host-associated > Plants > Roots > Rhizosphere > Soil ... | reverse complement strand
TGGCGGGCCAGCACCTCGGAGCCGGCGTTGAGGCCGCCGTGGAAGGTCTCGACGACCGCGTAGACCTCGATCCGGTTGCAGGTCGAGACGAGCATGACCTCACTGACGTGCTCGGCTTGCTGCAGCTCGTCGAGCACCTTGCCGATCTCGGGAGCGGGGACCGCGACGCGCTCGAGCGTGCTCAGCTCCGCACTCCGATGCGAGAGACCGACCGCCAAGACGCTCATGCGCACACCTCGCTGCCGCTCGGCGTGGCCTGAGCGGCAAGCGCTGTGTTGATTGATTCACTCGCAAGCTCGCTCATGAGCGCACCACCATTTCCCGTCCGCCGTCCGGACCCGTGCCGTTCCGCCTGCCGTTCCCATTGTCGGACGGGAGAACCGCACCGGGTAATCCGGAATTGCCCTGATTGCCGGCGGCTGGAGCTTCGCTGTCCGCTCGGCGGGCCACATGGAACGAGAGTATCTGCAGCTCGACGGCCAAATCCACTTTCCGGACCTCAATGTGAGCCGGAACTTGCAGCACGACGGGAGCAAAGTTGAGGATGCACTGGACACCGCCCGCGACCAGCCGGTCACACACCGACTGCGCGGCGGTGGGCGGGGTGGCGATCACGCCGATCGAGATGCCGCGCTCGGCGCAGATGCGGGGGATGTCGTCCATGTGCGAGACCGGCAGGCCGCCGACCGGCACGCCGATCAGGTCCGCGTCCAGGTCGAACAGCGCCTCGACCGGGAAGCCGCGCCCCGGGAAGCCGCCGTAGTTGGCCAGCGCGTGGCCCAGGTTGCCGATCCCGACCACGGCGACCTTGTGCTGGCGGGTCAGCCCGAGGATGCGTTCGATCTGGCTGACCAGGACACCGACCTCGTAGCCGACGCCGCGGGTGCCGTAGGAGCCCAGGTAGGAGAGGTCCTTGCGCAGCTTCGCGGAGTTGACGCCGGCGGCCTGCGACAGCTCTTCGCTCGAGACGGTCGTCGCGCCCTGTTCGGACATTCCGGACAGCACCCGGAGGTAGACGGCCAGCCGCGCGACGGCGGCCTCGGGAATGGACTTGGCCCGGACGGCCTCGGGGGCATCCCCGTTGCGGCCCGGCTCGCCGGCGGGTACCGCGGGCATCTCGGCGGTGGGGGCGTTGTCGGCGTCCGGGGTGGCCGGACGACGAGGCCGCCGCGGCGGCCGGCCCGGGGAGTCCGCCGCGTCGCGCCTCCCCCGCTGTGTCACCACGCCGTCGTCTCCTGCCCGCTGTGCACGTCTGGCCATCGCCATTCGGAACTGTGTCTTGACCCAGGACCCGGTGTCCGGTTCGATGACCGGCCGCTCCGGGCGATGGCCCTACGGTAGACCACTTGTGAACGCACGCACAAAGTCACTGGTCGGAGGCGGTTCCGGGGCGTGCGCGATCACGACACCGCGTCAGAATCCTTGTCCGCCAGGCACTTCCGTATTCAGCGCTGCCCGGCGGTGATCGACTGCCGGCCCACAGGGACGCGGCGAGCGGGCCACCGGACACGGTGAGCGGCACCCTATGGCCAAGTGTCACACGGAAGTGGCACTTCGCCGTAGGGCCGTCGCGATCACCATCGGCGGACCGGTCGCGGCCGCACCGCTCAGCCGGCGATGGTCCCCGGTGTGAGGACCTTCCCGATCACGAACAGGGTCGCGTTCTTCGTCCGGATGTTGCCGCAGAGGACCGGCACGCCGTTGACCGTCAAGCTCGTCTCGGAGCCGTCGAACGCGAGTGGCCCGCCGCCGCTGTCGCGGGTTCGCGCCCCGCCCGCGCGTTGCAGGCCCGCGGCGTCGAGGCGCTGGTCGAGCACGTGGTAGTCGAGGACCGCCACCCGCCGGGCGGACGGCCCGGCCGCTTCGAAGGCCGCGTCCGCCGGTGCGAAGACCGTGAGCGCCCGCGCGCCGTCGAGCGGATCGGCGACGTGGGCGGCTTCGACCGCCTCGACCCACGCGCCGAGGGCGCGGCTCGCCGCCGCCGCGCGGACCACGGTCAGCTCCGCCATGGCCGCCAGGCTGCCGCGAAGCCGGTCACAGCCGGGTCCGAAGACGCCCGGGCCGATGGCGGGTGCCGTGGTCGTCGCCGGGGCGGGCGGCGTGACCGAGGTCGCCCCCGGTCCGGTGGTCGCGTCGCCGGCCTCGACGCCGTTGCTGCACGCGGCCAAGACGAAGGCCGCGGCCAGCGGAAACACCCGGCGGAAAGCGCTCATCCGGCGATCTTCGCGGAGGACCGCCCGGCGCTCATCCGCAGTCACCGCATCGGGCGACGGGGCTCAGCGGGCGTCGAGGGTGACCGAGTGCCAGCCGGTGGCGCCGTCCGGGACCGGGTCCGCGCGGTTCTCCGTCTGCGTGTAGCCGCCGGTGTCGGTGGCCCGGACCGACGCCTGGTGCGTGCCCTTCGGCACGTCGAGCTCGATCCACCACATCCGCCAGGTGTCCTTGCTCACCTCAGCCGACAGCGTCGCCTCCCGCCACTCTCCCTGGTCCAGCCGGACCTCGACCTTGGCGATCCCGGTGTGCTGCGCCCACGCCGTGCCGGTCAGCCGGACCTTGCCCGCCGTGACGCCGGCGAACCCGCTCGGCGTGTCGATCCGCGATTCGGTCTTGATCGGCGCCTGCTCGGCCCACCCGCGGCCCAGCCAGTACGCCTGCCGGGCGTCCCAGCGGGTGAACTCGAGCGATTCGACCCACTTCGTCGCCGACACGTAGCCGTACAGGCCGGGGATGACGATCCGGGCCGGGAAGCCGTGCTCGACCGGCAGCGGCTCGCCGTTCATCCCGATCGCGAGCATCGCGCCGCGGGTCCGGTCGAGGGCGACGTTCGCCGGCGTGCCACACGTCCAGCCGTCGACGCTGGTGGCGAACATCTGCTCGGCCCCGGTCCGCACGCCGGCCTCGTCGAGCAGGTCGGCGAGGTCGACGCCGATCCAGCTCGCGTTCGAGATCAGCGGGCCGCCGACCTCGTTGGACACGCACGTCAGCGTCACCCGGCGTTCGACCAGCGGCCGGTTGCGGATGTCGGCGTAGGAGAAGGTCACCTCGCGGTCGACCATCCCGTGGATCTTCAGGCTCCAGTCCTCGGTGCGGATCTGCGGCACGACCAGCGCGGTGTCGATCCGGTAGAAGTCCGCGTTCGGCGTGATGAACGGCGGCGACCCGAGCTTCGCGAAGTCGGCGTCCGCGGGCAGTGGCGGCGCGGTGCGCGCGGGGACGAGCGGCCCGACGGCGGCCCGCGAGTCCTCGGCGTTCGAGCTCGTCCCGGCCACCTGACCGACGACGGCCGCGATTCCCGACCCCGCGGCGACGCCGACGCCGGCCCGCAGGAACTTCCGCCGGTCGAAGCCGCGCTCGTCGGCGACGTCGACCGGCAGCGCGATCCGGTGCAGGAAGGTGAACACCGCGAGCCCGGCGACCAGGGCGGCGACCGGCGCGAGCAGCGAAACCTGCCCCAGGTCGCTGCGCGCGTACACCGCCGCGACCCCGGCGGCGCCGAGCACGAAGACGAGCACCTGCCCGGCCCGCGGCGACCGGCGCGAAAGCTGCCCGGCGAGCAGCGCGAACAGGACCAGCACGACAGCGAGCCCGACCTTGAGCACCGGCTTGTCCCAGGTGCCCAGCGTCCGCTCGGCCCACTTCACGACGGCCGTCGGGCTGTGGTCGACGACGTAGTTCGCCACCGCGATGAACGGCGAAGCCGTGTACCCGACAAAACCGGCGACCAGGTGCCCGACGCCGAGTGCGGCGGCCAGGGCGAGGAGGCCGATCAGCGTCGCGACCGGCAGCGAAAGGCTTCGAGACGTTTCCGGCGGGGCGTCCTGCAGAGTGCTCACGCCTCCATCTTCGGAGCACTCGCCGCGGAAGGCTGCCCGATCCCCCTTACGAGCCGGTTACGGCTGCAGCGCGCGCCGCAGCCGGTCCTCTTCGACGCGCCAGTACCCGTGCTCGGCGCCGTCGACCAGGATCACCGGGACGCGGTCGCCGTACTCGGCGCGCCACTCCGGGTCGGTGTCGACGTCCTCGGCCTTCCAGGCGACGCCGAGCTCACCGCAGATCCGGGCGACGTCGGCTTCCGCGACCTCGCAGAGGTGGCAGCCGTCCCGGCCCATGACCGTCACTTCGTGCGCCATGCCGTCCTTCCTACCGCAGCCGCATCCGGCGCAGCTTGCCGGTGGCCGAGTGCGGCAGCGACTCGGCGAACTCGACCAGGTGCGGCACCTTGTACCCGGCCAGGTGGGCCGCGCAGTGGTCGACGACCTGCTGCTCGGACAGCGATGCCCCGGCCGACGGAACGACGACCGCCTTGACCGCCTCGCCGCTGCGCTCGTCGACCACGCCGACGACCGCGGCCTCGGCCACTTCCGGCAGCTCGTCGATCACGGCCTCCACCTCGCGGGGGAAGACGTTGAAGCCGTTGACGATGATCAGGTCGTTGGCCCGGTCGACCAGGTGCAGGTCGCCGTCGGTGTCGAGGTAGCCGACGTCGCCGGTGCGGAACCAGCCTTCGTCGTCGGGTCCGTGCTCGCCGTCGGGCCAGTAGCCGGAGAAGAGGTTGGCGCCGCGGATCGACACCAGCCCGGTCTCGCCCTCGGCCTCGAAGACGTCGTCGACGTCGTCCGGGTCGAGCGGCACGGCCTGGTCGGTGCCGTCGCTGTCCACCAGCCGCAGCTCGATCCCGGGCAGCGGCCGCCCGACCGAACCCGGCTTCGGGTAGCCGGTCACCAGTGTGGACGTCACCACCGGCGCGCATTCGGTGAGGCCGTAGCCCTCGTAGACGTCGAGGCCGGTGGCCTCGCGGATGGCGGTCAGCACCTTCGGGTGCAGCGGCGCGGCACCCGACGTCATCCGGCGCACGGTGGCCAGGCCGTGGCGGAGCTCGTCGGCGCCGAACGCGGCGAACTCGCCGTACATCGTCGGGACGCCGGTGATCGAGGTGACGCGGTGTTCGGCGCAGTCGTCCAGCGTCCGTTGCGCTTCGAAGCGCTCCGAGAGGACGGTGGTCGCGCCGACGGCGGTGGCCTGCAGCAGGCCGGGCCCGAGGCCGTAGACGTGGAAGAGCGGGATGGTGATCAGCACGCGGTCGTCGTGCTCGAGAACGCCCTCGACGCCGCTGATCTGCTCCAGGTTCGCCAGCAGCGCGCGGTGCGACAGCATCACGCCGCGGGGCGGCCCGGTGGTGCCGGACGTGTACGAAATGACCGCGATGTCCTCGCCGGACCGGCCGGCCTCGGGGAAGTCACCTCCTCCGTCCGGGTCACCGCCGGGCGTGAGCCCGCTCACGCCGTCCGGCAGGTCCTCGTCCTCGCGCTGGACGACGACCTTCGCCCCGCTGTGGTCGAGCAGCTTCTCGAGTTCGGGCCCGGGCGCCTGCGGCGACAGCGGCACGACGACGGCGCCCACCCGCAGCGCGCCGAAGAAGGCGACCACGAAGTCCACCGACGTCGGCAGCCGCAGCCCGACCCGGTCGCCGGGCGCCACGCCGGCCTCCGCCAGCCGGCGGGCCTGGGCGTGGGCGGCCGCGTCGACCTCGCGGTAGGTCAGGCTGCGCCCGGTGCCGGTCTCGACGACGGCCGGGTGCTCCGGCCACGTCGCCGCGGCCCGTGTGAGCAGCCCGCCGACCCCCGGCTGCGTCCCCTCTGGAGCACTCACCCGCGACCCACCTCTCCTCGCCCGGCGCCAACCGTTGCAAGTCTGTCATCTGAAGCGACGTCATGGGTGCTGACCGCGAGCGTCGCGTCTGCGCAACCCCCGAACCACTACCTACTTAGCGGTAACAACACGTATGCTGCACTGCGTCGCGCCGGTGGTGTTGATCACCGCCGCGACCGGAGAGAGGGAGTCGCCGTGAGGAACTTGCCTGCCCACGAGGTCGTGGGGCACGCGAGCCGGCAGGCCCCTGCTCGTCCGGGTTCCGGGGGTACCAAGGCCCGCTGGGTCGAAGCCGCCACCGGAGGTGCCGCCCGATGACCGTGCCGACCGCCGTGAGCCGCGGGCCCGTCTTCATGTTCGCCGAGCGCGTCTTCGGTCGCTCGTCGGCCGTGCCGCTGAGCAGGCAGGCGTCCGACGACGAACGCGCCGAGGCGGCGAAGGCCGAGGCCTGGGACCTGGTGCGGGCCGCGCAGGACGGCGACTCGTCCGCCTTCGGCCGGCTGTACGACCGCTACGTCGACGTCGTCTACCGGTACGTGCTGTTCCGGCTCGGTGACCGGGACCTCGCCGAGGACGTCACCAGCGAGACGTTCCTGCGCGCGCTGCGCCGCATCACGTCGGTGAGCTACCAGGGACGTGACGTCGGAGCCTGGTTCGTCACCATCGCCCGCAACCTCGTGCTCGACCACGTGAAGTCGAGCCGGTTCAAGCTCGAGGTGGTCACCGACGAGGTCACCGAGCCCGGTTCGGCGCCGTTCAGCGTCGGCGCGACCGTCCAGGCGGGCCCGGAGCAGGAGGCGATCAGCCGCGCCACCCGGGCCGAGCTGCTGCGCTGCGTCGCGGAGCTGGGCGACGACCAGCGGGAATGCATCGTCCTGCGGTTCCTGCAGGGCCTGTCCGTGGCTGAGACGGCCGAGATCATGAACCGGAACGAGGGTGCGATCAAGGCGCTCCAGCACCGCGCCGTACGCCGATTGGCACAACTTCTGCCCACCGGATTGCGCTGAACCCGCGAACTTTTCTGTTCGTCGACCGAAACCGGTAACCCTGGCGGCTTCTGGATCGTTACCCCACGCAGACCGGTGTCAGGACCGGCCGAGGCCCGGATGGAGAGCAGCGCCGTGAGGTTTGCGCGTGAGCGAGCCGAGAGTGAGCGGTTCGCGCGTGCCCTGGAGCCGTCGCCGGTACGCCGCGACGGCGAGTTCGCCGACGAGCTCGCGCTCGTCGGCGCCCTGCGCGAGCTCGGCGCGGCCGGGTCCCCGGACCTGGAGACGCGGCAGCGGATCCGCGCGGAGATCGCGGGCCGCCTGGAAACGGCGGCGGCCACCACCCCACGTCGGAGGTGGCGGCCGCGGACCGCCGACCTGGTGGCCGCCGCGCTCTTCCTGTTCCTCGTGTTGTCTGGGCTGACGCTGGTGCTCTCGCGCACGGCGTTGCCGGGCGACCCGCTGTACGGCGTGAAGCGCGCCGGGGAGTCGACGGCGCTGGGCCTGACGTTCGGCGACCAGGAGAAGGCGCGCAAGCACCTCGAGTTCGCCACCAACCGGATCACCGAGCTCGGCGAGCTGGCCACCCGGGACGCCGGCGCGGCCGACTACCGGACCGCCTACGACGACTTCGCCGCCGACCTGCGGGCCGGCGTGGCCCAGCTGTCCGCCGTGGCGACCAGCGACGGCGGCGGGACGCAGGCGCTGTCGGACCTGCGGCTGTGGGCGCGCAACCAGGCGGCGCGGCTGACCGAACAACCGCTCCCGGCCGACGCCGCGCCGGTATTCGGCGACGTCCGCGACCTGCTGGGCAAGGTCCAGGACCGGACGACCGGCCTGGTGGCGCGGATGAACTGCTACCAGATCACCACCGGCGCCTTCGACGAGCTGGGCCCGCTCCCGGCGACCGGCGAGTGCACCCAGCGGCCCGCCCCCGCCGCCGGCAGCGGGCCGACGGCGTCGGTCTCGCCTTCGTCGCAGGAGAGCACGTCCCCGGCGGCGACCGGCACGCAGCTGCCGCCGTCGGACGCCACGGCGACCCCGGGCATCCCCGCGCCGACCGGCGGGGTGACGCCACCCCCGGTGCTCGGCGGGCCGGTGACGACGTCCCGGCCGCCGGCTCCGACCACCACGACGTCACAGCCGCCGCTGGTTTCGCTGCCGCCGCTCCTGCCGGGGCTGCCGCCGATCATCATCGGCTGAGGTCCGGCCCACACCTGCGACGGCGTGGTGGGCGGCTCGCTACGCTGTGCGAAGGAGACGTGGAGGCGGTGTACGTGTCAGCTTGGCGTGGCAAGGACAAGAGTCAGGAGCTCGAACGGCTCGCCGAGCTGGCGGGCGAAGCGTCGGCCGAGGCCGCGCACGCCCTGTCCGAACCGCCGGCCCCGCCCGCGCCGCCGGACCTGACCGCGGCCGCGTTCTTCGACGTCGACAACACGATGATGATGGGCGCGTCGATCTTCTACTTCGCCCGCGGTCTCGCGGCGCGCAAGTTCTTCACGTCGTCCGATCTGGCCGGCTTCGTGTGGGGCCAGATCAAGTTCCGGCTCGGCGGCCGCGAGAACAAAGAGGACATCAAGACCCACCGCGAGCGCGCACTGTCCTTTGTGGCCGGCCGCACGGTGGCCGAGCTGACGTCGATCAGCGAAGAGATCTACGACGAGCTGATGGCGGACAAGATCTGGTCCGGCACGCGCGCGCTGGCCCAGATGCACCTGGACGCGGGCCAGCGGGTGTGGCTGGTAACGGCGACGCCGATCGAGCTGGCGGCGATCATTTCCCGCCGCCTGGGCCTCACCGGGGCCCTGGGCACGGTCGCCGAGACGCGCGACGGCGTGTACACCGGCCGCCTGGTCGGCGACCTGCTGCACGGCCGCGCGAAGGCGCACGCGGTCCGGGCGCTGGCGTCCCGCGAGGGCTTGAACCTGAAGCGCTGCACGGCGTACTCGGACTCGGCGAACGACATCCCGATGCTGTCGGCGGTCGGCACGGCCGTGGCGGTCAACCCGGACGGCGGCCTGCGGGACGTGGCCCGGGCGCGCGGCTGGGAGATCCGCGACTTCCGGACCGGCCGCAAGGCGGCGAAGATCGGCGTGCCGTCGGTCCTGGGCGCCGGCGCACTCGCCGGTGCGGTGGCGGCCGGGATGGCCTACCGGCGCCGCTGAGCCCGGCCCACCGGCCCCGCCCCCTCCGGGCCGGACCGGACGTCGGGGCGGTTCGCCTCAGCCGCGGAAGACCGACTTCCGCTGCGAAAGCCGCTGGTACAGCGTCTGCTGGATCGACTCGCGCACCTGGTCGGTCAGCTGGAACACCAGCATCGGGTCGTCCACCGCGTCCGGGCCGTACGAATCCGTTGCGATCGGCGCGCCGAACTCGATGCTCCACTTCGTCGGCAGCGGGACCGCGCCCAGCAGGCCCAGCATCGGGAAGAACGGCGTCACCGGGAAGTACGGCAGCCCCAGCATGCGGGCCAGTACCTTGATTTCGCCGAGCTTCGGGTAGATCTCCTCGGCGCCGATGACCGACACCGGGATGATCGGCACGCCCGCCCTCAGCGCGGCCGACACGAAGCCGCCGCGGCCGAAGCGCTGCAGCTTGTAGCGGGACGCGAACGGCTTTCCGACCCCTTTGAAGCCCTCCGGCCACACCCCGACCAGCTCGCCCTTGCGCAGCAGGCGCTCGGCGTCCGCGTGGCAGGCGAGCGTCTGGCCGGACTTGCGGGCGAACGACCCCACCAGCGGCACCTGGAACACCAGGTCGGCGCCGAGGCCGCGCAGGTGACGGCCGCCGGTCTCGTCGTGGACGGCCACCGCCGTCATGAGCGAGTCGAGCGGGATCGTGCCCGAGTGGTTGGACACCAGCAGCGCGCCGCCGGTCGCCGGGAGGTTCTCGACGCCGTAGGTGTCGACGCGGAACCACTTCTTGTACAGCGCGCGCAGCGGCGGGAGGAACACCGCCTCGGTCAGCTCGGCGTCGAAGCCGAACTCGTCGACCGTGTAGTCGCCGGTCAGCCGGTCGCGGAGGAAGCCGAGCGCCGACCGTGCGGCATCCGAGAGCGGCTCGTCCGGCGCCGGCTGCTCGACGCCGCCGGGGAAGGCGACGACCGGCGCGTCGGCCCGTGCTGCTTCCTCTTCGCGCAGGTCCTGCTCCGCCGTCACCGCCTCCGGCTTCTCCCGGCCCGGTCCGTGCAGGGGGATGACCTGCGCCTCGGCACCGCCCACCGTTCCCGCCTCGCTTTCGAAGTCGTCCAAGTCGTGCGGCCTGGCTGTGACAACCGGAGCTTCGCTCCCCGAAGAACCTGTCACCGGCTCTGCCCGGTCGCCGCGGCTACGAGCACCTTGCCGGCCAGTCCGGCCAGCTTGCCGCCGTCGAGCACCGGGCGGAGCCCGCGTCCCACGATGTAGTCGTCGAACGCCTCGCGCGTGGTCCACCGCGGGGTGTAGCCGAACTCGTGCCTCAGCTTGGCGATGTCGACGACCCGGCCGAAGTTCAGCAGCCGGACCTGGTCGGCGGAGAAGTCCACGACGCGGGCGCCGCGCAGGACCTTGCCGACCGACGGCACCACGCTCCGCGGCATCGGCAGCTCGACCCGGCCGGCCCGCCGGATCGCCTGCGAAAGGGTGAGTACCCCCTCCGCGCCGACGTTGAACACGCCGGGTTTGTCGGTCAAGGTGGCCCGTTCCAGCACGGACAGCGCGTCCGAGGAGTGCAGCAGCTGGATGCGCGCGTCGTAACCGAAGACCGTCGGCACCACCGGCAGCGCGAAGTAGCGCGCGAGGACGGTGTCGGTCTCGGGGCCGATGATGTTGGCGAAGCGGAACAGCGTCGTCGTGATGTCGGGGCGGCGGCGCACCAGGCCGCGCACGTACCCCTCCATCTCGACGGCGTCCTTGGCGTACCCGCTGGTCGAGGTGGGGATGAGCTCGGAGTCCTCGGTGAACACCGCCTGCGACCGGGCGTCGGCGCCGTAGACCGCCGCCGTCGACTTCACCACCAGCTTCCGGACCAGCGGGGACCGCTGGCAGGCGGCGAGCAGCCGCATGGTGCCGATGACGTTGACTTCCTTGATCGCGGTGCGGCGGCCCGGCCCGGCCGGGTGCGCGGTGCAGGACGCGTGCACCACGGTGTCCACTTTGGCGGTGCTGATCACCTTGGCGATCAACGGGTTCCTGATATCCGCGCGGACGAACTCCGCGTGCCCCATGCGCTGCAGGACGGTCTTGTCCGGCGGGACCGTGTCGACACCGATGACCCGTTCGAAGTCGGGGTTGTTGCCCAGCCGGGCCAGGAGTTTCCCGCCCAGTTCGCCGGCGACCCCGGTGACGAGCACGATGTTCGACGGCATGCGACTCCCTGCGGCGTAGGGCATGTGGGGGGTGGACGATCACCCGAGGCGCGCGAACCTGCACTCACTGGAAGCATCGCGCGGACGCCCTTGAGATGTTACCGCTCTTCAGTGGTAGCTCCGGGTCGTCTCACGTGCTATTAACACCGGTTTCCCCGGAAAGCGACGAACGCCTCACTCGAACGGGCGGACCTGCCCACCACATGGACGTGGCCCGTCCAGAGACTGGACGGGCCACGGTCACGCTCAGCAGGCTTACTTGCCGGCCTTACGACGCTGGACGCGCGTACGGCGAAGCAGCTTGCGGTGCTTCTTCTTCGACATGCGCTTACGGCGCTTCTTGATCACAGAGCCCATGGGCGCTCCTTAGGTCGTCGTCGGTCACGCTGCCCGGCGCAGCGTCCAACGGGTGGAGCGCACAGGCACGAGCGGTTTTCCAGGTTACCCGTCACCCGTGACGGGCCGGTCGGCGGGCACGTCGTAGCGCTGCGCGCCGCTGGCCACGGCGTGCCCGGCGGCCGATCAACCTACGTCGTAATAGGCGCCCTGGAGGTACTCGTGCACTGCTTTCTCCGGCACCCGGAAGGACTTCCCGACCCTGACGGCGGGCAGCTCACCCGAGTGCACGAGACGGTAGACGGTCATCTTGGAAACCCGCATCAGCGTGGCGACCTCGGCGACCGTCAGGAACTGGACCTGCCCGACTGCGGGCAAATCCTCCTTCTTGTTCGGCGACATGTTTACCGCGTCCTTCGACACGTGTCGCGCCACGAGGCTTCCCCACCTGTGGTATCGACACGCACGTGCTCTATCGAGAGTAGCGGGACTGGTGGGACTAATGCGACGCCTGTCACCGAGATGGGCTCCTACCTGCGCTAACGCACAGGCGCCCGCGCGTGCAAGACCTCGGCAATCGCCCTTTCCGGCGAAATCCGGGCGTGCGTCAGTCTTCGTCGTGGGCCTTCCCGAGCTCCACGGAACGATCCTTGGCCGCCTCGATGGCCGCCAGCAGTGCGGCGCGGACGCCGTGCTTCTCGAGTTCGCGGATGGCGTTGATGGTCGTCCCGGCCGGCGACGTCACGGCCTCGCGCAGCAGCACGGGGTGCTCGTCGGACTCGGCCAGCATCTTCGCCGCGCCGACGGCCGACTGGATGATCAGCTGCCCGGCCAGCGCCCGCGGCAGGCCCAGCAGGATCCCGGCGTCGATCATGGCCTCGACCAGGTAGAAGAAGTAGGCGGGCCCGGACCCGGACAGCGCGGTGACGGCGTCCTGCTGCGCTTCGGGCACCTCGACGACCTGCCCCACGTGCGAAAGCAGGTCCCGCACGACGGCGAGGTGGTCCGCGGTCGCGTACCGGCCCGCGGAGATGGCGCTCATGGCCTCGTTGACCAGCATCGGCGTGTTCGGCATGACCCGGACGACGGGGACGCCCTCGGCGAGCCGCCGCTCGTACAGCGCGGTGGGCAGCCCGGCGCAGAGCGAGACGACGAGCGACGCCGGCCCGAGCAGCGGAGCGAGTTCGTCGAGCACGGGCTCGATGTCCTGCGGCTTCACGGCGACGACCAGGATGTCGGCCTGCTTGGCGGCTTCTTCGACCTCGACGCCGCGGATGCCGTAGCGGGTGGTCAGCTCTTCGACGCGCGCCGGGTACCGCTCGGTGAAGAGGAGGTCGCCGGGTTCGTGACCGCCGTGCAGCAGCCCCGAGAGCAACGCCTCACCGATCTTGCCCGCACCCAGCACCGCGATGACCGTCATGGCGTAAAGCGTGCCAAACCCGCCTCGGCGGCCCGGTGCCGGGGCGCCGAGGCACTACGGGCGGCGCTCAGCCGCCCGGAGCCGGGGCCAGCCCCAGCTGCCGGGCCTGGCACACCAGCCGCCCCTGCGCGTCCACCACCGTCGCGTCCGAGTCGAACCACGACTCGTGCACCGACCTCGACTCCACCACCACCCGCAGCCACCCGGGCGCCGGCCGCGTCCGCAGCAACGCCGTCAGCTGGACCGTCGGGGCCCAGCCGATGCGGCCGAGGTTCATCACCACCGGCGGGTTCACGTCGGAGGCCAGCAGCGAGAAGAACGGGTCGGCCAGGCTGTGCCGCGGCCGGACCCACAGCCGCATCCGGGGCGGCTCGCCCGTGCGGCCCGCCAGGTAGCCCGCCGTGGCCGGGTCGAGGCGGACCTCGCAGCCCTTGGCCAGGTTGAACGGCCCCTCGGTGCTCTCGGCCATGGCCAGCGCCCCGGGCGGCGGCTCGGCGGGCATCGACGGCACGTCGGTCCACTCCGGGCGCCGCATCGGCAACCGGCCCGTCGTCACCCTGGCTTCGACGCAGCTGCGGCCGCGCTGCTCCAGCCGGACCTCGACGACCGTCGCGCGGCGGCCGACCTTGCGGACGTCCGTGCGCAGCAGCACCGGGCCGAGGGCGGGCGCGTGCAGGAACTCCGCGCTGACGACGAGCGGCTCCGCGTGCGGCTCACCGCGCTCGTGCAGGGCAGCGATCGCCGCCCGGGCCAGCAGGGCGAGCAGGAAACCCCCGTGCGGGTGCGAGCCGATGGCCCATTCCGCACGCAGCACCGCGGTGAAGGTGCCGTCCCCCAGCGACCGCGCCGCACTCGCCGTGTCGAAGGACACGGCGGTGCCGTCCATTCCGCTCACGAACGGTCCGCGCCATTTCGGGAATCCGGGTAGGTGACGATCAACGAGAGCGACGGGTTCACGGTCCGAACTTTACGGGTTGGACCGGCGGAAATGCACTCGGGAGTAGTTGTGCCGGGCCGGAACGTGTGCGTTATTGCCCGAGGTGGAACCGCGCGAACAACAACGCCTCCGCCAGATCGCGGATCCGCTGGGCCGCGGTGCCCGCGTGCCGGGTGTTGATCTCCAGCACGATCTGGCCGGCAAAACCGTTGCTGACCAGCTTCTCGAGCAGTTCGGCGCAGGGCTGGCCACCACGCCCGGGGACCAGGTGTTCGTCCCTCGGGACGCCGGTGCCGTCGGCCAGGTGGACGTGCGTGAGGCCGTCACCCATCCGCTGCGCGAGCGCCAGCGCGTCCATCTCGGCTGCCGCTGTGTGGGACAGGTCGAGCGTGTAGTGGCGGAACCCGACGTCCGTCGGATCGATCGACGGCCGGAACGCGGAGACGCGCGAATTCTTCGAACCACCGGGTGGGCGGACCTTGAACATGTTTTCCACGGCGATTTCCACGCCGCTCGACTCCTCCAGTTCGGCCACCAGATCACCGAACGCGTCGCCGTACCGGCGCTGCCAGCGGAACGGCGGGTGCACCACGACGGTGCGCGCGCCGAGCTCGAGCGCGGCGTCGACGGACATCCGCAGCCGCACGACCGGGTCCGGCGACCAGATCCGCTGGGTGATCAGCAGTGACGGCGAGTGCACGGACAGCACGGGTACGCCGGTGCGCCGCGACCAGCGCCGCAGCGCCGTGACGTCCTGGCTGACCGGGTCGGCCCAGACCATCACCTCGACGCCGTCGTAGCCGAGCTCGGCCGCCAGCTCGAAGGCCGTGCCCGCCTTGAGGGGCCACACGGACGCCGTGCTGAGTCCGACGGGGACCGGCTGCTCGTCTGTCACGCGCGCCATCCTGCCTGCGAGCGGGCGGGCGTGCCACGGCGGGCGCGGGCGTCAGCGGCCGACGAGCAGCAACGCGGCCGGCGACACCGTCACCACCAGGCCCACCAGCACGGCCAGCACCGTCGTCTGCAGGTCCTCGGCGCGGCGGATCTTCCGCACGATCCAGACCAGCGCGACGACCACCAGCAGCGCGGCGACCAACGCGGCGGCGGGGATGTTCACCCACAGCCAGTTGAAGCCGAGCCAGACGGCGGCCCCGCCGACGACACCCATCGCCAGCTGGCCGGCCAGCGCCAGCCACTGCTTGCCGGGCGAAGCCGCGGGTTCGGGCTCCGCGGCCGGCTCGGGCGCGTCGTCGTACTCGTCGTCCTCGTAGCCTTCGCCCTGCTCGTAGCCGTAGTCGTCCTGCTCGAAGTCCGGGCCGTCCGCCGGGTAGCCGTCGGCGAACTCGCGCTCGTAGGGCTCGAGGTCGTCCGGGATCGGCGCCCGCGAGGCCCGGTCGCCGGGCGCGAACGGCATCGGCGGCGGGTACGCGCCGGTCGGCGGGCCGGCGTCGTAGGCCGCCTGGTAGCCGCTGCCTTCCGGGGCGAAGCCGTCGGGCTCGAAGTCGTCCTCGGGGTAGCCGTCGTCCGGGCTGTCGGTGGGCACCGCCGGCATGACGCCGATCTCGGTGTCCTCCATCTGCTCCTTCTGCCGCTGCTTGCGCCAGTTCGCCAGGCCCGCGGGCGAAGACGGCTTCGGCGGCTCGGGCTTCTTGCCCTTCTTCGACGGCGGCGGAGCGGGCGGCTCGTCGTCGGGAACCGCCGAAAACTGCTCGGTGTGGTCCTCGCGCTTCGGCTCCGGGCGGCGCGCCGGGGCGCGGCGCGGGCGGCCGGGTGCGGCGGGCGGCGTCGCGAACGACCCGCTGGCCATCGGCCCCGGCGGAACGTCGATGTCGGCGTCCGGGTTGCCGTTGAGGCCGTCGAGCCGGGCCGACAGCGGGCCGCCGGGCGGCGGGGGCGTCGGCAGCTGCTGCGACGGCTGCGGCGGCACCGGCATCTGCTGCGACGGCTGCGGCGGGCCGGGGCGGCGCCGGACCGGCGGGACGGCCCCGCGGGTCTCCTCGGCCGCCGGCGGGGTCGGCAGCTGCTGGGACGGCTGCGGGGGCACCGGCATCTGCTGCGACGGCTGCGGCGGTACCGGCATCTGCTGCGACGGCTGCGGCGGCGGGGGCTGGCGGCGCGGCGCCGCGCGCGGCGGCACCGGCAGCTGCGCGGACTCCTGCGGGCGCGCGAACTGGCCCGACTCCTGCGGCGGCCGGGCGAACTGGCCGGACTCCTGCGGGGCCGGGCGCGCGTACTGGCCGGACTCGGCGCCGCCGGGGGCGGGCCGCGCCGGGGGCGGCGGCACCGGCCGGGGCAGCGGCTGGGAGTCCTGCGGGACCGCACGGGGCGCGGGCGGCGGCGGGGACGGCGGCTCGGCGCGACGCCGTCCGGCGGGCCGGGCCTGCGGGGCGGGCGGTGGCGTGCCTTCGGACGCCACCCGGTCGATGATCGCCTGCGGACCGGTGTCGCTCACGCCCGGCCGCCGGTGCGAACCGGTCGCGCCGGGCGGGGTTTCGGGAGTGCCGGGTTCGTCGTCGTCATCGGCGGCGCGCCGACGGCGACGGCGTCCGCCGTCGACCTGGGCACCGTGCTGGGCGAGCAGCTCAGCCACGGTCTTCTGCGGCTGGTCGCCTCCGGTCTGGTCCGTCATACCTGGTGATCCCCCGCGCGCACCGTGTTGCCAGCGTCGGCACTCGGAGAAGCGGTACCCGACGGCACACCGGCGGCGCCGCGCGCGCTGTTCACCGACCTCTGCATGTCCGTCACCTCTCCACCGTGCCCGTTATCCGTCCGGGAAGTCCAGTCGCGTGCTTTCACCGGTCCTCCTGTGCGCCGAAGCGCCCCACGAGGGCGGCTCCAGTCTCATCCGCGCCGTTCGAATGGTCCAGCCGCCGCAGGATGACACCCTCTCGCAGAGCCCACGGGCAGATCTCGAGTTCCGGCACGCCGAGCGCCCGCATCGTGGCCTGTGCGACGAGCGCACCCGCCACCAGCTGGTGCGATCGGCCCGAGCTGACACCCTCGAGGTGCGCGAGGTCGGCCGACGACATCCGCGAGATGAAAGCCAGGAGCTGGCGCAATGCGGTGTCGCCGAGCGTACGTCGCACGCGTGGTCCCGCGGCCGAGGGGGCGGCGCCGGTCAGCCGGGCGAGGGAGCGGAACGTCTTCGACGTCGCCACGACCCGATCGGGTTCACCCCATTTGGTGACCTTGCGCGCGAGGTCGGTGAGCTGGTCGTCCAGCCACGCCGACGTCGCGACGAGTTCCGAGCGCGTCGGCGGGTCGTGCCGGAAGCGGGTCCGCGTGGTGCGGCCGGCACCCAGCGGCAGGGATTCGGCGAGCACCGGTTCCTCGTCGCGGCCCATCGCGACCTCGAGCGAGCCGCCGCCGATGTCGAGCACCAGCAGCTGCCCGGCCGACCAGCCGTACCAGCGGCGGACGGCGAGGAACGTGAGCCTCGCTTCGTCGGTGCCCGAAAGGACCTGCAGCTCGACGCCGGTCTTCTCGGCCACGCGGGCCAGGACCTTGGCGGAGTTCTTCGCTTCGCGGACCGCGGACGTGGCGAACGCCATCAGCTCTTCGCAGCCGAGCCGCGCGGCGGCTTCCTTCGCGGATTCGACCGCGGTCACCAGCTCGTCGGCGCCGGCCTTGGAGAGCTCGCCGCCGGGGGTGATCTGCTCGGCCAGCCGCAGCACGGACTTCTCGGAATGCATCGGCGTCGGGTGGGCGCCACGGTGGGCGTCGACCACGAGCAGGTGGACGGTGTTGGAACCGACGTCGAGTACCCCTAGGCGCACGGGTGTCCAGGGTACCGGCCCCAGCGCCAGGTCTCGAACATGTAACCGAAAACACTCGGTGCGGCTTCGTCCCGGCGCGCCTCCCGCCGGGACGAAGCCACCCAAAGAGGACTTACGTCTCGAACTTGTAGCCCAGCCCGCGAACCGTCACCAGGTGCCGCGGCGAGCCCGGGTCCGGTTCGATCTTCGAGCGCAGCCGCTTCACGTGGACGTCGAGGGTCTTCGTGTCGCCGACGTAGTCCGCGCCCCAGACCCGGTCGATCAGCTGCCCGCGCGTCAGCACCCGGCCGACATTGCGGAGCAGGTACTCCAACAGGTCGAACTCCTTGAGCGGGAGCGACACCTCGGCACCGTCGACGGTCACGACGTGCCGCTCGACGTCCATCCGGACCGGGCCGGCCGAGAGCACCAGCGGGGCCAGCTCGCCGTCCGAGCCGGGCTCGCCGCCCCGGCGCAGCACCGCGCGGACCCGCGCGATCAGCTCACGTGCCGAGTACGGCTTCGTCACGTAGTCGTCCGCGCCCAGCTCCAGGCCCACGACCTTGTCGATCTCGCTGTCGCGCGCGGTCACCATGATGACCGGCACGGCGGAGCGCTGGCGCAGCTGCTTGCACACGTCGGTGCCGCTCATCCCGGGCAGCATGAGGTCGAGCAGCACGATGTCGGCGCCGTTGCGGTCGAACTCCTCCAGCGCGGCCTGGCCGGTGCCGGCGACGGCCGCGGTGAACCCTTCCTTGCGCAGCAGGAAGGCGAGGGGGTCGGCGAACGACTCCTCGTCCTCGACGATGAGAACCCTGGTCACAGGTTTCCTCCATGATCTGGGCTGTCCTGCCCGGTAACCACGAGCCTCGGGGTGCGCTCGGGGGTCTTCTCCTGCCGCGGTGCCGGCGAGGTCTTGGCCGCCCGCGCCGGCTCGGGGGCCGGTTCGGGGCTGACGTGCGCGGGGATGCGCAGGGTGAACGTCGAGCCGGTGCCGGGACGGCTCCACAGCCCGACCGAGCCGCCGTGGTTGGCCGCGACGTGCTTGACGATCGCCAGGCCGAGTCCGGTGCCGCCGGTGGCGCGCGAGCGGGCCTTGTCGGCTCGGTAGAAGCGCTCGAACACGCGCTGCTGCTCGTCCTCGGCGATGCCGATGCCGCGGTCGGTGACGGCGATCTCGACCATCCCGTCGGCGAGCCGCCGGGAGATCGAGACCGGGCTGCCCGCCGGCGAGTACGCGACGGCGTTCTCCAGCAGGTTGGACAGCGCGGTGACGAGCAGCGTGCGGTCGCCCTCGACGAGCAGGCTGCTGGGGTTGTCGGTGGTGATCCGGATGTCGGCGGACTCGGCCGAGAGCGTCGTGCGCCCGAGTGCCTCGCGGACGACCGCGTCCACCTCGACGACGTTGAGGTCGGGCAGCCGTTCGGCGCCCTGCAGCCGGGACAGCGCGATCAGCTCGGTGACGAGCTGGCCGAGCCGGGTGGACTCGCGCAGGATCTTGCCGCCGAAGCGGCGGACCTCCTCGACGTCCTCGGCGGCGTCGAGCACGGCCTCGGTGAGCAGCGCGATCGCGCCGACCGGGGTCTTCAGCTCGTGGCTGACGTTGGCGACGAAGTCGCGGCGCACGGCTTCCAGCCGGATGGCCTCGGAGTGGTCGACGGCCTCGACGACGGTGAAGCCGTCGCCGAGCGGCCGGACCTGGCCGAGGACCGCCTCCGGCTGGCGGCCGCGCGCTTCGAGCGGCGAGAGATCGATTTCCAGCGGTTCGTCGGTCTCGGCGACCTGCTCGGCGGCCTTGCGGGCCCGCGGGTCGGCCTGGTTGACCTTGACCAGGCCCAGCTCGTAGGCGCGCGGGTTGTGCAGCACCATGTCGCCGAAGCGGTTGAGCACGACGATGCCGTTGTTCGAGGAGCGGACCAGCCGTTCGAGGAGCTCCGCGACGGTCGGGCCAGGCGGCCGGGCTTCCTCCCGGCGGGTGCGCACCCGCGCCAGGAAGTAGCCGACCACCGCACCGGCCACCAGTGCGCCGATGGCCAGTGCGAGTGAAACAGGCGTGGTCACGGGCCGATCGTAAGCTGAGAAGTGGCCCTTCGGCCTAGCGTTGTCCGCCTTGTCGTGAGCACCGCGACACCTGCGGAGGACATGTTCGCCGGGGCTTCAGGCGGCGTTCACCCGATCGATTCCCCGGCGAGACGTTCCGGCGAATTCACCCGAGCGCCTCCAGGTCTTCGGCGGTGAGCTCGAGCGCGGCCGCGGCGACGTTCTGCTCGAGGTGCCCGACGTCGCCGGTGCCCGGGATGGCCAGCACGTGCGGTCCCTGGTGGAGGGTCCACGCGAGCCGCACCTGGGCCGGGGTGACGTCGTGGCGGCGCGCGACCTCGGCGACCCGCGCGTCCTCGCCGGTTCCGCTCGCGACGGCGAAGAACGGCACGAAGGCGATCCCGCGCTCGGCGCACATCCGGACGAGTTCGTCGTCCTCGCGGCGGGCGGTCAGGCCGTACTGGTTCTGGACGCAGACGACCGGCGCGATCGCGAGGGCCTCGGTGAGGTGTTCCGGGCCGACGTTGGAGATCCCCAGCTCGCGGATCAGCCCGGCTTCGCGCAGCTCGGCGAGCACGCCGAAGCCGTCGGCGAGCGAGCCGGTGCCGCGGTCGAGGCCGTGGCCGATCCGGTAGTTGACGACGTCGAGGTGGTCGAGGCCCAGCTCCCGCAGGTTCTCTTCGACCTGGGCGCGCAGCTGCTCCGGCCGGGCGGTGTGGAAGCCGCCCTCGAAATCGCGGCCCGGGCCGACCTTGGTGGTGATGACCAGGTCGTCGTACGGCGCCAGCGCGCGGTTGAGCAGTTCGTTGGCCGAGCGCGGGCCGGCGAAGTAGAAGGCGGCGGTGTCGAAGTGGTTCACGCCCAGCTCGGCGGCCCGGCGCAGGACGGCGAGCGACGTCTCGCGGGCGCGGACGCCGCCGTCCGCGGTCGACATCAGGCGCATGGTGCCGAACCCGAGGCGGTTGACTTCGAAGGAGCCGAGCTTCCAGGTGCCCGCCGCGGCGGCGGGGAGCGTGTTCGTCTTGGTCATGTCTCCAGCCTTCCGCCGCAGGCCGGTTGACCACCGGGTTTGGCAGTTTGCTGCCACACTGGAACACGTGGAGAAAGTGACCGACGTGGTGCTGGTTCGCGGCGAAGCCGAGCTGTTCGAGCGGACGGCGCACCTCTTCGAGCTCGCGACGGAGATTTCCTGCGCGGCCCGCGACCTGCACACGTGGTCGGTCGCGCAGCCGGGCCCGCCCGCGCGCGAGCAGTCGATGCACGGGCTGACCGTGCGCAAGATCTACCTGCCCGCCGTGCTCTTCGACCCCGCGCTGGCCGAGCACCTGGGGCAGCTGGCCGCGCACGGTGCGCAGATCCGGATCACCGAGCGCGAGATCAACGAGACGATCCTGCTCGACCGCCGGGTCGCGATCGTGGCGGGCGACCGCGTCGGCGACGTCCGCGGCTACACCGTGATCACCAACCCCGACCTGGTCCAGGGCATCCAGTCCCTCTTCGAGGCGGCCTGGCACGGCGCCACCGACCTGGCCTCCTACCGGGCCCGCTTCACCGAGCTGGGCGCGCGGGAGATCCTCGAGCAGCTCGCGTCCGGCTGCAAGGACGAGACGGCGGCCCGCGCCCTCGGCGTCGGCCTGCGGACCTACCGGCGCCGGGTGGCGGAGCTGATGGATCTCCTCGGCGCGTCGTCGCGGTTCCAGGCCGGGGCGCGGGCCCGCGAGGCCGGCCTGCTGTGAAGCTCGCGCTCCTGGCGCTGGCCCTGCTGACGTCCGCGTGCACGGTCACCGGCACGGCCCTGCCGGTGAGCGCCAACCTCGCGCTGGTCGACGCCGGCCGGACCGGTGCGGCCCTCGACGCGGTGAAGGCGGCCGCCGAAGCGGTGTTCAGCTACGACTCCGGCAACCCGGCCGCGTTCGACCAGGCCGTCGCCGAGCACGTCACCGGGGTGGCGAAGACCCAGCTCACCGCGTTGTTCGAGCAGGTCAGGAAGAGCTCGCAGCCGGTGCGTCTGGTCACGCGGGTGCGGCAGGCGGCCGCGCTCGAGTTCGGTGGCGACCGGATCCGGGACCTGGCCGTGCTCCAGCAGGACAACGGCGTCACGAAGGGGTTGGCCGCGGTCGCCTTGACCGCGGTCCGCGAAAGCGGGCGCTGGCGGCTCTCCGACATCGCGCTCAACCCGGCCCAGCCGGCCCCGGCGCCGCAGCCGGACGACGGCAGCGTGGGCGGGGTGCGCGACTCGGCGCTGGCCGGCGCCCGCGCGGCCGCCGGTGCGCTGTTCACGACCGACAGCGGTGACCCCGAAGGCAGCTACGCGCGGGCCGAAGCCGTCGCCGCCGAGCCGTTGCTGAGCGACTACCGCACGAAGAAGGCCACCTACGTCGAGGCGATCCGCAAGAGCGGGACGAAGGTGGCGCTCGGACCCGACCCGATGGCCGGGGTCCTCGCGCTCACCGGCGGACGGGGCACCGTGCTGTTCTTCACGACGCTGCGGGTCACCGACGCGGCGGGCCAGGCCACCAGCCGCCCCTTCACGACCGAACTCGACGTCGTCCGCGAAGGGACCGGCTGGAAGGTGACCGCCGTCCGGCCGGTCACCACCGCCTGAACGGCCTGGGGTCAGCGCCCCTGGTTGGCGACCGCGGCCGCGGCTTCCTTGGCGGCCTCGGGGTCGAGGTACTCGCCGCCCGGCTTCACCGGCTGCAGGTCCTCGGTGAGGTCGTAGCGCAGCGGGATGCCGGTCGGGATGTTCAGGCCCGCGATGTCGCCGTCGGAGATGCCGTCGAGGTGCTTGACCAGCGCGCGCAGCGAGTTGCCGTGCGCGGCGACCAGCACGGTCCTGCCCGCGCGCAGGTCCGGCACGATCTCGGACTCCCAGTACGGCAGCAGCCGCTCGACGACGTCCTTGAGGCACTCGGTCAGCGGCGCCCGGTCGCCGAGGTTCGCGTAGCGCGCGTCGCCCGCCTGGCTCCACTCGTCCTTCGGGTCGATCTCCGGCGGCGGGGTGTCGTACGAGCGGCGCCAGAGCATGAACTGCTCCTCGCCGAACTCGTCGAGGGTCTGCTTCTTGTTCTTGCCCTGCAGCGCGCCGTAGTGGCGCTCGTTGAGGCGCCAGTCGCGCTTCACCGGGATCCAGTGCCGGTCGGCGGCGTCCAGCGCGATGTTCGCGGTGGAGATCGCGCGCCGCAGCAGCGAGGTGTGCACGACGTCCGGCAGCAGCCCGGCTTCGGCCAGCAGCTGCCCGCCCTGGTGGGCTTCGCCCTCGCCCTGCTCCGAAAGCGGTACGTCGACCCAGCCGGTGAACAGGTTTTCCGCGTTCCACGTGCTCTGCCCGTGCCGCAGCAGCACCAGTGTCCCAATCTCGCCCATGCCCGACAGCCTGCCAGAACGCACCGCCGAACCGGCCGGTGACCTCCGCCGCACCGACTGTCCTACTTAGAGTGTGTTACCGATTGGTAACACCTCACTCTCCGGCAAGTCCGCCTGCCAACAGCGCGCAAAATCCCGGCCGCAGACTGCGCACCGTTATCGACAATTCAAAAATTCACTCGAACGGGCTAGCCAGTAGTCTTGTGATTACCCGGCGGGATCTGACAGGTTGGCTACGTCCCGAGCGGCCGGATTCCACGCACTCCCCGGCCGGGTTCGGGCTTTGACCGCGGCTCGTCTCCCCCTGCCGAGCCGCGGCCCGCCGGCCCCGATGGCACCCCCCTCGTCACCGGGTCCTGATCGGCGGGAACTTCAGCGGGGCGGCTCGAGATCGCGACTCCCCCTCCCTCGAGCCGTCCCGCCTGTTCCGCTCAGCTCTCGCTCGGTTCCGGCGCCGCCACCGCCACCGGCACGGGCGTCCGGCGACGGCGGTGGAGCCACCAGCCGAGCCAGCCCAGCGGGACGAGGAACAGCAGGAACGGCGCGACCGCGCCCAGCACGGTCAGCAGGCCGCCGCCGAAGACGAGGAAGGCGTGCCAGCCGCCGGCCAGCCCGCCGAAGAACCCGCTGCGGTCTTCGGACGGCGGCGGAGGCGCGGCGACGCCGCGGATGGTCATCGCCACCGTCGCCATCGCGACGCTGCCGGCCAGCGAGTTCCGCTGCTGTTCGAGCGATTCGAGCGCCGCTTCGCGGCTCGTCAGCTCGCTTTCGACGGAAGCGATCTCGGACACCGAAGTGGCCCTCGCCAGCAACGCGCGGATCCGCTCCACCGACGCCCTCTGCGTCGCCAGCCGGGCTTCGACGTCGATGACCTGCTCGGTCACGTCCTGGGTGTTCAGCTCCCGCTTCACCAGGCTGCTGCCCAGGTGCGAGAGCTGGTCGAGCACGCCGTCGAGTCTGTCCGCGGGCACCGCGAGGTTGAGCGTCGCCACCTCGTCGCCGGTGCTCTCCTGCCCGGTGTAGCCGCCGGCGCCCTGCGCGATCCCGCGGGCCTGCGCGACGACGTCGACCACCTTGGTGGCGGTCAGTTCGAGCCGGGCGCTGCGCGCGAGCTTGCGGTCGGCCGCCCCGGGCTGCGGCGCGGTCACCTTCTCCTGCCCGGCTTTGCCGCTGCCCTGCTGCGGCGCGGCCGGGACCGGCCCGGAGCCGGCGCTGTCCGCAGCGGTCCCCGACCTTTCGCCCGCCGAGCAGCCCGCCAGCACGAACCCCACCGCCACGGCCGCGAGCCCGGCTCTCCATCGTGTCCGCATCCTGCGTCTCCCTCCGGTTTCGACTGGCGAGGAGACGGATATCCGGTTCGGTGCCGTTGCACGGCCTCCGGTTACGACTCGGTCAAGCCCGGTTCGTGCGGCTTCCCGGGCGCGACGAGGTGCTTGAACGCCTGGAGGTTCGCCAAGGATTCACCGCGGGAGACGCGCCAGTCCCACTCGCGCTTGATCGACGTCGCGAAGCCGATCTCCAGCAGGGTGTTGAAGTCGCCGTCGGCCGCCTCCAGGACCTGGCCGAGCACCTTGTCGAGCTCGTCGGCCGACATCGTCTCCTTGCCGAACCGGCCGACCAGGTAGATGTCCCCGAGACTGTCCACTGTGTAGTGCACGCCGTAGAGTTTCGCGTTGCGCTGCAACAGGAACCGGTAAACGTCCTCATGGGACTCGTCGGGACGGCGGCAGACGAAGGCCTCCACGGAGAACGCGTGGTCACCGTCGACGAGCCACGCGTTCGTCTGCAGCTTCTTCGTTCCGGGGAGCGTGACGAAGTACTTGCCGGGACCGCGCTTGTCGTACTTCAGCTCCGCGGAGTCCAAAGTAGACTGGATCAGCTCGTCCAGGCTCACACCGCCACCTCCGCGCGCAGGTCCAGCGCGCGGGAGAACGCGCTCGTGGCCTGAGCATAGATGTCCAGGAGCGCGTCCGTCGTCCGGCGCCAGGAGAACCGCCGCGCGTGCACGACGGCGTTGGCGCCGAGTTCGGCACGCCGGTCCGGGCGCAGGGCGACCGCGGCCAGCGCGTCCGCCCACTCCTCGGCACCGTGCCCGGGCACCAGCAGCCCGGAGACGCCGTGCGGCACCGCCACCGGCAGCCCGCCGACCTCCGCCGCGACCACCGGCGTCCCGCAGGCCTGCGCCTCGAGGGCGACCAGGCCGAACGACTCGTTGTAGCTGGGCACCGCGACGACGTCGGCGGCGCGGAAGACCCGGGCGAGCGCCTCGCCCGGCTGCGGCGGCAGGAACCGGACCTGCCGCTCGATGCCGAGCGAAACGGCCAGTTCGCGCAGGGCCTGCGGCTGCTCCAGCCCGGTGCCCGACGGCCCGCCGACGATCAGCACGACCAGGCGCGGAGCCAGCTCGGGCCGCCGGCGCAGCATCGAGGCCGCGGCGTGCAGCAGCACGTCGGGCGCCTTGAGCGGCTGGATGCGGCCCGCGAAGGCGAGCACGACGTCGTCGTCGGCCAGGCCGAGGGAGGCGCGGGCTTCGTGCTGCGACCCCGGCGTGAAGCGTTCGAGGTCGACACCCGGCGGCACGGCGTGCACCGCGTGCGGCTCCGCGTCGTAGAGGTCGATGAGCTGGCGCGCCTCGACCGCGGTGTTGGCGACCAGCCGGTCGGCCTCGGCGACCACTTGTTCTTCGCCGATCACGCGGGTGCGCGGCTCGGGCTTGTCCCCCTCGGCGAGCGCGGCGTTCTTCACCTTCGCCAGGGTGTGCGCGGTGTGCACCAGCGGCACGGACCACCGGTCGCGGGCGAGCCAGCCGACCTGGCCCGACAGCCAGTAGTGCGAGTGGATGAGGTCGTAGTGGCCGGGCTCGTGGAAGGCCTCGGTCCGCAGCACGCCGGAAGTGAACGCGCACAGCTGGGCGGGCAGCTCGTCGCGGCCCAGCGGCTCGAACGGGCCCGCCTGCACGTGCCGCACGGTCACCCCGGGCGCCAGCTCCGCCACCGGCGGCTGGTCGGACGCCGTCGCGCGGGTGAAGACCTCGACCTCGACGCCGCGGCGGGCCATCTCGGTCGCCGTCTGGCTGACGTAGACGTTCAGCCCGCCGGCGTCGCCGGTCCCCGGCTGCTCGAGCGGGGAGGTGTGTACGGACAGCACCGCGATCCGGCGCGGCACAGCGCGGAACCTCCGAATGGAGCTGGTCACCTGGTCACGTCTCCTGCGTACGTCAGCATTCCTCGGCGAACTGCCGGAGCACCGCGTCGAACTCGGCCGCGGACTCGGCGAAGGGCGCGTGCCCCCCGTCAACGAACCAACGCCCGGTGGCACCCGGAATCTTCCCGAGGGCGTGCTCGGCCGCTGAGGGCTCGATCACGCGGTCGGCCGTGCCGTGCACGACCAGGGCCGGTTTGTCGATCCCGGCCAGCACGTCTTCGCTGCCGACGTCCCGGCGGAACAGTGCCGAACGGACCGACGGCGGCACGCTCAGCGAAGCACCGAGCAGGGCCTGAGCCTGCGCGCCGGGCACCGGCCCGGTGACCATCCCGCGGCTGAACGCGGTGAGCGCGGGGACCGCGATGTCCGGATCGTCCGAAAGCATCGCGCGCATGTGCTCGCGCATCAGCGCGCCGACGCGCCCGCCCGGCCGGTCGCGGCCGATTTCGGTGATCGCACCGGCGAGCACGAGCCCGCGCAGCCGTGCGGTGCCGTGCACGCGGATGTGGTCCATCAGCACCAGGCCGCCGTAGGACCAGGCGACGACGATCGCGTCCGGGCCGGCGAAGTCGAGCACCGCGGCGAGGTCGTCCGCCCAGACCTGCGGGTCGTCGTACCCCGACGCCGGGACATCGGAAGCGCCGTGGCCGCGCAGGTCCACCGCGACCAGGCGGAACCGCTCGGTCAGGGCGGGGTCGGCGAGCTGCGCCGCCCAGCAGCCCGATGACTGCGCCCAGCCGTGCACGAACACGATCGGACGGCTGTTCGCCTCACCCTCGACCCGCAGGCCGAGCCGGACTCCGCCGTGCCCGACGACTTCGGTGCGCACGGGCTACTTCGCACCCAGCCCTTGCCAGGCCGCCCAGCTGAAGTTCCAGTCCTTGACGTCCGAGTTCATCGGCGGGCCCTGCTTCGAGCCGGTGACCTCGACCGGGTCGCCGATCATCGCCGAGTCGAAGTAGTCCTTGGCGTCGGCTTCGAGGAGGTTGACGCAGCCGTGGGAGTTGTTGGTCTTCCCGATGTTGGCCGCGTTGTCCTGGTTCTCGTGGATGTACTCGCCGTGGTTGGAGAACCGGCAGGCCCACTTCTTGTTGATGTTCGTGTAGCCGTAGCGGGCGTTGTCGAACACCGCCGTCGGCTCGCGGGTCATGATGATGTAGGTGCCGTTCGGGGTGTTGCGGTCGACCTCGCCGTCCAGCCCGTTGGCGCACGGGTAGCTCTTGACCTGGGAGCCGCCCCGGTAGACGCGCATCTGGTGGTCGGGGGTGTTGACCTTGACCACCTGGTTGCGGCCGATCTTGAACTTCGTGGTGACGTCGGCCTTGCCGTACGCGCCGCCGCCCAGGTCGACGCCGTACAGCTTCGCCTCGACGTTCACGGTGATGTTCTGCGGCCAGTACTCCTTCGGCCGGTAGTCGACCTGCTTGTCGGACAGCCAGCCCCACGCGCCCTCGACCTCGCCCTTGTCCGTCTTCACGGACAGGGCCTTCTCGACCGCCTTGCGGTCCTTGACCGACGACGCGAACTTGACGCTGATCGGCATGGCCACGCCGACGGTCTGGTTGTCGGCCGGGTTGAGCGTGGCGCGGACCTGCGTGGCCGGGTTGATCGTGGTGAAGGTGCCCTTGAACTCGACCGGCTTGCCGTCGGAGCCGGTGGCCTTGGCCGCGTAGGTGTAGGTCTTGCCGTAGCCGAGCGGCTCGGAGCTGGTCCAGGTGAGGCCGTCGGGCGCGAGGTCGCCCTTGACGGCCTTGCCGCCGTCGGCGGTCAGCTTGCACTCGGTGAGCTTGCCGTCGGCGACCTTCAGCACGGCGGGCTTGAGCACCGGGACGTCCTTGGCGTCGGCGGCGGGCTCGGCCGTGATCTTCGCCACGGGCCGACCGCCCTCACCGTCGGCGCCGGCCGCGCCGGTGGGCAGCGCGTTGCCGCCGTTCTCGCTCGAACACGCGGCGGCGACCAGTGCGGCTCCAGCCGCCAGAGCAGCCTTGAAGACCGTACGCCGTTCGATCACCGAAACCTCCTGGAATCCCCCGCCGACCAGCGGGCACACGCCCTTTAGCGCTGGTGGCCCAGCCGACGTTACCCGCCGGAAGGCATAGACCAACCGTTCAGGTGGCGGACGTCTTTGTCGACAAAGACGTCCTACACACGTACGGGTTGCCCGGTTCGGCTCAAATCACGCAGTTGATCAGCAGCGGCTCGGGGTGCAGCCGGACGCCGAAGCGCTCGTGGACGCCGTCGCGGACCTCCCTGGCCAGCGCCAGCAGGTCCTCGGTCGTCGCGTCGCCGCGGTTGGTCAGCGCCAGGGTGTGCTTCGTCGACAGCGAGACGCGGTTCCCCGGTCCGGGGTACCCCTTGGCGAACCCGGCGCGCTCGATCAGCCAGGCCGCGGAGAGCTTGACGCCACCGTCGGCCGGGTACTGCGGGACGTCCGTGCCGACGTTCTCGGTGATCCGCTTCACAACCGCTTCGGCCTCGGCCGACGGGACGATCGGGTTGGTGAAGAACGAGCCGGCGCTCCACGTGTCGTGGTCGGCCGGGTCGAGGACCATCCCCTTGCCGCGACGCAGCCCGAGAACCGCCGAACGCGCTTCGGCGGCCGGGACGCGGGCGCCGATCTCGACGCCGAGCGTGCGCGCCAGCTCGGCGTAGCGGATGGGCGCGGAGAGGCCGTCTTCGCGGACCTCGAAGCGAACCGAGAGGACCACGCCGGTGTCCGTGCCCTTGAGGACGCTGGTGCGGTAGGCGAAGCCGAGGTCGCCGGCCTTGAGCGTGCGCACTTCGCGCGTCCCGCGGTCGTAGAGCTCCACCGAGACGATCGACTCGGCGACCTCGCAGCCGTACGCGCCGACGTTCTGGATCGGCGTGGCCCCGACGCTGCCGGGGATGCCGGAGAGGCATTCGAGCCCACCCAGCCCGGCCTCGACCAGCGCCGCGACGAACTCGTCCCAGTTCTGGCCGGCCTCGACCGCCACGACGTCCCCGTCGCGGCGCCAGCCGGTGTTCGCCACCTCGACGAGCGTGCCGTCGAACCCCGCGTCGCCGACCACCAGGTTGGAGCCGCCGCCGAGCAGCAGCACCGGCTCGGCCGCCGCATCCGCCTCGCGGACCGCCACGACGAGGTCTTCGCTGGTCACGGCGCTGACGAACCGGCGGGCCGGGCCGCCGAGGCGCAGCGTGGTGTACGCGGCGAGCTTCGGGAGAGCGGGAGTTCGGGCGGAGTTCACGCGTCTGACGGTACTGTCCGGCCCATGGGATCCCGGATCGAGCACCGCGCTGAGTTCTCCGCCGACGTCGCGTCCACGTACGCGGCCGTCGCCGGCGAGGACGCGCTGCGGGCGCGCCTGGAGCAGCTCGGCGGGCACAGTGCGGAGCTGCTCGCGTACGAGGTGTCCGGCACGGACCTGCGCTACGAGCTGCGGCAGGGGATCAGCGCGGACAAGCTGCCGCAGGCGGTGCGGACGCTGCACAAGGGCGACCTGCTGGTGACCCGCACGCAGACCTGGCGCGTGAGCAAGGACGGCACCGGCCGCCAGGGCAACGCGACCGTCGAGGTCGGCGGCGTCCCGGGCGAGATCAGCGCACGGACGGCCCTGCTGGCCAACGGCGACAAGACCGTGCTGCGGATCAGCGGCGAGGTGACGGTCCGGATCCCGCTGTTCGGCGGCAAGCTGGAGAGCGTGATCGCCGAGCAGGTCACGAAGCTGCTGGAGCACGAGGCCGAATTCACGGCGAAGTGGCTCGCGCAAGCAAACTGACCCCGGTCGGCGCGCCGACCCGCGGCACCACCAACCCGAACCGCCTGCGCCGGGTCGACCGCTGGATCGCGGCCGCGCCGCCGACGTCCCGGCTGCTGCGAACGGCGGCCGATCCACTGGTCGTCGACCTCGGCTACGGCGCTTCCCCGGTGACGACGGTCGAGCTGGCGCGGTGGCTGCGCCGGGTCCGCCCGGACGTCCGCGTGCTCGGCCTGGAGCTGGATCCGGTGCGGGTGGCCGCCGCGCAACCCGCCGCGTCGCCGCCGTCGCTGGACTTCCGCCGCGGGGGGTTCGAGCTGGCCGGGACGCGGCCGGTGCTGGTGCGGGCGTTCAACGTGCTGCGCCAGTACGCCGAGGACGAGGTCGCGGGCGCGTGGGGCCTGATGCTGGACTCGATGCCCGCCAACGGCCTCCTGGTCGAGGGCACGTGCGACGAGATCGGGCGGCTGTCGACGTGGGTCCTGGTGTCGGCGGCCGGGCCGGTGTCGCTGACGCTGTCGATGCGGCTGGCCGGGCTGGAAAAGCCGTCGACGATCGCCGAGCGGCTGCCCAAGGCGCTGATCCACCGGAACGTGCCCGGCGAGCGCGTCCACCACCTGCTTGCTTCCCTGGACGCCTGCTGGGCGACGGCGGCTCCGCACCAGGCGTTCGGTGTGCGATCGCGCTGGCTGGAAACGGTCCGGCTGCTGATCTCGCGGGGCTGGCCGGTGCTCGGGCCGCCGTCGCGGATCCGCCTCGGCGAGCTGACGGTCCCGTGGTCCGCGGTCGCCCCCGCCTGAACGTTCACCGGGCCACCCCCGCTGCGTCACCCCGAAGTGACCTGCGGTGATCACCATTGAGCCGTGGAACTCCTGGGGCAGGTCACCGAGCTGCTGCGTGACACGCTCGGCTCGCCGTGGCTGTGGGTGCTCGTCTTCGCCGTGGCCGGCCTGGACGCACTGCTGCCGTTCATGCCCAGCGAGACCACAGTCGTCACCGTCGCCGTCCTGCTCGGGCCCGATCCCGCGCAGCTCACCCTGCTCGCCGCGGTGGCAGCCGCGGGCGCATGGGCAGGCGACTGCCTCGGGTACGCCGTCGGCCGGTCCGCGGGGCCGCGGGCGATCGCGCGGCTGCAGCGCGGGCCCGACGGCCGCCGTCGCTACGAATGGGCACGCGACCAGGTGCGGTGCAACGGCGGGCTGCTGATCATTGCGGCCCGCTACCTGCCGGGCGGGCGGGTCGCCAGCGCGCTCGCCACCGGCAGCCTCGGCTACCCACTCCCGAAGTTCGTCGCGCTCGACGCCGCCGGCGCGGCGATCTGGGCGGTGTACAGCGTGCTGATCGGGCTGGCGGGCGGAGCCGCCTTCGCCGACGAACCGGCCAAGGGCCTGCTGCTGTCCTTCAGCCTCGGCCTGGGTTTGGTGCTCGCCATCGAGGCCGGGCGGCGGCTACGGTCGGCCCATGCTCGAAGCGATCGACGTCCACGCGGACGGGCTCAAGCGGGCGGCGCTGGCGGCCGGGCCGTCGGCACCGGTGCCGAACTGTCCGAAGTGGACTGTCCATGACCTGGTGACGCACCTCGCGTTCGTGCACGCCTTCGCCGTCGGCCTGGCGGTGAACCGGCCGGCGAAGCCGGCCCCACCGGAAGACTGGGAAGACGTGCTCGGGTGGTGGGACGGCCAGCGCTTGGCCCTGCGCGAAGCACTCGGCCGCGACCCGGAAGCCCCGGCCTTCTCGCCGTACCCGGGCTTCGACGTGACGGTCGGCGACTGGACGCGCCGGATGGCCCACGAGACGGCGATCCACCGCCTCGACGCCGAATCGGCCCTCGAAGACGGTCCGGACACGCGCTTCTCCCCCACCTTCGCCAACGACGGGATCGACGAGTTCCTGACCTACCTCACCCCTCGCCTGGGCAACAAGGCCGACGTCCGCGTCACGACGCCGGAGCGCACGTGGGCCCTCGGCGAGCCCGGCGCGGAGGTCACCGGCGCCGCCGACGACGTCTACCGGGCGCTGTGGGGCCGTCCGCACCGGGCGTCGGTCACGGGTGACCTCGCACCGCTCGCGGCGCCCTGACCAGCGCAAGGGAGAATGCCGGGGTGACCGCTCCCGAACGCCGCTACGTCATCACCTTCGGCTGCCCCGACCGCACCGGCATCATCGCCCGGATCTCCGGGTTCCTCGCCGAGCACGGCGGCTGGATCGTCGAGGCGGCCTACCACACCGACCCGGACACGGGCTGGTTCTTCACCCGCCAGGTGGTCCGGGCCGACTCGCTGCCCTTCGACGCCGACGAGCTGCGCGCCCGCTTCGGCGCGGTGGCCGCGGAGCTGTCCGCCGAGTCGAGCTGGCAGGTCAGCGACACCGGCGAGCGGCGCCGGGCGGTGATCCTCGTCTCCAAGGCCGGGCACTGCCTGTACGACCTGCTCGGCCGCGTCGCCTCCGGGGAACTCGAGGTCGACATCGCCGCGGTGATCGGCAACCACGACTCGCTCGCCGACATCACCCGCGCGCACGGAATCCCGTTCCACCACGTGCCGTTCCCGGCCGGGGACAAGGCGGCGGCGTTCGCGGAGGTCCGCAAGCTGGTCGACGAGCACGACCCGCACGCGGTGGTGCTGGCGCGGTTCATGCAGATCCTCCCGGCCGACCTGTGCCGCGAGTGGGCCGGGCGGGCGATCAACATCCACCACAGCTTCCTGCCGTCGTTCATCGGCGCGAAGCCGTACCACCAGGCCCACACGCGCGGGGTGAAGCTGGTCGGAGCGACCTGCCACTACGTGACGGCGGACCTCGATGCGGGCCCGATCATCGAGCAGGACGTCATCCGCGTCGACCACGGCGACTCGGTCGAGGACATGGTCCGCAAGGGCCGGGACATCGAAAAGGTCACCCTCGCCCGCGGCCTCCGGTGGCACCTGGAGAACCGCGTGCTGGTGCACGGCAACCGGACAGTGGTGTTCTGACGCGGTTGCCGTGCCCCGGGTGTCACGCGCCGATCGTCTTGGCGTCGATGACGAACCGGTAGCGCACGTCGGAGTTCTCGACACGCTCGTAGGCCTCGTTGACCTTGTCGGCGGAGATGGTCTCGATCTCTGCGCCGATGCCGTGCTTCGCGCAGAAGTCCAGCATCTCCTGGGTCTCGGCGATGCCGCCGATCATCGAGCCGGCCAGCACCTTGTTGCCGCCGAGCAGCGAGAAGGCGTTGTAGGCCAGCGGCTCGCCGGGCGCGCCGACGTTCACCATCGCTCCGCCGACCTTGAGCAGGCTCAGGTAGGCGTCGATCGGCAGCTTGGCCGACACGGTGTTGAGGATGACGTCGAACTTGCCGCGCAGGACGTCGAACGTCGACTCGTCGCTGGTCGCGTAGTAGTCCTTCGCGCCGAGCTTGAGGCCGTCTTCCTGCTTCTTGAGGCTCTGGCTCAGCACGGTCACCTCGGCGCCCATGGCGGCGGCGATCTTCACGCCCATGTGCCCGAGCCCGCCGAGGCCGATCACGGCGACCTTCTTGCCGGGGCCGGCACCCCAGTGGTGCAGCGGCGAGTAGGTGGTGATGCCCGCGCACAGCAGCGGCGCGGCGACGTCGAGGTCGATGCCCTCCGGGATGCGGCAGACGAAGGCGTCCCTCACGACGATCTGGTTGCTGTAGCCGCCGTAGGTGTTCTCGCCGTCGAAGCCGACGCCGTTGTAGGTCTGGACGTTGCCCTTGACGCAGAACTGCTCGGTGCCGGCCAGGCAGTACTCGCACTCGCCGCAGGAGTCGACCATGCAGCCGACGCCGACGCGGTCGCCCACCTGGTACTTCGTGACGTCCGAACCGACCGCGGCGACCACGCCGGCGATCTCGTGGCCCGGGACCATCGGGAAGATCGCCTGGCCCCAGTCCTCCTTGGCCTGGTGGATGTCGCTGTGGCAGATGCCGGCGTAGGCGATGTCGATCAGCACGTCGTCAGGACGCAGGTCACGGCGCTCGATAGTGGTCGGCGCCAGCGGCGCGCCCGGCGCCGGTGCGGCGATGGCGTGCGTGGTCGTGCTCATGGAACCCTCCAACTTCAAG
>Ga0207678_10000564_pt1 | contig 33856 bp, 30 predicted proteins | sample KBSC63metaG_FD_184319 | JGI IMG/M metagenome (GOLD analysis project Ga0207678, IMG submission 184319) | Corn rhizosphere microbial communities from Kellogg Biological Station, Michigan, USA - KBS C6-3 metaG (SPAdes) (version 2) | ecosystem: Host-associated > Plants > Roots > Rhizosphere > Soil ... | reverse complement strand
CGCGTGGCATTCCGTGATCGAACATCATCATGTCGTGCTGTATGACGCCGAGCCATCTGGGTTCGGGATACTTTCCCGAGCCGGCTGGATCTTCCTTGCCCTGCAGTGCCGCACGTTGCTCTACGTACGCCTTGGAGCCGTTGAGTCCCGTCTCTTCGTTGTTCCAGAGGATGAAACGAATCGAACGGTCGGTCTTGACGTCTGGCGAGCTGAATACGCGCGCGAGCTGCATGACGAGCGCCGTGCCGGATCCGTCGTCGTTCGCGGCTTCACCCCAACCGATTCCGTCCATGTGTCCGCTCACGATGTACATCTCGTCCGGATGCGTGGTGCCGATCTTGGTGCAGTAGACTTCCTGACGCTCTCCGGCAACACTCTGCGGCGTGTCGAGCTTGCGCAGTGCCAGGTCGGGCTGACGCAGAGAATCGGTATTCACACCGGTCGGCATGATCTTGCCACGCATGACTGATCCGCCGGGGCCCGGCCGCTTGTTACCGCCCTCCGCGGCGCGCGCGCGGAAGCGAGCGAGCTGTTCCGGCGTCAGCGGTTCACGCGGCGGCGGTGGCTGAAAGTCATAAGTGATGCGTTCGGTGTTGGTGCAACCGTAACTCTTGAGCTGCGCCTCGATCCAGTCCACCGCCTTGCGATTGCGCTCCGTTCCCTGACGGCGATCGCCGAACTGAGTGAGTCCCTTGACGGTGGCCTTGTACTGATCCAGTGACAGCCGCGACACCATCTCCTTGATCGGGTCGAAGGCGGTGTCAGATGTGGCGTTACGAGCCGGCGTCTGAGCGGCAACGGGCACGGTAACGACGCCGGCGAGAGCGCCGAGCATTACCAGGCGATTCAACGAGGTGGACATGCTGATGAGGGTCGAGGTGAAGACTGGACGAGCAGGCGTTTTCGGAATCTCGCTCACACTGCTTACGCGCGTGACGCTGACATTGCTGCCCTGAACGCCGCCGCGGCAGCACTGGGTGCTCGCCCGGTCAGTCGCAGCTCAGTGAGTGCACGCCTGAGATCGCGTTTGAACGCCGCGCTCTGCAACGGAATGACGGCAATGTACCCCAGCGCGAGCTGGTCCGCCGCCGCGGCACGCGATACGACTGCGAGGCCAAGGCCCGCCGCCACCGCCTGCTTGATGGCCTCCGTGCTCCCGAGCTGGACCGTGGTCCCCGGATGGACGCCGTGCTCGGCCAACGCCGCTTCGGCCACGACACGGGTACCGGAGCCTGGCTCGCGCAGAATGAATGGCTCGTCGATGAGGTCGGTTGCTCGCACGCGGCGTTTGTGCACCAGTGGATGGGATGCGGGCGCAATCACGACGAGCTCGTCCTCACGCCACGGGATCACGGATATCCGCTCGTGCGACACCGGCCCTTCCACCAGCGCAATGTCGAGCCGTCCCTCGAGCAATCGGCGCGCGATCGCGCGTGTATTGGCGCTCACGACCCTCAGCGTGACCCCGGGATGCTCCTGATGAAAGCGCGCGAGCAGCGGCGGGAGAAAGTAGGTCGCGACGGTCGTGCTCGCTCCAACGCGCAGAACGCCGCGCTCGAGGCCGCGCAGCGCAGCGAGCTCTTCTTCCGCGATTCGCTCGACACCAAACAGCTCGCGCGCGCGTGCGAAGAGTGCAGTGCCCGCGTCCGTGAGCCGCGGAGTGCGGCCAGAGCGGTCGAACAGCGATAGCTGCGTCTGTCGTTCCAGCTCCTGCACCGTCTTGGAGACGGCAGGCTGACTCAGCCGCAGCGCAACCGCGGCACGAGAGAAACTGCGCTCCTGCGCGACCGCGGCAAAGACACGTAAATGGTGGAGGTTGAGTGCCATAATCCATGGGAATACTAACATATAAATAATGTCTTTGTCTTATATCTCGGCGGCGTCTAGTCTTATGAAATGGGACAGAAAACCGTCATTCCCGCGGAAGCGGACTCAGAGAGCCGTCATTCCCGCGAAAGCGGGAATGACGAAACCGGTGGCGTTCGCCGGGATACGGATTTCGACAGCCGGCTTCTCGCGCTCCTGCCCGGAATCCTCCTCGCAGTGGTTGTCAGCCTCGTATCGCTCGCCATCGCAAACGTCGAGGAACGCGTCTTCGGACATGCGATCATCGAGGGGCTCGTCGTCGCCATTCTGGTCGGGATGATCGTCCGCACTCTCTGGATGCCACCCGCAACCATGAATCCGGGTGTCTCCTTCACTGCCAAGCAGGTGCTCGAGGTCGCGATATTCCTGCTCGGCGCATCCGTGGATCTGCCGCTCCTGCTGCGCGCAGGACCGTCGCTCGCAATCGGGATCGTGCTGCTCGTGATCCTCGGGATCTGCGGCAGCTATTCGATCGGCAGGATGATGGGACTGCCGCACAAGCTCGCGGTGCTCGTCGCGTGCGGCAACTCGATATGCGGTAACTCCGCAATCGCGGCAATTGCACCCGTGATCGGGGCGAAGAAGGAACACGTCGTGTCGTCCATCGCGTTCACGGCGATCCTCGGTGTCGTCGTCGTACTGGGACTGCCACTCCTGATCCATCCACTCGGGCTCAACAACTATCAGTACGGCGTCCTAGCTGGACTCTCCGTTTACGCGGTCCCGCAGGTTCTCGCCGCGGCATTCCCGGTGAGCATCCTCTCCGGCCAGGTAGGAACGCTCGTGAAACTGGTACGCGTTCTGATGCTGGGTCCCGTAGTGATTTTCTTTGCCCTCACTCATCCGAATGAAAATCCCGGTGGCGGTGCATCCCCGGCGCGGTTCCAACTGACGCGGTTCGTGCCGTGGTTCATCATTGGATTCCTGCTGCTCGCGATACTGCGGTCGACCAACGCGATACCCTCGACATGGGTTGCGCCGACACGCGCGGTATCGACCTGGTTCACCGTCGCGGCAATGGCCGCGCTCGGACTCGGGGTCGATCTCAAGGCCATGACCAAGGTGGGCCCGCGCGTCATTACCACCGTCACAGGCTCGCTCTGCGTCCTGATCGTACTGAGCCTCGGGCTGATTCACTTCCTGCACATCAGCTGATCGGCAGAATCGTCCGTTTGCGAAATCTCCCGGCGGGCGTAGCTTCTTTGTAGCGGCCCAGGCCGGCTGAGCCGCACAACTGGTTATCACCCCGTCAACACCTTGCGCGTCAATCACTTACGGTTGATCACACTCGGTCGCCTGGCGCTTGTTTCCGGCTCGGGTGATGACGAATCGCTGTCCAGGCGCCGCCGGCAGCTTGCTGTCCTGGCGGTGCTCGCGCTCAGCGCGCGTCCGGTAAGCCGGGACCAGCTGGTCGACATGTTCTGGGGCGATGAAGCCGAGGACCGCGCCCGTCATTCGCTCTCCAATGCGCTCTCGAGCATTCGCGGGTTGCTCGGCCCGAACGCGATCGCCACTCGGCAAACAGACGTTGCGCTCTCTCCCGATGCCCAGCTCGGCGTCGATGCCCTGGAGTTCAACGCAGCGTGCGAGGCATCGGACCACGAGCGCGCGGTCGCGCTGTACACCGGACCGTTCCTGGACGGCGTTTTGGTTCCCGATTCGCCCCGGTTCGACGCCTGGGTTGCACGTGAGAGAGCGCGGCTCGAGCGCCAGTTCCTCCATGCGTGCGAAGCGCACTGCACGGCACTCTCGCGTGCCGGTCGCTGGGACGAGTGCGCAGCGGTCGCGACGCGGTGGCTGGATGCACTGCCGCCGTCCCGGGCAGCTGCGATAATGATGCTCTCGTCGCTCGCCGCGCCCGGTACCAGGGAGGCGCTCCACACCGCGCTCAACGCATATGACCTGCTCGTGCGACGGCTCGAGTTGGACTATGAATCACCGCCCGATCCGCGCGTGACGCTGCTGGCCGCTGGATTTCGCGAGCAGATGCTGCGCGCGCCCGACATCGCGGTGCCTGAAGTAGACGACGCATCGTCAGCGCCGCCTGCAGCTGTGGCGTCGTCCCATTCATCCGACGTCGCGATGGCGCACACCGATGCGGCGGCAACCGTCTCGCGATCTCGCGTACAGAACAAGCGACGTGCATGGAAAGTGCGGCTCGGTGGCGCTGTGATTGCCGCGGCAGCCCTCGCAGTTGTTGGATATCGCACCATCTCGGCGCGAGAATCTGGTGCATCGCCGCGCATGCGTCCGTTGATAGCGGTGACGAATGTCGTCAACGTGCGACACGACACGTCGATCGCATGGCTGGAAGACGGTCTCAAGCAGATGATCGCCGCCGATCTCTCGAATTCGAACGCAATCGACGTCGTTCCACCGTCACGCGTGCACGACGTGCTCGTTCGTGCGGGATACCGGTCCGGCACCGCCATCTCCACGGACCAGGCTGCGGATGTTGCCCGACGTGTGAATGCGACGTTGGCGGTGAGCGCCGAGTTGAGCCACGGCGGAGGAGGTTACGTCGTCGGAATCGACGTGTTCAATGCGGCCGATGGAAAGTTGCTGCGGATGTCCACCGTAACGGGCACGGACATACTCGGCGTTGCCGATGCGGCTGCGGCGCGCGTACTCGACGTCGTGAACTCCGCAGCCCGATCCCCGCACTTTGCCGACATCGAGACCTCCAGCCCGGAAGCGTACAAGCACTTCGTCCGCGGCATGCAGGCGAGCGCCGCGGGCCAGTTCCCGAACGACGAGCGTGAGCTGGACGCAGCGCTCGCACTCGATCCCGGATTCGTAAGCGCGATAACCGCGCGGCGTGATATCGCGATCAGGCATGGCGAGCTCGGAGTTGCGGCGCAGATGGACTCTGCGTTCGCGCGCCACGCAAATCGTGCATCCGCCTGGGATCGATTGATCGATGAAGCGTCACGGTCGTTTCACGGAGGTGAAATAGCGCGCGCCGAAGCTCTGGCACGGAATATCGTCGCGAGATATCCAGGCGATCCGCGCGGATATGTATTGCTCTCGTACGTATTGATGGAGCACGGACACTGGCTGTCGGCGGATACTGTGCTGCAGGCGGAGCTCGCTCTGGATTCGCTCGCTGTCGCCGCTGGACCTGGTCCCTGCGCGCCGTGCTTCGCCTACCACGGAATGGCGGACACACGGCAGGAAGCCGGCGATTTCGCTGGCGCGGAGCGAGCAGCGCGAGCCTGGGTCGCGTTGCAACCGGACTTGCCGGACGCGTGGGTGACGCTGGCGAACACGCTGGCCGTGAGCGGACGCCCGGACAAGGCGATAGTGGTTGGTGAGCATGGCGCATCGCTCACATCCGATCCATTTCCTGCAATCTCCGTCGGTCGCTGGTTGATCATGAGCCGGCGTTATGATGCCGCCGAGGAGTACGCTGCCAAACTCCAGAAGTCCACCAATCCGCAGCTGCGTTATGGCGGCGACGACATTGCGGGGATGGTCGCGCGCGAGCGTGGACAACTGCGCGCCGCGAACAGGATCTTCGAGCGCATCGAGTCGACGTACGGGCCGACCGATCCGATGCATCTGCTGCACGCCGACGATCTCGCACGACTGGGAGACTTTGCCGCCGCGCGCAGTGAGTTCACGGCATTCGCGCGTCTCGGTCCAACCGACGGCTCACTCGCTTTGAGTGGCGACGACGCACGCGCATTCACATGGCCGCGCGCACTCGAGGCCGACGCGTTGGCGGCCTCGGGCGACACGCTGTTGTTGCGTGCGATTGCCGATTCGCTCGAACAGGTCGGTCCCCGCAGCTACTACGGACGCGACTGGACGATCTTCCACCATGTCCGTGGCCTGATCGCGATGCAGGGCAAGCGATACGCAGAAGCCGAGCGTGAGTTCAGGGCCGCGCGCTGGGGCTACGCGGGTTGGACGCGCACCGTAGCTGAGCTGGCGCAGGCACAACTCGAGCAGGGGCACGCGCGCGACGCGATTGCGACGTTACGTCACGCGTACGCGAGCGCGCCCGATGCCATGGGTCGCTACATGCCGCGAAGCGAGGTCGATCTGCGCATGTCGAACGCATTCCGCGCGGCCGGCATGGCGGACAGCGCGCGGGTGTATCGCCAGTACGTCGCGCGCGCGTGGGCGCATGCGGATCCGGAGGTGAAGCGTTTGATGGTGAAGTTGCCGGATAGCTGATGCAGCACCGTGGCCCGTGGGTGTCGGAGCAACTACAATATTCGCCACCACGGTGTAGCAAGAATACGATCGCCCAACAGGTACGTCTCGGTTCCACCGTGCAGGAGAAGTGCTCCGCGGACCTTGCTGCCGTACTCTGCAATAAAGCTGCGGAGCGGTCCAGCATCGTTGTATCCCGGCCGCGAGCCGCCCTTGCATTCGATCGCGATCACCGTCTGATCCGGTAACTCGATCACGAAATCCACTTCATCGCCGGTCGTCGTACGCCAGTGCATGATCGATGGCCTCTGTGCAACGCTGTCGCGCCATGCAAGCAGATCGCACAGCACCATGTTCTCGAGATGGAAACCGCTCGGTTCGACTTCCCCTGCGATGTACATCGCGAGACCGGTATCGCTCCAATAGCATTTGGGACTCTTGATGAGTCGCTTTGCACGGTTGACGGAATATGCGCTGACGCGGACCAGCTGGTACGATGTCTCGAGCAAATCGAGATAGCGATCCACGGTCGTCGGTGGAATTCCCGCATCCCGTCCCCATTCCGTCTTGTTCACGACCGCCCCGATTCGAAGCGCTGCGACGCGCATCAATCGCCGAAAGTCAGTGCGATTCGCAATGGATGCAAGGTCCTGAAGGTCACGATCGAGATACGTATCGATATATCCCTGATACCAGATGGCACGCGCCGTGGCCGTCCCGCAATCGAGCGCCGGTGTTGGGTAGCCACTCATGCTTACCAGCGTACACCAGTCATCCTGCGGATTTGGCGAGGCGTCCGCGATAGCGTTCCATTCACTGAACGGACGCATCTGGTACTCGTCCCAGAGTCCGGCAGCCCCGAAGCCAAGGCGCTCTCGGCGCGTCATCGGCCAGAGTGTTGTGTATGACGCACGTCCCGCGAGCGACTCTCTGATTTTCTTCATCGCCAGCAGGTTCGCGGACCCGGTCAAGACGAACTGTCCCGGAGTCCGTCGTGGTTGGCTATCTATGTACTCCTTGAGACTGAGAATAAGCTCCGGGTCACGCTGTACCTCATCGATCACCAGATGTGGCGAGCGTGCAAGAAGACCTGCCGGGTCCGCAGCTGCCTGCTCGCGGATGTCGGAGTTGTCCAGTGTCACATACGGATACTTGCCAAACACTGGATGGCTTCGCACGAGAGTGCTCTTTCCGGTCTGGCGTGCGCCCATGACGACTACCACAGGCATCACGGCTGCGGCATCCGTCAGATGCTTGGCGGCCGCCCGGGGAAGGATTGAAGGGTCTGGCGGCGTGCGCTGGCTGGCCATGGATATCAGGGAGCGGTGGCGGATTATCCACCGTATGGTGGTGGATTATCCACCATCTAATGGAGGATAATCTAAGAGACGGTGGTAAAACTGACAAGTCTCCATCGCCACTCGAGGCAATCTCCCACCCAGCGGGAGAGGGCGTCTACGCACCATCCGGCCGCTCTCGCCGCTGGCCCTCCGAGCATGTCATCTGATTTTCCTGCACACCGTACGATCGCAGCCTAGCTCTTCGCTACCGCGTCCCTCACCCCGTAAAACGCACTCGCGAGCCTGCCGATCGAGTGATTGTAGTACAGAATGAGCAGTACGCCGAACGCGGCGACGACCAGCACTTCGGCGTTCATCCCGCCGCCAAGGCCGGCCCACACGAGACCCACCGCAAGCGCAAGAGCGCTGGCCAGATGTCCCACCACTGTGTACGCATTCGCCGGAACGAGCTCGACCGGATGGTCGAAGCTCCTGCGCGCGACCATCGTCGCCTTGGCGAACAGCGGGAATCCCGCGAGCCCGAGCAGCGCCAGCGGTGGCAGTGTGCCCGTAATCACGAAACCGATGAGCGTGAGCCCCGCGATCGCCGCGATCACGGGATACACACGACTCGCACGCAACAATCCCAGCCGCACGACCATCGTGCGTTTCAACACCTCGTCGTCACTGGCCGCATCCTGAAATCCGTTGATGAACAGGATCAGCGCCACGAGTATCGAAACCGGGATCGACGCGGCGAGCGCGAGCATCGGAATGCTTCCGACCTGGACGTACGTCGTACCGCACACGACTCCGACTCCGAATGCGAGCGCGACTGCAAGCTCGCCGAGTCCGCGGTTCGCGAGCCGGAGAGGCGGGCCGGTGTAGATGAATCCGATCAACAGTCCAGCAAGCCCGAACAACAGCACGCCTGCGCGTCCGGCGATCGCGAAGTATGCACCGATCGCCGTGCTCAGCAGGCCGAAGCCGAGCATCGCAACCAGCAGCTCGCCGCGCGTCGCGAGACCACGTTGAAGCACTCGCGACCCGCCGGTGAAACCCAGTATGGGGGTGCGGTTTCTGTCGTCGGCTCCACTCAGCTGATCGTCCAGATCGTTCTTGATGTTGGTGCAGGCTTGAAGTGCGACCGCCGCGATGAGCGTGAGAAATGCCCATCCCCAGTTCACGGCGCCGGTCACTGCAAACGCCGCTGCAACTCCGACGACTACTGACGCGGCGCTCGCCGTGAGTGTGGGCCACCGCACGATCTCCTTCCATGTGCCGAGCCGGCGAGACATCAGCGCGCGGTCGCTCGGTCTGTCCGCAGCGTCGCTGCCGAAGTCGAGGATCGACGGTGGCCGTCCCGCGACGATCTCTCCGAACACGCGATGCTTCATGAAGCGCGGCGTGACTCGCACGAATGAGAGAAGATCCGTCTGTCCGACCGAGTCGAGATAGCGCACGATTGAGGACGTTCGCATCGTGGCTTGCTTGGCGCGCTCGCGTTCCTCGGGGTCGCGCACGATTTCCGCGCGCCCGGTCAGCTCCATCTCCCAGCTCGTGTGCTCTTCCCCAGTTGGCGATTCGTGCAGCAGCAGCGCAACTTCCGGCCGCGTGCTCATCTCGCGAATCTTGGGATCGGTCTTCATCGAAGCCAGATACACGATCGGGCGCGCCGCTGGATCATCCGGCAGCCACGGGCCCGGGTGCATCATTCTGACGCGCACCTCCTCGCCCGCATGCGTGCCGACCGCAACGCGAGTCGCGGCGAGCAGGGCGGCGCGGATGCGCAGCTGTGATTCCTCTGTCGATGTCGGGGCCGGAGCCGCTGGGGCAGCCTGCGTGGGTTCGCTCATTCCTTGATGTGCTCGGTTCGTGGGGTGCCCGAGGTAGCTGGGCACTTCGTCCCTGTAGTCTAGCACGGTCCGGCCCGATCGGGCCATATGGCGAAAAATTGGCCCTTGCACCTGACGTTACGGTAGGGTTTAGACTGGCTGCGTGGCCACATTGGAACCGTCAAGAGCTGGGAGGAAGGGGATGAAGGAACCGCCATGGAAGGTCGGTGAGCTGGCCCGCAACACGGGCATGTCCGTTCGCGCCCTGCACCATTACGACGAGATCGGACTGCTCAGGCCATCGCTCCGGACCGCGGCTGGTCACCGGCTGTACGACCGGGCCGACATCGAGCGGCTGCAACAGATCCACTCCCTGCGCCTGATGGGGATATCGCTGGACGAGACGAAGCGACTGCTCGACGGGGCTGCCGCTTCTCCTCGGCAGGTAATCGACCTGCACCTGGCCAGACTGCACGAGCAGATGGCCATGCAGAAACAGCTGGTCAGACGCCTGAAGGCGCTCGCCGATCATCTGGACACCGCGAAGCCTCTCTCACTCGAAGAGCTTTGCAAAACAATCGAGGAAATGATGCGATTCGAGAAATATTTTACTCCCGAGCAGCTGGACGTGATGGAGCAGCGCAGAATAAGCGTCGGCGAGGAGCGTATGCACACGGTGCGCGACGACTGGAACGAGATTATTCCCAAAGTGCGCGCGGCGATGGAGAACGGAGTCGATCCGACGAGCCCCGAGATACTGGCGCTCGCGCGACGCTGGAAGGCACTCGTCGAAGAATTCACCGGCGGCGATCCTGCAATCGCAGGAGCAGTGAAGAAGATGTACGAGAACGACGGACCTGCGCTGCAGGAAAACCTCGGAAACGTGCCGACGAAGGAGATGTTCGCGTACATCTGCAAGAGCATCGAGGCACTGAAGAGCTAGGAATACGTTGCAGCACGGTCGCAGATAACAGCGATCGGACCTGCATCGTGTTGCAGTCTCGCCACGCCGCCGGCACTGTTTCCGTGCAGCGGCGCTGGCGAGCTGTTACAACATGACGTTACTGGCTATCGCCAGCGAAATATTCGCTCGAGGCCGGTGCCGATGCCGGCGCCGATCAGGACCCGCCGATCGCCGCACCACACGTACCGACTGTCGCGCCGATGCAGCAACAACTCGGTATCACGCGGTTCGGAACGCCAGCACGCCGTTCTGACCACCGAATCCGAAAGAGTTCGAGATCGCGGCGTCCACCCGCATCTCCCGAGCCGTGTTGGGTACTACGTCCAGCGGACATTCTTCGTCCGGCGTCTCGAAGTTGATCGTGGGCGGCACTACGCCGTGCTTGATTGCGAGCGCGGTGGCCGCGGCCTCGAGCGCACCTGAGGCGCCGAGGGTGTGGCCAAGCATGGACTTGATGGAGCTGACTGCGGGCGGTGTGCGGAACGTCGTGAGAATCGCGCGCGACTCGGTCGCGTCATTGGCCCGGGTCGAGGTGCCGTGTGCGTTGATGTACTGCACGTCCGACGCGTCCAGGCCAGCGTCGGAAAGTGCCATAGCCATGGCCGCCGCTGCCCATTTGCCGTCGGGGTTGGGCTGAGCCAGGCCGAATGCATCGCTGGTCATGCCAAATCCCGCCAGCTCGGCAACCGGCTCGGCGCCGCGCGCGCGTGCGTGCTCGAGTGTCTCCAGGACCAGCACCGCCGCGCCCTCGCCCATCACGAATCCGTCGCGGTTGAGATCGAATGGACGGCTTGCGCGCTCCGGATCGTCGTTGCGGAGCGACAGCGCTCCCATGGCGCTGTAGCCGTTCAGCACGAATGGAGTGATAGTGGACTCCGCGCCGCCGGCCAGCATCACGCCTGCCTGTCCGGCGCGCAACACGGCGAGCGCCATGCCGATGGAATGGGCGCCCGTTGCGCACGCGGAGACGGCGGAGAAGTTGGGTCCGTTGATGCCGAGCGCGATGGCGACGTTGCTGGACGGCATGTTGGGAATGACCATGGGCACGCAGAATGGGCTGATTGCCCTCGCGCCTCGCTCCGAAAGTACGGGCGGCGATGTGGGAATAGCGAGCGCAGTGAAGACGATGTCCAACAACGATGGTCGCCGTCACCAATGATGGCACGCGAAGGTGGGGCGCGGATATATCCGCGCCTTCCCATTTACATAGCATCGAGATCGGACGTGCCGGACCGAGTCCGCCCAAACACCATCACCACTCATGTGGCGTCGAGCTCGGACCTGCCCGGTCGCGCTCGCCGAAGCACCATCCATCCAGCAAAACCAGCCATCAACGACGCAGCAAAAATCCCCAGCTTCGCCGCCGTGAGCAGCTCTTCAGATCCACCAAACGCGAGTCCCGCAATGAACAACGACATTGTGAAGCCGATCCCGCCGAGCAGCGCGACGCCGAACAGCATGCGACGTGTGACGTCTGCGGGGATGGATGCGATCCCGCTACGCACGGACAGCCACGTCGCGAGCGAGATTCCGATCGGCTTGCCGATGAAGAGGCCGGCGAGCACTCCGACTGCCACCGGGCTCGTAATGAGATGGCCGCTGCCACTCAAGGACACTCCGGCGTTCGCGAGCGCGAATACCGGCATGATTCCGAAATTGACAATCCCGCTCAATCCATGTTCCAGTCGCACGAGCGGCGCCTGTGCGTGGTCGGCCAGCGTATTGAGCTGTTCTAGTGCAACCTGATGTGCACGGCTCGACAGTACGGTGGCTTCCGGCTTGTGCGCATCGTGGAAGTCCGCGAGCGCATCGCGAGCGCCCGCGAGAAACGCGCTCTCGTCGATGCGGGTGCGCGTGGGAATCGTGAATGCGAGCAGTACTCCCGCTACCGTTGCGTGAACGCCGGAAAGCAGTACAGCTACCCAGAGCGCGAGCCCGATCAACGCATACGCCCACGTCGCGCGAATTCCAACCGCATTGGCGATTATCGACAGCAGCAACAGTGCAGCCGCCGCGACGAGCGCGCCCCACGATATCGTCGCGGTGTAGAACAGTGCGATGACGAGCACCGCGCCGAGATCATCGGCGATCGCGAGCGCGGAGAGAAACACCCGGAGTGAAGACGGAATCCTGTCGCCCAGGAGCGCGAGCACTCCGAGTGCGAACGCGATGTCGGTCGCCATCGGAATTCCCCAGCCGCGCGTGGCGTGCGTCGATACGTTGAACGCGACGAACAGCGTCGCGGGGACGATCATGCCGCCGAGTGCTGCCGCCACCGGAAGTGCAGCCTGCCGCACCGACGCGAGCTCGCCAACGAGAATCTCGCGCTTGATCTCGAGCCCCACGAGAAAGAAGAAGACGGCCATGAGGCCATCGTTCACTACCTCGTGGAGCGTGAGAGTCGCATGCGTCGCGGCGACACCGATGGATATCCGTGTCTCCCAGAGCGCGTGGTACCCGTGCGCCCACGGGGAATTCGCCCATACGAGCGCAATCGCCGCGCAAACAAGCAGAACCAGCCCGCCCGCTGGGCCGGCCTGCATCATGCGGCTCAGCGGAGTCGTTATGTGGTCAATGAGCGGCCGTTTCATGCCTACAGTCTAGCACGATGGGTACGCAAAGGTAGGGCGCGGATGACGACATTGACGAACCCGGCGTTGATCCAATTTCGATACCACGTAATGGGGCCAGGCGCGGAAATATCCGCGCCCTACGCGGGACCACCAATTCGGTGGGTAGGGGAATTCGTCGCGAACGCGGGACCACCAATTCGGTGGGTAGGGGAATTCGTCGCGAACGCGGGACCGCCAATGCGCGTCGCATGGTTCAGTGCGATCGCCGGGCATCCGACTTGCGCCTGTACATCTTCACACGTTCACGACGATTACATCGATGCCCGACTCTGCATATTCCGATACATTTGACGTCGCCATAATAGGCGGCGGTCCTGCGGGCCTCACCGCCGCTCTCTGGCTCGCTCGTTATCTCCACCGGGTGATCGTCATCGACGCGGGAGATCCGCGCAACTGGGAAACCCGCGGAATACACGGCTACCTCGGCTGCGAGGGAATCACGCCGAGCGAGTTGCGTGGACGAGGTCGTGACGAGTGCCGGCAATTCGGCGTGACTCTGCTCGATGCGACGGCTTCGCGTGTCGATCGCGTGGACGACGATCTGTTCAGCGTGACGCTCGAGTCGGGTGGAACGCTGACCGCCGCACGACTGCTGCTCGCAATCGGAGTGCGCGACGTTTGGCCCGACATACCCGGACTCGACAGATGTTACGGCGATACCGCGCATGTCTGCCCCGACTGCGACGGTTACGAGGCACTGAACAGGAAGACAGTCGTCATCGCGAGCGGGCGCAAGGCTGCAGGACTCGCGCTCGCGCTCACGACGTGGACACGCGAGATCGTTATCTGCACCAACGGCGAGCCCGCGGACATGACCGCTGAGATAATGAAGAAGCTCGACGCGCTCAACATCCCGATAATCGAAGCGCCGATCGAGCGCGTGCGGTCGTCCGAAGGCGAGGCGCGCGCGATAGAGCTCAGCGGCGGAATGTCACTCGATTGCGATCAGATATTCTTCTCGATCGGACAGGAACCGTCCGACGACATGGGCAATCAGCTGGGATGCGAGCGCGACGAGATCGGACGCGTCGTCACCGATCTGCACTTCCACACGTCAGTCCGAAACGTGTACGCGGCCGGCGACATAATTCACGGTCCGCAGCTCGCGATTGCCGCCGCGGGAATCGGTGCAGTCGCGGCGATCGCGATCCATCATTCACTGCTGCCGGAAGGCCGGAAGCTGTAGCGACAGATGCAACATCGTGCTGACGTCGAACAACGACGTCGGCCGCTACCAGTGAATCGTGATCTTCTGAGTTCTGCCGCGACGGGTGACGTCGAGCGTCACGCTGCTGTCGGATGCGAGACGCAACGCAGTCATTATTCCGAGCGGACTCTCGACCGGGATGGAATCGGCGCGCGTGATTACGTCGCCGGATTGGAGCCCCGCCTTCGCCGCATCAGATCCATTGCTCACGTCCACGACGAGCACACCGAAATTGCGGACGTTGAGGGCGTGGGCGAGTCCCGCGTTCAGGCGCGCGAGATACGCACCGGCGAACGGCGTCGCCTCGCGATCGGATGCGAGCGGCGCGGCGATCGCTATCGGCCCCGCCGGAACGCCGTACATGAGCGGCAGCGCTGCACCACTGGTCGAGCTGACCGTAATGCCCTCTCGATACACGTTGCGCGCCGAGCGCTTCGCGACCGTCAGCGTGAGCCTGCGAACTCCATTGCGCCGAACCTTGACCACGAGCTCGCGGCCCGCGACAAGAAACGGGCGCATTGCGACCGGGTCCGAGCTTGCGTCGACGTCGTTGTAGGCGAGAATCGTGTCGCCGGCGACGAGACCTGCAGCCTGCGCCGGCGAGCCGGGCTCCACCGACGCAACAACCGGGTATCCGACCTTGACGGCGGAATCCTCGTCACCGCTGGCCTTCTGAATCACCGACAGTCCCACCCAACCCGACGGTGCCGCGTCGTTCGACGCCGACTTCTGTGATGCTTTCTGCGGCGCTTTCTGCGATACTTTCTGCGCAGACGCGACAGTCGATACCGTAATCATGGCCGTCACGGCGGCAGCTACCAGGGCGCGGCGCATCAGAAACTCGTCATTGTTGAGCCGACAGGCAGCGCGTTGCCTAGTTGCTGCAGCGTTGCTTCGCGCGCAGCCGACGCCGACAGGTAATACTGGTTGAGCAATGGATCACGCGGCGCATCCTTGATGGCGGCGAGCGATGCAGCCGTCATCTCGTCAAGCCCAGCGAGTCGATCGCGATAGAGGTCCGGCTCGGCGGTGATTCGCGGTCCCGTATCTGTCGCGGCGAGGAATGCAGCAGCGCGCTGATAGTCCGTCTGCGCACGCAGAAGTGTCCTGCGAGCATCGGCCTTGGATGAGAATTCCTTGCCTCCGATGCGGACCGACGTTCCGTGGCTCCCCGTGCTGTCGGATATGGCCAGCTGCATCTGGGTTATGAAATCCTGCCCGAACGTCATTCCGCGGCCTGCAACGATACCGACGCCGACGAGCGCGGCGCTGGCGGCAAGCCGCATCGTCCACCGTGCAGTGGTGCGAAACCAGCCGGATCCCGGTACGACCGGCTCTGCAACGTACTCCCGCTGCGCCGACTGTCGCGCAGTCGAGGCGTCATGGATCAACCCTTCCTGTCGCAGGGACATGGACAGAGAGCGCCACTCCGTCAACGGCGCCACCACGCGCGTCTGCTCGCGCGTTATGAGCGCGTCGAGCGCCTGTTCCGAGAGTTCCTTAGATGGGAGTGCCATGCTCTTGACCAACGCCAGCGGAGAATCCTTCAGCTAAATGCGCGAGTAGCCGGCGTAGCTTCGCGCGTGCCTTGAACAACTGAGACTTCGACCCACCTGTAGTGATACCCAACTCGCGTGCAATCTCCTCGTGCGTGTACCCTTCCACATCATGCAGAAGGAATACCGTCCGCGCACCCGGCGAGAGCTGGCGCACGGCCTGGTCTATCGACTCGGCCACGATCCCCCTCTCGGTATCGGATTCCGGATTCTCCGGAGCTGTTGCGGTATCATCTTCGACATCGATCTCCACCTTTGCGATACGCCGTACCTTGCGTAGTGCGTTGAGCGTGCGATTCACGGCTATTCTGTGCGCCCACGTTCCGAACTGCGAATCACCACGGTAGCTTGGAAGTGCACGGAAAATCTGGATCCACACTTCCTGGGCGACATCGGCTGCCAGATCGCGGTCGCCGCAAAGTCGCAGCACCACGGCATCTATGTGCGGGGCGTTCTCCATCCAGAGCTGACGGAGGGCTCTTTCATCTCCCTCCACCGCCCGCTGCACGATTGTCTGGTGCGTCGTCATCCAGTGTGTGCTTGTATTTGACTCAGGTTGTATCTCAAGGGTTGCCGGAATCGTCAAATATGACAAATTGGGCTTCCCCGCGTTCGGTTCTCACTCGTCGGTCTTCATGCTGTAGGTCTTTCTGATGCTGGCTGCTGCTCTTCTTTTTGCCCTCGCCGGAGGATCCGGCTCTATCGCCCCCATCCCGCCCGCCCCGGATCCGGCCGGTGGCGTTGGCCTGCCAGTAGCCTCCCCGGCCTCGGTCGGCATGTCCGCCGAACGGCTCGAAGCCATTGATCGCGTAGTCGAACGAGGGATCGAAGCAGGTGGATACCCCGGTGCAGCCGTAATCGTCGGGCGAAAGGGCAAGGCCGTTCTCCAGCGCGGCTTCGGCCGACTCGCCTGGGACGAATCTAGTCCAGAAGTAAGCCCGACTTCCACCATATATGATCTGGCCTCCCTTACCAAGGTGATCGGCACGACCACCGCGATAATGGTTCTGTTCGACCAGGGCCGGATTTCCCTCGATGCTCCCGTCTCGCGCTACCTCCCCGAATTTACAGGCGGCGAGAAGGATTTAGTAACAATTAGACAATTATTGACCCACCGGTCGGGACTGCCAGCCGGACGCGAGATCTTCAAGCTCACCCACGATCCGGTAGAGGCGAGAAAGCTGGTCCTCTCGACGCCCCTCATCGCGCACCCGGGACAGTACTACGAGTACTCCGACCTCGGAGCCGACGTGCTCGGCATGGTCGTCGAAGCAGTGTCGCAACAGCCGCTCGATGAATTCCTCGCCGATTACGTCTTCCACCCGCTCGGCATGTATCAGACGGAATTCCGGCCGGCGGACTCGCTCGACGCCCGCATCGCACCGACGGGAACGTCGGGCGGAGGCCGCAGGGCGCGCGGCGAGGTCAATGACGAGAATGCCTACGCGCTCGGCGGCGTCGCCGGCCACGCGGGACTGTTTTCCACCGCGGCAGACCTGTCCATTTTCGCCCAGATGATGCTGAACGGCGGTACTTACAATGGCGTCCGGATCATCGCCGACTCCACCGTCCAGCTCTTCACCACCCGCGCTGCAGGCCACAGGGCACTCGGCTGGGACACTCCAACCGGCTCGTTCGGATCGGGGAACTACCTTTCCGAACGCTCGTACGGACATACCGGTTTCACGGGCACGTCACTCTGGATCGATCCGGATCGCGACATGTTCGTCATCCTGCTCACCAACAGGGTGTATGCATCACGCTCGCCACACCCGGTGCGTGTAATTGCCGACGTGCGGTCCGACCTGAGCGATGCGGCATCGCTGGCGGTCACCGACATGGGATCCGGCACACTCGTAATGCCCGCATCGTTCCGCGCCGACCGCGAGATCGGGTGGCATGAACGCGTGAGAGCCAAGCGCGGCGGACGGGCACGCCACGCGAAGTCGTTATCTTCAATACATGGAAGCCGCACCAGCAGATCCGCTGCAAAACACGAGCGAAGCTCGAGCGCCAGGCACACCGCCAAGCACAGTTCCAGCCACGTCTCCAAAAAGCCAGCAAAGTCCAAGCACGCCACCAGCTCCAAGTCCAAGCACACCAGCAGCAGCAAGTCAAAGCACAAACGCTGAGTCAGCGGCACCAGCCGCTCAAGCAGCCGACGCTGCCCCGACATCGGAGCCGACCCGGGGTGTTGTGAGTGAGGATCAGGTGAAGCTCGGACTCCGGCGCGTGAAAGACCCGGATCTCCAGCTCAACATCATGGATCTGGGCCTGGTTTACGGAGTGCGCGTCGATGGTGCGGTCGTATCGGTGGATATGACGCTGACCTCGCCGGGATGCCCATCCGGCCCCGAAATCATGGGCGACGCCGAACGACAACTGCGCACGCTGCCGGGTGTCGAGGATGTGAAGATCAACCTGGTCTGGGCGCCGTTCTGGTCGCCGGACAAGATCGAGCCAAGAGTCAGGGCGTACCTGGGGCTGTAGGGCGCGGATATATCCGCGCCAGGCCCCTTCAGGGGCGATGGAATCCAATACACGGCGCCCCATCCGTTCGTACACAATTCGTAAACCATAAATCAATGGCGCGGTTACGTCCCCGCGTGCATTATCTCGGCATGCGTTTGGACGGCTTCGGTTGGGCGCTGTGTGGCTGCCTCTTGATGTCGTTCGGGTGCGCGCACCGGAGCCAGTCCGATCTGATCTCGGACACCGGACCCGAGATCAGCGTCAGACGGATGCGAGTGGCGCAGCACGGGATCCCGCCCGGCCCCACGTTCTGGAACTCCGTAAGTGAGCTCGACGTCACCGCCGCGCGCGCGCAGGCGAGCACGATGTCGGAGCGATTCTTCACCGATGCGCTGAGCTCACTGGTTGAAGGCAACGTCGTCGGCGCGGAGGTTCTGTTTCATTCGCTGCTCGCCGATCCGGATCCGCTGGTACGCGGGCGGGCGCGGATCGGACTCACCGTCTCGCTCAATGCGCAGGGCAAGTGGCAGGATCTCGCCGCCCTGCCACCGGAGATTGACGTGGGCGGCGACACTGTTGGCGACATGGTCGATCGAGCCGCTGTCGATTCATGGGCCGGCGTGTTGCGCGACGTACCGCCCGTCATCATCGACGCGCCCGTCGTGCCCGATGTTCTGCCAGTAATCGGCAGCAGCGTCGGCACGCCCATCATCAAGGTCTTCATCAACGGTCACGAGCGCTACTTCTGGGTCGACACCGGCGCCACCATGTCGTTGCTTGCAAGCGACGTTGCAGCGGAGTGCGGCGTTGTACCATTGACCACGGACACGCTTGCAATTGCGGCTGCTCAGGGCCGCATCGACGCGCGTCCAGCGATAGCGAGCGTCGTTCGGATCGGCAGAATCACGGTAAGGAATCTGCCAGTAGCGTTGCTCGACCCCGCCGCGCTGCGGCTGGCCAAGCGACTCGCATACGGCCGCCTCGTCACCGTGAAACTCGATGGCGTGATCGGGTCCGACGTGCTGCGCAGATTGAGCGTGGTGCTCGACATGGGTGCGGGCACGATGTCGCTCGCACGTCCAGCCACTCACGCACCCAGACGACGCTCGCTGATCTGGATTGGTTTTCCAGTGGTGCGTCTCCTCACGCGAGACGGCAAGCCCGTGCTGTTCGGCCTGGACACGGGCGCCGACTCGACGATAGTCACCGACGCGTGGATGGATAGAACGCCCGACCCCGGATTGTCACCAGCGAAGGGTCGCATCGACGCACTCGGCGCAACACACGCCAGCGATCTGCCCGTCCTGCGCAACGTTACCGTGGGCGATGGTGAATACATTCTCCATCTGCGCAACGTTCCGATCGTGCAGGAGCGACGGCAGACATTCGTTGCGCTGGATGGTGTACTTGGCTCCGACGTACTGGCGCATGCCACGCTGCGCATGGACATTACCAACGGGATGTTCTCGATCCGGGCACCAGGCATGGGACCGCTGCCGAACGACACCGCGTTCGTGAAAGTTGCCAAGTGACCGTGACGCCATGCGTCGACTGCCGAATCGCCCGTATATTCAGCAGGTAGCTCTACAGCAACCACCCCCATGACCAGATACTTCACAGCACCACTCGCAGCGGTGATATTGGCTGCCGCGACATCCGCGGGCGCGCAGCGCACAACGCAGTCCGCAAGGCCCACGCTGCCGGAACGAGCTGTGCGGCGCGACATCCCGCTGCAGCCGGGAATTCGCCAAGCCTTTGCGCAGGGAACGCGGGATTCGACAGGCGCTCCCGGCCGGAATTACTGGCAGCAGACCGTGGACTATCGCATCGACGCGACGCTGGACGCGCCAGCGGGAGTGCTGCACGGCTCCGAGACCGTGACATTGCACAACACGACCCAGAATACGCTGGACAGAATCGTGTTGCGATTGTACCAGAACTATTTCAAGGCGACCGTACAGCGCAACGACTACGTCACCGACATCACCGACGGCGTTGTGATGGAGAAGCTGGTTGTCAACGGCACGCCGGTATCACTGACCGACGACGCGCACTACAAGGTGAATGGCACAGTTGCATCTGTCACGCCGGCTGCACCGATCGCGCCTGGTGCGACGGCGACGATCGAGGCGACCTGGCACTTCGCCGTACCGCGCGTCGACACACTCGCGCGCGGCGAGCGCATGGGCCGCTTCGGTGATTATCTGTATCAGGTTGCGCAGTGGTACCCGCAGGTCGCGATGTACGACGACATGCGGGGCTGGGATACCGATCAGTACATGGGAATCGGAGAGTTCTACAATCAGTTCGGCAGCTTCGATGTGAACATCACAGTTCCGGGCGGCTGGCTGGTGGGTGCGACGGGCGATCTGCAGAATCCGACCGAAGTATTATCACAGCGCACGCGCGACCGTCTCGCGCTCGCGATGCGCGTCGACACAACGGTTCACGTGGTGACTGCCGCCGAGCGTGGTGCGAGCGCGACGGGGGCCGGCGCAACTCTTACATGGCACTTCAGCGCGCCTCACGTCAACGACTTTGCATTTGCCACGTCACGGGATTATGTGTACGACGCGACGCACGCCAGCATACCTGGCAAGAGCGTGATTCCCGTAAACGTCCTGTATCTTCCGCAGCACACCGCGTACGCAACCAACAACACGGCGCAGTACGGGCGCTTCGCACTGGAGCATCATTCGCGTTACGTATTTCCATACGAGTTCTCGCAGGGTACGATCGCTGACGGGCCGGAGACCGGAATGGAGTATCCGATGATCATCTTCGATGGGCCCGGGTTCGGTGTTACCGCGCATGAATTTGGACATGAGTGGTTCCCGATGACCGTCGGCTCGGATGAAACACGCTACGGCTGGATGGACGAGGGGTTCAACGAGTACATCGACGCGGCCGCGACGGCTGATTTCGAGCACAAACCGGAAGTAATGGCCGCGAGCGCCGAGTCGTATCGCCGAGTCGCGGGCTCCGAGCTGGAAGCACCGATGATGTGGCCTACCGACTTCGTGGGGCCGAACGCGACGATGACGACTTATGTCAAGGCGCCGGTCGTGTTCTACGCACTTGGCGGAGTAGTTGGCGACTCCGCGGCGCACGCTGCGTTTGTCGATTACGCGAAGGAGTGGCGCTTCAAGCATCCCTCGCCGTACGACTTCTTCATGTCGATGAACAGATCGCTGGGGCGCAATCTCGACTGGTTCTGGTATCAGTGGTTCTTCACGACATATACCGTCGATCAGTCAATCGAGTCCGTGACCAGACGCGGGACCAACGAGATCGTTACGATAAACGATCGGGGCGATATGGCGATGCCCATCATTCTGCGCGTGGATTACACGAATGGAACGTCCGACACGGTGATTCAGCAGGCATACGTCTGGTTCGCCGGCGCCCGTCACGTTGCGATGACGATTCCGTTACGTGGGAAGACCGTAAGAACCGTGACGCTGGATCCTGACAACCGTTTTCAGGACCTGGACAGGACCAACAACGTCTGGAAGGGCACTCAGTAGACGCCTGACGTGTATGAAGTGAGGTTCCCGGGCGTCGATCGCAGTCATGCTCTGATACATCATGATTCATTGCGGCGCGATCGACGCTTCGCCTCATGCACTCTCATAAAGTTTCTGAAATGGCCGACCTGTACGCGCAACAGTCCGTTTCCCCCACCGCCAGGTGGGCGCACGTGCTCCTGAGGATCTTCGCCGGTGCTGTCCTGTGGCAGCATGGAGCTCAGAAGCTCTTCGGAATGTTTGGTAGTCACGCCGCGGCGATCGGCTTCACGCTGCCCGGCATCGCCGGCCCGCTCGAGTTCATCGGCGGGTTGCTCATTATCGCCGGCCTGTTCACGCGCCCGGTAGCATTCATCCTGTCGGGGGAGATGGCGGTCGTCTACTTCCTCATGCATTCGCCTCGCGCCTTCTGGCCGGTGGAGAACCACGGCGAGGTGCCCGTACTGCTGTGCTTTGCCTTTCTCTATCTCGCGGCGACCGGCCCGGGGATCTTCTCGATCGACTATCTGCGGCGCCGAAACAGGCCCAGCTCGATAATGAGCTGATCGAACTGCCGACCGTACGGCTGGCTCAGGGGCCAGCCATCGGTCCGAGGCGCACCGTAGCGCTCTGGACGCGCCGGATGTAGGTCGCGACTGATTCGTCGTCGTGCGGATGCGGCAGGACGAACTCGGGACGCTCGGGCTCGGACGAATCAGGCGAATCCACCATCAGATCGCCACCCGCCCTCTCCACCGCTGCCTCGAATTCGTCGATCGCGGAGAGGAGATCGGCAAGCTCGGCATCCGAAGCGCCTTCCGCGGCCTGAACGCCTTTCTGATCCAGCCGGGCGAGCAGCTCTTCGTGGAGTGAAGCCCGCTCTTCGCGTCTGATCGAGTCATCGAAATCTGATTGTTCCGGCATCGGAGTCTGGTTGGGGTCGAATGCTTGCTCTTCAAGTCCGATGCCGTAACCGCCGTCAGTTGACTGGGGTGCCCTGAACGGGTCTCGCGGATGTGGATGGCGTCTGGATCGCCATGCCAGCGGTCGTCATCCCGCCATCGCATGGTATTATGGCGCCGGTCACGTATTTCGCGGCGTCGCTGCACAGGAACACGACCATATCCGCGATGTCATCCTTGGTCGCAACGCGGCGGAGCGGGAGCTGCTTCGCGAGCGCGTCGCGCACCGGCCCGGGCGGCGCCAGCCGATCCATCCCTTCGGTGTCAGCGACAGCACCGGGTATCACACCATTCACGCGAACACCCAGCGGGCCCCACTCGAGCGCGAGCGTGCGGGTGATCATGTCGACGCCGGCCTTGGCCGCGCACACGTGCGACTGCATCACCATCGCCTGAACAGCCTGTGGAGCGGATATGGTAACGATCGACGCGCCCGGACGCTCCAGATGCTCGAATGCCGCTCTGCACGTGTTGAACGTCCCGAGCAGATCGATGTCGATCACCGACTTGAAGGCGTTGGCAGACATCGCACTCGCGAGCGCCGGAAAGTTTCCCGCCGCACCGCAGAGCACGATTCCGAGCGCGCCGAACATCTCGTGCGCCGCTCCGGTCGCGCGCGCCAACGCATCGTAATCGCGAACGTCCGCCGCGAAACCTGCCGCCTTTCCACCGGCTGCGATGATTCCCTGGGCGGCTGCGTCCAGCCTGGACTGGGTTCGTCCTACGAGTGCGACGCTCGCACCCTGCTGAGCGAGTCGCTCGGCGATGCGCTGACCGATCCCCGAGCCGCCGCCGGTAATGAGAGCGGTCCTTCCCTCGAACATGCGCGGCATGAATGTAGTCATTTCAACGTCCCTCGAATTTCGGTTCGCGCTTCTCGGTGAACGCGCTGATCGCTTCCGCAAAATCACGCGATTGCATGAACGTCGCGTTCCAGAGCGCAGTGTAATGGAGACTCTCACGCACGCCGGCGTGCGCACGCTCGTTCATGACGCGTTTGACGCCCTGCACTGTGAGCGGCGGGTTGGCCGCGATGCGCGTCGCAATGGCGATCGCGTGCTGCAGCGCGACCTCCGGTGTGTCGTCGACGTGATTGATGAGGCCAAGTGCCGCAGCCCTGGCGGCGTCGAAATCCTCGCCCGTGAGACACAGCTCGCGCGCCGCGCCCTCTCCGATGATCGCAGGAAGACGTTGCAGAACTCCCATGTCCTCGACGATTCCCATGCGCACAGCGCGCACGGAAAATGTCGCTTCGCTCGAGCACACGCGCACGTCTGCCGCGCAGATTACATCGATGCCGGCACCGACGCACCATCCGGAAATGCTCGCTATGACGGGTTTCCTGCACGACATGAGCGAGATGATCGCGCGCTGCATCGTCGTGAGCTGATCCAGAAAGCGAGTGCGCTCCGCCGCCATCGCGGGAGCCCCAAGTGCGTATCGAAGTTCCGATGTCATCGCAACGAGGTCGAGCCCGAACGTGAAGTTGCCGCCGGCACCGCTCAGCACCACAGCCCGGACTTCGGGATCTGCATCGAGATCGTCGAATACACCGGGCGCCTCACGCCAGAAATCGGGACCGAGCGCGTTGCCCTTGCCCGGTCCTTTCAATACCACGTGGGCGATGTGATCCGACACGCTCACATCGAAAGCGAGATGAGAGCCGCGTTGCGCTGATTCCGTCATGTGATCTCCGTGTCGTCGCCCTGCGATGCGATTTGCGCGATTGTATCGACGCCGAATCGATAATGTGTCCAGTCATTCATCGGGAATCCACCCTGCTTCTCATAAAACCGGATCGCGTTGACATTCCAGTTGAGCACCGACAGCTCCATGCGCCCGCACCCGGATTCCTGCGCGATCTTCGCCAGACGTCTGAAGAGTTGCAACCCGATCCCGCGAGCGCGTGCAGCGGGCCGCACGAAAAAATCCTCCAGATAAAGGCCGCGTCTGCCGGTCCAGGTGGAGAAATTGAAGAAGTAGAGTGCGAAACCGTACGTCGCGTCATCACCCTCCGCCATTATCACGTGAGCGACTGCGCTCGGTCCGAACAGCGCGTCGTACATCAGCTCCGGCGTCGCCACCGCGGCCGCAGGATCGCGCTCGTATTCGGCCAGCTCGCGGATCAGATCCAGAATCGTCGGGATGTCGGCCGGCAGCGCCGGCCGAAGACGCACACCACTCATCATGCTTCTCCTCTTTCAGGATGGCGCCGCACACACCGACTGCAGAGCGAACACCGGGACTGTAACTTCCACCAGAGCTAAAGGTACGCAGGACGGACGGGAACCGCGCCTGCCAGCCAGAGCACACCTGACGAGGCTAGACTCAATGACGCTGTCGATCCGGAGCACGGTCCTGCTGGAGGCGCTGCTGATGATCTGCGCCGGCGCGTGTGCTTCATCTGGCGCCACACACGAAAGTGACGACCGCACCAGAGTGGCGGATGTCAACCAGACGGTCGTCGACGTGAACCTGCATCATGTCGAATCGACCACCGATCGGGATGTAGACGTTACGGTGGTCCAGGCCTTCGACGCGCTGCCAGCGGCATACGCGAAGCTCGGCATCAGGAACGCTGCGGTGCTCGATACCAGCGGCGGCGTATACACCGTCGGTGCCCGCAATCTCCGTCTCCACGGAACACTTGGCGGCACCCGCCTGTCGTCGTACATCGACTGCGGCAGCGGCACAATGTCATCTCCGGCCGACACGTATGACGTGACGTTCTCGGTGAGCACCTACATTACGCCACGCACGGGTGGCTCGACGCTGCACACACTGATCCAAGCCAGCGCGAAGGACCCGATGGCAAGTGCACCGTCAGTGCGCTGCACGTCGACCGGTCGCTTCGAGCGCGAGCTTGCGAGGCTGGCCAGCGCGCCAGGATAAAAGCAAACGCGGACGGGCAGTGATGCCCGTCCGCGTTGATTATCTCGCTGTGTAGCCTACTGCAGTGTTATCGATCCATTGACGGTGCTCGCACGCAGCTGCCGTCCACCGCTTCCCACGGTGCCCTCCGCATGCCTCCGGCGCCTGTCGAAATCCAGCGGGAACTTGCTGTCGATCGACCCATTCAGCGTACTGAGCCTGACGTCCGCATTGAACGTGGATGGTGTGGTGATATCGATGCCACCGTTGACGGTACTGAAGCGCATGTCGCCGGTGCCGGAGCTTCCCATGGATGCGGTGACCGATCCGTTTACCGTCTCACCGGACACGGTGCCGCCTCGCGTGTCGACATTCACATCACCGTTTACCGTGCGAGCAATCACATCACCCGTTACCTGCGTGACGCGCACGGCGCCGTTGACCGTGCCTGCACGAACGTCGGAGCTGATCCGCTCGACGGAAACGTCGCCATTGACGGTGTTGCCGGCCGTGCGCACACCGGCTGGTACCTGTACCGAGATCTCAGCCGTCACGTTCCGCCTGCGATTGCCGTCGTTGTCGTTATTCCGGCTTCCCCTCATGCCGTCGATGTCGCACGTGGCATCGTCGTTCCACATGGCGCAGATCGTGAGGTTGTTCCCGTCGCGCACTACAGCATAGTGCACGGTACGGGGATCACCGCCCGAGTGAACGTGCTTCACGGCCTGTACGTGCACGCTGCCGTCCGAGCTTGCGGTGAAGCGCAACGCTCCGTTGATGTTGAACAACTTGAGCGATCCACCGCTCGCGAGCGCGCCGTCCCACTTCCACGTGGTTCCATCGCGTCCGAGATCCTGTTGCGCCATGAGCGGCGCGGCACCAACAGCGGCGGCACACGCGGCCGCCATGACGTACCTGGAAGTTCTGATCATTGGTTCACCTTTGAGATGTGTACGCTGCCGCTGAAAGTTTCTACTCGCACCCGCCCGCCGCCGCGGTTGATTATGAAGTCATAGTTGGTACTGTCGTCATCCGGATCGCTGTTCTTTCGCCTTACGGCTCCCGGAAAGTCATTCGATACCGATCCGCTGAATGTTTCGACACTCAGAGTCGCCTGGGTGTTGCTCGCCAGCTTCAGTCTCGCGTCACCCGAGTGCGTCTCGAAGTCATACCTTCCGGAGCTCGGTACGGATCCGGTAAAGTCGATGTCGCCGCTCACGGTCGTGACATGCACCCGATCGCCCCGCACACCGGTCAGGATGATACCTCCGCTCACGGTCTCGGCGGTGACCGACCCTCCGACCCCTGTAAGCGAGACGCGCCCGCTGACGTTCTCGACATGCGCGTCACTGGCGACGTTTGCAACCGTTATGCGGCCCGATACACCTTCGACGTTCACGGATGCGCCGAGGTCCCGAAGATCGATCGAGCCGCTGACGTTGTTCGCGTCGACCGCTCCACGCAGACCTGCGGCGTTTATGCTTCCGGATACCGCCGCCAGCGATGCCCGCGTCCCGTTCGGAACTGTGACGTCGTACGTGGCCGTTCCAAGGTCATCACTGCGCCCGCGCCGGCTCCCGGACCTCGTCTGCTCCAAAGTCAGGTGCGAGCTGCTTGCGTCGAGCTGCAACGATGGCTCGCCAGTGGTACTCGCTACCACCCGTACCTGGTTCCTGTCCCAGGTAGAGACCTTCATCGTCCCCGAGACCAGCGAAAGGTCGATGGTGCCGTTCGACGAGAACGGAAGCAGCGTGTCGATCTTCGCGACTCCGTGATCGCCGCCGAACCACGCCCGCGGTGGACGCGGCGGTCGCGGCGGACGTGGCGGCGCCGGCACATCGGCCGGACTGGCCGGACTAGGGGGACTCGGCGGCGATGGCGGTGTGGGAACCTGGGCCCAGCACGGAACTGCGCCAATCGCTAACGCCGCTATCACGGCAGGAAGGACGAGTCGCTGCATTCGGATCTTCATGTGCGTGTTGCTCATATACTCATATCCTCTCTCGTCATCACGCTGACGGAAGTAGTGCCGCAGCGCGCAACAACCCTGTCTTCTTGGCGAGCGTGCGGTCCAGCTGATCATTCAGGAGACGGCTGTTCGGGTCCTTCGCGAGCGCCGCCCTGGACTGGCTAATTGCTTCATCGATGACGCGCAAATTCTGCTCGATCACTGCAACTGTGGATGGATTCAACTGCCCGCGCCGCGCATCCAGTGCCGCGCGCAGTGTCGTGATCTCGGAATCGTAGGTCTCCCGCATCGCATCGCCGTAGTTGTCGCCCTGGCGCGACGCAAGCTGCATCGCGGGGCGACTGTGCTGTGTGATCTTCGGCGAATCGTCCGCGGCGTGCACCGCAACGTTCCCAACCTGTGATTGTGTCGCGGCAGTCTCACCCTGCTTCACGACATGTGATTGCGTGTCCGTGGTTGCGGGTACCGCTGCAGGGGTGTTCGCGACGTTGCTCGCCACCGAACGGCCCTGCACGACGGATCGCGTGGTCAGTACGTACGTAACTCCCGCACTCGCGGCGATGAGCGCCGACGCGGCGATCAGCATCGGCACCCATCCGAACGACCTGCGGGCAGCTCGCGCGGGACGCGCCGACATCGGAATGACGCGCGCCGATATGCGGCTCTCGATCGCCGGCCACAGATCGTGCTCCGGCACGATGCCCTGCAACAGCTCCGGGTTTTCCTCGAGATACTTCGCCACCGCGTCTCCAGCCTGCTCATCATCCATGAGCGGTTCTTCGTTCGTCATGCCAGTGCCTCCCTGAGAAGTCGCCGAGCGCGATGCAGTTGAGCCTTGCTTCCGCCTGCAGTGATGTCGAGCATCTCCGCGATCTCCTCGTGCTTGTATCCTTCAACGTCGTGCAGTGCGAACACCGCGCGGGCACCGGGTGGCAACGCCGCTATCGCAACCGCGAGATCCATCTTCTCCGCATGATGCTCGCGTCTCACGATCGGCGGTGCCTCATCCAGTACGTCGTCGCTCTCGGTTCGAGCACGATTGCGTCGTTCGCTTCGCTGCGCCTCCAGCACGACGTTCACCGTCAATCGGTGAAGCCATGTCGAGAAGGCGGAGTCGCCCCGAAACTGCGGCAACCGCTCCCACGCCCGCACGAACGCATCCTGCGCCAGCTCCTCCGCACGCATGCGGTCACCACACATCCGCACACACACTGCGTACACATGATTCAAGTTGTCCCGGTACAGTCTCTCAAAGGCATGCCTGTCCCCGCTGGCCGCGAGTCGTACATCCGGCTCGGCGGCCGTGGGACTCATGGTGGGACTCGTGGTCGGACTCATGGTCTCGGGCGAGGTGGCAAGGGCTGTCTGCATCGGTCCTGGCAATAAGACGGACCGGAGTGAAGGAAGGTTTGAATCCGTACGTGGATTCTGTAAGGGCGGGCGCCGTGGCCGCTAGCTCTGATGCCGTGAACGATACGGTGGCTCGGGGCAAAAGACACGGGGGGCGGCGGAAAACGTCGGCAACAGACGAAAAACGGGGGAATGGCGAAAAAACGTCGGGGACGTCAAAAAAACGTCGCGCGCCGGGTATGGATTACGTCATGGGGTTCGACGGGGGCGGGGGGCGTCGTCGTACGGCGGGCAGGCACGGGGGCCTGCCCCTACGAGCGTCGTCGTCGATGGGGGCGTCGGCGTCGCGACGTCGTCGTCATCGATCGGGCGTCGGGATCGCGACGACGACGTCGTCGTCGATCGGGGCGTCGGGATCGCGACGACGACGTCGTCGTCGATCGGGGCGTCGGCGCGACGACGTCGTTATCCCCGCAACGCCGCCACGAAATCCGATCCCAACACGGACGCCTGCCAATGCCTGAGCTCCGGGATCTCGGCGAGCTCCTCGACGGCCTTTGGCTTCCGGCGCGCGACCGCTTCCATACGATCCCGCGCGCACAGCACACCGGGATCCAGCTTGAGCCGGGCGGCCGCGGCGTCTCTGACCGATTTCAGCTTCGCGACGTTGGAATCGAAATCGGGGTCGCGGTCCCAGCGCGCTGCCCGCGGAAAGCGTGGAAGATCGGCCTCCGGAACCGCGAGCCCGCGCTGCACCGCATCCAGCAGATCCTGCGCGTGCCGCTCTACCACCCCGCGCGGGACGCCCTTGATCGCGGCGAGCTCCTCGCGCGTTTTGGGATGCACGCGCGCAATCTCGAACATCGCCTCACTGCTCATTACACGGAACGTCGCGCGATCGAGAGCCGCGGCGCGCTCGTCCCGCCAGGCAACCAGCTCCTTGAGCACCGCAAGCTCGCGCCGCTTGAGATCACGCGCGCCCTTGGTGCGCATGAAGCCCGTCGCAGGATCGTCCGGTGCGAACTGGATCGACTCGAGCCGCTCGAACTCCTCCTCCGCCCACGACATGCGACCGAGCGATTCCAGCCCAGTACGCAATTCGTCCCTCAAATCCAGCAGATAGCGCGTATCCTGCGCGGCATAGTCGAGCATGCTCGGCGTGAGCGGCCGCATGGACCAGTCGGCTCGCTGGTGCTGCTTGTCCAGCTTCACACTGAAGAACTTCTCCAGCAGCGCCGCAAGCCCGAAAGCGGGAATCCCAAGCAACTGTGCCGCGATACGGGTGTCAAACACGTGCGTCGTATGCCAGCCGTAGTCCTGACGGAGCAACCGGAGATCGTAATCGGCGTCGTGGAAGATGACCTCCACTTCCCGATTCTCCATCAGCGCGCCAAGCTTGGGCAGCGCACCTGCGTGCAGCGGATCGATGATGGCACTATGATGCTGCGTGGAGAGCTGCAGCAGATAGATCCGATCGACGTAGCGATGGAAGCTCGCTCCTTCGGTATCCAGCGCGATTTCGCGGACGTCCGCAATGGAGTCCACGAAAAGGCCGGCTTTTTCTGCTGTGTCCAGGTAAACTGGCTGGTACGGATCTGCCATACCTCAATCTATCATGACCTCAGAGCGATTCCCGCGTCCCAAAGAGCGTCAACCAGGCTGGTTCACCCGTGACATAGCACGAGCGGCAATCGTAATCCTGCTCGTTGCAGTCACCGGCTTCGTGATCTTCCGGGCTCACAATCTCATCTTCGTCGCCTACATCGGAGCGCTGCTCGGCATCGCGATCTCGGCGGGCGCGGCGAGATTGCGGCGATTCGGCATAGGACAGGGGCTGGGCGCGGCCCTGATTGTGGCAGGCTCGGTCGCGCTGCTGATAGGCTTTGGAGCCTGGACAGGCCCAACGGTCCGGACCCAGTACCGCGAGCTCAAGCAACGCCTCCCGGAAGCGTTCGTGAAGCTGGACAGGTGGATCGGCCAGCGCCAGGGCGGCGTGGTCGGCTCATTACTTACGGGCGAGCCGGACTCCACACAAGTAGCGCCATTATCGCAACAGCAACGGGACAGTATAGGACTAAATGAGCCGCAAGGCGGTGATTCCCTGGTTCACCTCAGGGCGCTCAAGGAGCAGATCCTGGCCCGAAGCCCAGGGGCTTCTGGCTACGTTCTTCCGGTGCTCCACTCGACCGTCGAGGTCGCGGCGAGCATCGTCATCATCTTCTTCCTGGCTGTTTACATAGGAGCCGACCCCAAGCTTTATCGCAGCGGGATCATCGCCCTCATTCCGCACAGCAAACGAGTACGCGGCGAGCAGGTGCTGGAGGCGATAACGCTCGCGCTGCGCCGCTGGCTCGTCACTCAGCTCGTCGCAATGGTGGTCATGGGCGTGGTCGCGACCGCCGTGCTCACGGCGCTGCAGGTACGCGCTGCGGTACCGCTCGGAATCCTGTCCGGCCTGCTGCAGTTCGTCCCCATGGCGGGGCCCATCATCAGCGCGGTGCCGGCGATCGCGATGGGCTTTGTGGATTCGCCTGAGAAGGCCGCGGCCGTGCTGGTCGCGTTCTACATCATCCACTTCCTCGAGAGCCATCTGCTGATCCCGCTCCTCATGAAGGAGGGAGTGAATCTGCCGCCGGTTCTCACGGTGCTCACGCAGGCCGGAATGGCGCTCGCGTTCGGTGTCATGGGGCTGTTCGTCGCCGTGCCACTGCTGGTCCTGGTAATGATCCTCGTGAAGATGCTGTACGTCGAGGATGTGATCGGCGATCCGACTCCGTTGCCGTTCGTCGCCGAGCCGCCACCGCATCCGGATGAATGACAGGATAGGATGACGGACGAGACACCGCAGGTCCGGGGAGAACGCACAGGATCGCCGCTGCCGTTGTACGAGCGATTCCCCGCACTTCGCGCGATTCCACGCGTCTCGTTGTGCATCCTGCCCTCCCCTGTCGATCGCGTTACTGTTGACGGCGCCGAGTTATGGATCAAGTCGGACGGCCTCAACGCAGCGGTCTGCGGCGGCAACAAGGCGCGAGCGCTCGAGTTCCTGCTCGCCGGTGTCGGCAGCGGCGACACTGTCATCACGACCGGCGGCGAGGGATCCACGCACGTGCTTGCCACCGCGATGCACGCACGCAGACTTGGCGCCCGGGTCATCGGCATACGATGGCGACACGACATGAATCACTCGGCGTACCGCGTTGCCGACATGATCTCCGATGAATGCGTGTCGTCGCGCGTGTATGGCGGCGCGACGCGCGCGCTGCTCGCCGCGCAGCTGGCTCGGCTCACTCAGCGATGCCATTACGTGCCGCTTGGCGGATCCACACCGATCGGCGTTCTCGCGCACGTCAATGCCGCGTTGGAGCTTGCGGAACAGATCCGCGCCGGAGAGTTGCCTATGCCAGCGCGCGTAGTTGTACCGCTCGGAAGCGGTGGGACCGTCGCCGGCCTGTCACTCGGATTCGCAATCGCGGGACTCGACATCGCGACGATCTGCGTTCAGGTGACGCCGGCCGTCGTCGCCAACAGACTGCGGGTGCGGCGACTCATCTCGCGAACCGCGCGCCTGATAGAACGAATGAGCGGAGAGCGCATTCCGCGCGTTCCAGCGCATCTGCTCGGTGTCGTGCGCGACGCGTACGGCGGCGCTTACGGCAGACCGCTTCCTGCCGCAACCGCTGCCGCGCGCTCACTCGCAGCGGCCACGGGAATTCAGCTCGACGATACGTATTCCGCAAAGGCGTTCGTGGTAGCACTGTCGCTTGCGCGCACTGCAAGCGGAACGACGCTGTTCTGGAACACGTTCGATTCGCGTTTGCTCTGACATTTCAGCGCTGGTACGCTCAGCACGCATGGGCCGAATCGGCGCGGCTCTTGCAAAACATTACGTGCGTCACAGATCAACCTTTCCGGGGAGGTTCAGATGGCAGCACGCAAGGCATCACGGTCGGGGCGAAAGTCTTCGGCTCACAAGACGTCGGCCCGCAAGTCGAGCCGGAAGTCATCCGGCAGGAAGTACAGCAGCAAGGCGAGCGCAACCGTTGGCAGCGCGATGCGCCGACGCAAGCACGGCACGCTCAAGACACGTGGCGGACGCAAGGTGACGAGCCGGAAGCAGGCACTCGCGATCGGAATAAACGAGGCGCGAGAAAAGGGTGAGAAGACTCCACGCAAGCGCGCGTCGAAGACGTCGGCCCGCAAGTCGGCTCCACGCAAGGCAGCCTCACGCAAGACGGTTGCGCGGACCAGCGCCAGGAAGAAATCGACCGGCCGCAAATCTTCGGGCCGGAAATCCACCGCCAGGAAGTCGTCGCGGTGACCCGCGATTCCCGCGAAAGCGGGGATCCATGCGTCCGCCGTCATTCCCGCGAAAGCGGGGATCCATTTTATCAGTCTTTGGATGTGATGATAGCACGAAGCTTCTCGGCAGTAGATGGATTCCCGCTTTCGCGGGAATGACGAGACTTTTGCGGGGACGACGAAGAATCAGGGGGAGACCGTTCGAACGGTCTCCCTTTCGATTTCCAGCGGGTTGACGCGCCTGCCGGTGGCCAGCCGCGCCGCCTCGCGCAAATCACGTGTTGAGCATCGCGCGACCTTGTTGCAAATTGAGCCGATGAATGAGTCCCAGAAAGACGTAGTGACGAAGGCGGCGCCTGCACCGGCTGTATCGCTCTCAGCGGCGGAACGTACGCCGGCAGCCCGGGCTGGCGCTGTATTGTTCCGGCAGCGCGGCTGGTTGCCGATCCTCTTCCTCGGCATTCCCCTGGTGGCGCCGGGCTCGATGTCGCCGCAGCTCTGGGTGATCGGCATCGCTCTCGTCGTGGTGGGTGAAGCGTGGCGGCTCTGGGGCGTGGCCGCGGCCGGCACGTCAACGCGGCGACGCTCGCGCAACGTCAACAGACTCGTCACTTACGGTCCGTTCGCCTGGAGCCGCAATCCACTCTACAACGGAAACTTCCTGATCTGGATGGGCTTCGCCGTAATCTCCGGTGTATTCTGGTTTCTGCCGGTGGCCATCGTTCTCTTTGCGATCGAGTACTCGCTGATCGTTCGGTTCGAGGAAGGAGTACTGGAGAGCACCTTCGACGGCGAATATCTCTCTTACAAGTCGGCGACGCCGCGCTGGATTCCACGTCCGCCCACATCGCCCGCCGCCGGCGACTTCGACTGGCCGCAGGCGTGGCGCAGCGAAGTGAGCACCTTCATGCAATACGCGGTG
>Ga0207678_10000563_pt1 | contig 33900 bp, 30 predicted proteins | sample KBSC63metaG_FD_184319 | JGI IMG/M metagenome (GOLD analysis project Ga0207678, IMG submission 184319) | Corn rhizosphere microbial communities from Kellogg Biological Station, Michigan, USA - KBS C6-3 metaG (SPAdes) (version 2) | ecosystem: Host-associated > Plants > Roots > Rhizosphere > Soil ... | reverse complement strand
TGATTGGCGTTTGAATACGGCGACAGCGTGACGGGTTTCGCTTGCCAACAGCTCGAAACGAATCCTGCGGAAGACCCTGCCGTCACCACCACGCGCTCAGGCCTGACGCCCACGCCATAGCGTTCTGACATGTGGCGGGCAATGCGCTCTCTGAGCTTCGGCAGGCCGAGCGCCTCGGTATAGCCGAGTCGCTGATTTTCCAACGCTTGCCGCGCGCGCTCTCGTGCGGCTTTCGGCGCGGGTGACGCGGGCTGACCGACCTCCATATGAATAATGTCATCGCCTGAGAGTTCGCGCGCATTGGCCTCGCCCATCACGTCCATGACAATGAAGGGATCAATGGCGCTACGCTCGGCGAGAGGCCGCGGCAGCCCTTTGGCACTCTGTGCGGTCACTGGCAACTCGTTCATATAGCTGGGACTGGCGGTATTTCGAGCTGTTGGCAAGCGACACCCGTCACGCTGTCGCCGTATTCAAACGCCAATCAAAAGCCAAGTTTGGCAAAGACGTGGCTCGATGGGTTAGCTCGGCATTCGCCCCCGGCCGGGAGAAGCCGGCATCTTTGCCCGTCTTCGCGAAGCTACTCGGTCAAGCTGACCATGCCCGCTCTGGCTCAATCCAGCTCCCGGCCTGCCCTGCGGCCTCTCCGCACCGGGCTCGTGACGGGGCTTGCCGCCGCGCTGATCACCTCGACCTCGGCCGAGGCAGCGGGACTGATCCGCGACGCCGAGACGGAATCGCTTGTCCGCATCTACGCCAAGCCGATCTTCGCCGCCGCCGGTCTCGGCTCACAAGGCATCGATATTCACATTGTCAACGACCGCAGTTTCAACGCCTTCGTGGTCGACGGCCACAACATGTTCATGCATGCCGGCACACTCATGGAAGCGAAGACGCCGAACCAGGTGATCGGCGTCATTGCGCATGAGAGCGGGCACATCACCGGCGGCCATCTTGCGCGGCTCCGCACGCAGATGTCGAAGGCGAAGTCTGCCGCCCTTATGCTGCAGCTCCTGGGGCTTGCTGCCATGGCCGCAGGCGCGATCGGCGGCGCTCCCGGTCTTGGACAGGCGGGGATGGGTGCGGCCTATGGCGGCACCGATGCGGCCATGCGCAGCATTCTCGCCTACCGCCAGGACGAGGAGTCCTCGGCAGACCAGGCCGGCATGACCTTCCTCAACGCCACGCACCAATCCGGGCGCGGCATGCTCGAGACTTTCGAGAACATGGGACAAAAGTTGATTGGCATGCAGGGCATCAATCCCTACTTGCAATCGCATCCGCTTCCGCAACAACGCCTGGTTCAACTCCGCGAGCTCGTTATGTCGAGCCCCTATTACAACAATGTCGATCCACCCGAGCTCCAGTTCCGTCATGACCTGATGCGGGCGAAGCTCTATGGATTCCTCGATCAGCCCGAGATCGTATTCAACCGCTATCCTCAGACCGATCAGACGCTGCCGGCGATGTACGCGCGGGCGATCGCTACGTACCGTCAATCGGGCGTCGAAGTCGCCATGCCGCAAATCGACGCGCTGATCGCCGCAAAGCCCGACTGGCCCTATTTCTACGAGATCAAGGGGCAGTTCCTGTTCGAAAGCGGCAAACCGGCCGCCGCCCTTCCCCCTCTCCGCCAATCGGTGGCGCTAAACGGCAACGAGCCGCTGATCCGCGTGATGCTTGGCCAAGCGCTGCTCGGCACCAACGATCCGAAACTCGTCGACGAGGCGATTTCCAATCTGAAGACCGCGCTGACGAGAGAGGATAGCTCGGCCATGGGTTATCGCCAGCTCGCCGCGGCCTACGCCCGCAAAGCCGACGCGGCGCAATCTGCCGGCGCCAAACAGCAATACATGGCCCAAGCCGAGCTTGCATCGGCCGAAGCCTATTTCTATGAAGGGCAGCTCAGGCTTGCCAAGCAGCAGGCCAAGCGCGCCAAAGCCGGGTTCGTCGACGGCACGCCCAACTGGATCAAGGCCGACGATATCCTCGCTTTCGAAGTGCCAAAAAGCAACTGACTTAGCCCCCGGGAGAACCCCTAGCATGAACTTCAAGACAGGCCTTGCCACCGCCTTGGTGGCTGCCGTTGTAGCTGCACTTGTCACGGCGGCAACCATCGCTCTCATCTGGAAGCTCGCACCAGGGGTTGTGAACGTATCCTCCCTCGATGAGAAGAGAGTCGCCAACGTCGTCCGCGACTACCTCATCAAGAATCCCGAGATCCTGGTCGAGATGACGACCGAGCTTGATAAACGTCAGGCGTTGGATCAGGTCGAAAAGCAACAAAAGGTCATAGGCGATAACGCAGAGGCGATCTTCCGCTCGCCTCTCGCCCACACGGCAGGCAATCCGAACGGCGACGTGAGCGTGGTCGAGTTCTTCGACTACAATTGCGGTTTTTGCCGCCGCGCCCTGCCCGACTTGGTCAAGCTCGTCCACAATGACGACAAGGTACGCGTCGTGTTCAAAGAACTGCCGATCTTCGGTGAGGAGTCCGAGGCTGCGGCGAAGATAGCGCTCGCCTCAGCCAAACAGGGCAAATATTTCGAGATGCATCAGAAGCTGTTTACCGAGCCCGGCAAAGCCGACAAGGACAAAGCCATGCGCATCGCGACCGAGCTCGGTCTCGATACGGCGAAGCTCGAAAAGGACATGCAGGACCCGGAGATCCAGAAGTCGCTCGATCAGGCCAAGGAGCTTGCCAACAAGCTCGGGCTGCAAGGCACGCCGCTTTACCTCGTCGGCGACCACGTCATCCCTGGCGCGCCTGATGATCTTTACGATCAATTGACCAAGAACGTCACCGAGATCCGCGAGAAGGGCTGCAAGGTCACCTGCTGAGGCGGGACTGCGAGAGCATCACGGCAACGGTCTTCCCAGCTCGTTTTGCCGAACGGCGGAAAAGCTGATAAAGGGGCGCGTTTCGTCTGCCGGGACCAGGGCGGGAGCCCGCCGGTTCGGCATCACAGCCCGCCTGAAGCTCCGCCATGGCCAAACCGCTCTACATCCTGAATGGCCCCAATCTCAATCTGCTTGGGTCCCGGGAGCCGGAGATCTACGGCAAGGAGACGCTCGACGACGTGCGCGCAAGATGCGAGCGTAAAGCGGCTGAGCTTGGACTTTCGATAGAATTTCGCCAGAGCAATCATGAGGGCGAGTTGGTGGCGTGGATTCAAGAGGCAAGAACGAGCGCCAGCGGCCTAATCGTCAATGCCGGCGCTTTCACCCACACCTCGATCGCCATGCTTGACGCTCTGCTCGCCTGTTCCATTCCCTCGGTCGAAGTGCATCTTTCGAACATCTTCACCCGCGAGCCGTTTCGTCAAAACTCCTATATCTCCAAGGCTGTGAAGGGCGTGATCTGCGGCTTCGGGGCCCAGAGCTATGAACTTGCCATCGAGGCGCTCGCCGCCAGGATCGCCGCCAAGCCCAATCGATGAGGAAAGGGAGAGGACGCCGCCGATGACGAAGAAAGAGGCCACCTTTGACAAGGACCTCGTTCGCGAGCTCGCGGCGCTGCTTGAGGAGACTGGCCTCACCGAGATCGAGATCGAGCACGAAGGCAAGCGGGTCAGAGTCGCGCGCGGGGTGAACCTCACGACCACGCTTACTACCGACGGCGGCCAGTCGGAGGCGCGCGAAACCGCGGCGCGGCCTGCCACCGAAGCGCGGCCTCCCCAGCCTCGTCCGGATATCGTCATCCATCCCGGCACCGTGACCTCGCCGATGGTCGGGACCGCCTATCGCTCGCCTGAGCCTGGTGCGCCGCCTTTCGTCGAAGTCGGCACGCGTGTCGCCGCGGGGCAGACGCTGCTCATCATCGAAGCCATGAAGACAATGAACCAGATTCCCTCCCCCCGCGCCGGCACGGTCATCGCGATCCTCGTCGAGGACGGCCAGCCGGTTGAATATGGCGAGCCGCTTGCGGTGATCGAGCAACGCTGACCGGGGCGCGATGTTCGACAAGATCCTGATCGCCAACCGGGGAGAGATCGCCCTCCGCGTCGAACGCGCTTGCAAGGAGCTTGGCGTCGCCACCGTGGCGGTGCACTCGACGGCCGACGCCGACGCCATGCATGTTCGGCTCGCCGATGAGAGCGTGTGCATCGGCGCGCCACCGGCCAAGGACAGCTATCTCAATATTCCGGCGATTGTCGCCGCCTGCGAAATCACCGGTGCCGACGCCGTGCATCCTGGCTATGGCTTCCTGGCCGAGAATGCCCGCTTCGCTGAGATTCTCGAAGAGCACGACATCACCTTCATCGGACCTTCGGCCGAGCATGTCAGGCTGATGGGAGACAAGATTCAGGCCAAGGTTGCGGCTCGCGTTTTAGGAATCCCCGTTGTGCCGGGCTCAGGCCCCGTCAACAGCCTCGACGAGGCAAGATCTTTCGCTCGCGAAATCGGTTATCCCGTTCTGGTCAAGGCTGCTGCCGGTGGCGGCGGCAGAGGGATGAAGCTCGCGCTCGAAGAGAGCCAACTCGAGCCGGCGCTTGCCGCCGCGCGTAACGAAGCGCGCGCCGCGTTCGGCGATCCTACCGTTTATCTCGAGAAATATCTCGTGCACCCGCGGCACATCGAAGTCCAGGTCCTGGCAGACGGCCAGGGCAACGCCATCCATCTCGGCGAGCGCGACTGCTCGTTGCAGCGTCGCCATCAGAAGCTCTGGGAGGAAGCTCCCTCGCCCGCGCTCAATAACAGCGAACGGGCGCGCATCGGCGAGATCGTGGCCAACGCGATGCACGAGCTCAACTACCGCGGCGTCGGTACCGTCGAGTTCCTCTATGAAGGTGGCGAGTTCTACTTCATCGAGATGAACACGCGTCTCCAGGTCGAGCACACCATCACCGAGATGATCACCGGGCTCGACCTCGTCATCGAGCAGATCAGGATCGCGGCCGGCGCGCCGTTATCGCTCCGCCAGGAGGATATGCGGTTCGATGGGCATGCCATTGAATGCCGCATCAATGCCGAGAATCCACACACTTTCAGGCCATCGCCTGGCACCATCACCCATTTTCATCCGCCCGGCGGTCTCGGCGTCAGGGTCGATTCGGGCGCATATGCCGGCTACACCATCCCTCCTTATTATGACAGTCTGATCGGTAAGCTCATCGTGCATGCGCGGACCCGCAACGAGTGTCTGATGCGGCTGAAGCGCGCCCTCGGAGAGTTCGTCGTCGATGGCATCGAGACTACGATCCCGCTCTTCAATGCGCTCATCGCGGAGCCTGACATCGTCGACGGCAATTACGATATTCATTGGCTCGAGACATATCTCAGCAGGCTAGGGAACCGCTGATAGACCATGACCTCTATCGACGACGTCATGATCGAGATCACGCCGCAAGTGCTGCTCAAGGCCTATGCTTGCGGCATCTTCCCCATGGCCGAGAGCGCCGAGGACAACGCGCTTTATTGGATCGAGCCCGAGCGGCGCGGCATCTTGCCGCTCGACCGCGTGCATGTACCGAAGCGGCTGGCCCGCACCATCCGCAAAGGCGGCTTCGAGGTGCGCATCGATCGGAATTTCGAGGAAGTCATCGAGGGCTGTGCTGCGCCCCGCTCGGGCAGGCGATCGACTTGGATCAATGCGCGCATCAGGAATCTTTATCGCGAGCTGTTCGTGCTGCGCCATTGCCACACAGTGGAGGTCTGGCAGGATGGGCAGCTCACCGGAGGACTCTATGGCGTGCATCTCGGTCACGCCTTCTTCGGCGAGAGCATGTTCTCGAGAGCTCGGGATGCGAGCAAGATCGCTCTCGTCTATCTCATCGCCAGGCTGAAATATGGCGGCTTCACCCTGCTCGACACGCAGTTCGTCACGGGCCACTTGGCGCGCTTTGGTGCGATCGAGGTCAGCCGCGAAGAGTTTCAGCGATTTCTCGAAGCGGCGTTGGCCGGCGGTTTCGCCCAGGGGAGCGGTTCCGGGGCTTCGGCGGCAGGCGGACCGGCCGGGGGCTTTAGCGCAGGCGGCGCTTCGGCCGCGGCCGGCGGCATTTCGGCAGGCGGGGCCTCGGCAGCATCGGCAGGAGGCGCCGGGGCCGCGGCATTCGCGCTGTTGCCAGAGGGCGTGGCCCCGGAAGGCGTCTTGCAGCTCGTGAGCCAGACGTCGAAGACCGGGTGCTCCACGGCGTGAAGTCCAGGGCTTTCCGCGAACATCCAGCCGGTGAAAATCCGCTGCACCTCGCCCGTAAGCTTAACCTCATCCACTTCTACGAAAGACGCGGTGTGCGGTGCTTCGGTAGGCGGGCGCGTGTCGCAAACCCGGGGCGTCACCTTTAGCGCGCCAAACTCCACCGTCTTGTTCATAGGGATCTCGAGGTGCGAGATGCGTCCCGTCACCTTGTCGAGGGCAGCGAAAACCGCGATCGGATTCTTGACCGTGTCGGCGTGGACAATGGAAGAGTCCAATGCCGCAGCCGAGGATATTGCAAAGAGGAGGCAGCCCACAGCGATGAGACCGTCGGCGGGCCGCTCACGCCGTTCGGTCATGCCGCATACTTTCTGAACCGGCTCCCCAACTCTCGCTCCGGCGGGCTCGTTCTCTTGAGCGTGATGGCCTTGAAAAACCGGTGCCCACAGTTCCGGACCACGCTCGAACATCAAACGCCTCTTCCATGAATTGGGCATTGGTGTGGCGGCTTAGGTCAAGCGTTTCGTTCGGCGAAAAAGCGAAGCCTGATATGGTCTGCGGTCCAGATGCCTCTCGCGTCGCAAAGGCAAGGCCGTAGCAGCTCGACAACCTGGCCGACCACTTCTGTCCTGTGCGGCTCTGGGAACTGGTCGAAGAACGACCTGCCGAAAGTCCGGAGCCAGCCTTCCATGCCGGTCTTGAGCGGTGTCGGGCGCGGCACGAGCGCGATCTCCTTCACGCCGAAACCGCCATTCGTCAGAAGGCGGCTGTATTCCTCAACGGTGGGAAAGAACCAGGGCGCGACGAGCGCCGGATCGCCATTGTGGGCGCGACCCACCGCGCGCATCGCGGTCCCTATCGCCGCGACATTGCCATGACCGCCGAGCTCGCCCACAAAGCGGCCGCGCGAACGGAGTGCACGGTGAACTCCAGCAATCACAAGTTCCGGCTTGCGCATCCAATGCAGCGCGGCATTGGAGAAGACCGCGTCGAACTCGGAGACGAAGTCCAACGCGTGTCCATCCACTTTGCGGACTCTGAGCCCCTTCATGCGCGCGACCGCAAGCAGCTCGTCGCTCAAATCGACGCCAAGCACGTCGGCGCCGGAAGCCTTGATCTCAGCGGTCAACGCGCCGTCGCCGCAGCCGAGGTCGAGGATGCGCTCGCCGGGCTTCGGCGCGAGCATGGCGAACACCGGCCCGGCAAGCTCCTGAACGAAGCGCCCGTTCCTTGCATAGTCGGAGGCAGACCAACACTGCACCGTCTTGGGCGGCGTGGCATCCAGCGTGGTCGCCTTGCTCATTGCGGCTGCCACGGCTCGTAGTCCAACGGAGGTTTGCGCACATCGGGACGAAGCGTCGAACCTGGCGGCCGGTAGGCTTCGTATGTTCCCGTGAGATTGGGCCTGTGAGGTTTCTCCCAATTGTGTGGACTGTAGCTTTCGATCGTGGGGGGCACGTCGACCGTGTGGTGAAGCCACGCATGCCAAGCCGGAGGCACCTGCGACGGCTCCGACAAATTGCGGTAGATGACCCAGCGCCGTGGGCCGTTGCGCTCCTGGTAATAGACGTTGCCCAATCCGTCCTCTCCCACGCGCTCGCCTTTGCGCCAGGTAAAGACGCGCGTGCCGATGGTGTTGCCTGTCCACCAGGCAAAGAGCTCCGTGAAAATTCCCATGGATTGCTTCGGCGCTTCTTGAGCTTCGCGCCGGGACTATGGCCTTAAGGCCGGTCCCATGTCCAGCAAAGGGTAAGTGCTAGTTTCGCGCCGCCCTGGCTTTCACGGCGAAGTCGATGGCGGGCGGCTCCTCGCCTCCGGGCATGCTCTTCAGGAACGGGTAGCTTGCTTCGGCCGGAGTATAGGCCGGCCGATGAAGATTAAGCGATAGACGTCCTCGATGCCTGCAACGACGTAATGCTCGCCGCTCGAATGGACGATCGTCGTTGAGCAGCCAGGGGAGCCTCCGGGCGAGCGTGATCGCCGCAGTCGGAAGAACAAGAACCTATGGGCCCCTGCCCTCAGAGCGTCAGCGACAAGACCGGGCCTGCCATGGGCGCTTATAATTATCGCGGGGACCAGGGCAAGGGGGCCGGAGCGCTCTCGGCGCACGGTCCTGACAAAGGCCGGGCCAGGTCAGAGGCTGCATGAGGTCCGCGGCCATCAGGAAATCGGGGGTCGTCCTAGCCAGCGCGTCGATGGCTTCGGCCGGGCTTTCGTATGTGTCAATCCGACCCGCTCCGATGGCCGCGAGCATCGCCCGCATGACCGAGAGCATCGACCGCCGGTTGTCGACGACCGCCACGGCAAGCGTGGCGAGATCGCGGCCAAGAGCGCGATGGTACAACATGGAACGCAACCCACCCGCCTTATCGGCTTTCCCGTGCCGACCAAGCTACTGGGAGGCTGGCAAATAGAGCCTCAATTGTCCTGCTGAAAGGCGGTGAAATAGCCTCAAAGAATGGCGTTTCATTGCAATCTCCGCACAGGCTTTCCACATTACTTCCCCAGGACGGCCCACAGCCTTTAGTGGTATGGTAAGAACTGGCGCATAGATGTTGATGGCCGACACGAATCGCCCCAGCTTCAGCGGTTGCGCGACCAAGCGGCTTAAGCCGATTTTCCAAGGGGGTGGGAGCAAAGATGCGGATCGAACGGAAATTTACCGAGGCTGGCAAGTCGCCCTATGACGCCATCCCCTTCCGGGAGGGCATGAGCGAGATCCGCAATCCTGACGGCTCGGTGGTGTTTTCGCTCGAGCGCTTCCAGGTTCCGAGCCATTGGAGCCAGGTCGCGGCCGACATCCTTGCCCAGAAATACTTCCGCAAAGCCGGGGTGCCGGCTAAAGCCAAGCGCATCGAGGAAAGCACCGTACCTTCCTGGCTGTGGCGGTCAGTCCCCGACGAGGAAGGCCTTGCCGCGCTCCCCGAGAGCGCGCGTTACGGCAGCGAGACCGACGCGCGCCAGGTGTTCGATCGGCTGGCCGGCACTTGGACCTATTGGGGCTGGAAGGGCGGCTATTTCTCGACCGAGGAGGACGCGCGCACCTTCTTCGACGAGCTCCGCTACATGCTCGCCATGCAGATGGGGGCGCCAAACAGCCCCCAATGGTTCAACACTGGGCTCCATTGGGCCTATGGCATCGATGGCCCGAGCCAGGGACATTATTATGTCGACTTCACCGGCGAGGTGAAGGCTTCGACCTCGGCCTACGAGCATCCCCAGCCACATGCCTGCTTCATCCAGTCGATCGAGGACGACCTCGTCAACGAGGGCGGGATCATGGATTTGTGGGTGCGAGAGGCTCGCCTCTTCAAATACGGGTCGGGTACCGGCACCAACTTCTCGCGCCTTCGGGGCGAGAACGAGCCGCTTTCTGGCGGAGGCAAATCCTCAGGCCTGATGAGCTTTCTCAAGATTGGCGACCGGGCGGCGGGCGCCATCAAGTCGGGCGGCACGACACGCCGGGCGGCCAAGATGGTCGTGGTGGATATCGATCACCCCGACATCGAGGAGTATATCAACTGGAAGGTCACCGAAGAGCAGAAGGTGGCGGCGCTCGTCACCGGCTCGAAGATCCTATCCGAGCGGCTCAACGCCATCCTCAAGGCTAGCGTCAATTGCGAAGGCGATGGCGACGATTGCTTCGATCCCAAGCGCAATCCGGCGCTGAAGCGCGAGGTGAAGGCCGCGCGCAAGGCCCGCGTGCCCGACAATTATATCCGGCGTGTGATCCAATTCGCCCGCCAGGGCTACACGGCGATCGAGTTCCCGATGTACGACACGGACTGGGACTCGGAAGCCTATCGCACCGTCTCGGGCCAGAACTCGAATAACTCGGTGCGCGTCACCGACGAATTCCTGCGCGCGGTCGAAGCCGATAGCGATTGGAATTTGACCCTCCGCAAAAATGGCGCCGTCGCCAAAACGGTGAAGGCGCGGGTGCTGTGGGATCAGGTCGGCCACGCCGCCTGGGCGTGCGCCGATCCCGGCATCCAGTTCCACACCACCATCAACGACTGGCACACCTGCCCGGCAGCGGGTCCGATCAGGGCATCGAACCCCTGCTCCGAGTACATGTTCCTGGACGATACAGCCTGCAATCTCGCCTCGCTCAACCTGATGGCCTTCCGCAAGGAGGACGGAAGCTTCGATATCGAGGCCTACGAGCACGCAATCAGGCTGTGGACCATCGTGCTCGAGATCGCCGTCACCATGGCGCAGTTCCCCTCGCGCCGGATCGCCCAGCTCTCATACGAGTATCGGACGCTCGGGCTTGGCTACGCCAATATCGGCGGCCTGCTCATGGCCTCAGGCATTCCCTACGACTCAGCCGAGGGACGCGCGCTCTGCGGTGTGTTGACCGCCATCATGACCGGCGTCGCCTACGCGACAAGCGCCGAAATGGCGCGCGAGCTCCGCCCCTTCCCCGGCTACGCGGCAAATCGCGAGGCCATGCTCAAGGTGATGCGCAATCACGCGCGCGCCGCGGCCGGCGAGACGAAGGGCTATGAGGACCTTGCCACCGCGCCGGTACCACTCGATCATGCCTCCTGCCCCAACCCGCGGCTCTTAGCGCGCGCCATGCACGCCTGGGAGAAGGCGATCGAGCTTGGACGCAAACACGGCTTCCGCAATGCCCAGGCGACGGTGATTGCTCCGACCGGAACGATCGGCCTCGTCATGGACTGCGACACCACCGGCATCGAGCCCGACTTCGCCCTGGTGAAGTTCAAGAAGCTCGCTGGCGGCGGGTATTTCAAGATCATCAATCGCATGGTGCCGGCGGCTCTGCGCAAGCTCGGCTACGCCAAGGACGCCATCGCCCGCATCGTCGAATATGCGGTGGGCCACGGCACGCTCGCCGGCGCTCCGGGCGTCAACCACGAGACTCTCGCTGCCAAAGGTTTCACGCCCGAGAAAATCGCAGCGGTCGAGAAGGCGGTGGCGTCTGCCTTCGACATCAAGTTCGTCTTCAACAAATGGACGCTTGGAGAGGACTTTCTCAGTGGCCCGCTTGGTCTCAAGGCTGAGCGTATCGACCAACCCGATTTCGATCTTCTGGCGGAGATCGGCTTCAGCAAGCGCGAGATCGAGGCGGCCAATGAATATGCCAGCGGGGCCATGACGCTCGAAGGCGCGCCTGGGCTGAACCCCGAGCATCTGCCCGTGTTCGACTGCGCAAGTCCTTGCGGCCGCAAGGGAAAGCGCTTCCTCTCGGTCGAGAGCCATATCCGCATAATGGCGGCAGCGCAGCCTTTCATCTCGGGCGCGATCTCCAAGACCATCAACATGCCGAACGATGCCTCCGTCGAGGACTGCAAGGAGGCCTATCTCCTCTCCTGGCGGCTCGCACTCAAGGCCAATGCGCTTTATCGCGACGGCTCGAAACTGTCGCAGCCGCTCAACGCGCAGCTCCTTGCCGAGGAGGAGGAGGAGCAGGAGGAAGTGCTCGCCGCCATCGCCTCGGACCAGCCGCAGTCGCAGCGTGTGGCCGTTGTGGCGGAGCGTCTGCTTGAGCGGGTGGCGGCGCTCGAAGAAGAGAAGGCGAGGCTGGAGCGCCAGCTGCGCGAGGGCGAGCGCGCCAAGCGCGAGCGCCTGCCGGACCGCCGCACGGGCTATATCCAAAAGGCGGTGGTGGGCGGCCACAAGGTCTACCTTCACACCGGCGAGTACAAGGACGGCCGGCTCGGCGAGATCTTCATCGACATGCACAAGGAGGGGGCGGCCTTCCGGTCGCTCATGAACAACTTTGCCATCGCCGTGTCGGTAGGTCTGCAATATGGCGTACCACTCGAGGAGTTCGTCGACGCCTTCACCTTCACGCGGTTCGAGCCCGCCGGCTTGGTGCGCGGCAATGCCGCTATCAAGAACGCGACCTCGATTCTCGACTACATCTTCAGGGAGCTCGCCATCTCCTATCTGGACCGGTTCGAGCTCGCCCATGTGAACCCGAGCCAGAACGGCCATACCGAGGTCGGGCCGGGCGAGGCCAGCAAGGTGCCTCCCGCGGCACAGATCGAAGGCGAGAGCCGCGCCTCCCGCGGCTTCGTGCGAAAGCGGGCTGCGCAGCAGGACAAGCTGCAATTGGCGAGTCGCACCCGCATGCCGGCTGCCCGTGCAGCAGGCGTCGGCAATATCGTGGAGGCGCAGACGGGGACGGCCGAGCCTGTCGCATCGTCGACTCTCTCGGAGACGGTCTCCCGCGCCGTGGAAGCGCTGGCTGAACGAAGCGAATCCGAGCTGATCAGCGAAGCTCGCGTCAAAGGCTATGAAGGTGAGGCCTGCCAGGAGTGCGGAAACTTCACCTTGGTGCGAAACGGCACATGCCTCAAGTGCGACACTTGCGGCGCGACCAGCGGATGCAGCTAAGAGGAGCCCGGACCCTGGTCCACTCATCAACACGTTTCGCCACGCAGCAGAATTTCGCGGAGACGTTGCGGCCCGTCCTTGCAAAGCAGACACGCACATCGTTTCGGGCGGCGCGAAGCATCCACCGATTTCTGCCGTCCGACTTCTCGACCGATGCTGGACATCATCGCCGCGCGGTCACTCCGCATGGTTACTCACATCGCAGAAATTGTTGTGAAGAACCTCACAATATCGTATGCGAGTAGAAAGCCGCGTGTGACCTACGGACGATTCGCAGGTGACTTCGAATAAGCGAGTGCGGCAGAGCTATTCGAGTCGAACGTTAACACCTGTGAAGGGAAGTGCGTTGAGAATGCCGTGGCCTTACCCTCGTTGCGACGCCACGTGTCTCAGATCCGATACGTGTAGGAAGCGACGAGTGGGAGTAGCAGAGTGAATTGACAGCCAGCCAGCCCGATAGGAGGGACATCATGGCAGTAGCGAAGAAGAAGAGACCATCAAAAACGGCGGCAGCGGCGCGGAAGACCGCACGCAAGACCGCGCGTAAGACGGCACGCAAGACGTCACGCAAGGTCGCCCGCAAGAAATAGACTTGCAGAGGCGCGGGGCCCAGTCCCCGCGCCTTCTTTATTCCCCCTTCAAAAACAGCTACTTGCGAGCTGCCCGCGGCGCTGCCTATGGCATGCGTTCACGCGTCCTCCCCGGCAACGGCGGGAAACTGTTCCTTGGCAATGAGCGCCCAGAGCGCGTCAAGAGCAGCGGCGAGTTTCTCTCGATCGACACAGCGCAGCACGACGTAAGTGCCGAGACGCTTCTTCTCGAAGAATGGATAGCTGCCGATCTGCACCTCCGGATGCACCGCCTGTAGCTCTGACAGGCCGGTCGCCACGTCGCCTTCCGGCGCATCGATTCGCACCGAGCGCGAAAGCATCGGCCGGCCTTTGGCAAGCCGCGGCACGACCGCGTCGAGCATGACCTGCATGATGCGGGGCACACCGGCCATGACAATGACGTTCCCAATCATGAAGCCGGGGGCCCGGGAGATGGCGTTGTCGATCAGCTTGGCGCCCTCCGGAATGCGGGCCATGCGAAGTCGCGCGGGGGTCAACTCCTTATCGCTGAAACGCTGGCGCATGGCGGCGACCGCCTCTGGGTCCACCACGACAGGGACGCCGAAGGCCTTGGCGATTGCGTCGGTGGTGACGTCGTCATGGGTCGGCCCGATACCACCCGTCGTGAAGACATAAGTGAAGCGCGGACAGAGTTCATTTACCGCGGCCACGATCTCGGACTCCAAATCGGGCACGACCCGCGCCTCCCGCAAGGAGATGCCAATCCGCGTGAGATAGCTGGCGATGTAGAAAATATTTTCGTCCTTGGTGCGTCCGGACAGGATCTCTTCGCCAATGACGAGGAGCGCGGCAGTGACGGTATTCTGAAACGATTCTGGCATTTGAGGCCCTGGCAATCCGACTTTAGGTCTGGCGATCATTATCGGCCGTCGATGCCCGGCTTGTCCTCCCGTCCAATGCGTGAGACCGGAAAGCGCGCCGGCCGCCGTTGCAGAACGCCGGATTTCGCCTTAAGTGATCCCAAGTTCACCTATAATTGCTCACCAATGTCCAATCTCGAATTTGCCCGCGCCCAAGCGCGCGACACCAAGATCAAGCTGCACGGACCGGAGGCTTTCGCCGGCATGGCGAAGGCCGGCCGGCTCGCTGCCGAGGTCCTCGATCTCCTCGTGGAGGAGGTGAAGCCCGGCACCACTACCGAGGCGCTCGACGATTTTGTGTTCACCTTTGCCATGGACCACGGCGCCGTCCCAGCGCCTCTCAATTATCGCGGCTTCCCGAAATCGATCTGCACTTCGCTCAATCATGTGGTCTGCCACGGCATTCCGGGCCCGCGCGCGCTGAAAGAGGGCGACATTCTCAATATCGACGTCACGCTCATCGTCGACGGCTGGCATGGCGATTCGAGCCGCATGTATAGTGTGGGCAAGATCCCGCGTGCAGCCGAACGCCTGCTCGAAGTCACCTATAACGCTCTGATGCGAGGCGTCGCTGCCGTCAAGCCCGGCGCAACCACCGGGGATATCGGTGCGGCGATCCAGATCTACGCCGAAGGCGAGCGCTGCAGCGTAGTGCGTGACTTCTGTGGCCATGGCCTCGGTCGCGCGTTCCACGACCGGCCGAACATTTTGCATTACGGCGAGCCTGGCGAAGGACTGCCGCTCAAGCCCGGTATGCTGTTCACCATTGAGCCGATGATCAACCTCGGCAAGCCGCATGTGAAGATACTGTCGGACGGCTGGACGGCGGTCACGCGCGACCGGTCGCTGTCTGCGCAGTTCGAGCACACCGTGGGCGTAACGGAGACAGGCTGCGAGGTGTTCACCGTATCGCCGCGTGGGCTGCACCGACCGCCTTACAAAGGTCAATCGAGCGACGGCTGAATAGGCTTCAAGGACGTGGGCAAGCCGCATTATCTCGGTCATTGCGAGAGGCTGAGGCGACGCTTCTGCGAGTCTGGCTCCGAAGCCATTCCCGACTACTAACTGCTCGAGTTGATCCTGTTTCGCGCCGCCCAGCGTCGCGACACCAAGCCGCTAGCCAAGGCGCTGCTCGCGCGTGCGGTTCGGCTCTTTCGCCGAGGTCATGAACGCCCCCGAGGCGCTGTTGGCCGAAGTGCCGGGCATCGGCGAGGCGGCCATTACCGAGCTCAAGCTCGTGCGCGCTGCGGCCGTCAGGCTGATGCGTGGCGAGGTATTTGAACGTCCGGTGCTGTCGTCATGGACGCAAGTGCTCGATTACTGCCGCGCGTCAATGGGCTTCGAAAGCAAGGAGCAGTTCCGCATCCTGTTCCTCGACAAGCGCAACCAGATCATAGCCGACGAGGTGCAGCAGAAGGGCACCGTGGACCACACACCGGTCTATGTGCGCGAGGTGGTGAAACGGGCGCTCGATCTGTCGGCGACAGCCATTGTGCTGGTACACAATCACCCTTCCGGTGATCCTACCCCGTCTCGCGCCGATATCGAGATGACCAAGCCGATCGTGGCCGCTGCGAAACCTCTCGGCGTCGTCGTTCACGACCACAACATCGTCGGCAAACAAGGCCACGCCAGCTTTCGCGGGCTCGGCCGCGGTTTGCCGATTGCTAGCTTGGCTTAAGCCGGCGACGGTCCGAACACGAGCACGGCGTTTAAGCCGCCGAAGGCGAAGGAGTTCGACATCGCGTAGTTGACTTCGCGCTTTTTCCCGACATTCGGGGTGTAGTCGAGATCGCATTCGGGATCGGGCTCGTCGAGGCCGACCGTAGGCGGCACGAAGCCTTCGCCGATCGCCTTGACCGCAGCAACGGCTTCGATGCCGCCGCCTGCTCCAAGACAATGTCCATGCATTGACTTTGTCGATGAGATGGAGAGCTTGTTCGCGGCGTTGCCAAATACGCGCTTGATGGCGCGGGTCTCGTTTACGTCATTCACCGCGGTCGCCGTGCCATGGGCGTTCACGTAGTCGATATCGGAGGGAGCAAGAGCGGCATCGTCGAGCGCCTGCTGCATGGCCATCGAGGCGCCATCGATCGATGGGTTAACCATGTCGGCCGCGTCCGCAGTCATGCCATAGCCCAACACCTCGGCAAGGATCGGTGCGCCGCGCGCTTTGGCGTGCTCGAACTCCTCGAGCATGAGGACGCCCGCGCCTTCCGCTAGCACGGTGCCATTGCGGCGCTTGGCGAAAGGCCACAAACCGTCGGGGCTCAGTACGCGCATGGCCTGCCAAGCGCGCGTCGCCCCCCAGTTGAGCGAGGCCTCAGCCGCCCCCGCGATGCCGAGATCAACCAGACCCTCGCGGATCATGCGGTAGGTCAGGCCGATCGCGTGCGTCGCTGTCGAGCAGGCGCTGACCACGCCGAAGGTCGGACCCTTTATCGAATATTCGATGCTGACATGGGCCGAAGCAGAGCTGCCGATCGCCTTGAGCAGAGTCAGGGGATGAGTCGCGCGCTTGTTCTCCTTGAACAGCATCTTGTAGGAGAACTCGAGTGTGGTGAGGCCGCCTACGCCGGAGCCGATGATGCAGGCGGCCCGATACGCCGCGTTGTCCTTGAGCGGGACTTCGAGCTTCGACATGGCAACGGCTTCCTGTGCCGCGCAGCCGGCATATTGTGAGTATTTGTCGGCGAGAAGGAGCGGCTTGCTCTGCAGGCGTTCCTTGGGATCAAAGTCAGGAACCTCGCCCGCGATGGTGATGTAGAGATCCTCGGTGGAGAAACTCTGCACCTGACGTATGCCGCATTCGCCCTTTTTGAGCGCAGCCCAAAACTTGTCTACCCCAGTGCCCAAAGGAGTGACGACGCCCTGGCCAGTGACCACGACGCGCCTGCGCCCGTTAGTGTGTGTCATGTAGTGCTAAGCCGTAACTCCAAGCTTGGTCGAGGTCCCAGGAAAGCGTCCGTACGGAAAATGGCCGGTTCAAGCCGCTGCGCCGGATGCCTTCGTCTCCGCGATGATGCCCTTCACGCGATCCACGACGGAGCCAACGGTCGCGAACGCTTCCACTTCTTCATTCGCATTATATGGGATTTCGATGCCGAAGGTATCCTCAATATCGAACACGATCACGGCAAGGTCGAGCGACTCAATCTCAAGTTCGCTGAGGGGCGTTTCGAGCGTGACGGTTTTCGACGGGTCCTTCATGTTCTTACGCAGAATCTCAATGATCTTCGTCGCCACCTCATCCATATCGCTCTCCCTGCCCCGTTAAGGGGTCCGTGTCTAATGGTCCCTGGCTAAGTCATAGCTAACCCGAGGGCAAGTCGGGCATTGGAATAGACTTAAAAACTTGTCGAGTCCACCCGGGTTCTTGCCCAATTCATCGGTCCGCCGTCGGCCCTAATCGCCAAGAAAATTGGCGTTTTTGCGCCTTCATGCGCCATTGTTTCAGCAAATTCACCGCGAGGATTGAAGGCGGCTTGCCCCCCGCTCCTTAACCCACTCGTGCTATTATATAAGCGTCGACGAGCCTGCGGCCAATTGCCTCCTAAAGGCGGATTCGCGAATTGTTAAGCATCGGTAAAGCAAAGAAAAACACCATGTGAGGAAGGCCGACGTTGGCATCGCAGCAGAACTTTTCGCCGGTGAGCGCAAAGCCCCGCGAGGACTCGCTTTCCGAACGTCTCTGGCTCAAGTCTTATCCTCCAGGGGTCGTATGGGATGCGGAATTTCCCGCGCGGCTCATGGGGACCCTCCTCGACGATGCCGTTGCGGCCTACGGCCGGCGCCCGTGCACCTACTTCATGGGCAAACGCCTGAGTTTTACCGAGATCGGCAAGCTTTCCGAACGCGCCGCCAAGGGTCTGCAAAAGATCGGCGTCGGCGAAGGGGTCAAAGTCGGCCTCTTGCTGCCGAATACGCCGACCTTCGTGGTCTTTTACTATGGCGTGCTGAAAGCCGGCGCGACTGTGGTCAACTTCAACCCGCTCTACAGCGTCGAAGAAATCGAGTGCCAGGCCCGCGACAGCGGGACCAAGATCATGGTGACCCTCGATCTCGCCCTCACCTTCGACAAGGTCGAGGCGCTCATCGAGCGCGGCGTCCTCGACAAGGCGGTAGTCGCGAGCTTCCCGGCGCTCCTTCCCCCGCTGAAATCGGTTGGTTTCAAGATCGCGCAACGGGCCAAGCTTGCCGATGTGAGCGGCTCTCCGGTGAAGGAGAAAATCGTGCATGAGCGCGATGTCCTTGCCAATGATGGGATCTTCGAAAGGCCGGACATCGGCACCGATGCGATCGCCGTGTTGCAATATACCGGCGGCACTACCGGGACGCCCAAGGGCGCCATGCTCACTCACGCCAATCTCTCGGCCAATGTCGGCCAGGTGAAGGCGTGGCGTACTCAGTTGGGGCGAGCAGAAGGCAGCGTGCTCGGCGTCCTGCCATTGTTTCACGTCTTTGCCATGACTGCGGTCATGAATCTCGCCATTAGCGAGGGGCTGGAGATGATTCTCCTGCCGAAATTCGAGCTGATCCAGACGCTGAAGCTCATCAGCAAATTGCGCCCGAGGATGATGCCCGGCGTACCAACTCTGTTCAACGCGATCGCCCGCTACCCTCATGTGAAAAATTTCGACCTCTCCTCGCTCGAATTCTGCATCTCCGGAGGCGCCGCTCTGCCCCTCGACGTGAGGCGCAGCTTCGAGGCGCTATGCAGATGCCATCTCGTCGAGGGTTACGGCTTGAGCGAGACCTCCCCTGTTGCCACCTGCAATCCCATCCATTGTCCGAAAGACGGTTCGATCGGTATCCCCCTTCCCGCCACAGACATCTCTATCCGCTCGCTCGACGATCCGCACATGGTCGTGCCCCGTGGCGAGGCTGGAGAGATCTGCGTCGCAGGTCCTCAGGTGACGCCCGGCTATTGGAAAAAACCGCAAGACACAGAAGCGAGCTTCGTCGGGCAATTCTTCCGAACCGGCGATGTCGGCAATATGGATGAGGATGGCTTTGTCTTCATCGTCGATCGCATCAAGGACATGATCAACGCCTCGGGTTTCAAGGTCTATCCGCGACGCATCGAGGATGCGCTCTATGAGCACAGTGCCGTTGACGAAGTCACCGTGGTCGGCATTCCCGACGAATACCGGGGAGAGGCGCCCAAGGCTTTCGTCAAGCTTAAGGAAGGGAAGCAGGCGACAGCACAGGAGCTGCTTCAGTTCCTGCGGGGAAAGCTTTCGAAGATCGAGCTGCCGGCAGAGATCGAGTTCCGCGATCAGCTGCCGAAGACGATGGTCGGCAAGCTCTCAAAGAAAGAGCTGCGCGCCGAAGCATGCGCCCGGCAAGACTAGGACGGGTTAGCGCCTACGCTTTCGGAAATCGACAGTCTAATTGGCCGAGCGTAACCAGGGCAGGAACGGCTCTTCCTGCATTTGCTGACGCCGGAGCTTCCGCAGTTGCCGCCGCGTCAATGGAGGCGCTTCGGCCATGCTCGCCTCGGCCGCCGCAGGTTGCTCAGCGTCGGCTGCTTGCGTATCGGGATCAGCTTGCGCCGTTGCGGTGTCTTGCGGGACCTGCGGAACCGGGGCCGCTTGCGCAGGAGCCGTCGCTTGAACCTCAGGCTTCGGTACGGCCTTGGCTGCTGATGCAGTAGCTATCGGCTTTGGCTTCAATTTGATCTTGGGCTTTTGCGCTGGAAGGGGAACTGAATCGTCTGACTGGCTCGCAGTTTCAACGTCGCTCTGGGCGGATGTGGCGTTGGCCGCGGGGTTTGCGGCAGCAGTTGCTACGGCACCCGCCTGAGCGGCAGGCGCCGCGGGAGCGATCGGCTTCGTCATATCAATCATGCTCGACACGTTCTCACCGGAGACCCGCGCGGCAGCATCAGGGCTCGTCGAGACGGTGAGAAAGCCATACCCAGGCTGCGCGTTCTGCTCGGCCGGAGGCGCAACTGGCTTGGCAACCTCTGCCTTCGATACAATTGCGGTGGCTTCCGCCGCCGGCGCCGAGGCTGGCTCCGCCATGGCTTGAGCTTTGCCGGTGACGACGGTGCTCGGTGCCGCGACTGCTGCAGCTTCCACGTTGCCGGCTTCAGCGGCAGCAGATTGTAGTTCCCCTGGGGCAGCGGGGGCCGCCGCCAGGGCACTTGCCCGGGCGTTAGATGGTTCGGCCGATGCCTCGATTTGCTCGGTGCCCTCGGCAGGCGCAGCCGGCGCCACGACTTCAGGCGCGGAGGTCCTCAGCCATTGCTTCTCGCCGCACAGTAGCCAAGCCTTGCAGCCTCTAAGCTTGATCTCGCTCCGGGATATCAGCATAAGCGTGGCGGAATAGGTATGCCCGTCCTCGGGATTGTAGATCTGGCCGCTCCAGATCGCCGGAGCGCTTTGCGTCATTCCGCTGAAGAGCGGGAGCCCTACGATTGACCTGCCACGCAGCGAGGGATTCTCGTTACGCACATCATGCAGCGGACTCCCCCGGCTGTCGTTGGGGTTTTTGAGCCAAATGATCTTGGCGCAAAGCTTGTCCTTGCCGCACTTGAAAACCTGGATCTTGGACTCGCGCTCGGCGTCCGGCTTGTACCAAAAACCGCTGGGATCGCCGCTTGCCGCTTGGGACTGGCTGCAGAGAACGAGGAAAGCAGCCGTCAGGACCCCCAGCGCCGCAGCCAACGCATGATTCCTCATAAGGACCTCCGTAAAGGGTCACGCCTAAAGCGCCGGAGCGCCTCGGCAATTGCTCTTCTTGCCCCCTGTCCCTCATGGGCCGCTTTTGCGGCCTTTTTTTGCCCGGCGGAGGAACATCACTCTGCCCCCGCCGCTATTTCTGCCGGTTTTCCAGCCTTTGGCAAGAGATGCGTTGCCACCCCTTCCAGAATGGCCGCAACACCCATGCCGCCTGCTGTACAGATCGAGATCAAACCCCGTTTACCGCCATTTTGATGAAGAAGTTTGGCCATAACTGCCAGGATTCGAGCGCCGGTCGCAGCAAAAGGATGCCCGAAAGCAATTGACGAGCCCTTGACGTTGAGTTTCCCCCGGTCGATCGACCCGAGCGCCTCGCTTCGTCCCAAACGGCGACGGCAATAATCCTCCGATTCCCAGGCCTTCAAAGTGGCTAGCACCTGCGCAGCAAAGGCTTCGTGAATCTCGTAATAGTCAAAATCCTGAAGGGCAAGGCCGGTCCCCCTGAGAAGTTCGCTCACAGCGACTGTCGGCGCCATCAGGAGACCTTCTCCCTGCACAAAATCTACGGCCGAAGTGCGGCCTAGGCTCAAATAGGCCTGGACCGGAATACCCTGCTTTCTTGCCCACTCCTCCGATGCGAGCAGAATCGTCGCCGCCCCGTCGGTCAGCGGCGTGGAGTTTGCGGCGGTGATCGTGCCGTGGCCGGAGCGGTCGAAAACCGGCTTCAGCTCGGCCATTTTCTCGAGCGAAATGTCCTCGCGGATGTTGTTGTCGCGGAAAACGCCCGCGCAAGGCACAACGAGATCATCCATGAAGCCCTCGTCATAGGCCGCGGCTGCCTTCTTATGGCTTTCATAGGCCAGGAGGTCCTGGGCTTCGCGGGTGATTCCCCACTCCTTGGCCATCAGCTCGCAATGCTCGCCCATACTGAGGCCAGTGCGTGGCTCGGAGGTCGAGGGCGGCTGCGGAGCAAGTTCCGCCGGAGTGAAGCCTTTGAACACTGCAGCCCTGTCGCCAAGGCTCTTCGCGCGTGAGAGCTGCACGAGGCGCTGGGCGAATTTGCGCTGGAAGACAATCGGCGCATCGCTGGTCGTGTCGGAGCCGAGGGCAATTCCGCATTCGATCTGGCCGGTGGCGATCTTGGCGGCGAGGCCTAGCGCGCCGGCGAGACTCGTGCCGCAGGCCTGCATCATGGTGATGGCGGGTGTCGTGCGAGCAAGTTTGCTGCCGATCACCGCCTCGCGGGCGAGATTCCAGTCCTTGGCGTGCGTCACGACGGCACCCCCGACCACCTCGTCGATATGCACGCCGTGAAGCGCGAAGCGATCGACGAGACCGCCAAGGGCCGCGGTCAGCATGTCAAGATTGGAGAGCTCGGCATAGGCCGTGTGCGAGCGGCAGAATGGGATGCGCACGCCGCCAAGGACCACAGCGCGCCGCATCGGAATGTCAGCCATGATGTTCACTGCGGGCCCTCCATTCACGCGGCCGCAGCGGTCGCTTCCGCTGCCTGTCCGTGTGTGCTCCGATAATGCAGCGGGCCGCCGCGGAAGGGCGCAAAGCCCGTGCCGAAGATCACACCGGCGTCGACGTGGTCGGCATTCGCTACGATGTTGTCTTCAAGCGCGCGCTCGGCCTCGTCGAGCATAGGCTTCATCAGTTCGCGGCCAAGACGCTCGAGTTCAGCCGGGTCATAGCTGACCTCCTCGCGCTTAGGCTTGCCCTTATCCCACATGTAAAATCCTTTGCCGGTTTTCTTGCCAAGCTTGCCTTGCCGCACGAGACTCGACAGCACATTGTCGGTGTCGGGAGCGAGACGAAGCTCTTCTCCCACGTGATTCGCGATGTCGAGGCCGACCAGGTCCATCAGCTCGAGCGGCCCCATCGGCATGCCGAATTTCAGTGCGGCCTGATCGATCTTCTCGCGCGGCTCGCCGAGCTGATAGCGGCGCACGGCTTCCATCAGGTAGGGCGCGAGCACGCGGTTGACGAGGAATCCAGGGCAGCTCTTTACCACGAGTGGCAATTTGTTGATCGCGGCGACGAAGGTGCACGCCTTGCGCACTTCCTCGTCGCGAGTCCCCTCGCCGTGCACGACCTCGACCAGAGGAAGCTGCGCCACGGGGTTGAAAAAGTGCACCCCAACCAACCTGCCGGGATCGGCAAGGGGCTTAGCAATATACTCGAGCCTAAGCGATGAGGTGTTGGTGGCAAGCACCGCGCCAGGCCTTATCCGCTTCTCCAGCTCCTGGAACAGCTTCTGCTTGATCTCGAGCTTCTCGACGATCGCCTCGATCACCACGTCGGCATGTTTGATGTGCTTGCCCTTCGGGTCGGCGATGAGACGCGCCACTGCCGCATTAATGGCTGTTGGCGTGCGCAGATGCCGCTTGAACAGGCGCTTGGCGCGCGACAGCGCTTTCGCGATCTGGCCCTCATCGACATCCTGAAGGCTCGCCTGCATGCCTGAGACCACGCACCAGGCAGCAATGTCTCCGCCCATCGTCCCGGCGCCGATGACGTGGACTTTACGCGGCTTAAAGCTGTCCTTGGGCGCCTCGTCCTTGAGCATCTCCGAAAGCTTGAACACGCGGCGCAAGTTTCGGGAGGTTTCGCTCGCCATAAGCGGCGCGAATGCCTCGGTCTCGGCGATGCGCATGCTGATGGGGTCGTCGCCGAACTGCTCGAAGAGATCGATGAGGCGGAATGGCGCCGGGTAATGCTCCTCGCGCACCTTCTCCGCCGTCTTGGCGCGCATCTGCTTCGCCAATAGCGAGCGGAGAGGCTGCTTCAGCATTAGCCGCTTCCACCAGGGCGCGCCCTTCGAGTGCCGCTTCTGCAACACGGCTTTGCGTCCTGCCCAGCGGAGATTGTGCTGTGTCGGGACGAGCTGATCGACGAGGCCAATCGCCTTGGCGGCAGTTGGGCGCAGCATCCGCCCGGTGAGCATGGCAGTCATCGCGTCGGTTGGTCCCGCGACCTCGATCGATCGCACCGTGCCGTTGAGCCCGGGGAACATGCCGAGCTTCACTTCGGGAAATCCGAGCCTCGTGCTCTCCTCGCGGTCGGCGATGCGCCAGTCGCAAGCGAGTGCAAGCTCAAGGCCCCCGCCGAGGCAATAGCCGTGAATGGCAGCGACCACAGTGACGGGAAGCCGGTCGATGCGGTCGAATAGCTCAAGCGTCTGCCGCACCACGTCTTTGATCTTTTCTTCTGTGTCGAAGTTTTGGAACTCGCGGATGTCGGCACCGGCGATGAAGCTTGTCTCCTTGGCGCTCATGATAACGAGGCCTTTGGCCTCGCCGCTCGCCGCAGCCTTCTCGACCGCCTTGACGATCTCGCCAAGCTCTTCGGTGGGCCGACGGCCGAGCGAGTTCATGCTCTCGCCCTTGCGATCGATGATCGCCCAGGCGATCCCCTCGAAATCGATCGAGAAGCGCCAGTCCTGCAGGTTCGGAAGCGTTATCGCCATGATCAGCCTTATTCAGCGGCAATATGCTCTGGCCGGTCAGGCCTTGCACCAACGGCGTCTGCGACCTTTGGCGCGCCCGCCGCGCCTCGCGCCTCACGCGCTAGCGCCCCAGCGTCGAAATCGTCCACTGCGATGACCAGCGCCACGAGATCGCGAAGCTCGGCAAGATCGTGGGCTTCCTCGTGGGTCAGCACGCCCTTCTCTTCGGCCTCGGCGATCCAGTCATTGTTATGATAACGCCGCACCTCGTCCTTGCGGATGGCGCGCTCGAGTTTCTTATCGGCCTCCTCGCAGGCAACAGCCCTGAGCAGCGTGTATTCGAGCAAGCCCAGGCGGTCGGCGGGATCGTTAGAGATGAAGATGTCTCTGGTGAGACGGTCGCGGAACTCGCCGGGCTCAAGCGCCGCACGCACGATCTCTTTGCCAGCATAATCACTCGCCGGACGCCGCGGACCAAAGGGCAGAACCAGCGGCTGCATCAGCCACGCAGCCCAGCGCACGGGGAAATTGCGCAGTGTGCCGACCAAAGCCTGGTCGAACCGGTAGAGGCAGTTCTTAGCGCAATAATTCACAAGCTTGAGGTCGGCCGGCGGGCGTCCGTCATCGTCATAGCGCTTGAGAACCGCCGACAGCAGATAAAGTTCAGTGAGCGCATCGGCCATGCGGCCGGTGATCTTCTGCTTGGTTTTGAGCCCGCCGCCGAGCAGCGCCACGCTCATATCGGCGACGAGCGCGAACGAGCGCGAGGCGCGCGCGAGCTGCCGCCACCAACGGGCGGTCGCTCCGGCATGAGGAGGCGCGGAGGCCAACAGCCCGAAGGTCAGATTATGAAACAGCGCGCCCGCGACGTTCGAGACCGTAAAGGCGACGTGATTGTCGAACATCTCGGCAAAGATTTCGAACCCACGTTCCTTATCCGTGTCTTGCAGCGCCTCGATCTCCGTGAAGAGGTAAGGGTGACTGCGCAGCGCCCCTTGGGCAAAAGTGATCAAAGTGCGAGTGAGGATATTGGCGCCTTCGACAGTGATGCCGACCGGCACCATCTGGTAGGCGCCCTGAATGTAGTTCGAGGGGCCGTCGCAGATGCCCCTTCCCCCGTGGATGTCAAGCGCGTCGTTCACGCAAGCGCGCATGCGCTCGGTTGAGACATATTTGAGCAGCGCCGAGATCACGGCGGGCTTCTCGCCGGCCGAAACCATGGAGGCGGTCACGGCGCGAGCGGCCTCGAGCTCGTAGGCCGACTCGGCTAAGCGAGCCAGTGGCTCCTCGATGCCTTCCATGAAGCCGATGGGGAGATTGAACTGCCTCCTGATGCGGGCATAGGCCGTGCTCGTGCGGAGCATCGACTTGGCGCCCGCGGCGCTCGTTGCTGGAAGGGAGATGGAACGGCCGGCGGCAAGGCAATTCATCAGCATGGTCCAGCCCTGCCCTGCCCTCTCAGCTCCGCCAATGATCCAGTCGACCGGAACGAACACATCGCGCCCGCGGGTCGGCCCGTTCGGAAATGCGGCGCCGGCTGGAAGATGCCGCCTGCCAATCTCGACGCCTGGGTGGTCGGTCGGCACGAGCGCCAGAGTGATGCCCACGTCCTCCCCTTGGCCGAGATGGTTCTCGGGATCGAACAGGCGGAAGGCGAGGCCAAGCAGCGTCGCGTTCGGCGCAAGCGTGATATAGCGCTTGTCCCAGGTGAGCTTGATGCCGAGCGTCCCCTTACCGTTGTGAACGCCACGCGTGACAACCCCAACGTCCCGCATCGATGCTGCATCGGAGCCGGAGAACGGACCAGTGAGCGCGAAGCAGGGAATCTCCTCGCCACGCGCAAGGCGCGGCAGGAAGTGCTCCTTCTGCGCCTCGGTGCCGTATTTCTCGATCAGCTCGCCGGGCCCTAGCGAGTTCGGCACCATGACTATGGTGACGCCATCGGGGCTGCGCGAGGAGATCTTGCCGAGGATGAGCGATTGCGCCTGGGCCGAGAAGCCCAAGCCCCCATGCTCCTTGGAGATGAGCATGCCGAGGAAGCCGTTGTCGCACACGAACCGCCAGATATCCTCGGGGATATCGTGCAGCTCGTGACGGATGCGCCAATCGTTCAGCCGCTTGCAAAGCTCGGTCGTCGGCCCGTCGAGAAAGGCGCGCTCCTCGGCGCTCAGAGTGATGGGACCGACGCGGCGAAGCCTCGACCAGTTGGGCTTGCCGCTGAACAGTTCGGCATCCCAACCGACGGTGCCTGCCTGCAGTGCTTCTCGCTCCGTCTCGGAGATGGTCGGCATCGCGCCTTTGAGCGCGCGATACGCAGGGAGCACGATGAACCTTCTGCGCTGCTCCTTGAAGGAGAGGTCGAACAGTGCAAGCGCAGCCAGCCAGCCCAAAAGCGCCCACCAGGCGAACACCGGCCAATTCAGATGGCCGTGAAGGAGCCCCATCTGCGCACTCAAGGTGAGAAGGGCGATGCCGCTCGCCCACAGCCTGAGCGACGCCCGGTTCATGGCGAGGGCAAAAAGGACGAGCAGCGCAACGAATGCGAAAATGAACTCAGCCATTGTTGGCCTCCAAACGCGCCTCGGCCCGCGCGCCACCCCATGCCAGCCCCGCTAGGGCGCCATCTCTCGCCGACGCAATGATCGTCGGCTCGGAATTTCGCCCTCTATGGTCCGTATGGGCCATCGACTCAAGGTCTTTCCCTGGAGTTGCGCCCTGCCCGCGCGCAATTTGCGCGAATCGTTGCAGCGCCTGATCTTAGGCTCAAGTGTTACCGAGCAGATTAACATGCAAGCCCTGAGCTCCTTGTGCCGCAAGGTTGAATTGGCTAAGCAAAGCCGCGTTTGAAAGATCGCAAACGGCGGGAAAGCAAAGAGGACGCTTGATGGCAGAGCCAGAGCGACCGCAGCTCAGCCCATACCAAGTCGAGCTCGAGTCCGGCAAGCGATACGCTTGGTGCCGCTGCGGACGAAGCAAAAAACAGCCGTTTTGCGACGGTTCGCATGCCGGCACGGGGATCGAACCCCTGATGTTCACCGCCGAACGCAACGAGCTTGCGCTCCTATGCGGCTGCAAGGATACCGGCGATCCGCCCTATTGCGACGGATCCCACATGCTGCTCTGAGTGACATTGTGCGCTGCAAGCCCTTCTTGCTAAGAAGGTCCGCTTAGGGTCGTAAGGCTCGGGGGCATCAACAACAAACGGCCTGTGCTAGGGGGATCGCGGAGGCGTATGGCCTATTTTCTGCAGCAGTTGATCAACGGGATCGCGCTTGGCTCGATCTACGGCCTGATCGCCATCGGCTATACCATGGTCTATGGCATCATAGGCATGATCAATTTCGCCCACGGCGACATCTTCATGGTGGGCTCCTTCATCGCGCTGATCGCGTTTCTTGCCCTAGTCTCGCTCGGGCTTACTTTCGTTCCCCTCGCTCTCATCATTGTGCTCGTCATCGCCATGGCACTTACTGCCGTATGGGGGTGGACGGTCGAGCGGATCGCCTACCGGCCGTTGCGCGAGTCCTTCCGGCTCGCTCCGCTCATCACCGCCATTGGCATGTCGATCGTGCTACAGAATTTCATCCAGGTATCGCAGGGTGCGCGCGTGAAGCCGCTGCAACCCGTCGTCACCGGAGGCTACGAGCTGTTCGTGGAGAACGGTTTTGAGGTGAATCTCTCCAATATTCAGATCCTCCTGGTGGTGACGACTTTCGTCTTGATGACGGTGTTCTGGCTGATCATTACCCGGACTGCTCTTGGGCGCGCGCAGCGTGCTTGCGAGCAGGACCGGCTCATGGCTTCTCTGTCAGGTGTAAACGTCGATCGCACGATCTCGCTCACCTTCGTGCTCGGTGCAGCGCTCGCCGCCGTGGCCGGGCTTCTCTACCTTCTCTATTACGGGGTGATTGACTTCTATATCGGCTTCGTCGCTGGGATTAAGGCATTCACCGCTGCGGTGTTCGGCGGCATCGGCTCGCTACCGGGCGCCATGCTCGGCGGGTTGATCATCGGCCTGATCGAGACCTTCTGGTCGGCCTATGCGCCGAGCGGCCCCGAGTACAAGGACGTTGCCGCCTTCTCCATGCTCGCCATCGTCCTCATCTTTTTCCCGACCGGTCTGCTTGGCCGTCCCGAGGTGGAGAAGGTTTGATCCCCTTGTCAGAGCCCGGCAAATCGTTCGGCCAGCGGCTCAAATCCGCTCTCGCAGACGCCATCATCGCGGGATGGATTGCTTTCTTTTTATTCTCTCTCCTCCTTGGCGTGAGGACGGTCGACAAAGTCACGGGTCTGACGCTTGCACCCCGCCCCGGCTTGCTCGCCATCGCCGTCGGGATCGTGGTGTTCGGCCGTCTCCTGCTCAATCTCTTCGTCTGGCAGGCCGAGCACCCAATCACCACGCCTTTCGCCAAGCTCTTCACCTCTAAGCAATTTGAGCGCCGTGATCTGATCGTGCTCGGCAGCGTGGCGTTCGTCTCGACGCTGGTTTTCATTATTGCGAGCATCGTCCACGCGGCCGGTTTCCAGCTCGTCGCAGCGTGCCTGCTCGCCTTCCTCGGCATCGGAACTATTCGGCGCGTGATCGTCTATTTCTTCCCGAATCTCCCTTACGCGCGAATCTTCACTATCGGCGGCATCGCTTTTGCGATCCTATTCCCACTCGTCTCCTATCTTCTAGAGAAGGCGTTCCACCTCGGTCTCCCGCTCCGCTACCTGTTCGATCTCTCGATCCTCGTGCTCACCTACGTCATGCTCGGCTGGGGATTGAACATCGTGGTGGGGCTCGCTGGCCTGCTCGACCTCGGTTATGTCGCCTTCTACGCGGTCGGCGCCTATGTCTTCGCGCTGCTCGCCACCCATTTCGGCTTGGGATTCTGGATGTGCCTTCCGGTCGCAGGCATTGCCGCCGCGCTGTGGGGGGTCATTCTCGGCTTCCCCGTCTTGAGGCTCAGGGGCGACTATCTTGCCATCGTGACGCTCGCCTTCGGCGAGATCGTACGCATCATCCTGATCAACTGGACACCTGTGACGAACGGCCCTAACGGCATCTCGGATATCCCGAAGCCGACCTTCTTCGGTCTTCCCTTTTCGGCTCAGGCAAGCCCGAACTTCGCGAGCTTCTTCGGCCTCAAATACGATCCCCTCCAAGGCATCATCTTCCTCTATTACGTCATTCTCGGCCTCGCTCTCGTCACGAACTTGGTGACAATCAGGCTGCGACGGCTTCCCATTGGTCGGGCCTGGGAGGCCATGCGCGAGGACGAGATCGCCTGTCGCTCGCTCGGCATCAACACCACAATCACCAAGCTCACCGCCTTCGCGACCGGCGCGCTGTTCGGCGGGCTCGCCGGCAGCTTCTTTGCCACCCGGCAGGGCTTCATCAGTCCCGAAAGCTTCACCTTCATCGAGTCGGCGATCATTCTCGCCATCGTGGTGCTTGGCGGCATGGGCAGCCAGCTCGGTGTGGCAATTGCGGCCATCGTCATGGTCGGCGGCTTCGAGGCTCTTCGTCACACCGCGGGCCTGCAGAGCGTCTTCGGCGAGGGTTTCGATCCCGCGCTCTACCGCATGCTCCTGTTCGGTGTCGCCATGGTGGGGATCATGGTCTGGCGCCCTCGCGGCATCGTCGGGTCGCGCTCGCCAACCATCGTGGTGCACGATGTAAAACCGATACCCAAGAACCTCGTGGAGGAAGCCCGCGCATGAGGCCTTGGGAGACAGACCTCCTGCTCAGGGTCCAGCACCTCACGATGCGCTTCGGTGGGGTCGTCGCCGTCGACGATGTCTCCTTCGAAGTTGGCCGGCAAGACATCACTGCCCTGATCGGGCCAAACGGCGCGGGCAAGACCACGGTCTTCAACTGCATCACCGGCTTCTACAAGCCGAGCGAAGGGATGATGAAGCTCACCCATCCCGACGGCCAGAGCTTCAACCTCGAACAGCTTGACGATCACGACATCAATAGCCACGCCCGCGTCGCCCGCACCTTCCAGAACATTCGCCTATTCCCCGGCATGACGGTACTGGAGAACTTGATGGTGGCGCAGCACAACGTGCTGACTCGCGCCTCCGGATTGCCAACTGGCGCTGTTCTTGGATTCGGCATCTTTGCGACTGTTGGCGCCCTTCTTCATATCGGCGGCTTTGCCAGAGCCGAGCGAGAGGCAGTCGATTATGCGCGCTATTGGCTCGACCGCGTCGATCTTCTGAGGCGGGCCGATGTGCCTGCAGGCGAGCTTCCCTATGGCGAGCAGCGCAAGCTCGAGATTGCGCGGGCGATGTGCACGCGGCCTTTGCTGCTCTGCCTCGACGAGCCTGCCGCCGGACTGAACGCACGCGAGAGCGACGGCCTGAACGAGCTCTTGCTCTCCATTCGCGCCGAAGAAGGCATCGCGCTCCTCCTTATCGAACACGACATGAGCGTGGTGATGCGTATCTCCGACCACATCGTCGTCCTTGATTACGGCAAGCAGATCGCTGATGGGCCGAGGGAAGAAGTGCGCAACGACCCCCGCGTCATTGCCGCCTATCTCGGCGTCTCAGACGAAGAGGTCGCCGAGGTCGAGCGCGAGGTGCGGCCATGAGCGCACCGCTGCTCCACGTCAAAAAGGTCACCTGCTGCTATGGCAGAATCCCAGTGCTGCATAGCGTGAGCCTTGACATTCGGCTCGGGGAGATCGTGGCGCTGATCGGAGCCAACGGCGCCGGCAAAAGCACACTGATGATGTCGATCTTCGGGCGTCCGCGCCCCTCGGAAGGACGAATCCTGTTCGACGGGGAGGACATCACCGACCTTCCCACCCACAAGATCGCGCTACTTCGGATCGCGCAGTCGCCGGAGGGCCGCCGGATTTTCCCACGCATGACAGTGCTGGAAAATCTCCAAATGGGCGCCATCATCGCCTCCGATCCAGCCCACTTCGCCAATGACCTGGAACATGTGTTCGAACTCTTTCCCTTGCTTAAGAGGCGTCAGCATCAGCGCGGCGGGACCTTGTCCGGCGGCGAGCAGCAGATGCTCGCGATTGCCCGTGCGCTGATGGGACGACCCAAGCTGCTGCTGCTCGACGAACCGTCGCTCGGCCTTGCTCCATTGATCGTCAAGCAGATCTTCGGTGCGATCCGCGCACTCAATGCCGACTATGGCTTGACCGTCTTTCTCGTCGAGCAGAGCGCCTATCATGCGCTCCGCCTCGCCCATCGCGGCTATGTCCTCGTCAATGGCAGGATCGTCATGACCGGCTCCGGCGCCGAGCTGCTGGGAAGCCCAGAGGTCCAGGCGGCCTATCTCGAAGGTGGCGGCAAGGGCGCGCCGCGGGAGGGCATCAGAAAATGACCTGGCTCGCCGACGACGGACCTTGGATCTTTCTCGTGCTCACCGTCATCTTGGGCGGTGGCGCGGCCTTTCTGGCCGGACGCGGGCTCGCGCGGTCATGGAAGCCTTTGCGGCGAATTTTCTTCTATATGGCTCTGCTCGCGGCCGCCGTGCGGTTTTTTCATTACGCTCTCGGAGAAGGGAATCTCCGGTCGCTCTACTACTATCTCGTCACCTACGTGCTGCTCGTTGGGGCGGCCTGGCTTGGGTTCCGCATGATGCGCACGACGCAAATGATCACTCAATATCGCTGGCTATATGAGCGCACGAGCCCGCTCTCCTGGAAGGCGCGCTAAAGCCAAGGAATAGGGTTTCCGCCGGCCAAATCATGTAAACTGACAAGATCATTGGAGTGGGAGGTGATGATGAAGCGTTTTGCCAGATTGATGGCGGTCTTAGGTGTAGCCGCGATTGCCGCGAGCTGCGGAGGAGGTAAGGAAGACAAGTCGACACCGGTCGCCGTAGTCGGCCCAATTACCGGTCAGTATGCATCGTTCGGCGCTCAGATGAAGAATGGCGGTGAACTGGCCATCGAGGACATCAACGCCGCAGGCGGCGTGCTCGGCAAGAAGCTCGATCTCGAGTTCGGCGACGACGCCTGCGATCCGAAACAGGCGGTAGCCGTCGCCAACCAGATGACCGGCAACAACGTGGCGCTGGTCGCCGGCCATTATTGCTCCGGCTCGTCAATTCCGGCCTCGAAGGTCTATGCCGAGGCCAATATGGTGCAGATCTCTCCCGCCTCCACCAATCCTGCTTTCACCGACAACCGGGCCGGCCCCAATATCTACCGGGTTTGCGGCCGCGACGATCAGCAAGGCGGCGTAGCCGGGAAATATATCGCCTCGCATTTCTCCGATAAGAAGGTGGCCTTCGTCCATGACAAGACGGCCTACGGCAAAGGCCTGGCCGACGAGACCAAGAAGGCGATGAACGAAGCGGGCAAGCAGGAGGCGATGTATGAGGCGATCACCGCCGGCGAGAAGGATTATTCGGCTCTCGTCTCCAAGCTCAAGCAGGCCAATATCGATCTCGTCTACTTCGGCGGCTATCACACCGAGGCCGGACTGATCATCCGGCAAATGCGCGACCAGGGCATGAACACGATCCTGATGGGTGGGGATGCGCTCATCACTCAGGAGTTCTGGTCGATCACCGGGCCCGCAGGCGAAGGCACGCTCATGACCTTCTCGCCAGACCCGCGCAAGAATCCGGCAGCCGCCGAGGTGGTCAAGCGCTTCAAGGACAAGGGCATCGAGCCCGAGGGCTACGTGCTCTACACCTATGCCGCGCTGCAAGCCTGGAAGCAGGCAGCCGAGAAAGCGAAATCGATCGAGTCGGCCGATGTGGTGAAGGCGATGAACGACACCGAGTTCGACACTGTGATCGGCAGGTTCAAGTTCAACGAGAAGGGCGATCCGAACTTGCCGCCTTATGCGGTCTATCGCTGGTCCAACGGAACTTATGATGAGATTAGCGATCAGGCCTCCGCGGGGCCGGCAGGCTAGCGCTTCTTGGCGCGGGCTTCCTGGGACGCAAAATACGTCTCGAGCTCTTTCTCGACCCGCACCAGGTCGTCGGGGAGCGGAAGCCCGAGTACCTTGAACTCGTTCAGCTTCTCAAAGATGCGGAGGTAAAGCTCGTGCGGATCCTCGGGCGGGGTATCCATCTGGTTGATGAGGAGAGCGAGCTCAGCCTCAAGGTTTTCGAATGCCATGCTCTTGTATCTCCTTGCCTCACCTCGTCGGAGCGTCGATCCGAGCATAATTGGTTTGCGCCTTCAAGCGCTGCTCGGGGTGCTGCGACGATTGCGGGCGCGGCTTTTCCCTTGCATAGTCGCTCGGGGCGCGGGCGCGCGAACGGGCGGGGAATGCGGCAATGGAAAAAGTGACTTCTGGTAAGGTTGTCGGCTTCATTCTTGCCGTTCTTTTTGCGGTGGTGATCGGCGCCTCGATGTGGGCGCTGCTTAACGGCGAGTACATGTCGACTCCACCCGATATGAAGAAGCAAGCCGAACAGACCTTGCAGATCGTGGGCTTCGCCGGCGCATTCGCCGCGCTCGCCACGTGGTGGGTGCAAGGGTTCGCTGCAAAGCGTGGCTTCGTCGTGCGCTTCCTATTTGCGCTGTTTATCTTCGTGGTAGCGTTTTGCAGCTTCGGCGGGCTGCTCAGGGTGGTCTATAGCCACGTCACCTATCCGAGCCAGCAGGACTGGTCGCTTTCGGGCCTTTATTGGGCCTCCCAAAGCGACCTCATCTCATTCGTGATCTTCATGCTGGTGCCGCCGCGGCCAGCCTACGCCGCACTCATCGCGGCCGCTGCCTTCTACATCGCCCTGTTCGGGCCGCGCGAGCCGAAGACCGTCGAGATCTGAGCTTGCTCGGAATTTGAG
>Ga0207678_10000562_pt1 | contig 33903 bp, 35 predicted proteins | sample KBSC63metaG_FD_184319 | JGI IMG/M metagenome (GOLD analysis project Ga0207678, IMG submission 184319) | Corn rhizosphere microbial communities from Kellogg Biological Station, Michigan, USA - KBS C6-3 metaG (SPAdes) (version 2) | ecosystem: Host-associated > Plants > Roots > Rhizosphere > Soil ... | reverse complement strand
CGCGTGGTCAGTTGGCCGGGCGCGGATATATCCGCGGCGGTCATCCGATTCCGATTGCACGTAACGGGGCCAGGCGCGGAAGAATCCGCGCCCTACGCATGACCGCCATTCGGCGCGTGGCTGGTTAATATTTCAGGCCGCCGGCCTCTGCGAATTCGCGCATCATTTTCGCCTGTTCTTCCGTCAGGTTCTCTGGCGTCGCAATCGTTACCTCGACGATCAGATCGCCTTTCTCACCGCCTTTCTGCACACCCTGGCCGCGCACGCGAAACCGCTTGCCGCTTGGCGTGCCTGACGGGATCTTGATCGCGACCTTTTTGTCATCGATCGTGCGCACACTGATGCGCGATCCCAGCGTTGCCTGCGCGATGTTGAGCGGGACGGACGCAATGAGATCGAGCCCTTCGCGTTTGAAGAAGCGATCCGGCTGCACGACGAACTCGACGATGAGATCTCCGGCCGGGCCGCCATTTGCGCCGCGGCCGCCCTGACCCTTGAGCCGCACCTTGGTGCCGCTGTCCGAACCGGGCGGAACAGTGATCATCACCTTCTTCCGAGTGCGCACCTCACCACTCCCGTTGCACGTCGGACATGGCTGCGACGGTACCTGACCCCGGCCCAGACAGACGGGACACGGTCGATTCACCGCAAAGCCACCCTGGCCGAACGAAACGGTGCCGCGACCGGAGCACTCGGGACAGATGCGCATCGATGCGCCCGGCGCAGCCCCGCTGCCGTGGCACGTCTGGCATTCTTCCGTAACCTCGAGCGTCACCGGAATCCTGCCGCCCGTCACAGCGGTTCGAAACGGCACCTCGACCTGCGTCTCGACGCTCTGGCCGCGCTCGGGCGCGCGACCCCGACCGCCGGCGCCGGCCGGCCCTCGTCCCGACTGATTGAAGATCGAGCTGAACAGATCGCCCAGGCCACCCAGGCCGCCGATGTCGACGTTGCTGAAGTCGAATCCTGCCGCGCCGGGCCCTGCCCCTGGGCGGCCGCCCGAAAAGCCGCCAGGAGACCCGCCCCGGGCTCCACTGAAGCCTTCAAACGCGCCGAGGCGGCGCATCTCGTCGTATTGCTTGCGCTTCTCGACGTCGCCGAGGACGTTGTTCGCCTCGGAGATCTCCTTGAAGCGCTCCGCAGCTTTTGGATCGTTGGCGTTCGCGTCGGGATGGTACTGCTTGGCGAGCTTGCGATACGCCTTCTTGATCTCGTCCTGCGAGGCGCTCGACGAGACGCCAAGCACACCGTAGAAATCCTTCGTCTGGGCCACGTGCTTACTGGTACTGCTTGACGACTACGCGCGCCGGCCGGATCAGCTGGCCATTGAGCATGTAGCCACGCTGAAAGACCTGCGCGACCATGTGGTCTTCATCCGGACTGTCCGCCGCCTGCGTCGAGACTGCCTCATGCAGATTGGGATCGAACGGCAGCTCCAGCGGATCGATCACCTCGACTCCGACACTCGTGAGCGCCTTGAGGATGTTCCGCTCGACCATTTCCACCCCTGTGACCAGCGTCGCGCAGTCAGTCACCGCCGGGTCCACGTGCGCGAAGCGCGACAGGTCGTCCAGCGAGTCGAGCAACATCTTGATCAGATCGCCCTGGCCGCGCGCGCGCGCCTGCTGTGCTTCCTTGGCCGTGCGCTTGCGATAGTTGTCGTACTCCGCGGCGAGACGCAGGTAGCGGTCGCGCTGAGCCTCGAGCGCGCCGATCTCTTCGACGTCACCGCGTGGCCGCGCATCGGCCTGTTCGGTCGACGCCGAAGGCTGCTGGCCGGCATCTTCTGACTGGAAATTGTCGGACTCGTTTTCAGATGGATTTTCGTTTTGCATTTCAGATTGCTGACGTTTTGGGCAGATCCCGAACTGTACGGCGTATCATATCGAGTGCCGCCTGCGCGGCCCGGTAGCGAATCTCGTCGCGATTCCCAATAAAGTGGAAAACTCGTGCCTTGGCGTACGGAGTGATAGGGGGCTCGCCATCCGGACGTGGAATCGGCGGCCGCCCTTCTGAGACATCCACAGCTATCCAGACGGTTCCTACTGGTTTTTCAGGAGTTCCACCGCCGGGCCCCGCGATTCCGGTGATTGATACCCCGATCTCCGTTCCGAGTCGCAGCCGGACTCCCTTGGCCATCTGCAACGCCACCGGCTCGCTCACGGCGCCCTGCTCCGCCAGGTCCGAATCCAGGACACCGAGCAGCTGCCGCTTGACACGATTGTCGTAGGCGATGAGTCCGCCGTGAAAAACGTCACTCGCGCCTGCTACGGCTGTTATGTGCTCACCGAGCATTCCACCAGTGCAGCTTTCCGCCACTGCAATGCGCAGTTTAGAATCGCGACAAGCGTCGATCACAATTGATGCGAGATTCGTGCTGCCCTCGCCGTAAATCACATCTCCCAGGCTGTCGCGGAGGATCCGCGCACCTTCCGCGAGTGCCGCGTCGGTATCGACAGACGAGCGGCCTCTGGACGTCAGGCGCAGGTCCACACCGGCGATTCCAGGAATGAAGGCGAGCGACAATCCATTGACGCCCTTTCCAAGTTCGCCAAGCTTGTCGGCGATCGACGATTCGCCGACACCGATAGTGTGCAACGTCATCGATCTTACAACGGTACCTTCGCCGGCAAGAGCGGCAATGCGCGGACGCAGCGAGTCCGTGAACATCGCGCGCGCTTCGCGTGGAACGCCTGGCAGTGTCGCGACCCAACGTCCGCGCTCATCGGTAACCAGCACGCCTGGCGCGGAGCCTACGGGATTCGCAATGATCTCCGCGCCACGTGGAATCATCGCCTGCTTGTAGTTGCTCACCGGCATCGGCCCCTTGCGCGCATACGCAATCCAGCGCTGCTCGAGCCACTGTGCAATCGAGTCGTCGCGCACCAGCTCGCGGTCGAACAACTTCGCAACCGCTTCGACGGTCATGTCGTCGGCGGTCGGGCCGAGTCCGCCCGTGGTGATCACCGCACCCGTGCGATTGAGTGCCTCACGGAGCGTCTCCACAATGATGCCGACATCATCGCCACACGTGGTGTGGCGCGCGACGGTTACTCCGAGACTTGCGAGCTCGCGGCCGAGGAAGCCGCTGTTCGTATCGATGGTGAAGCCAAGCAGGAGCTCGTCACCGATTGTTACGATTTCGACGTTCAATTGCAGGACCGGTCAATCGTAAATTGTGTCGCCCGATCGCCATACGGTGTGGCGTACTCGTCAGCGTGTCTGGCCCGCGAAGACGCGCGCGTACTGCCGCACGTAGAGCCACAATGAGTACAATGTAAGCACTACGGCGGTGACCATGGCGAGTGCCCCGACGGTTCCATTGAACTCGGCGAACGCGTGCCACGCCGTGGAATCCCAGCCGCGCTCGTTGGCGATGGTCTGCGCGCCGAACCAGAAGAATGCGCTGCCGACCCAGAGCGACTGGAACGCCGTCTTCCACTTGGCAGGACCGATCGCGGAGATCACGTGCCCCCGGCGCGCGGCGGCCTGGCGGAAAAGCATCATGAAGACCTCGCGGCTGACGATGATGAGCACCACCCACCACGGCAGCGGGACTGATCCGACCGGTGTCATGAAGGCGAAGTGGGACGCCTCGCCGCTGCGGTCGAGCAGCGGCGCCATCCAGTTGGCGCGCCCCGCCATGAGGATGCTCATTGGAATGAGCGTCGCGAACAGCAGCAGCTTGTCGGCGAGCGGGTCGAGGAGGCGGCCCGTGTCGGTCACGCTGTTCCGGGTCCGGGCGAGATGGCCGTCCACGTAGTCAGTTACCGCCGCGATGACGTAGAGCGCGAACGCCGAGTACCGGATCGTGGACGATGGAAAGAACGGAAGCACCCCTATGAAAGGAGCCGCCGCGATTCGTCCCACGGTTATGGCATTCGGAAGATTCATTTCCCTTACGCTAGCGACTTCAGCACCATTTTGCTAACTGCCTTGAGTGTATCGAACACGCCGTCGCCCTGAACCGCAACCGCCTCGAAATACGGCGCCCGGCCGACCCATTCTCCGGTGGAGATCTGTTCGGTCAGATTCTCGTTGGCGTGATAGGGATCGGGGGTGAGAATCTGGCGACTGGAGTCGTCGACTTCCCAGCCGGGATTCAGGTTTTCCTGGAGCTGCTGCAGCGGCGCGGCGTTCGACAGATCACGTTTGTTGTACTGGATGACGAACGGCATCTTGGTGAGATCGTAGCCGTATTCCGCCATGTTGTCGTACAGATTCTGCATCGACTCGAGGTTGGCCTCGGTCCGATCCAGCTGCGAATCGGCGACGAAGACGACTCCGTCGACGTTCTTGAGGATCAGCTTCCGGCTGGCGTTGTAGTACACCTGGCCCGGAACCGTGTAGAGATGGAACCTTGTCTTGAAGCCGCGGATCGTGCCGAGGTCGACTGGCAGGAAGTCGAAGAAGAGCGTGCGTTCGGTTTCGGTCGCGAGCGAGATGAGCTTGCCGCGAGTATCAGGCTTGACCTTGCCATAGATGAACTCGAGGTTGGTCGTCTTGCCGCCCAGTCCGGGGCCGTAGTACACGATCTTGCAGTTGATCTCGCGGGACGCGTAGTTGATCATCGACATCGCGCGCTACCAGTTGAAGAGCTCGTCGATTTCCGCATCTGCCCCATGTAGCAGATTCGGCCGAGACGGCTTCTCTTCGCGCGAGCGCGAGAAGATCGCGTCAATCACCACGGTCAATTCCTGAACGGCCTGTTTCATTCGTAGTCGTACGAGCCCCAGGGTTGTGCGGTTGTCGAAGAGGACCACGAGGATGAGCCGGCGTGCAACATCCGCGAGGTAGATGGATTCCTTTTCGCCCTGATGAAACAAGGTGCTGAAGTCGCTCTCTCCAACAAGTTTCGCTAGCTGATCGTTGGCACTGAAATCAGCCGCTGTGAGGGTCGCGAAAGTCGTCGGATCGAAGGTCGGCTGCTCGCCAACGGTCGCCACGAGCTGGCCCGACCGATCGACCAGCAGCGCGGAGCGGGAGTTGGTATCGGCCAGGAACCTTTGAAGCGAATGGGTAATGGCGACGGAGTCATCTTCCGTGAACGACCATGTGCCCGACCCGCCTGACTTCGCGCTGCCACCTGCCATCATTCTATCTCCATCTAGGCGAGAGCCCTTTCAACGTGCTTGAGTAGCCTCACCGCCCGTCCCCGAAGCATCGGGCGGGGCTCCCAGGCGATGTATTCGCGCAGAAGGTGGGCAGTGGCGACGGTCGGTTGCCCGGATAGGTGCCCGAGAGCGGCGAGTCGCCTCACAGGATGACGACTGAACAGGTCTCTTCGGTACGCGTGCTGTGCGCCGGACCAGGTCGCGAGACCTGCCACAAGGCCACCGAGCAGTCCGGCGACGAACCAATCACGATTCTTACTCATTTGACACCTTCATTGCATGACTCTTCGGGCCGACAGAGCCTGGGCTATCGTCACCCCGTCGGCGTACTCCAGATCGCCACCAACCGGGAGGCCGCGGGCGATCCGTGAAACGGTCAACGGATAGCCAGCCAGCCGTCGCTGAAGATATAACGCCGTCGCCTCTCCCTCGATGCTGGGATTGGTCGCAATTATCAGCTCCCGCACCCCGCCGGCGGCCACGCGGGCCTCCAGGTCGCCGACGGCCAGATCCTCAGGTCCGATACCGTCAAGCGGGGACAGGCGGCCGCCCAGAACATGGTACGTGCCCCGAAACTCCCCAGCCCGCTCTATCGCACCGATATCCGACGCCTCTTCCACCGCGCATACGAGAGCCGGATCTCGGCGCGTATCGGCACATATCGAACACAGCTCGTTCTCGGTGAGGTTATGGCAGCGGGCACACGGATGTACTCGCTCGGAGATCGTCAGCAACGCTTCGGCGAGTCTGCGGGTCTGGCCAGCGGGCTGCTTGAGCAGGTGATACGTGAGCCGCATCGCCGTCTTGCGGCCAATTCCGGGCAACTTCGAGAGCTCGGTGGCGAGATCTTCTATCGCTGACACTCAGAATGGGAGCTTGAACGGTAGATCCATGCCGCCAGTCAGCTTGCCCATCTCGGACTTTGCCAGTTCGGCAGCCTTTTTCTGCGCGTCGCGAACGGCGACCATTACGAGATCTTCGAGCATCTCCACGTCGGCGGGACTCACGACGCTGGGATCGATCTTGACCGTTGTGACCTGCCCCTTTCCATCGGCTGTGACGGTCACCATGCCGCCGCCGGCGGTCGCAGAAACGGTCTGCTTCTCCAGCTCCTCCTGGATCTCCTGCAAGCGGCTCTGCATCTGTTGCGCCTGCTGCATCAGCTTCATGAAGTCAGCCATATAGGAATCTAAAGAGTTGTACTCTCAGTCGAGCAATTCGAGGTCGAGCGCGTCGATTGCCGCGCCGAGTACAGGATCTTTCGCTCGCAGCATCTGAGCACGCTCCGACCGCAGCTGGTCATCGCTCAGCCGCTGAGGCGGCTCGCCCTGCGACGAAGCCTCCATGGCCGAGCGCATCGCAGAGAGCGGACTGGCGCCGCCCGCCGCTCGGCGCACGTGGGCCGGCGCCGGAGCCGGAGCGACAGCCGGCGAGGGCGCTGCCGATGCCGCACGGACGGGGGGCGCAGGCTCTGGCGTTGCGATCTTCGCGCGCCAATCCGATTGTGCAGCCCCGGGCGAGGTCCCGCCCCCCGAACCGATGCCGCGCAGTACTTCTTCGAGCGACAATGTGTGATCCAGCAAGGCGAACCGGACGAGCAGCAACTCGATCAACAATTGCTGCTGCCCGCTCTTCCGGAAGCGCGGCTCGAGATCGCTCAGCACGTTGAGCATGCGAAGCACATCTCCCGATGCCAGCCGCTCTGAATTGGCGCGCAGCCGCTCGGTCGCTGCTGCGGAGACGTCGGGAACACTTCCGCCGAGCAGAACAGCGAGCTGCGCGCGCAGGACGTCGGAGAATCCTGCGAGGAAGATCCCGAAGTCGACGCCTTCGTCGGCGAGACGTCGCACAGCGGTGAACACGTCTGCGGCGCGGCGCTGAACGATTATGTCGAGAATGTCGAGGTATTCGTCTTCCGGAACGAGACCGAGTGCCGCGCGCACGGCTTCCGCGGTGATGCTTCCCTCGCCCAGTGACGTCACCTGATCGGTGAGCGATAGCGCGTCGCGCATGGAGCCGTCAGCGGCGCGCGAGATCATCATCAGCGCTTCAGGCTCGCGCGGAATCTTCTCTTCGTCCAGGATGTACTCGAGGCGGGCGACGATATCGCTTCGTCCGATGCGCTTGAGATCGAAGCGCTGCAAGCGGCTGAGGACTGGTGCGGCTGTCTGCGCGATCTTCTGCGGCTCGGTAGTCGCGAAGACGAAGACGACACGCGCGGGCGGTTCTTCGAGAACTTTGAGCAGCGCGTTCCACGCTTCGCGCGTGAGCATGTGCGCTTCGTCGACTATGTAGACCTTGTAGCGATCGTCGCCGGACGGTGCGTACATCGCGCGCTCGCGTAGATCACGCGCGTCGTCGACGCCACGATTGGATGCTGCGTCTATCTCGACGACGTCGAGACTGGACGATCCGCTCCAGATGCGCTGGCAGCTGGTGCACACGCCGCACGGTTCGCCGTCGGGCTGCTTGTTCTCGCAGTTGAGCGCCATTGCGAGCACGCGAGCGAGGGTCGTCTTGCCCGTTCCGCGGGGTCCGCAGAAGAGATATCCATGCGCCACGCGATCGCGCGCGATCGCGCCTCTCAGCGTGTTCGACACGTGGCCCTGAACGGCCACCTCGGCGAACGAGCGCGGGCGGTATTTCCTTGCTAGCGCGAGGGCCATGCGTCTGGTTTGCGGGGCGACACCCGCCCTTCGGAAGGTCCCCGCGAGCGAGGCGGGGATGAAGGGGGGCTCCAGGGGATCGGGGCAACGCAAGACACCGCATGCCGCTGCTACCTTCGGGGTCCTGACGGGGTTAGTGGGCTCGCGCCCCCCGGAAATCCCTGGAATGTTCTGAAATATAACCCTCGCAACCACTCACAGGTTGCAGATAACACCGGCCCGCGAGGCGGGCCGGTGTGTGCAGCAAAGGCTTATCAGGGCTTCTTGATCTTGACCGTGGGAACCTTGATCGTGGCGGAATCCTTCTTCACCTCGACCTTCGGGACCGCGACCTTGGTGCTATCGACGCCAGTTTCAACTACCGGCGTGTGCACCGTATCGGTGACAGTGCCAACGACCGGCTTCTGCACCTCGTACTCCCCTTCTCCGGTCTTCTTGCACCCGGTTGCGGCGAGAGCAATTACAGCAGCGGCAAAAATCACCTTTCTCATCCAAGCCTCCCTTACGTGTGTGTGGTGTTCGACAGCCCAAATGGCAAAAACGGCGCCGTCCTGGCGCCGGATCAATTTCCTGCCTCGATTGGCGAGCTCTCTCCGCGGTCCGCGACGGAGCTTATGGGCCGAATGCACCGGTCGATGGTCGCACCGATTTTCTAATTCGCAGCCATGTTCGAACGATCGTTCGGAACCGCACGCGAGAGTAGCGTGCGGACTTCGTCGTCGCTCGTCTGGTCGAACACGGAATACCAGAGCCCGACGGCCTGAAATGGCTCCGGGGTTACCAGACAGACCACTTCATCAGCCGCGTCGTCACCCTGGCGAAACGATCTGCACGTTTCGGGTGCGGCGACTGGAACCGCGACGACGATGCGCTGGGGCTCTTCGCGTCTGAGAGCGAGCACTGCTGCACGCATGGTCGATCCGGTAGCGAGCCCGTCGTCGACTACAATCACGATGCAACCACGGATGTCCGTCCTGGGCCTCACACCGCGGTAGGCAATTTCGCGACGATCGAGCTCACGCCGCTCGCGAGCGATGACCGAATCGAGCGAGGCCCGGTCCACGTGCAGTGCGCGAATCACGTCATTGTCGAGCACGACCACACCGTCGCTCGCGATCGCGCCCATCGCGAACTCTTCATGGCCAGGAAGGCCGAGCTTGCGCACCAGAAATATGTCGAGCGGTGCACCGAGCGCGCGGGCAACTTCGTACGCAACTGGCACTCCGCCGCGCGGAAGTGCAAGCACACGAACGTCCGGACGTCCGGCATACTCGTGCAACACTGCCGCAAGCTTGCGTCCGGCATCGGCGCGGTCGTGAAACGGGGGCGTCACGTCACCGCTTTCCCGTGCGATGGCTGGGGTCGTCTGCGGCTCGACGCGGCGCCCGCGTGGTACTCGGGTGTGCGCTACGCTGCACTGCCGCGCGGATGTGCTCTTCCTCCTTGCGCGGTGCCTTTGCAGCGTGCGAAAACGGCCCGTTCGGCTGCGGCTCGGTCAATGGACCGCCCGGTCCCGCTTCTTCCTTCGCTATCTCGCGCGGCGTCCGATGACTGCTCACTGGATGCGGTTCCGCCACAGCGTGCGGCTGCGCGGGTGAAGCAGTTGCAGGCGGCGGCAGCGGCGGCCCAGGTCCCGCCGGCGCCTGAGACGCGGCTGGAGTTTTCGGGGGCCTGGTCTGCCTGGAATCAGCCATTCGTTCTCCGTTATCTGATGCAGCGTTCGACACGTTGCACCAGTGAAAGAGCGCACGTATCGCGCCGCTACGCTTCGAATTGGCTGATGATCGCGTTGAAAGTTGCCGGTTTCGTCCCCGTGCAACTCCAGTGGCGATGCGACCGGGGGCACATGTTATGCGACCGCGAAAGCAGTACAATCGTTCACAACGACGGAGGACACGAAATGAAGGCACAGGACATCATGAGCAGCGATCCGGTATGCGTGACGCCGGACACTACGCTCAATAAAGCAGCGCAACTGATGCACGATCGAGACGTCGGAATGCTACCGGTCGTGGACGGTGACGGTTCGGCGAAACTCGTTGGTCTCATTACCGATCGGGACATCACTGTGCGTCACGTGGCAAAGGGCCACAAGGGATCCGCGTGCAAGGTGCGCGAAGCAATGAGCGACTCCGTAACTACGTGCCGCACCGATGACGACGTTTCAGATGTGATGAATACGATGGGAAAGGAGCAGATTCGACGCATCCCCGTCGTCGATGAGCGTGACATGCTCGTAGGCGTCATCGCGCAGGCGGATATCGTCAGACGCGCCGACAATGCGATTGCAGCGGATCGTGCGATCAAGGAGATATCGAAACCGTAGGACAGGCACCGTGGCCTGTCCGCGCGACCATCAATCCTCGAATGCTTCGTGCTGGCGCTTGCGCATGTGGCGCAGCTCGTAAACCTGCGCCACCTCGCCGCCCAGTATGAAGACCATCGACGCGTAGTACACCCACAACACGACGATCACGAGCGCCGCTATCGTGCCGGTGTAGAGCGAACCGGGCTTGAACGACGTGACGTAGTATGCGAACACGGATTTCGCGATCTCGAACATCACGGCGGTGAAGGTGCAGGCAACGAGCGCGGTTTGCCAGCGCATCTTCTTGTAGGGAAGATATTTGTACAGGCCGAAGAACAGCGCTGCGATGAACACGAACGCGACGATTCGTCCGAGCGTGTATTCGAGCGTGCCCATCACGTCCTGACGAATGCCGAGCGCCGCCAGAACCGCAACGCCGCGTGACGACGCTATCGCGATATAGGCGGACAGTCCCGTATATGCAACGAACAGGAGCGACGACACGACGGTGACCTTCACGTCGTACACCTTGCCGTCGATGATGCCGCGATCAACCTCGATGTCGAATATCGCGTTGAGTATCGAGCGCAACGATCCGAACAGTCGCGTTGAGAACCAGATGAATCCGATGGCGGAGTACAGGCCCACCGTGCCACGCGCTGCAATGATCTTTGCAACCACGCTCGTCACCGGGTCGCTCGTACTCGCTGGCAGGAATCGGTTGACGAGAGCAACGATCTCGTCCGTCGCGGCGAGCGTTGACTGATTCAGCAGATACGTAAGCGACGTGGCGAACAGCAGCAGGAATGGAACGATCGCGATCAGAATGTTGAACGAGATTCCGCCCGCGAGAAAAAAGATGTTGTCATCGCCGCTATTGTCCCACACGCGCCGTACGTAGTCAGCGAAGCCTACCCAAAATCGCTTGACCCACGGGCGCTCCTGGCCCACCGGCGCGACCTTACAGGGTGTTCGCTTCGCGTCGCGCCGCCTTGTTCTCGGCGATTCTGCGCTCGAGATCAGAACGTGCTTCGCTCGCGGCGTAGCGGCCGGCATCCACTGCGTCGAGCACCTGGTCCTGTCCACGCCGGACCGCCCTGCGGGCTGCACCGACGCGCTCGGTGACACGATCGCGCACCTCGTTCACCTGTGACGTCACATTGTCGGCGACGTCCGTTGCGGCGTTCCGCACGCGCTCGCCGGCGCGTCGCGCGCGAGACTCGATCATGCGCCTGGTTTCAGCACCACTGCGAGGCGCAAGCAACAGCGCGAGTCCAGCACCGATCGCCATGCCGACCAGCAGCGTACCGATACCAGGTTCGTCGCGCTCGATCACTACGAAGGGCTCACGTTCGAAGTCACGCATGATTACCTCTTCCCTGTGCGGGTCGTTTTGGATTTCGGTTTTGCGGCCGTCTTGCCAGCCGCAGTCTTCCTGGGTGCGGCCTTGTCGCTCGCAGGTGCTGCTGCGGCAACGGCGGCCGCGGCGAGCCGAAGATGTCGAGGCATGATGTCCTGAGCCGTCACCACTGTCCCGCGCGCCATGATCACCGCGCGCTCGACTGCATTCTTCAGTTCGCGAACGTTGCCAGGCCAGTGATACGCGTGGATCCAGGCCCACGCATCCTCGTCGAAACCGGTGAGCTGCTTGCTGTTCTGGCGCGAGAAGCGCAGCAGAAATTCGTTCGCGAGCAGCTGGATGTCGCTCACGCGCTCGCGCAGCGCCGGTAGAAACAGTTCCACCACCGCGAGACGATAGTAGAGATCCTCTCGCAGCTCGCCCTCTTCGAGCGCCTTCTGGAGATCCATGTTGGTCGCTGCAACGATGCGGATGTCCACCGCGATCTCCTTCTTGCCGCCCAGCCTGCGCACGCTGCGGCTCTCGATTGCGCGCAGAAGCTTCACCTGAATGTCGGTGGGCATCTCGGCGACTTCGTCGAGGAAGATCGTTCCGCCGTCGGCCATCTCGAATGCGCCCGGCTTCTCGTTGATCGAGCCGGTGAAGGCGCCCTTTTCATGGCCGAACAATTCGTTCTCGAGAATGTCCTTGGGCAGTGCGGCACAGTTGAGCGCGAAGAACGGACCCTTGGCCCGGTCGCTCTTGGAATGCACCGCGCGAGCGACCAGCTCCTTTCCAGTGCCGGATTCGCCGAGGATCAAGACCGATGCGCTCGACGGCGCGACCGCATCGATGATCTGGTAGACTGCGCGCATTTCTTCGGACTGGCCGGTCAGCTCACCGTAGTGCGTGAGCGTCTCCAGCTTGGAGGCAAGCTCGCGGTTCTTCTGGCCGATGGCGTACTTCTCGAGCGCTTTCGGAATCAGCGCCTTGAGACGGTTGAGCTTCTCCGAATTGAGAGGCTTCTCGATGTAGTCGTATGCACCCTCGCGCATTGCCTGAACCGCGGAGTCGACGGTCGCCTGTCCGGTGATGATGATGCACTCAGTCGGAATGCTCCTGTCCTGGAGAGCCTTCAGCAACGAAAGACCATCGACCTTGGGCATCATCAGGTCGGCGAGTACTACACCATAATCGCCACTCTGAAGCTCATCCAGCGCTTTCTGGCCATCGGCGCAGATCGACACGTCGTAGCCTTCGTCCGAAAGGATTGCGCTCAGGCCCTGTGTGATCGCCTGTTCGTCATCGGCGACGAGGATTCTGTGCTTCGTGCTAGCTGCCATGCGTCGGTGTGTTCTCAGGAATGTGGGTTGGAATCGGCCGGAGCAGATCCAGCGGAACGCGCACTGTGGCGCGACCCCGCAGCCTCCGCGACATCAGCGACAAGATCAGCGTAACGCTTGTGCAGTCGCGTTGCAGCGTCGAGCTGCTGGACGGCTGTTTCAATAAACGGTGCTAACTGCGTGACATCGGCGCCGCGCTCGGCGCGGCTGCGCGCAACCTCGAGGTTGACAGCTACGCCGTTCAGCGCGTTCCGAACATCGTGGCCCAGCTGTCTGAGCTCGGCCGACTTGTCACGCTCATTCACAAGAACTCAGTCGCTCAGATCCGCGTCGTCAGGTGCCGCTTCGACCACTGCAAGATCGGGGTGCGGCATGGGACGATGTTGCGCGGGAGTATGAACGTACTTCGCTACCAGGTCACGCGTGTCGTGGATGTTCAGCTGTCTGAAAAGGAAACCGAACTTCTCGTCGTATGCCCTGGCCATCGTCTCCTTCACGTCGGCCGGCATGTCCCAGATCTTACGCTTGAACGGACCCAGCGCTTTCTTGCGGGTCTTGTAATAGAATTGCTCGTCCGTGTCCGTAGGCTTGCGCTCGTCCTTCGTGTTCACGTCCAGCCACGCGTAGATCTCCCTGCGCAACGATTCATGCATGTGGTCGAACAGCATGTTCTGAAAATTCGTCGCGAGGTGAATCTCGCACGTGCCGGTGCCGGGGAACTTGTGGAACAGCTCGTCCGGAAGCGTCGAGGCGCCGTGCTGCACTGCACCGGCGAGGCCGTATTCCTTGCGCGCGATATCGGACAACGTGGTGAGCGTGCCGAAGTCGATCGCGACTTCCTTGATCGATCCGTCGGGAAGAACTATACCACCGTGCGAGGTGCCCGACTGCACGCTGACCTTGGACAGACCTTCCGTGCCGGGCGATTCGCGACCCAGAAGACTGTTGAAGCCGTCCATGTAGGCACGCAGCTCCTCGGGCGTCGAGTTCTCGGTTCCGACTTCGCCGATCTCGCCGCCGAGCGAGATGGTGATCCCCGCCGGCTGAAGACCGCGAATGAATGCGGCGATGTCCGCGCACTGCTCGACATTGACGCGCTGTTGCTCAGCGAGCGTCGGCCTGGAGAGATCGACGAGCGTGGACGTGTCGATATCGATGTTGTAGAAGCCCGCTGCAACGGCTTCCACCGCGAGCTGCTTGACCGCACCCGCTTCCTGATCCGGATTGGTCGCGAACTTCTTCGCGCTGATCTGAAAATGGTCGCCCTGAATGAAGAGCGGGCCGCGGAAGCCCTCGCGAATCGCGGCTGCGAGCATCACCGACGCGTACTCACCCGGCCGCTGGTCGGTGTACGCAATTTCGGAGCGCGCGATCTCGAGCACGAATGCGCCAGCGTTCAGCTTGTTCGCCGCACGGAACACCGCGCGCGCCGTGTCGTAAGCCATCCCACGCACATTGATCGCCGGAACGGTGACGTCGTCGTACGCACCCTTGCCGCGCGCCATGTAGAGGTCGTGGATCGACGAGGGATGAATTCCGACGGCCTGGGCTATCTCCCAGATCAGCCAACGCGCATCGGCCTTCTGGTCCTCGTTGCCGAATACCGCCTGGCGCACGAGCGTATCCATGTACGGCCCGGCAACGCGGGACGCATCGGTTATCGAGATGGCACCATTCCTGACAGTGACGGCGCCTTCGAACAACTGTTCGGTCTTCGTCTGAGTCATCGTTGAATTTAGTCTCCCTGCGACCAGCGCGGGTCGGGCTTGGGGAGGGCGTCCCACTGGGCCTTCGCGGCCTCGGCGCCCGGCCTGCCCAGCAGCGCATATGCGAATTGCTTGCCCAGCTCGACGCCGGGCTGATTGAATGCGTTTACTCCATACATCTGGCCGGCATACGCGGTCGCGAGCTCGAACATCATCATGAGCGCACCCACGCCCCGGGCATCGACCTTCTCCATCCGGATCGTGAGATTGCTCCGCCCGCGCTTGGCCAGGGCACCAGCCGTCGCACGCTGCTCGATGTCGAGCAGCTCGCCAAGCGTGTGGCCTCCGAGATAGCCGAGCTCGGTGACGTGCTCGAACGCCGATGGGATGACGATGTCGGTCCCGTGGTCCTTGACGGCGATGAACGCGATCACCTTGTTGGCCGGTCCTTCCATGAACGATTGAACCTGGCTGTGCTGATCCGTAGCGCCGAGCGCGGGAAGCGGCGTGCTTCCAACAGATTTCCCGTCCCCGCGGTGCTTGCCGAGTGATTCTGCCCACAGCTGAACGAACCACGCGGCGAAATCACGCAACGGATCGGCGTAGGGCATCAGCACGTCGACTACGCGTCCATGACGCACGTCGCTGATGTAGAAGAGCGAGCCGATTATGCCCGCGGGATTCTGCGACAGGTCGGTCGTCGCGCACCTGTCAAGCATCTCACCGGCGCCTACGAGGAGGTCGGCCACGTTTATTCCGAGCAATGCCGCCGGAAGCGTTCCCACCGGAGTGAGCACGCTGTAACGTCCTCCCACGCCGGGAGGAATGTCGAGCGCCGACACTCCGAGCTCACCGGCGAGCGGCCTGAGAGCGCCGGTCGTGGGATCGGTGACGAAAACGAAGTGATCGGCGATCTTGAGCCCGGCATTCGTCACGCGCTCGTGAGCGATGAGAAACTGCGACATCGTCTCCGCAGTGCCGCCGGATTTGGAAGTGACGATGAACAGCGTGCGCTCCAGAGCGAGCCTGTCGAGCACCGCCGTGATGGTCACCGGATCGATGTTGTCGAGCACGTGCAGGCGCGGATGTCCCGATCGCGCGTCGCTGGACAGCTCGTTCCAGCCGGAGCGGCACAGAGCAGTCTTGAGCGCGATCGGGCCGAGCGCAGATCCGCCGATTCCGAGTATGATCGCGTCGTCGTAGCGTCCGCGAGCACGTCCCGCGAAATCGATTGCCTGTTGCAGCAGCGGTGCATTGCGCGGGAGGTTCATGAAATCGGCAACGCCCTCGCTTCGCAGCGTCTCGACTCCCTTGTGGACCGTGGCGAATGCGCCGTACGCCTCTTCCCATTCCTCGTCCGTCACGCCGTTCTCAACGGCGCTCGCCATCATGTTTGTAAAGTCGATCGAAATCATATGCGTACCGTCAATCCGTCGAAAGCTGGTTGTATGTCGCGCGGCAGCTCAGCCTCGAGATCGGCGTGAAAGTTGTCGTGTGTGAGATGAGTCAGGTACGTGCGCTCGGCGCCCAGCTCCCTTGCCGCGCTGATCGCTTCAGGCAGGCTCAGGTGGCTCGGATGGTCGGTTCGGAACAACGCGTTGATGACAAGCACCTTCGCGCCACGGAGTATCGCGGCCGCCTCGGGTGGGATGCTCTTGGCGTCGGTCACGTATGCCAGATCGCCGATACGGTATGCAAAAACCGTGACAAGGCCATGCGGCACGGCGACCGGAGTGACTATGGCGTCGCCGATCGATATGGGTACACCCGGAGCGAGTGCTTCAGCCCGCCCTTCGGGTTTGCTCGTGCCGGGCAACACGCGCATGCTCTCATCGAATATGTACGGGAAGCGCTGGCGCAGGCTGTCGAGTGTCGTGGACGGCCCGTACATCGTCAGCGGCGCTGCCCGGCGATTCGTGATCGCGCGAATGTCGTCCAACCCGTGCGTGTGATCGGCGTGCTCGTGCGTGAACAGAACCGCATCCACGCGATCGATGCCGTTTGCGATCAGCTGGAGTCGCAGTTCCGGCGGCGTGTCGATCAGGAGCCGCGTTCCGCCGTTTGTCTCGACCAGCGCCCCTACCCTGCCGCGCTTGTCGCGCGGATCGGGTGATCTGCACACGGCGCAGCCGCAGCCGATCTGGGGCACGCCGAAGCTCGTGCCGGTGCCGAGGAATGTGAGCTTCACGGCGACCTCACTGGAGCGCTTTGCGTGGCGCTCCGCTCGAGCTCCGGTGTCGAGTCACACGACCTCCACTTTGAGCAGATTGGTCGTGCCTGGAATTCCGAATGGATGTCCCGCAGTGAAGATCACGCGGTCGCCCGCAGCAGCGAGGTTCAGATCGCGCACTACCAGCTTGCCGACTTCAGCCATCTCGGTGTAGGTTGGGCGCGATTCGGCGACGTGGGGAATGACGCCCCACAACAACGCCAGCTGGTTGCGAGTGCGCGTGTTGTCGGTGAGCGCAAGCACGGGAACGGGCGGCCGATGCGACGAGACGATGCGGGCCGAAAAGCCGCTCTTGGTGATCACGACCACGAGTGGTGCGCCGAGCATTCTGACGGCGGCAACAGTCGCAGCCGCGATCGCGACTTCCGTTGTCACGATTCCGATCTGGCGATTGCGTGAATCGCGAAACTGATGTGACGGCGGATGTTGCTCGATCTCCGCGATGATGCGACTCATCGCCTCGACGGCCAGTCGCGGATAACTTCCTGCGGCGGTTTCCGCGGAGAGCATCACCGCGTCGGTACCATCGAGTATTGCGTTCGCCACATCGCTCGCCTCGGCGCGTGTCGGTCGAGGATTCGTCACCATCGACTCGAGCATCTGCGTCGCTGTAATTACGGGACGGCCGATCTGATTGGAGAGTGCAATGATCATCTTCTGTGCTACGGGCACTTCTTCAAACGGCAGCTCCACGCCCAGATCGCCGCGCGCGACCATGACGCCATCCGAAGCACGGATGATGGATTCGATGTTGGCCAGTGCGGCATCCTTCTCGATCTTCGCGACGATGTTCATCCACGGCGGCAGCAGTGCACGCAGCGACGTTATGTCCTCGGCGCGACGCACGAAGCTGAGGGCGAGATAGTCCAGCTCCTGCTCGATCGCGAATTTGACGTCCGCGATGTCCTTCTCCGTGAGCGATGGAGCGGAGACCTGCACACCGGGCAGATTCAATCCCTTGTGGCTCCGGAGGACACCTCCGTGAATCACACGCGCGTGTACGCGCGGCGCGCGCACGTCGAGCGCTACGAGCTCGATCAGTCCATCGTCGACGAGAATGCGGTCACCGACCTTCACGTCGTTGGCGAGCTCTGTATAGGTGACAGGGATTTCGCCGCCCATCTCCTCGCCTTCATGCACCAGTGTTACATCGTCGCCCGGCTTGAGGGGGAGGCTCAACGCCAGTTCCCCGATACGGATGCGCGGCCCCTGGAGATCGCCGAGTATCGCGATTGGCTGACCCAGCTCATCGGCGATCTGCCGGACTGTGCGGATGCGCTCGGCGTGGTCGGCGTGCGTGCCGTGGGAAAAATTCAGGCGCGCGACGTTCATGCCTGCTTCCGCGATCGCCATGATCGTGTCGTGCGTTGCAGTCGAGGGGCCGAGCGTGCAGACTATTTTGGTGCGGCGAATATACGGCATCAGATCTTGCTGGAGTGGAGCTGCGCGACCTTGGCCTTGATGCCGGCGGTCATAGTCTCGAACGATTTTTCGAAGCTCGCGATGCCTTCGCGCAAGAGCGTATCCGTCACGTCGTCGAGGCTGACACCTGCCTGAGCGATCGCTGCGAGCTCCGCGCGCGCCTGGTCCATGTCGGCATCTACCGTGCGCGCAACTACTCCGTGGTCGCGGAAATCTTCGATCGTCTTTGGCGGCATGGTGTTCACCGTGTCGGGGCCGATGAGGTTCTCGACGTAGAGTACGTCACGGTATGCGGGATTCTTGGTACTGGTGCTCGCCCACAGTGGACGCTGGACGCGCGCACCCTTTGCCTCGAGCGCGTTCCAGCGCGCTCCCCCGAACTTCGTTACGAAGAGCTGATAGGCCATCTTGGCATTGGCGATGGCGGCCTTGCCCTCATACTGGCGCGCGCTGCCGCCGATCGCCTCGAGTCGTTTGTCGACCTCCGTATCCACGCGACTGACGAAAAAGCTTGCTACGGATGCGATTTTGTCGATCGGCAGCTTCTTCGAGACGCGCGCTTCGAGCCCATCGATATATGCGTCGATCACACGCTCGTGCGCCTTTACCGCGAAGAGCAGCGTGATGTTCACATTGACGCCGTCGGTGATGAGCTGCCTCACCGCCTTGGCACCTTCGACCGTTCCCGGAACCTTGACGAGAAGATTGGGACGGTTGACCGTGGCCCAGAGCCGGTGTGCTTCCTCGATCGTTGCTGCCGCATCGTTGGCCAGATTGGCGGAGACTTCGATCGAGACGTAGCCATCGTCACCGTTGGTGCGGTGGTAGACATCCGCGAATACGTCGCACGCATCACGAACGTCCTGCGTCTCGACCAGCTCGAACAGCTGCTTGAGGTCCAGCGACGACGGCGCTGCGCGAAGCTGATCGTCGTACGCAGTGCCCTCGGCGAGCGCCTTCTGAAAGATGGTCGGATTCGAGGTCATGCCGGTGAGAACGTCGTCCGTGAGGCGGCGCTCGAGATCACCGTTGTGCAGCATGGTACGATCTATGTAATCGAGCCAGATCGACTGGCCCGCGTCATGTAACGCCTGAAGGCGATGGTTGTCCATTTGGATGTTTGGGTTGACGGTCGACAAAATACGCAGCAGCACGAAAGAGCAGGAGAATCTGACGGTATCCCAGCGATTCGATCACGGCGTACGCGAGCAGCCTCGCGGCATTGCTCCGTCCGTCGCTACCGGGAAGGAACGTGACCTGGAACACCACGCTCCATATAGATAGGAGTATGCCGTATCCGACCACGGACGCCAAGTAGGCCCAGGCAAATGACGAATCGAGCACGCCCGTTGCGAGCCCTGCGACGAGGCCAAAATAGCCCAGCAACTCCAGAATCGGAGCAATAACCACTCCGAGCCAGAAATACGGCATCGCAACGAGGCCAAACATCCCGTATTCCGGGTTGAGCAGCATTACCGAGTTGTGGACGAGTGCGCGGCGCAAGCCCCGCATCCAGGCTCTGCGCGTCCGGCCGATGGTCGTCAGATCGCCCGAAACGACAAACCATGCAACCGGGTCGGGGATGACCGGCATCATGGCGTTGATGCCGTTATCGGTCAGATATCGCGCCATCCGCATGGCGATGTCGACCGCTGGCACCTCCACAGTCGCATCGAAGCCACCCATTCCGAAGATGTGCTCCCGCTTGAACATCACCGGATTGCTCGGCACGACGATGTTGCTTGCGACGCGATTCCAGCCCAACCGCAGATACACGAAATTGCGCAGAAATTCAATAGTCTGGCAGCCGTCTACCCAGCCGCGCCCACGCCGGAGTGTGATCTTCCCGTCCCGCAGCTCCGCGCCACTCACCGGCCGGAGGATGCCGCTCGCGCACGCCACGGACCGATCCAGCAGAAACGGGCGCGACAGTCTCAGCAACGCGTCACGCTCGAAGACCACGTTCGGACCAGCCGCTACCGCGTGCGGATATCGCGCGGCGTTGATCGCCGCGTTCAAGGCGTCACCGATCGATGTGTCCGGCATGTCGATGCAGAGCAATCGCGGATACGTGCGCGACCGGTAGTAGGCGCGCACCGGCCGAGTCCGCACGTTGATGGTGAAGGCCGGAGGAACCTCGTAGAGTTGAAGCGCGGCAACGAGATTACCGAGGGAATTCTCCGCCGCGCCGTCGACGACGAGAATTACCTCGAAACGCGGATAGTCGAGCCCGAGCAGCATCGCCGCGATTTCGACCGGCGGCAGCGGTGAATGTTGCAGCGAAGCTATGACGGAAATCGGAGGGAGCGCGTCGGTCCCGACCAGTGCATGGAAATATTCGTCGTCGGCCAGCTGCCAGTGCGACCACAGTTCGGGAACCGCACACATCAGCAGAATCGAATGAAACGAGTTGATGACGAGAAAGAAAATCATGATCGTCATCATCAGCGCGAACACAATGCCGGCTATCGTCATCCCGCTGACAACTCCGCGACGCTGGCTTCCGACAGTCCGATCACCAGCATCGCCATGTCGCGCGCATACCTGTCGGCATTGTCGAGCGCTTCTGAGAGCGCCTGCTTCCCGCCAGGGCCCATCGAAGCCAGTGAAAGCCCGGCACGGAATCGGACCCACCAGTTGCTGTCGGTCAGAGCGCGAGACAGCTCCTGCACCGTGCGCTCGTCGGTCGACCCTGACAGTGCTCGCGCTGCCTGCGCGCGCACCCGCCAATCCGAGTCGCGAAGCATCGAGAGCAACTTCACCTGAACGGTGTCTCCCGATCTGCGACGCAGTACGCGCGCCACGGCAACGCGCACTTCCGGATGCGGATGCGTCGAAAGAGTCGCGATGCGCGCCATGCAGTCCGCGTCATCCAGCACCGCCGCGGCGTGGATATATGCATACAGTTTGTGCGGCGGCGCGTCTGCGCGGATCCGAGCGAGCAGCATCGGGCCGGCCAGCGACTGGTAGCCCCGCAGTACGCTGAGCTGATATTCACGCACGGCCGAAGATGCTGACGAGAGACCGTCGATGACGGCAGTGAGCAGCTCCTCATCGGCGTAGCGATTCAGGCACGTGGTCGCCGCGCTCTGTACTGCCGGGTGGGAATCCGACAGCAACTGCAGGATCGTAGCACGATCCTGCGCGCTCGCGAGCAGCGCGAGCGTGCGTGCCGCAGCGAGTCGTTTCCACCACATCAGCGAGCGAGCGCCGTCGATCGCCTGACGTACCCACGGCTCCTGGCGCAGCATCTCCACCAGCGCATCACGTTCGGCGGGATGCACACGCTCCAGTCCGAGCCAGACCAGAGCCTGCGCGGTATCGGCGTTCGATGCGCTTCGAAGCGCGGCGAGGACTTCAGGCGCGCCGAATTCGCCCGAGAGCAGCCGGCGTGCGTTGCCGGCGCCTTCGTGAGCTCCGGTACCGGCCATGCTCGCGCGCGATCGCCGCGCATAGTCCAGCGCACCCGCCAACGTGGCCAAACCGATCTGCGAGAGGCCGATCACGACTCCAACGAAGCCGTAGCTCAATTCGAACGACCGTTCGACGAAGTGTTTGCAAAGATGCGCTGACCACGCTTTGACATCGGCTCAAATATGCCAGCCGGGCGCAAGGGGCGTTACCCCGCGGTGTGGCCGAGTTCTAGTAGCGCGGTAACGACGGATCGACGTCGTTGGTCCAGCTCACGATTCCGCCCGCAACATTGGTCACGTGAGTGAATCCCTGCCGTACCAGCTCCTCGGCGGCGCGCATGCTGCGGACACCTGCCTTGCAGTACAACACGACTTCGCGCGAGCGATCCCAGTCGCGGCTCGCAGCGCCGATAGTTGCCAGCGGGACCAGCCGTGCTCCTTCGATACGCGCTATCGCCCATTCGGCTGGTTCTCTGACATCGACGAGGTCGAAGTCCTCGCCACGCGTGATTCGCGCAGCGAGCTCGGTGGCGGATATTTCTCGAATCATCGCTGCTCCATTATCGGAATCGGCACTTGTGGTTGGCGTGGCGCACGAGACGTCATCGTAGTCGGATGCACGGTCGTCGAGGCTCCGAATCGTCGCGCCGCCAGATGCCGCTTCGCCGCAGGCGGGACATGCGGGGTCGCGGCGGACGGTAATCGAGCGAAATGTCATGCCGAGTGTTTCGATCAGGAGGAGACGTCCCACCAGAGAATCACCGACGCCCAGAATCAGCTTGAGCGTCTCCACTGCCTGGATGGTTCCAACCAGGCCGGGCAGCACGCCAAGCACTCCCGCTTCGGCGCAGTTTGGAATGAGACCGGCCGGCGGCGGATCACGGAAGAGGCAGCGGTAGCACGGTCCGTTCTGCGCGCCGAACACCGAGGCCTGACCCTCGAAGCGAAAGATGCAGCCGAACGCGTTCGGCTTGCCCAGCAATACCGCAGCGTCATTGGTCAGATAGCGCGTTGCGAAGTTGTCAGTTCCATCGACGACGATGTCGAAGTCGCGTAGAATCTCGAGCGCGTTCCTCGCGTCGAATCGCGTATCGAACGGCTCTACATGTACGTGCGGATTCACGTCGTGAATACGATCGCGCGCGGAGTCGAGCTTGGAGCGTCCGACGTCTGACGTACCGTGAAGAATCTGGCGATGAAGATTGGACGCGTCCACGACGTCGAAGTCGACCATGCCGAGTGTGCCGACGCCCGCCGCGGCGAGATACAGCGCACTTGGTGAGCCCAGACCGCCGGCGCCAATCAGAAGAACGCGAGCGTTCTTGATGCGGCGTTGCCCCTCCACGCCGATCTCGTCCAGGATGAGATGGCGCGAATAGCGCAGAATCTCTTCCGAGCCGAGCGTTGGAAGTGCGTCGCTGCTTGTCATTTCCACGATGACATCCCGGCACTGGTTATCAGGTGTGCACCCTCTCGTTGTACAGCTGCGCCGCGCCAATTGTTGCGCCGCGCGGCTCCGCTGCCGTCACAAAGGCATCGGCGATCACGCCCGCCGATCGCCACGCCTGCCGTGCAGCATCGCGAACTCTTTCTGCCACGTCGCGGCGCGCAACGGCGACTATCGACGAGCCGGACCCGCTGAGTGTCGCGCCGATCGCACCAGCGTCGATCGCCGCAGTCGTGACTATGTCGTATCCACCAATCAGCGAACGCCTGAACGGGACGTGCAGCACGTCGTCCAACGCCGGAGCAAGGATCGCGGCGTCCGCCGTCTGGAGCCCTGCAATCAGCGCAGCTGCGCGGCCTGCGGCGTTCACCGCCACATCGTATGGTACCGTCGCTGGAAGTACAGCACGTGCAACCGACGTCCGCACTTCGAAATCGGGTACCAGAAAGACGAACCGCAGCGACGGATGCACGGCGATCGGCGTCGAGCGGTAGTGATGCGGAGCGGTACGCACGCTGAGCACTGCGCCGCCGAGCGTCGACGGCGCCACGTTGTCCGGATGTCCCTCGAGCGATGCCGCAATATCGATGATTGCGGCATGATCGAGATCGCCGTCGAGAACAGCATTCGCGAGCAACGCGCCGGCGACCACGGCCGCGGCGGACGATCCCAATCCGCGTGCAACAGGTATGTCGGAGCTCGCGAATATCTCTACGCCATTCGGCACCTGGCGATCCAGCGCACCGCACGTCGCAACGAATCCGCGCCAGATGAGATCGTCCGCGTACGTGCAATTCAATCGCGCGAGAGTACCTTCGCGCGTGACGACGACGGGCGACTCGTCCGAGTGGATACGCGCGCCTACGGTCAGCCATCTGTCGATTGCCATCCCGACCGCGTCGAAGCCGGCGCCGAGATTCGAAGTCGATGCGGGAACTCGCACGCTGAATTCGCGCACGCTGAATTCACGCACACGATTCGTCACGTCAATTCGGCAGTAGCAAGGAATCGTGGAGCACGCCGCACCTTGCTCCTTTGCTCGAATGCATAAGCCAGCTTGAGCAACACGGGCTCGCTCCACGCGGGACCAAAGAACGAGAGCCCCACCGGAAGTCCGAACGAATATCCCGCCGGTACCGTGATGTGCGGATAGCCGGCGACGGCCGGAAGCCCGGTCGCGCTGCCACCTCCGCGCGGATCTCCCTTCACCAGGTCGATGAGGTTGGGCGGCCCCTGAGTGGGTGCGGCTATGGCGTCGAGCCGGTATCTGGCGACCGCTGCGTCTATCCCCTGAGCACGCGAGTGCTCGTGGCCCGATGCGAGCGCGTCGAGATACTTCTTCTCCGTCAGCGGACCGCGTGCCTCGGAGGCCTCGAAGATCTCCTGACCGAAGTACGGCATTTCCTCGGCGCGGTGAGCGTTGTTGAAGGCGATCAGATCGGCGAGCGTCTTCATCGGAGATGACGGGCCAAGCGACGCGAGATAAGCGTTGACGTCCGCCTTGAATTCGTACGACAGGACTTCGCCCTCACCGTCACCCGAATTGCCAAGCTCGATCGGATCGATGATGATCGCGCCGGCCGATCGCATGAGCTCTATTGCTTCGTTCACGATCGCGTCCGTCGCAACGCTGTACCCGAAGTAACGCTTGCGTGGAATTCCGATTCGCGCACCCTTCAATCCGTTCACATCGAGAAACGTTGTGTAATCGCTGTGGGCGTGACCGGCACTGGGCGCGGTCGCGCTGTCCGCGGAATCCACTCCGGTAAGTGCACCGAGCACGATTGCTGCATCTGTCACGGTGCGCGCCATCGGCCCAGCGGTGTCCTGCGAATGTGAAATCGGGATTATTCCGGAGCGGCTGACCAGACCAACCGTCGGCTTGAGTCCGACGAGTGATTGCACAGATGATGGCGACGTTATCGACCCATCGGTCTCCGTGCCGACAGCGACAGCGCACAAACTGGCTGCCGCCGCCGCGCCGGAGCCTGAGCTGGATCCGGACGGTGTGCGGTCAAGGGCGTACGGATTGTGAGTCTGGCCGCCCATTCCGCTCCAGCCGCTGGACGAATGAGTGGAACGATAATTAGCCCACTCACTCAGATTCGTCTTGCCCAGTATCACCGCTCCCGCAGCGCGGAGCCGCGCCGCGACAAACGAATCACGCAACGGAATCGAATGCGCAAGCGCGAGCGAACCGGCCGCAGTCGTCATGCGGTCGTGCGTTCCGATGTTGTCCTTGATGAGCACTGGAATACCGTGCATGGGCCCGCGCACGTGCCCCGATTTACGCTCCGCATCGAGTGCGGCCGCGATTTCGAGCGCATCCGGATTGAGCTGAAGGACGCTTCGGAGCGCCGGTCCGGTTCGATCGATCTCCGAGATACGCTTGATGTACATCTCGCACAACGCACGAGAAGTGTATCGTCCGGACGTCATCCAACCCTGCAGCTCCGCGATGGTTGCTTCGTCCAGCTCGAACGACGGCGGAGTCTGATGCCGCGCAAGTACGCCGTCGATTACGGGAGAAGCACTCGCGCCAGTGGCCGCGGCAAGTGCGCCGGCGATCCCAACGCCGACGAATGCCCGCCGGCTGAGTTTGGAGGAAGCGCCGTCGTCGGATGATGATGCAGTCATGGGTCGCTATTGAGGAAGCGCAAGCCACATCCCGAGCGCGGGCACGATGGATGCGTTTTCGGATACTACTATTCTGCCCAAATTCCCGGAGGATGCAATGGCGGACAAGAACAAAGGCGGCAAGGTGAGTCAGGCCGACTCGAGCAAGGAAAACCGTACCGACAAGGTCAGCGGCCGAAGCTTCGGCCGCGGGATGACATCGCCCGATTCAAGGGAAGCTGTCCTCGACGCAAGCACAGGCGAGGTCGATCCCAGAGCGGCAGGAAGGGGCGCACTAGCGCCGGGCGAGAGCGAGCCGAATCGAAAGAACAAGAAGAAAAGCTAGGGACGAAACCGCACGGGGGACCCGGGCGACACTGTACCGCCCGGTCCTCCAGGGATCGGACGCGGCAGCGACAGCAGCGCCGCGAATGCCGACTCACGGACGCGAGTCGCGGGGCTCATGAAATCGGCGGAGCGTACCTGCCGTCGGCATCATGGCCGCAGTGGTACGCTCCTGGTATGTACGTCCTGCGCGCGCGGAACCGCGCGCGCCGCGGCGCGATCAGAATTCGCGCTTGCGCATTTCCTTGAAGAACATCTCACCACGCTCGCGTTCCTTGAGACTCGCCTCGTCGATGGGATCGTCCGCGAGGTTCACGTCGTACTTCTTGCCGAAACCCTTGCGCGTTGAAGTCGCTGACGCCGCCTTTGCAGCGTTCTTCTTCACCAGAGCTTCCAGCTGCCGCTTGTCCATTTTCCCGCCGTGTTGAGGAGTCATAGATCGATCAGGTCCATCGTCCCATATGACTCATAAATCTAGACGCGGGCAACGCGCAAGGGAGCGCCGCGTTACGAGTCCCCGGATGTGACTCGGCCCGGCGAGCAAGGGGTCACCATGGTATGAGCGAAGGTTACTGCACCACCAGGATTCCCACGCTGCCGCCGAACTCATCGGCCGCCACCGGAAGCCCAGGTGCTGGAACCCAGCTGCCTGAATCGGCCCGCACCTCGAGACGATGGCTTCCCTCGTCCAGAGGAATGCGAAGCTGCCACGTCCCGCTCGCGGAACGCGTCATCGGGACCGGGAGCCATGACGTGAAGTCGCCCATGATGTCCACGGTCCGGGCATTTTCGAGTACGACGCTGATCATGCGCCGGCCATCGTCAGCCACGGCGCTCACCGACGTCCCCTCCGGCACGGCCGATATCACAGGGGAGGCGCGAGTCGCGCCCGACGGTCCAAGCGCGACCCGCAATCCGATGGAAGTGAAGGCGGCACCCAACGTTCCTCGCGTCGGATCGGCGGGCTGCGCACCTGCGTATCCAACCATCGACACCGGACCGCCAAGCCGCACCGTGGCGACGCCCATCGCCCATGCACGCCGACCTTTCGACTCGGCCGAGGAGCGAATACCGCCATCCCCGCCAATCACAACTCTGGCAATGCCGGACGCATCGCTTCCAAATGGTGCGAGCTGAGCATGAACCGCCGCCTCGCTGTACCTGGTCGACCCGCTCGCGAGCACGCCCGCGTCGGCGCCGACCATCGCCCACCCCGATCGTATGGATCCAGCGATCCGCGCGTGCGAGGTGTTACGCGTCGAGGCCGCATCCACCCGTCCGACGCCCGCGTCGAGCCATCCGGCCGCCGCTCCTGTCGCAGAGGTTCTTCCGAGCGTCAACGAAGCCTCGCCGTATCGGGACGACGCCTCGCCGCGATAGGCGCCGCCGCCTGCATCAGCCCGGATCACCGAGATGTTGCGTCGGTCCGACGACAGCGCGAACGATCCGTGCAACTCGCCGTAGCCCGACGTGCTGCCCGTCTCGAACCGCGCGAGGTTGCCGCTGCCAGCGCCGGAAAACCGGCCGGTCTCGCCCCACAGGGAGGAAGCGAGATTCGCGAGTGTCGCGAGTGCATAACCATCAATTTTTATTGATGCAATTCCACCCTCGACCAACGCGCCGTTCCTGGCGGGCCGAGGGGCCAGCTGTGCGGCGAGCGGTTCCGGCGCGCTGACGCCTGCGAGCAATGCAAGCAGCGCAGCCGCGTAAACGCAGCTGCGCACTCCCGCCCGGTTACCCCGGGCGAAAACAGGCCGGATGAATCGATGTTTTATGGCTTCGGCTTGGGGGGCGCGGGTAGAGGCGCAGTCTTGCCGCCAGTGAAGGCCGGCTTGAATGTGCTCAGGGCGTGTGGAGCTGCCTGCGTGCCAGTAATCGCTGTCAACGGTGCAACCCCACCGGCAATATCATGCGATACACTGCGACCGTATGCAAGCAGACCGGAATCATCCCGTTGCCTGGCGTTGGCAACGACAGCAACGATCGCCGATTGTGCGGGCGCCCCGTCGACTATCAGCGAGGCCAGCACTGACAGTGGGACAACGAGCTGGCGGCCCGGCAACTCCTTGCGCAGCCGAGTGAGACCGGCCGGCGTCGATCCCGCGCGTAGCGCCGCAACTGCTGCCGCGAGCTCGTTATCGGATGAAGGGCCGAGAGCGCGACGCGCGATGCCGAGGTCGTTCGCAACTCCGCGAACCGCGATCATGATTCTGTTGTCGTCAGCGCCCTTGCTGATCCCTTCGAGCGCCTTGTCCACGAGTGGCGCAACGGGCAGACCCGCGTGCGCAACCGAATCGGCGACGGAAGTCACCTGAGCCTTGAGCGAGGCCGACGCTCGGCCATCGAGCTGTTGTAGCGCGGCAACGCCCTGCGCGCCAGCAACGTCGCCAATGCAAACCGCCAGGGCCACGGCTGCGAGCGATGCGACAAGCGTATCAATGAATCTGCTCATCATGCCGATCCCGATCCTGCTACCGTCACTACGGAATTAGTCGCGCCGAAATCATCACCGGGATCGCGTGGCGCCTGTGGATCCGGAACCCAGCGGTGCCCATCAATTACAAATTGATACACATATCGTCCAGCGCCGAGCGGAATGTCGGCGGCCCAGGTGTTCTTGTCGATGCGGCGGAGAGGTGTCGCCGTCGCATTCCATCCGTTGAAGCTTCCAGCGACTGCCACCTGCGACGCGCCCGCTGCAACAAGTGTGAAGCGAACCGTGCTGAGCGCGGAATGTACGACCTTAGCCGGATGCTCGGGCGCCGTACGATTGACACCGCCGCCGATCATGACGAACGCGATCACTGCGGCGAGTGCGACACCCGCGACTGTGGTAGCCGCAACCATGCGATGGCTTGCGCGACGGCCCGCGCGACCGAATGCACGCTCGCGCTGCACCGCAGCCATCACTCGTGCATCGAATGCGTCGGTGTCCACGGCGATCGGCGTACGAAGCTGAGCAACAAATTGCTGCTCCACTGCGTCCAGCGCCTCTGTGTCGTCCATATCTTCAGCCATCCGTTACCTCCTGCAGAGCCGCGCGCAGAAACTCCCGCGCCCTGCTCACGCGCATCTTCAATGCCGAGACGCCAGCGCCAGTGAGCACGGCGATCTCGTCATAGCTCAGGTCCTCGACGTACTTGAGAAGGAATGCTTCGCGATGCACCGCATTCAATCCCATCAATGCCTGCTCGACCCGCTCCATCGACGGTGTCGTCGTATCCGCACTGTCGGACTCCGAATAGTCCGGCCAATCGTTCACGTCGATGCCCGTCGAAACAAACACCGCCTCCCGTCTTGCGCGACGGGCTCCGGCAGTGCGGCAGCGATTCGCGAGAATGCTGAAGATCCATCCTCCGAAGCGTGACGGATCGTCGCACGTCGCGAGCGAGCGGTACGCACGCACGAACGTTTCCTGCGTCACGTCATCAGCCTCGTCGGCGTCGCACAACATTCGCATCGCATATCGCAGGAGTCTGTCCCGGTGTCGCGCCACCAGTTCGGCGTACGCCGCCACGTCACCACGCAGCACCCGTGCGACTGTCGCAGCGTGCCACGCACGATCCTGGGCGGTTTCAGCAGTTATCGGCATCGGCACGGAATTCAAAGATAAGACCCGGGCGCCAGCCCAGGCGTCACATCGCCCACACGGGTGTTTGGATCGTCAGTCCCGCTTTCTCTCTTATCGGCCACCGCCGCGGAGGAGGTCGCGCACCAGGTCGAGAAGCGCGACGGGGAGATGTTCCGGATTGCGCAGAATCGTGTGTCCCGCAGCACCGAACACTCGTGCGAGATATGGATCCGGATCGTTGCCGTCGACGGTCAGGCAGAAGGGATAGATCCCGTCGGCGCGCGCCTCGAATATCGCCTGTCGCGAATCCTCTACCGCGTACGTCGTGAAGTATCGATCCACGTCGTTCGGCTTGCCATCCGAGAGGATCAAGAGCAGACGATGACCAGCCGGTTGCGCCGCGAGCTGTGTCGTCGCGTGACGAATCGCAGCGCCCAGCCGCGTATTGCCGCCCGCTTCGATCCCGGCAATGCGTCGTCGAACGGTTTCGCTGTTCGATTCGCTGAACGCCTTCAATATCGAGATGCGTACATCGGGCGCGCCAACACCGGAAAAACTGAGGATGGAATAGGAATCACCAAGTGCGTCGAATGCCTCGCTCGCGATGAGCAGCGTCGTCTTCTCGATGTCGATCACGGTGCGTCCGTCGGCGACTACGTCCCTCGTGGATGCGCTCACGTCGACAAGAACAGTGATCGCGATAGCGCGTCGAGCAGCGCGAACCGACATGTACAGCCGGTCATCCGACGAATCACCAGCGGCGGCATCCGCGAGTGCTCGCACGCATGCAGCGAGATCGAGCTCGTCACCCTCGCGCTGGCGAAGCATGCGCTCGCGGCGCGCCCTGAGCCGCTCGAACTCCCGCCGTACGCGCCGCACCAGTGCCGGATGTTCGCCAAGCACACGATCGGCCCACGCGACGTCCCCTTGCACGGCGTGCCGCGCATGTACGACGGCTCCGAGCTCGCGGTACGCCGACGCGTTGCAATCCCACTCCGGGTACAGGACGCCATCGCCCGATCGTGATGCCTCGAATATCGCAGCGTCCGTAACGTTCAACGTGCCAGTGCGTCTCGCACTGCCACTGTCGCCATCGGGGTCGGAATCGCCGCTCGTCGACGCATCATCCAGAGCCAGCGCGTGATCGGGGTCGTCCTGATCCGCTGTATTGTCCGGCAAATTGGCCGCACTGTCGCCAGTTGGTGTGAGCTCCTGAAGGGTATCGTCGGCACCTGCCGCAGGCGCAGCGCTTTCTCCGGAACCGTAGCCCGGACTCGGCGGAACGAGCGCCCCGTATTGCGGGCCCTGGGTCGCCCCCGGGTCGGCGCCGTCGAGCGTCTGTCCCCACACCGCTATCGGTTTGAGCGGGCGATACTGACCGGTCAACGACTCGACGGCGAGCGTACGAGCGCGCGCCCACGCAAGTGAGTCTTCAGGAGACGCGCCGGCTCGAATGTCTTCGGGAATCACTGCCGGATCGGATCTGAGTACAGTCTGCACGAGCTGCTCGACTGCCTGCTCACGCGCGGTCAACCGGGAAAGTCCCGGGCGCGCAACAACGGCGCGCGCGCGTTCTTCGGCGATCAGCGATGCGACACCGGGCGCGCTGATCGCGATAGATGCATCGATCTCCGCAGCTTCGCGCAGATTGTAGAGGTCACGCGTGATGGCATTCTTGCCCGTCGGTGCGAGCGCGGCGCTTCGGCGCATGATGCGCACTGCCTGTTCGATCGCCAGCAGCCGGTAACGCGCGATCGCGGCAGCCGCACCATCTGACGCGTCCATCGTTGCGGGCAGCTTGATCGATACTCCGTCATGTCGCGCGATCGGACGCCGCCTTCCCACGTGAAACGTGTTGCGGGGTGCGTCATCTGCCACTGGCGCAATCTCGAATTGTACACCATAAGTTGCGGCGAGCAACAGCTCCAGACGGCGCCGCACCGTGTCGAGCGCAACCTCGGGAGTGGTGCGCATCGCGCGCACCCAATTTGCGGCGCGCACAACGGGTCGCCCCAGCTTGCGGGACGACTTGATCATCAATGCGCGCATGCGATTCACAGCCGCACCTACATCGTCGTGTCGATGATGTCGCCGATGGCGGAGAGCAGATCCGGATCGTCCGTGAGCGCTGCGCCGATCGCTACCTGGCACGCACGTTCAGTAGCGATTCCCTCCGCAATCAATCGTCCCGCTGAAACGAGCAATCTCGTGCCAGGGCCTTCAGCGAGCCCCTGATCGCGCAAGCGGCGCACGCGATGCGCGACTTCGACCAGCGACGCTGCAACCGACGGCTTGACGCCACTCTCATGCGCGACGATCCTTGCCTCGATCGCTGCCGCCGGATAATCGAAATCAAGCGAGACGAAGCGCTGACGCGTGCTTGGTTTCAGGTCCTTGATCGCATGCTGGTAACCGGGATTGTAGGATGCAACGAGCTGGAAGCCCGGCGCCGCAACGACCGTCTCTCCCGTCTTGTCGATCGGCAGCAGTTTACGATCGTCCGTGAGCGGATGAATCACGACGACGGTATCCTCGCGCGCCTCGACTACTTCATCGAGATAGCAGATCGCGCCGATTCTGGCCGCGACCGCGAGCGGCCCGTCCACCCATACCGTCTCGCCGCCACGAATGAGATAACGCCCGGTGAGATCGCTCGCCGAGAGGTCGTCGTGGCATGCGACTGTGACGAGCGGCCGACCGAGCCGCCACGCCATGTGCTCCACAAAGCGCGTTTTTCCGCATCCCGTCGGACCCTTGAGCAGCACTGGAAGGCCGCGCCGGTGGCATCGCTCGAATATCTCGACCTCGTGGCCGACAGCCACGTAGTACGGTTCCGTACTCGGCGCGGCGCTGGACGGCGTCGGGACCGATGATTCAGAGATCGTCATGGTGCCATCAAGCTATTCGGGCGCCGTGGGTTACGGAACACGCGGCGTGTAAGCGAAATATTTGCTGCGCCCGTTACATTGCGGATCATGTCCGAGCGACCACCACGCCCCGCAGTGATTTTCGCGGAACGAGCCACTCTCGCAGTCGAGCGGACATGGGTCGCGATAACCGCGTGGTTCAATGGAAAGGCGCTGAGCGAGAATGCAGTCCTGCTCATCTTCGCCGTCGTTACCGGGCTTCTGAGCGCACTCGGCGTCGTCGCCTTCTACAAGAGCATCGATCTCGCGTATTGGGCCTTCTATCGTCTTCCAACGGCGGAATTCCCCCGCTTTGCCCTGCTCACGTATCGCCCGGTAATCACCGCCGCCGGCCTCGCCGTGGCGTGGTGGGTCATGCGCCACATCGGCCGCGGTCACGAAGGAATGAACGTCCCCGACGTGCAGCTCGCCGTCGTACGGCGTGGCGGAGACATCGAGGCCAGACCGGCGCTTGCACGAACGGCCGCAAGCGCAATCACGATCGGCGCCGGCGGCTCGGCTGGTAACGAGGGACCGGTCGTCGTGCTCGGCGCGATGATCGGATCGTGGCTCGGACGAACCTTTCGCTTCGCTCCGTCCAGAGTCGTGGTGCTGGTCGGCTGCGCAACAGGCGCAGCCATCAGTGCCGCGTTCAATGCGCCACTCGCCGGTGCCTTCTTCGCGCTCGAAGAAGTCGTCGGTACTCTTGCCGCCGGCTCCTTTGCGCCGGTCGTGGTCGCGAGCGTCGTCGCGGCTGTGGTGTCGCGCTCCGTATTCGGCAATCATCCGGCCTTCGCAATTCCGGCTCAATACGGATACGCGCATCCGAGCGAGCTGTTGCTGCTCTATCCTCTGCTCGGAATCGTTTGTGGACTGATGGCCGCTCTCTACGTACGCACGTACTTTGGCGCCGGGGATCTGCAGAAGAAGATTCCGCTTCCGCCATCGTTCATCCCGTGGGTTGGCGGTGCGACGGTCGGCATTCTCGTCTTTCTGTCCGGCGGCCGACTGGTAGGGTATGGCCACCTCGCCATGCACAGTGATGTGTTCGGTCACATGGCATGGTATGGATTGCTCGCACTCGCAGTCGGCAAGATCGTCGCAACGGCGATTACGCTCAACATGGGCGGATCGGGCGGCGTGTTCACTCCCTCGCTGTATATCGGCGCTGCAACGGGTGGCGCATTCGGCGTCGCATTGTCCGGAGCGCTTCCGGCGCTAGGGCTGCACCCGGAGGCGTACGCTCTCGTCGGCATGGGCGCACTCATCGCTGGCGCCACCGACGCTCCGATCACGGGAATACTGCTCGTATTCGAGATGACGAACGACTACGCGATAGTAATTCCATTGATGTTGACCGTCGTCATCACGCACACCATCGCGCGCAGGCTCAGCGCCGATTCGCTCTACAGTGGCTGGCTGCGCCGGCGCGGCGAGTCCATCGAGCAGGGCGCAGACCGCGACGTACTCGCCGGAC
>Ga0207678_10000561_pt1 | contig 33981 bp, 28 predicted proteins | sample KBSC63metaG_FD_184319 | JGI IMG/M metagenome (GOLD analysis project Ga0207678, IMG submission 184319) | Corn rhizosphere microbial communities from Kellogg Biological Station, Michigan, USA - KBS C6-3 metaG (SPAdes) (version 2) | ecosystem: Host-associated > Plants > Roots > Rhizosphere > Soil ... | reverse complement strand
CGCCGGGTCCGTTCACGATGCAACCCATCACCGCGAAATTGAGCGTTTCAACGCCCGGATAGCGCATCTTCCAATCGGGCATCCGATCCCGGATCATGTCCTGAATGTCGCGCGCGAGTTCTTGGAAAACCGTCGATGTCGTGCGACCGCATCCGGGGCAGGCCGCGACGACAGGCACGAACGATCTGAGCCCCATCGTCTGCAAGAGTTCCTGCGCGGCGCGCACTTCCTGTGTGCGGTCGCCGCCGGGTTCAGGCGTCAGCGAAAAGCGGATCGTGTCGCCGATGCCCTGCTGCAGCAGAATGCCGAGGGCCGCCGACGAGGCAACGATGCCCTTTGACCCCATGCCCGCCTCGGTCAGCCCGAGATGCAAGGCATAGCGGCTGCGCTCAGCCAGCATCGCATAGACGGCGAGCAGATCCTGAACGGAAGACACCTTGCCGGAGACGATGATCCGGTCGGCGCCGAGCCCCATCTCCTCGGCACGTCCGGCCGAGAGCAGCGCCGATTGCACCATGGCTTCGTGCATGACGCCACGAGCCGGCTTTGGCGCCGCCAACTTGGCATTCTCATCCATCAGTTGGGTCAAGAGTTCGCTGTCGAGCGAGCCCCAATTGACGCCGATCCGGACGGGCTTTCCGTAGCGCGCCGCGGTTTCGATGATAGCGCCGAACTGGCGATCTTTCTTGTCCTTGAAACCAACGTTACCGGGGTTGATCCGATACTTATCGAGAGCTTCGGCGCAGGCCGGATTGTCGCCCAGGAGCTTGTGCCCGATGTAGTGAAAATCGCCGATCAGCGGCACGTCGACGCCGCGCTTGCGCAGCGCATCACGGATGAACGGCACCGCTTTTGCGGCCTCATCGCGATCGACTGTAATGCGGACCAGTTCTGATCCGGCGCGGGCGAGATCGGCAACCTGATTGACCGTCGATTGGACGTCCGCGGTATCGGTGTTGGTCATCGACTGGACGACGACCGGCGCGCCGCCACCGACTGCGACGCCGCCGACCATCACGGCAACAGTTTGATGACGGGATTTCATTGCGATGCTGTCGCCAAGCGTCATCGATCAAGGTCTCTTGGAATCTGAATGGCGACTTTCTAGCGTTCTCTATCGCTTCCCGCCAGCAGCGATATCGACGCGAGGCGCCAATTGAACGCTGGTTGTTCCCGCCATACCGAGCGGCCTAGTTTTTATGCAGGGCCGCGCATTGTTGACACGTTCCCGACACCTCGACAAACCGCACGCGCGGCTCGAATTTGGCGCCGTGAGCGGCCTCGTCGATCGCCTTAAAGATATGATCGCAGTCAACCTCTTGGACGGTTCCGCATTTCTCACAACTGAGAAAAATCGGCCGACGGCCGGTTGGGGCCTGATGCAGGCGACCGCAGGCGAAGTAGGCGTTTTTGCTCTCGAGACGATGCACGACGCCCGCATCGAGAAGGGCATCGAGGGCCCGGTATACGGAGATAGGAGCCAGCCGCGTGCCCTTCTTGGCCAGCCGATCCAGGACCTCGTAGGCCCCGACACTGGCCTGGGTGGAAGCGATTTCCTCGAACACCTTGCGGCGCAGGTCCGTGAACCGGATGTTCCTCTCCGCAAAAATTGCGGTGGCTCGGTCGATCGAGGTCTTCAGCCGTTCTTTGTTGCGCTGGTCGTCGCCTGGGTTTGCTACCATGGCCATCCTTTAAGAGTCCGAGCCCTCCAGGTGCTTTGGGCAGCATGGCTTCCCCGGTAACCCGGACAATATAACATGTCGGGATTGGCGGCTATTGTGTTCAAGACCCGAATACGGTTTTTGTGCGCTGCGGCTTGATCTTGGGTAGCCGGAAACCACATGCTTCACTGAGTTTGCGAAAAGAATTTCATTTCGCGAGCACATTTGGTCGTTAATCTGACCGCCAATTGGCCAGTCCGCCTGCGCAATGTCGACAGTTGCTTGCCTGAGATTTCGCCAACGCGTCAACCGGGAATGAAATCGGGATGGACGTCAAGCTCTTGATCGACAAGCTGGCCGAGAACGCCAGGCCGATTGGCATCGCTATTTTTTTCGCCTGCATCTTCATACTGCTGCTCAGGACTCGTGTTGCCCGGCGCCTGACCGCAACCATTGAAGATACGGTATTTTCGAACTGGCGGCTGGCGCTGCTCGGCACGACCGGCATCGTACTGTCGTTGGCGGCAGGTTGGCGAACCTGGGAAGGCATGTACAATTTCACCGGCGAGCCGCTGCTCTCCGGCATGGTGACGTTCGGCATCCAGGGCATCATGCTGATCATCGCCTGGTTGATCGGCGAAAGTTTTGCGACGGGAATGAGCGCGCAATCGCGGTCCGGTCGCTCGTCGCTCGTAAGCCCCTCCGTACAGACCTGGGTTGGCACCGCGATCGGCCTGTTGCTGTTCGCGGCCTGCTTCGTAATATTTCTGCAGTGGAGCGGGCGGGCGGACATCAATCACGCCAGCGTCAAGGATCTGAATTGGTCTCACGCAGGCGATACGTTCCTGATGTTCGGCGCGGCTGTGCTGTTGGTAGCGCTTTTCGCGCTCTACGCCGCCAGTGACCTTGTCCGGCCCTACGTGCAAGTCGTTCGCGTCATCATCCGCAATTCAATGCTGTGGGTCATGTTTCTGGCCTGCATGACGACCAGCGTCTTCTTCTCGTTCGACAGCTTCTTCACGGCTATTTTCCCGCAATCGGAGCGCGTGCGGGCCGCCGAGCTCAGAGCCCAAAACCAAGTCTCGGGTATTATTTCGGACATCGAACAGGCAATTGAAAGCCGCCGCGCCAGTCTCGCCGACGACCTTTTCGCGACGCAGGCGTGGAAGGACTACGAGCAACAGCTCGACAACGTCAGCAGGGTTTCGGCGCAATCGGAAGGCGCCATCGAACGCTACGTCAACGAGCAGCTCGAGGAGCGCCGACGCTCAGTCAAGGAACAGCAGGAGCGTATGTCTTCGGCGCAGGCCGGCCAGGCGGGTCTTGCCGGCCGCAAGACCTCTCTGACGGATGAAAAATCCCGGCTGGCGGGCCAGCGGCCCCAACTTGCTGCGGACTTTGCTGCGAAAAAGTCGGACTACGACGGCAAGCTGAAAGAGGTCGACGCCAAGCGCGTCGAAGCCCTCGCCGAAGACAAAGGCGTCGAAGGAACCGGCAAGGTCGGTCGCGGTCCCATGTACCGCCAGCGCATGGGCGAACTGGCGCTGCTCCAAAGCGCGGCGCAAATCGCTCAGGAACGCATGAAGGATGCGCAGAAGCGCCTAACCACCGTCGAGTCGCGCCTCACCGCGATCGACACGGAGCTGGCGAACGTCGACGGCGATCTAGCGAAGTACAAGGGCGAAGCGGATACGGCCGAGCAGCGGATCAAACTGACGGAGAATACCGAGAAAGGTGGTGGCCGCCCGGCGGTCGATCCCTCGCGAATCCTACCGACCTTCGAGCGCCTTAAATCGGAGTTCCGCTCCGATCCGACGGCCGGACACCTTTCCAGCGTGCAGCAAACGTGCAGCGACATTTACGGCGCTCTATTAGCAACGCCTGAGACGAAGCCGCTGCTCTCGGGAATCGACTGCGATCCGAAGACGACGGCCGACGCTGCATCCGGTCTTTTTGCGCTTGAGGCCGGTACGAAAGTCTTCAACGATACGTGCGTCGGCGGCGACAAGCTCAACGCCAATAAATCGACCGACGCTCTCTTTGCCTTCGCGCGCAGGTGCCTTTCCGACAGCGCTCTGCCGAGCAACGACACCGACGCGCTGCGGACGAAAATCAACCGCATCGAGCTGTCACGCGATGACAAGGCGCACCGCTTCGTCGTGACGCTGAATGCATTCCAGGACGGCAACCGTCTCGCCTATCTGGCGCTCGCCATCGCAATCGGGTTGGACGGGCTGATCTTCATGTCGGGTCTGTTCGGCGCCAACGCGGTGCGTTCGCCACTCTCCGATATTCCGAGCTTCAAATCGCGATCGGGGTCGCAACTCGAGGCGACGATCAACGCCGCGCTCGGAGCTCACCCTTACGAAACTGCGTGGCTGACGCTCACCGCGCTAAGACCGATCACTAATCAGGATGGGTTTTCCGCGCTCGCGAATTTGAGTGGCATGGAGCGCTCGCAGGCGGACCGGGTGCGCATGGTCCTGACGGCCGGCGCCGATATCGGTGCCGTCGAGAACGTGAGCCTTGATCCCGAGTGCTACCGGGTTCGCAGCGAGCTTCGCGAATATCTTTCAAGCGTCTGCGACAAGCAGTTCAAGACCGACGCCACGGCAAAAGACCGGGCGCGCCTTGACCAGCTCGTCTCCGCTGCGCTGGCTCCGCATCCGCGCGAGCACGCCGAAATCACCCTTCACACGCTTGAGCCGATCCGCGAGACGGAAGGCTTCACGTCGATGGTGACTTTGTCCGAAATCGACAACGACTACGACTCGCGCGTCGTGCGCCGTGTGATGAACGCCGGAGCCGCCGTCAAATCCGTGGCGCCGGACGTCAAGATCGATGACCGCTATTACATTCGCCCCGCACTCTATGAAACGCTGCTGATGATCCGCGCCACGGCGCCCGAGTCGGCAGCGTACGGCTACGACCGCGCCCGCTTCGAAGGCGTCCAGGCGCGCCCGCCCATTGACGGCGGCACACTCAGAACGACGCCGCCCCAGTTACCGAGGGACCGGCGTGCACCCGAACTTGAAAAACCGGCGCCGGCGCTTCCGCACGTGCATCCGCTTTCAGAGGAGGAGCGCGCGCGGCTCATTGCCCATTACCGCGAAGCTCTGCTCTCGGCCGTCGGCCTGACTTCAGACCTCGTCGACCAACGGCTAAAGTCGCCAGAGTCCCGCGAAGCCATGCGAGAAGCCTGGAAAGCACTGGGTGCGCACAGCAAGAAAAACCACTTGCTCGAGATGATGCTACGCGAATTCCAAAATATGCAGGATCGCGATCTCAGCGAGGTGTTCTCGCGCCTGCTCAGTGAGACTGGCGGCGACGATCGCAAACGTTCGCTGCTGGTCGGGGTCGATAGCAAGGTCCGCGATGATCTGGTTCTCTACATGCTGTTTCCTGAAACGCGTCTCATCGATTATTTGATCGATGAGATCGAGAACGCGGCGCAATTCGACGAGGGCCTGCAGCACGGCGAGCAAGCCCTCAAGGATCAGCTTAAATACGTGCGCCAGGGCCTGGGCGAACTCAATTTATCGAGCCCAAGGTCGTGGGACGAGATTCGTCAGCGTCTCGCCATCCGGCCCGGGACGGACATGCCGAATTTTCTGAACAAGCACCCACCGCGCCGGGAAGATTTTTCGGACGATCCCGACGTGTAATAAAATAGTTGGGGCTGGTACGGCAGTCTAAGCGCTAAGCGGAGAAGGCAACGACCCTCTGGCGCTGCATGCCAAGCCCTTCGATCTTCAACTCCATCACGTCGCCAACTTTCAGATACTCGGGCGGCTTCATTGCGCAGCCGACGCCCGGCGGCGTCCCCGTCGTTACGATATCGCCGGGCTCGAGAACCATGAACTCGGTGACGTAGGCGAGCAGATCGGGGATCTTGAAAATCATCGTCGCAGTCGTGCCGGTTTGTTTGCGCGTGCCGTTGATATCGAGCGACATTGCGAGGTTGTGCGGATCTGCAAGTTCATCGGGTGTGACGAGCCAGGGCCCCAGCGGACCGAATGTTTCCGCTGACTTGCCTTTCACCCACTGGCCGCCGCGCTTGCTTTGAAAGCGCCGCTCGGAGACGTCGTTGCAGATGCAGTAGCCGGCGATATATTTCGCCCAGTCCTTGGCTTCGACGTAGCGCGCCCGCGCGCCGACCACGAATGCGATCTCACATTCCCAATCCATGCGATTTGAATTCTTCGGGTACATCACATCATCATAAGGACCCGAGATCGCCGTGGGCGCTTTGTTGAACAAAATCGGCTCGGACGGGATTTCCTGGCCTGTCTCCTTGGCGTGATCGGCGTAATTCAAGCCGATGGCGATGAAATTCCGCGTTCCAGCGACGGGCGGGCCGAGGCGCGTCGTCTCAGGCACTTTCGGCAAAGCTGCCACATCGAGATCGCGGAGCTTCGCGAGTGTGTGCGGTGCGAGATGCTCGCCTGCAAAATCCGCAATGACCGAAGACAGATCGCGGATCGCGCCGTCCCGATCAATGATGCCGGGCTTTTCAGCGCCGGCCGCGCCGAAGCGAACGAGTTTCATGGTTGCAAAAAGTCCCTCGGGTTTGACCCTGTCATGTGATGAGGAGTGCTTCTAATCAGAAAATGTCCAAACTGCCAACCGCGCTTGTGTTGGCATCAGCGCAAATTCGGCAATGCTTTGCCGAACTTGTTATTTGACCAGGACGCCCCACCTATTGGAGTATCGGGCGTCGTCGCGTGACTGCGCCGGCCGCGGTGATTTTGAGATGTCTTGCGCCGCGTCATCAAACGCTAAGGTCCCACGGCAAGCGTGGGCTCCGGTTCAAGGAGACCGCTATGAGCAAAGTTAGAGCTTTCCCCTTTCCTCAAATAGAATTGATGCCCGGCATGCTCCGGGGAACCCGGCTGATGTTCGGCTGTTGTCGTTGAGGCTCTGCCGAGCGGCGTGAGCCGCACACCGAACCAATTCACAATTCATTCACGAGAGGATGCCGGTCTCGACCGGCAATCGGAAAGCCATGTCGAAATCTTACGTTATTGAAGTCGGCGACGATCAGGCCGGCGTGATAATCCGCGAAGACGGCGAACACGAATTTCGCTTTCACGCGGCTCTCGACCAATACAATGCGCTTGAAGGCCGTCGGTTTGCGAACGCATTTCTGGCGGAGCGCGCGGCCATCGCCCATGCCGCGAGTCGGAAAAACCGGCGTCGCGCACCGAACGCTCCCACGGAGGTGCGGCTATGACGCGAAGCCATAGCTACTTCGTGCGGCTGAAGGGCAGGCCCAATCGGGTGAAGCCGCGGGCCGGCACGACAACGTCCGTTACGCTACGCCGGTCGCAGCCGGTCGAGCCCGAGGTTCCGAGCCGCGGAAACGAACGTGAGCCGATTTACTTTCTGGATCCGATCGGCCCCTCTTCCGAGTTCTGATCGCACATCACTCCCTACTCCCTGGACCTGCTCGCCCATCCTGCGAACAGGTAACTTGAGACCGGTGGACCGCATGGTCCCCGGTCTTTTTTGCTTGGTTATTTTTGCGGGCACGGTCTCAATGGACGCAGAAGCCGGGGATCTGGCGACGAGGCGAAAAACGGCTTCTTCAGTTCAACATTCGCTAGCTCAAAATTAAAACAGGATCGAAAATGCGTCTTAGCATCCTCAGCGTATTCGTGACATTTATTCTCGTTCTCTTCGCGCGTACCGCTGCTGCGGAAATAAGCAATACGCCGCCTTGGCAAGATAGCTTCACCGTTCGTCTCGAAGCACTCGCGTTACTCGAAACTCTGAATGCCGATCTTCTGAGCCACGACAGCGCTACGCTGACGCTAGACCGCTGGTGCGGCAACCACCGACTAGCCCCCTCGGCTCATATCGTTGCCGAACTTATCCATGGTGCCGATCAGGCGCCGACGGCGGAGCAACGCCAGCTGCTCGGCGTGACTTCCTCGGAGCCGATCCGCTATCGCAAAGTGCGTCTTAGCTGCGGTGATCACGTTCTTTCAGAAGCGGATAACTGGTACGTGCCTAGCCGGTTGACGCCGGACATGAACAAGCTGCTTGAGACAAGCGATACGGCTTTCGGGCGAGCCGTGCATGCACTCAATTTCCATCGGCGGACGCTTTCGGCAAAACTGCTCTGGTCGCCATTGCCGCAAAACTGGGACATGGGCGCGCCACTTCCCGAGCCGCATGAATCCAATCTCGCGATCCCGCATGCGGTGCTGCAGCATCGCGCTGTGCTAGCGCTTCCAAACGGGACGCCTATTAGCCAAGTGGTCGAGACATACACATCGGAGGTATTTGCTTTCCCCCAGCCGCAAGGCGCGCGCGGCGCCACGTTGCCTTAGGTCAGTGGTGCGGACGGAGGGATTCGAACCCTCACGAGGTCACCCTTAAGTCCTGAAATTTTTCAATGCGTTCTAGGCTCATTATGGATTCAAGACACCCTATTACAGTTCAATACGTTAGTTGAAATGTCCTAACACCGCGAACATGAGATTCCGTTTATTACGGACCGCATCTTTAACCTCGGCGACGTCGCCAAGCGCGCTCTGGGTCGAAAACAGGGGGGCGCAACGCGATGAACTTCATCGCTGGCCTGCAATCCTCTTCCGACCCAGTGGACGAAGCGTCCCTGAAACGGATCGAAGCCCTCTTCCGAAGTCGCGCTATTCTTCATTTGCGCCGAGCATCGGGGTCACGCGCCGAAGCAAAGCCAAGCGCCTAAGCAGGTTTTGGGTGTCGTCACTTTGCACGCCGTCTGCGAGGAGTGACACGTCGTCATACTTGAGCCTTCTTCGCATTTCGTGTGGACCGGGCCCTTGCCCACGCGGCCCTGCCCATAGATGACGTTTGCAAGGCCGTGCGTCGAGAAGAGCACGGCGATATCGTGGGTCATAGCTTCGCCGACCGCTCCAACCTTGACGCAATCAGCCTGAGCCGTCGCCGAAAGTGCGCAGATCACCGCCGTGGCGACTAAGCCAAGTTTCAAAGAACGCATTTGCCCCTCCAAAAAATGATCTATCCCGGTCTGGAAACTAGTTGAGCGCGTGGCCCTCGACAACAGAATCAGCTTGCTGCAAGCCGGTTCTCCCGAAAGGAACCGGAAAGCGTGCCGCATTTGCCACCCATCCGGCGGCCCGTAGAGCTCGACTCATATTTGGTGCGGACGGAGGGACTCGAACCCTCACGAGGTCACCCTCTCAGGATTTTAAGTCCTGTGTGTCTACCGGTTCCACCACGTCCGCGCCGACGGACCTTATGGCCGGTCATCGGCGGAAGCGCAACAACGGCGCGCCTATCGCCTGGCATGGATGGGCAGTTGCGCCGGTCCCGTCCGCCTCGGCGAAGCAACTGCAACCGAGGATTTTTTTCAGGTACCGCGATCAGCAGTTGGCGGCGATGCCTCCGCCGGGGCCGTGCCGAACACACTCCGCGCCTTTTTCATCAGCGCCAACAGTTCATCGGGTTTGTCGACCTCGATCGTATGGGGATATTGCGGATCGGATCCGACCAGCTTGTCCGAAACGTTTCCCTCGGAATCGATAAACAGCGTGCGCGGAACATACGAGCCGTCAGATGAGAAGGCTCCGTTGAGTTCCTTTTCCGCATCGGCATCGACCAGGATCATCACGAAATCGCGCGATGCGGCGACGATTCCGGGATCCTTGAAGACCTCGCGGAAGCGTTTGCATACCGGGCACCACGTCGCGTGAAAAACCATGATAACGGGGCGGCCGGTCTTCGATGCTTCGTAGATACCCGAGCGAGAATCTCGCCAGTTGATTTCGGCGCCGTTCCAGAGTTCGGCGTGATCGGCGGTGCGCGCGGAGGCCGCCAGCGGGATGGCGAGAAAAAGACAAGCGGCGCAAATGATCGAACGAAACATGCTTCCGGTCTCCGGGATCAATGGCGACCTTTGTCCCGCTAATACGTGGCGAAGACAAGCCGGGTTGCGATTGCGATTGCGCTTAATGGATTAACTCGGCGTTAGGTCACTTGCGCGGTTTTCATCCGGTTCTGGTACGCCTGAAGGTGAACGTAGGCGATTTCGAGCAACGGCGTCGGCACGCTGTGCTCCCGGCCGCGCCGGATCAGATCGCCGACGATGTGTTCGGCCTCAATCTGGCCGCCGCGCTGAATGTCGCGCAACATGGACGCCGAAATTTGCGATTCCGGGTCCGTGAGCGTCGGGCGCACGATTGAGAGCGCCACCGATCTCGGAGGATGATCGCTTGCGGTGGCCACAGCGGCGCATTCATCGAGCATGTTCGAGATCAGCTGGGCGCCGGTATCGGTTCGAACGATCTCACCGATTGATGCACGCATCAGACATGTCGATCCGGCCAGCGTCGCGAGCAGAACCCATTTTTCCCACATCGCACCGATGACGTCGTCTGAATGACGAGCCTCGAAGCCGCCGCGCGACAGTTCTTTGTGAAGGCGCGCCGCGCTCTCCTGCTGGTCGGGAACTCTGGCTCCCTGTGTCAGCGACGCGAATGGGCTCATATGACGGATTCGGCCGTCGTCTTCGAGCACGACGCTGATGTGGCATGTACCGCCCAGCACGCGCTTCCGGCCGAAGGCCGCATCGAGATCATCAAGGTGCTTCATCCCGTTGAGCACAGGCAGAACCAGCGTCGCTTCGCCGACCGCAGGGCGGATCGCTTCGATCGAGGCGGCGAGGCCATAGGCTTTGGCGCTCAGAATGACCACGTCGAACGGGCCCCTAAGTTCGTCTTGCGTGATCGCGGCGACGGGCGTGCTGAAATTACCGAGCGGACTTTCGATCTTCAGTCCATCGCGGGCGAGTTGTTCGCGCCGCTTCGGCCTCACGAGAAAAGTTACGTCGACGCCTGCCTTGGCCAACAGGCCGCCGAAGTATCCGCCTGTGGCGCCGGCACCAAGAATCAAAATTCGCATCGGCAAGAGCCCCGTTCACTATAGTGGTAGAGAAAACTTCCTAATCCGATCGACTAGAGCCTGCCAGTTCAATTGCGGACTTGGTCAGAGCGCAGTGACGCAGATGGCGATCGGCAGATCGCTCACGCACGTTGGCGATCGTGTGTCTGAACCTTCACGCTTATCACTCGGCTTCACGCGTTCTCACAAATCGCAGCAGATAGAGCACACCATGTTGTTTGGCATCATGCAGCGAAGGCGCTTACCTCTATTGCATGAAGCGGACCGGCTGACCGACCCGCAAAAAATTCAGGATTGATTGGAGTTCGTATGATCCGCACACTTGCACTTTCCACCCTTGTCGCAGTCGGTTTCGCATTTCCGGCTTTGGCTGAAGATGCTCCTGCATTCAACGCTGCGCAGACAGCGGCCTTCAGCGGCGAGCTTCAGAATGCGGCCGCCGCCCAGCAGGCGCGACTGCAGCTTTCTCGCGAAGGCTATACCGGCATTTCGCCCCTCGACCGCGACGAAACCGGCCGCTGGGTCGGTACAGCGACGAAGGACGGCAAGATCGTCTTCGTTGCAGTGATCCTGCCACCGCACGGCACTCACCAAGCGACGACCAACTGAGGTCTAGGCTCGGAAATAGCTGAAAGCGCGTCAGCGTTTCTTCCCCCGACTCCGCTGACGCAACTCGGCGCCCGCCAACCTCGGTAGGGCGCCGTTTTTTTGTCCCTGACTGTCATCCGGGCCGAAGCGCAGCGGAGAGCCGGGAGCCAGAATTACCAATTCGCTGTTGCAGTGCTGTCCACTGGGTCCCGGGTCTCGCAAGTGGGCTCGCCCGGGATGACAATACTTGCCTAAGCCTTTTTCACTTCCGGCGCGACGACTCGGATTGAAAGCTCGCGTAATTGCTTCGGCGAGACGTCGCTTGGCGCGCCCATCAGCAAATCGTTGGCCTGCTGGTTCATCGGAAAGAGCGCAACTTCACGCACGGTCTTGCCGCCCGTCAGCAGCATCACGATGCGTTCGACGCCGGCTGCCATGCCGCCGTGAGGGGGCGCGCCGTACTGGAAGGCGCGGAACAATCCGCCGAAGCGCTGCTCGACGATTTCGGGTCCGAGCCCGGCAACGCCGAAGGCTTTGATCATCACGTCGGGCTTGTGATTGCGGATGCCGCCCGACGCGATTTCGTAGCCGTTGCAAACGATGTCGTACTGATAGGCCTTGAGCTTCAGGCGTGCTTCATCAGTGGTGGCTGCATCGAGTGCCTCGCCACCGCCTTGCGGCATCGAGAACGGATTGTGCGAGAAGTCGATGCGCTTTTCTTCCTCGTTCCATTCGTAGAACGGGAAGTCGACGATCCACGCCAACGAGAACTGATCTTCCTTGACGAGCTTCAACTCTTGGCCAACGCGGTCGCGCGCCAGTCCTGCGAATTTGTAGAAGTTTGCCGGATTTCCCGCCGCGAAGAATACCGCGTCGCCGTTCTTCAATCCGAGTTGCGCTTTGATGGCGCTGGCGCGTTCGGGGCCGATGTTCTTTGCGACAGGACCCGCGCCACCTTCCTCACCTTCGCGCCAGAAAATATAGCCGAGGCCGGGCTGGCCTTCGCCCTGAGCCCACGAATTCATCCGATCACAGAACGCACGCGAGCCGCCCGTCGGCGCAGGGATGGCCCAGACGCGCACCTTAGCGTCTTTCTCGATCATGCCGGCAAAGACTTTGAAGCCCGAGCCCCTGAAATGCTCGGTGACGTCCTGCATTTCGATCGGGTTGCGCAAGTCTGGTTTGTCGGAGCCGTACTTCGCGATCGCCGTGTCGTATGGAATACGCGGCCAGTTGTTTGTTACCGGCTTGCCGCCGGCGAATTCTTCGAACAGGCCGGTGATGACCGGTTCCATCGTCGCGAAGACATCGTCCTGCTCGACGAAACTCATTTCGACATCGAGCTGATAGAACTCACCCGGAAGGCGGTCGGCGCGCGGGTCTTCATCGCGAAAACACGGCGCGATCTGGAAATAGCGGTCGAAACCGGAAACCATCAACAGTTGCTTGTACTGCTGTGGCGCCTGCGGCAGGGCGTAGAACTTGCCCGCATGAATTCGGCTCGGCACGAGGAAATCGCGCGCGCCTTCGGGGCTTGAAGCGGTCAGGATCGGCGTCGGGAATTCGTTGAAGCCGGCATCGTGCATGCGCCGCCGTATGGCACGCGTGATCTCGAGCCGTTTCATGATGATGGCATGCAGCGTCTCGCGACGCAGGTCGAGGAAACGATACTGCAGGCGCATGTCTTCGGGATATTCCGGTTCGCCAAAGACCGGAACGGGCAATTCCTTTGCCGCCGAAAGCACTTCGATCTCGTTAGCGTAGAGCTCGATCTCGCCTGTTGGAAGCTCGGTGTTGATCGTCCCCGCCGGCCGGTCGCGCACTCTACCGTCGATCCGGACGACCCACTCCGAACGCAACAATTCGGCCGCCTTGAACGCGGCACTATCCGGGTCGGCGACGACTTGCGTCAGGCCGTAGTGATCCCGAAGATCAATGAACAGAACGCCGCCGTGGTCGCGCACCCGGTGCACCCAGCCCGACAGACGGACGTTGGCGCCGACGTCGCTCTTCCTGAGCGCGCCGCAGGTATGCGAGCGATAACGATGCAGTTTAGCCTCGGCCATTGCCGGAAACCCTTCGATCGAAATGGGCGGAAATCGACGCGGAAAAGCGCATGTGGCCAGCCGAAAGTCAAGGTTATGGGCCGGATGCTTTCATCGGCGCGAGCCCTCATAAGCCATCAACTGCGGTCCTTGAGCGACGGCTTGGTTTCTACGCGGACGCTTAATCAAAAATCTCTCCCAACCGCGACCAAGCTGATGGCGACAAGGCTCAGCTCTTGCGCTATAGGCGTGCTTCGATGCAGATGATTACGACCACTCCGGAATTGGCGGCGCTTTGCGAAACTCTCGCCAAAGGCGATTACGTCGCTGTCGACACCGAATTTCTGCGTGAGCAGACGTTCTGGCCCTTGCTTTGTCTTGTCCAGCTTGCCGGACCCGATGCCGAAGGTGTCGTCGACCCGTTGGCGCCCGGTCTCGACCTCGCGCCATTCTACAAATTAATGGCCGACAGCTCGACGGTCAAAGTCTTCCACGCGGCGCGCCAAGACATCGAAATTGTCTTTTTCAAATCGGCGGTCATGCCGACGCCCGTCGTCGACACGCAGATCGCTGCAATGGTTTGCGGTTTCGGAGACAGCATCAGCTACGTCAATCTCGTGAAGAAAACGACCGGCGTCGATCTCGACAAGACCTCGCGCTTTACCGACTGGAGCCGGCGGCCGTTGTCGCCGAAGCAGCTCGACTACGCGCTGGCCGACGTGACGTATCTCAGAAACGTCTACGAGCATCTGAAACAAATGCTCGAGAAGACCGGCCGTACGCCGTGGCTGCAGGAGGAAATGGAAGTTCTCATCAATCCTGCGACCTACGACACTAGCCCCGAGAATGCCTGGCAGCGGTTGAAGCTGCGTGTCAAAAGCCGCAAGTCTCTCGCCGTTCTGATCGAGCTCGCCGCCTGGAGGGAACGCCTCGCCCAGTCGCTCGATGTACCGCGCGGCCGCGTGCTCAGGGACGACGCGCTCTACGACATCGCCAATCAGGTTCCGGCGAGCGCCGAAGCACTTGGGCAACTGCGCACGCTGTCCGACGGTTTCGCCCGCTCGCAGCGCGCCAAGGAAATCATCGACGTCGTAAAGGCCGGTCTGGCCCGCGATCCCAAAACGCTGCCGCAAATTCAACGCAACGAAGCTCTGTCGGCCGAGGCCAGCGCAACGCTCGAACTCTTGAAGGTGCTTTTGAAAGCCGCCGCCGCCGAACACGGCGTAGCACCAAGGATCATCGCCGATTCCGATGATCTCGAGCAGCTTGCGACGTCAAATCACGCCGGCATTCTGGCGCTGCAGGGCTGGCGCCGGACGCTCTTTGGCGATGCCGCGCTGAAGCTCAAGCGCGGCGAACTGGCGTTGACGCTCGTCAATGGCGAAGTCCGCGCCGTGCCGGCGGCCCCACCGGACTGACGCTCTATCCTTTCCTTGCACTCAATGGCCGGGCTTGACCCGGCCTTGACGTGATTGGTTGAATACTCGAGCGCCGCTGCGGCTATTTGCGTCCCGGATCGTAGCCGTGCTTCTGGCGCCATTCCGAGAAGAAATACGACAGGCTTTCGTCGATCTCAGGCGGCACAATGATTTTGACGGTCACGAGCTGATCTCCAACCGTACCGGCCTTCGATCGCACGCCCTTGCCTTTCAAGCGAAAGGTCCGTCCCGAACTCGTGCCCTTCGGGATCGTGAGCTGCACGCGCCCGGTCGGGGTCGGAACCTGGACCCGGCCGCCGAGCACGGCTTCGTCAATCGTGATCGGCAGTTCCAGCAGGATATCGTCGCCGTCGCGCTTGAAGTCTGCGTGCGGACGGACCTTGATTTCGACCAGCGCATCGCCGTGTTCGGCGCCGGGGCTGCCAGGTGTGCCTTTGCCCTTCAGCCTCAAGACCTGACCATCGGTGACGCCTTCGGGGACAGCTAGGTCGAGCACACCGCCATCGGGCAACGTCACGCGCTTTTTTGCGCCGAGCACGGCTTCGAGAAAATCGACTTCCAGTGAGTAGCGGAGATCCTGCCCGCGAACGGCAAAGCCGCGGCCCTCACGACGGCCAGATTGGCTAGCTCCGAAGACGTCCGAAAAAATGTCGGAAAAGCTGTAATCATCAAATCCGGCACCACCTGGGTGTCCACCGCGCGGGCCGCCGCCGCGCGCCTCGGCACCACGCCTGGCTCCCGCTGCCCGCCCCCACTGAGGCCGGCGAGGATCGCCTTTAGCGTCAATTTCGCCGGAATCGTATTGCCGGCGCTTTTCCGGATCGCTCAGAATATCGTTGGCGGCGGTGATTTTCTTGAAGCGTTCCGCGGCGGCCGAATTATTGGGATTGACGTCGGGGTGGTTGGCTTTCGCAAGTTTGCGAAATGCGCTGCGGATTTCATCCTCGGTGGCGCGGCGCGAGACGCCAAGAATGTCGTAGAGGTCTTCCGCCATAGGCTATCTTGATCCTGCGAGCTGTCAGAGCAGACTACCAGAAATTCCCGCGCCACAAGCGAGGCGTATCGCGTCTTTAACCGCTAATCCTGATATCGAACTTTTTACCGATCAAATCGGCAAGCGTTCCGAACCGGCGCCGCAGCCGTTCCCCATCGAGCGCAGCATAGTGCCGCGGCAGAGTGAGGACCAATTTGCCGTTTTCGTAGGAAAGCGGGGTCTGGTCGATGATTCCGGCCATGCCGATCGACAACATATGGGCTGCCCTGATGGCAGCGCCGACGATGCGGGCGCGCCGCTGCACCCGTTTGCTAACAAGGCTTCGCAGCCGCTCGGACAGCTGTTCGCCGTTATCTTCCGGCTCGTGACGATGGAAGACAGAAAGCGCCAAAAAGATGCGGCCCTGGTGATCGACGCCGCCAAGACCCGCATGGGCAATCGTATTGACGCTTTGCTCGCCGCGATAATCGGGATGTGCCCGCCAGCCGACGTCGGATAGCAAACAGGCCGCATACCGCAGACGGCGTTCGTCCGCCGTCTCCTCGAATTCCGGATTGGCAAAGAGCTCATCGGTCCACCGACACAACTCCCACGCATGTTCGACAGATCGGGAACGCAACGCCGCATAGTCTTCGCAGAAACTGATGAGCGGATCGCGGATTTTCTCGTGCGGCGGCAGCAAGCTATAGATCAAGCCCTCACGGATACCGAAGACCGAGAAGACGACCTGACGCGGCTGCATGCGCCGAAGAAGACGATCAAGAACGATTGCGCCAAACGGCAGCACTTCGCGCCTCGCCCGCGCGACGCCAGCGATGCCCGGAATGTCGAGCGGCTTTTTCGCTTTGCGAAACTGTTCGCAAAGATCGAGTGCCTCCGCGGTGGAGAGCCGATAGCCCTGCATCACCCGCAATGGATAATGGATCTGGTCCATGTGCATCTTGGCAAGCGACCGCCAGGTGCCGCCGACGGCGTAGAACGTCCGCCCCTTGCCATTGGCGAGCCATGGCAGGTTCGCCAGCGCACTGTCGATAACGTCAACCGCGCGCTCGATCTTGTTGCCTGTGCTATCGATGAGACGCAGGCCCCCGAGCGGCGCCGTCGCCGCTTCTTTGAGCCGGTCCTGCACGATGTCGATCAGCTCCAGGCTGCCGCCGCCCATATCGCCGGCAATGCCGTCGGCATCGATGAAGCCCATCATGATGCCTTGGGCCGCCAATCGCGCTTCCTTTTCGCCGGACAACGTTTCTATCGAGACACCGAGCACGCGTTCGCCACGTTCGATAAATTCGCGGCCGTTCTGAGCGTCACGAACGGCGGCCGTCGCGATCACTCTCAAATTCTTGACGCTCAGGATGTGGGCAATGACATTGAAGCGTGCCAAGGCGGCCATCGCGCGCTCGACGGCTTCGCTGCTGAGGCTGCCGGTCGAGGCAACCGATCGGCCTAGGCCGCAGAGAACCTTCTCATTGAAAACCGGTGTCGGTGCGCGCACGGCGCCTTCGTATACGACAAGGCGCACCGAATTCGAGCCGATGTCGATGACACCGATCGGCTCCATTTCCGCGGTGCGTTCATTGGCACCCGAGACTTCTTTCCATCGCGTCAAGCGGGCGCCCCAGCTCTAGCCCAGCTGGCGGAAGCGCGGGGGGAAGTGCTCTTTGAGAGATTGCCCGCGACCTGAAAGCGAAGGGTTTATCATGAAGTACTTGTGAGCGTTGAAAGCTTCCTCGCCCGGACCCGGTTGTAACCGTGTCGAGCTGCCGTCGGAGTTGATCCGCCAGCTTTGTTGGTTATCTCTCAAATTCGCTACCATGATCTGGTTCAGCACTTGCTCGTGAACGGTCGCATTCTTGATAGGTGCCATCGCTTCGACGCGACGGTCGAGGTTGCGCGGCATCATGTCGGCCGAGCTGATGTAGACGGCGGCGTTGGGAGAAGGCAAGGCCTCGCCGTTCGCGAAACAGTAAATGCGGGCATGTTCGAGAAAGCGTCCTATGATGCTTTTCACTCTGATATTGCTCGAAAGTCCCGGAATGCCAGGGCGCAAACAGCAAACGCCGCGCACCACGAGATCGATCGGCACACCGGCCTCGCTGGCATCGTAAAGCGCTGTAATGATGTGCGCATCGACGAGTGCATTCATCTTCATCCAGATGCCGCTCGGCCTTCCGGCCTTGGCATTTGCGATTTCTTCGGCGATGTGGGTCATGATCAGATGGCGGATGCCGTGCGGGCTTGCGGCCATACATTCGAGTTCGGCCGGCTGCCCGTACCCTGTGACGAAGTTCATCATCCGCGAGACATCGCGGGCGATCACCGGATCGGTGGTGAAGAGCGACAGGTCGGTGTAAATGCGTGCCGTCTGCGGATGATAGTTTCCCGTGCCGATATGGCAGTACGTCGTCAGATCGCTGCCCTCGCGCCGGACGATGAGCCCGAGCTTGGCATGCGTCTTGAGTTCGGTGAAGCCATAGACGACGTGAACGCCGGCGCTTTCCAGGTCGCGTGCCCAGCGGATATTCGCCGCTTCATCGAAGCGTGCTTTGAGCTCGACAACCGCCGTGACTGATTTACCCGCCTCGACGGCTTCTTTCAGCGCTTGAATGATGGGACTGTCGCGCGACGTTCGATAGAGCGTCCACTTGATCGCCATCACGTTCGGATCGGCAACGGCCTGGCGCAAGTATTGGACGACGACGTCGAAGCTTTCGTAAGGATGGTGAACGACGATGTCCTTATTGCGCACAGCGGCGAAGCAATCGCCGCTGAATTCGCGAATGCGTTCGGGAAAGCGAATATTGAACGGCTTGAAGAGCAGATCGGGCCGGTCGGCGACGATCAGCTGCGAGGTGTCGGCAAGGGCGAGGATACCGTCTTTGACGAAGACGCTTTCTTCGCGAACCTCGAGCTCGCCGATGACGAATTTCCGCAAGCGGTCCGGCATTCGCGCTTCGATCTCGAGGCGGATCACGTTGCCGCGCCGGCGCCGCTTCAATTGACTTTCATAGGAGCGGACAAGGTCTTCGGCCTCTTCCTGCAATTCGATATCGCTGTCGCGCAGCACGCGAAACGCACCCTGACTTTTTATGTCGAAGCCCGAAAACAGCTCGGTTAGAAACATACCGATGACGCTCTCGAGCTTGATGAAACGGATTTCCTTGGGCTTGCCAGCATCGGCCTCGAGGCGAATAAACCGATCGAGCTGACCGGGTATCGGGATAAGGCCGTTCATCGTCTTGCCGTCGGCGGGGCGGACCATCTCGACGACGATCGTCAGTCCCTTGTTCAGAATGAATGGAAAGGGATGCGCAGGATCGGCGGCTATCGGCGTCAAGATCGGGAAAATGTGCGTCAGGAAAAGCTGCTCGAGCCGGGCGCGCTGACCGGGGGTCACTTCGTCGCCCTGCAGCACGTGGATGCCGGTGCCGGCGAGTTCCGTCTTGATCGTCTGCCAGATGGCCTGCTTGTCGGCCACGAGACGAGCGGCGAACTTGTTGATCGCGGCAAGCTGCTGCATCGGCGTCAGGCCGTCCTGAGACAGCGTCGAGATGCCGGCACTCACCTGGCCGTACACGCCGGCGGCGCGAACCATGTAGAATTCATCGAGATTGGCGGCGGCAATTGAGAGAAATCGCAGGCGCTCGAGCAGTGGATGCTGCTGGTTGCTGGCTTCTTCCAAAACGCGATGATTGAATTGCAGCCAGGACAGCTCGCGATTGTAAAAGCGGTCCGGTCCCTGCGGCACGGATTGAATATCCGCTTTGATGTTCGTTCTGCTCTTTGCCGATGCCATGTTGGTAGGTGGCTCCAAGAGTCGACTGGGGACTTCTGCCTTCTGCGTATTTCTTTACACCTAAATGACAGCCGAAACACAAACCGGCCTGGACGTCTTAGTACCCCAATCTATCAAGCGCCGCAGCCGCGACCGCCCGCGTCACGCGCTTCTGAAGCACGAGCGCTTGACGATCTGCCTCGGCCACCAGTCGTTCCGCCGCGGACATCGAGCGCTCCATCCGAACCAGCACGTATCCGATGACGTGCGGCTCGACGCTGAGCTGGCGGTCGGCAAACAACTTCACCAGCACGGCGCGAAGGAGGGCATCGTCGGGTGCCTCGATCGACGCAAGCGGCAATGCCTTGAGGCGGGACATAAGGTCGGGAAGCGCAACAGAAAGATCGCCCGGCGCGATGTCCGTCGTCAACAGAATCTGCAGGCGTTGTTCGCGCACCAGATTGAGAAGGTGAAAAAGCGCCGCCTCATCGTTGAGGTTTTGGATGTCTTCGATGATTGCAGCGCCGGCCGAAGCGATGGCCGGAACATCGTCGCGTGAAATTTGCGAGGCGTCGAACACGGTGGCGGCGGAGCGCAGCAGCCAGACATTGGCGAGATGCGTTTTGCCGCTGCCTTTCGGACCGACAAGAACGGCGGCGCCAACCGGCCAGTCGGGCCATCGATCGACGAGCGCCACGGCGGCGGCGTTCGAATCGGACACGAGAAAGTCCTCGCGCCCGAGCGCGGCGCGATGTGGAAGTTCAAAGACAAGTTGTTCCGGCGCTGACGGCATGGGGCGTGTCAAGGCTTATCCTTTCGCGCTCTCGCTGCCTTGATAAACCGATGACTCAAGATAGGTGCGAAGCGCGAAGCGTACGAGCACGCCGATTGCGGCAGAAACCGGCACCGCCACAAGTAGCCCTAAAAATCCGAACAGATAGCTAAAGGTCAAAAGCGCGAAGATCAGCCAAACCGGATGCAGTTCAATTTCCGAACCGATGATATTTGGCGTCAGAATACCAGACTCGAGCGCCTGACCGGCAAGCATGATGCCGACGATGATCGCCACCTGCCAAAGATCCGGCCAGAACTGGATCGCCGCCAGTACCGTCGCAGCGATCGCGCCGAGCGACCAACCGAAGATCGGAATAAACGACGCGAGGCCCGTCAGCGATCCCACCAGCAAGCCGTACTCGAGCCCGGCAACGCTCAGGGCCGCGGCGTAATACAATGCGAGGATCAAGCAAACGGCACCTTGGCCGCGAATGAAGGCCGACACCCGACTGTCGATTTCTAGAGCGAGCGCCCGTATCTGATCGGCATTATCGCGTGGCAACCAGGAATCGAGTTTTGCGATCATTTTCGGCCAGTCGAGTAGAGCGTAAAAAAATACAAGCGGCGTCACCAGAAGAACGGAAACAAAGTTGAATGCCGCGGACCCCTTGTTCCAGACGCTCGCGGCGAGGCCGGTCAACATGGACGGCATGGCCGAGCTGAATGACTCCAGTGCCGTCCTGACGGTACTCTCGGCCTGTGGATAACGGCCGCCGAGATACTCTCGGGCACTATCCTCGATTAAAACTCTGAAACGCGCGATCTCTCGCGGCGCCGCTTCAATCAGTCCCGCGGCCTGCTGCGCGAGGATCGGGACGACAAACACCAGGGCAAGCACAATCAGGCATGTCGAGGCGGCCAGCAACAGAATGGCCGACGCCCAGCGCGGCAGTCCGGCACGAGCCAAAATATCGACCAGCGGATTGAAAAAATAGGCGAGCGTCATGCCCAGCACGAAGGGCAAGAGAACCGGCGCCAGAACCTGGACAAGATAAACGAACAACAGGGCGCTCGCCGTCCAGAACAGCGCATGGCGCTCGAGTTGCATCAGTCTCAGCCCTCAAAATATCGCTACGACAACGATAGCATTCGCCAGGTCATTCAGGTATTGGAGCCCGCCGATTCATAGAGCGTCATGTGGCGGAGCCACACGCGTAAATATGCAATGAGCGACGCCACCGTCGTCACGGCAACGAGCAGGTTGAGAAGCTGTACGGGACCATTGAGCATCAGCACGAACGCCTCGTCGGCGAGCACCGTCGCGGCGAGCACGATCTGGGCGACGGTATTGATCTTGCTGACCGCCAGAGGTTTCATCGGCGTCGGGTGGCCGAGCAGCCAAGACAGTACGACGGCGATGACGATCAGCACGTCGCGCGACACCACCGTGATCACGAGCCATGACGGTAAGCGGCCGGTTACGCCGAGAGCGATGAAGATGCAGACGATCAGCAGCTTGTCGGCGATCGGGTCCAAATAGGCACCGAGCTCGGTCTCCCAATTAAAGCGTTTCGCAAGAAAGCCGTCGACGGCATCGGAGATACCGGCAACAACAAACACCAGAAACGCCGCTTTGAGCTCGCCGGTCAGGAGTAGCCAAAAAACCACAGGTACGAGGATGACCCGGCCGAGCGTAATGAGGTTGGGAATGCTCACGCCGGCCTGATCCTGTCCATTTGCATCGCGCCCCTTCGAGGTCGCCCGTATTTCAAATAAGGGCGCGAACCTAACCTCGGACGGTTCGTCCCGTCGAGCACAACATCTTCCCGGCTGGGTCAGCGATCATCTTACGGCTTCGTCGTGGTCGGAAGGATAGCTGGGATTACAAATAACTTCGTTTATTATCAATAGTTTGGACGAAGAACCCAGCCGCCCGAAGTGTTTGCAAGACTTAAGCCGCGAGCGCCCAGAGCATCAGCTAGGCCTCTGGCGCCGCCCGGGAACCGCAGCGATACGTCGGCATCGCGGTCCGAGACGGTAGCAATTTCGAGGGCATCGACGCCCGGCGTGTCGAGGAGCTGGGCGCGGATCTCGTTCCATTGCCCGGGATCGACAAAAGATGCCGTAAACCGCACCACTTCGCCTCCGGCACCCGTCGAGGCCGACCAGACCGGCGCGCCGGTCGATGCCTGTTGTGCAGGCCCAGATTTGATCGCCTTCCAACGGCCTTCGAGCACACCAAGCGCAATGACGGCTGCAAGCTCGGATGTGTACCCGAGGTCGCCGTTCGTCATGCGGTAGGTGCGTTTCAGAAGCAGAGGTCCGACAGCATCCTGTCCTGCGAGCGTTACGGTCAACTTCTTCGCCACCATATCGGGCTCGGCGACCGCCATGACGATGAGCTTGGTGCCGTACTCGTCATTGAGAATGCGCAATCCGTTGCCGTCTCCGGCGAGCAGCATGCTGACGGTATCGGCGTGGATCTCCGGCTTCAGGTCTTGCACGGTAACGGGCGTGATCGTGTGCTTCAGGTCGAGGCCGGTCCAGGCACGGCGCCACAGGCCCGTATCGTTCGTCACGGCTGGCGGATTGCCCTGAAGCAGCACCGTGATCAACCCTACCGGCGGCGCCTGCTCATCGACGAACGGGATGCTTTGACGCGACAGCTCGGCGCGAACGGCATCGGCCTGAAATGAGAAATCGAGGTTCGCGAGATAGTCGGTCGCGGAGTTTTTCTCCGAACGGACGGTGACGCCCGATATGAGATTTGCGGCTTTGATATCCTTAACGCGCGTCAGCTGCTTGTAAGCGGTGACCGGCACGATGCGTTTCAAGAGCGAGCGGAATGCCGCCTGCTGACCGTCGGCGAGCGCCTGCTGTTTTGCGGCGACGGCGTTGGCGGCGGTCGCATCGACGGGATAGTTCGCAATCGTGTAGGCGCTATCGGCACCGGCTGCGAAGGCCGATCCGGCGCAAAGGTGCGCGGTGGCCATCCAAACCCCAAGAACGATTGCGAGCGAGCGTCTCGCGTGCACGGCATGCCTCATCGTTGCATTATCTGGACACGCATGGCTCGATGCAGCATGAGCCTGCGTTGCCCTCACCTCTCGGGGCTGCTACGACCCCCATCCCGGGTTGGCAATGGGGCAAAAGTGAGTTTAACGGAACCAATGTCTCACATGACCGCCCGCAAAGGTGTGGAGACGTTCATCTCACATCCTCATCATGCGAGGTTTGATGCCCTCCGCCAAAGATAGCCGATCAAAACCGATTACCTACGCCGGTGCGGGTGTCGATATCGACGCCGGGAACGCACTGGTTTCCGCGATCAGGCCGCTCGCCAAGGCGACGAGCCGGCCCGGCGCCGATGTCGATCTCGGCGGCTTCGGCGGCTTGTTCGATTTGAAGCGCGCCGGCTTTCGCGATCCGATCCTCGTCGCGGCGAACGACGGCGTCGGCACGAAGCTCAAGATCGCAATCGATACGGGCCGTCATTCGACGATCGGCATCGATCTTGTCGCCATGTGCGTCAACGATCTCGTCGTGCAGGGTGCCGAACCGCTATTTTTCCTGGATTATCTTGCGGTCGGAAAGCTCGACGTTGGCGCGGCGCGTGACGTGATCGCGGGCATTGCCGAAGGCTGCAAGCAAGCTGGCTCGGCGCTGATCGGCGGGGAAACCGCCGAGATGCCCGGCATGTATAAGACGGGCGATTACGATTTGGCTGGTTTTGCCGTCGGCGCCGTCGAGCGCAACGAGGTTCTGCCGCGCCCCGACATTGCCATCGGCGACACGCTGATCGGCCTCATGTCGTCGGGCGTCCATTCAAACGGCTACAGCCTCGTGCGCAAACTCGTCAGCCACGCCGGACTCGATTGGAGCGCGCCGGCCTCTTTCGCTTCTGGCAGAACGGTCGCCGAAGCACTGCTGACGCCGACGCGGATCTACGTCAAACCCGTTCTCGCTGCGATCCGCGCGACCGGCAGATCGGGACCGAATGGAGCCATAAAGGCGCTGTCGCACATTACCGGCGGCGGCCTTTCGGAAAATCTACCGCGCGTCATGCCGAAGGACGCGGCGGCGCGGATCGACCTTTCGTCGTTCGAGGCGCCTGCCGTGTTCGGCTGGCTCGCGAAGACCGGCAACCTAGATGACGCCGAAATGCTGCGCACGTTCAATTGCGGCATCGGCATGGTCGTCGTCGCTGCAAAGTCGCGGACGCAAGAGGTGCTGGCGGCGCTGAAAGCCGAGGGGGAAGCGCCGCTCATCATCGGCGACGTCATCCCGCCGACTGGTGAAAAGTCCGAAGCCAAGGGCAAGGGCGAAGCGTGGGCGGTGAAGTACGACGGGCGATTGGAGTTCGCTTCGAAAGGCGATTGATAGCGTCCGTCGGCGATCTTGCCTTGAGCCGGCGGAGCCAGCCTCGCAAATTGATCTGCTGGCCAATCCACCAAGCCTTTCGTTTGGGGGCGCGACCGCACTCGCGCGTCCGTGGTTGCTCGTGCTAGATGCGCGCCATGACCACGAAAAAGCGCACCGCCATTTTGATCTCCGGCCGCGGCTCGAATATGCAGGCGCTTGCCGCCGCAGCGTGTACCGCCGACTATCCGGCAAAAATCGTTCTCGTCATCTCGAACCGTCCGGACGCGGCGGGGCTGCAATGGGCGAAGGCGAACGGGCTCGCGACGTTGGTCATCGACCATAAGGCCCATGCCTCGCGCCCAGCCTTCGAAGGCGCGCTGCAGCAGGCCCTCGACGCGGCAAAGGTCGAACTCATCGCGCTTGCGGGCTTCATGCGGTTGATGACGCCGGCGTTCGTCGAACACTGGCGCGACCGCATGATCAATATCCACCCGTCGCTGCTACCGAGCTTCAAAGGGTTGCATACGCACGAGCGGGCGCTGGAGGCAGGAGTGAGGATCGCCGGATGCACCGTGCACTTCGTTAGAACCGAGACGGACACCGGCCCGATCATCGCCCAAGCGGCCGTTCCGGTGCTCAGTAGTGACACTGCGACAACACTCGCGGCCCGCGTGCTCGAGGCCGAACACAGAATTTACCCTATTGCCTTAATGCTTGTGGCTTCGGGTCGCGCTCGTTGCGAAGGGGAAAAGGTTATTATCTCTGAGCGTGTTACCGACTTAGGATCACTCTTTTCGCCCGGCGTTTGAGTGGAAAGTCACACGCCGGTTACCCTGCGCTGGCCGTCGCATGGACAGCCACCCCCTAAGCCATGATATTTCTCATGGTTCCGGAGTGGGAGTCCGGCAGCCTGGAACGTCGAATGCAGCTTTGGAAGCTGTCCGAAAGCGCGACCGTCGCTTACATCTGCGCGGCCCCGCTGATCCCGATGGAGAGACACGGTAATGGAAACCACCGCCAGCCACACTCTGGGCCTCGGCGAGGAATCGAGCATCTGGTTCAAGCTGACGCCGCTACTGCGCGGCGACCCAGACAATCCGATGCGCATCCTGATGCACATGATGGAACGCTATGGTCCGGTGTTGCCGGTCAACATGGCGAACCAACGCGTCGTGCTGGTTTCGGAACCGGAATACTTCAAGCATGTGCTCGTCACCAAGGTGGACAACTACGTCAAATATTTCGACGGGCTGAGGCCTATCTTCGGCAAATCGATGATCACCAATGACGGCGCGCTCTGGCAAAAGATCCGCATGCCGCAGCAGCCGGCGTTTCATCCCGACATGTTCGCCGAATACATTCCGTACTTCCTGAAGGCCATTGAAGCGAAAATGGCGATTTGGTCCGATCTCGCGAAATCAGGCGAGACGGTCGAAATGGTCGAACAGACTTGGACGCTCGCGGCCGACATGATCTGCAAGGCACTGTTTGATCGCGACATGCCGTTCAACCCGCACGTCGTGTTCAAGTGCGTGAAGACCTACACAGATGTGATGAACCATCGTGAGATCCGCCTCAGGAAGCAGGCGGGTGAAATCTTCGAAATGACGGACGAAGATACGGCGAAGGCCATGAAAGTCTGGGCCAGCGTGCCGCCAGCCGTCATTTCCGCCGATCCGCGCGAAGAACGCGAGCGCACGCTTCTGAAAATGATCGAGGCAGCGGTCGACGATCCGGCTGTGCCGGAATTCGATCGTCAGCAAGCCGTCGACGAGTTGAAGCAATATCTTTGGGCCGGAACGGAAACGACGGCGCTGACCCTTGCCTGGGCGCTCTATGAAACGTCACGGCGTCCCGAGGCGGTCGAGCGCATCCGCCAGGAAGGCGAAGCGGTCTACGGCAACCGAGCACCGACGGCTGCCGATTATTCCGGTCTCGCTTACACGCGGGCCGTGATCCAAGAGACGATGCGCATTTATCCGCCCATCTGGGGAATTATCCGCGTCGCAACGGAGGCCGACGAAATCGGCGGCGTCAAAATAAATCCCGGCGATCGCGTCACGCTTTTCGCTTATGGCGCGCACCACAATCCGAAGTTCTGGGAGAAGCCGGAAGAGTTCGTGCCGGAACGCTGGATGGCCGGCAATGCCAAGAAGCACGTGAAGTACAGCTACATTCCGTTTGGCGCGGGAAAGCGCGCGTGCATCGGCGGCGCCATGAGCCAGGTCGAGAACACGCTGGCGCTGTCGATCCTGCTCCGTCGCTTCCGACCGGAATACGCAGGCGATGGTCCGCCACGTCTCAATGCGACGGTGACGCTGACGCCAAAGGGCGGCCTCAAGTTCCGCATCCGGGAGCTGAGCTAATACAGCGCGGCCGCGATGGATGTCCGTCAGGCTCACCACACAAAATGACGCGACCGCCGTATAGGGCCGATGGGCGTGTCTTCGGCGGGCGAGTTAGGTGTGACTTAGACGGATGCCAGCCTCAGAAAATCATTCCAAACATTTGTCTTTTAGCGGATTATCCACAGCCTTTTTCGCAGCGCACCAATGCCCGATCGCCACGGAAATGCTCAGTTAACTGCAAATCGGGTTGTAGATCGCTCGCATGTGCGAGACAGGTTCATGTGCAGCCAAGGTTAATGCTGTCATATTCTCAGCACGTTAATGGATCAGTAAGGATTTACAGCGTCAGTTTGTTTTTGTGATTTCCCCCGTGCACTACAACTCCAGGAGACCCCCGTCATGGAGTCGGTGAAAACAGTAGTTCTTGGTAAGTCCGTTTTTCTACTGACAGGTGCGAAACCATACAAAAAGAAAGGCCGCGCCTTGAGCGGCCTTGAAGTCGAATCTCCTGAGAAGCTGCTTGAAACCGCGCGCCGTAACCCTGATGCGGTTGCATTCGGTTTCGTTGCGGGCAGCTGGGTTGCCGCGGCTTAGGCCACCCCCAGTCCTGATCCAAATCATACTGGGTCGCGCGTCGTGCGCGGCCCAGTTTTTTTTGGCCAAGCCGCCGAGAGGCCTTGCCTCAGCTCGCGAAAAGGTCCGGTCCAAACGTCAGATCCGTGAAGCCCGGTTTGACGCCCAAGTCCGTCAACAGCGCATGAACCTGCCCGCGATGATGCGTCTGATGATTGAAAACGTGCGTGACGACGAGTGCCGGGGCGACATCAGCTCGCGTCCGGCTGAGGCCGAATACCAAGCGAGATTACCCTCGAGCCCCGACGCATTGAGACCGTTCGCCCAGTCCTGAATGATCGCGTCGGAACGGCGGCGCTCTTAGGCCAGCCGTTCCCAGTCGTCGAACATCGTCAATCCGTCCGCAATCGATTTGCGGCCGGTCGAGGCGCGGCGCGGCGCGGCGCCCAACCACATCAGCCACGTCTGTCGGCCCACAAGATGTGGTTGATCGTGGCGTGGATCGAACCGAAAAAGGCGCCCCGATCCTTCTTGCGTGCCGCATCGGTCAGGCGTCCAGCGGCGTCGTACACCCGCCTGTTCTGCCAAGCGCTATAACGAGACATTGTTTGAACGTAGGAGACAGAGATCATGCGGGTCTCTTAGTAGCGAGGCGACACACCTGAACTCGCCACACTCAGCAAGCGAATTGAAGCGTGTTCAGCCGACGATTTCGTCGGGGCGGAAATTCAGGCCAATTTCGCGATCAGCGGCGGCGGCGCTGTCGGACCCATGCGTCGAATTCGCGCCCTTCGATTCAGCGAAAAGCTTACGAACAGTGCCTTCCGCAGCCTCTGCCGGGTCGGTCGCGCCCATGACTTCGCGGTACTTGGCTATGGCGTTTTCGCCTTCCAGAACCTGCAAAACGACCGGGCCCGATGTCATGAATTCGACGAGTTCGCCGTAAAATGGCCGCGCCTTGTGTTCTTCATAGAATTTCTCGGCTTGGGCACGGGTCCAGCGAGCGCGCTTTTGCGCAACGATCCGGAGACCTGCGCCTTCGATGATGGCGTTGATTTTACCGGTGAGATTACGGCGCGTGGCGTCCGGTTTGATAATGGAGAACGTGCGTTCGATGGCCATAAGACTGTCTCGCTTTCCGGTTGCCTGCGAAGTTCGCGGGCTTATAGCGGCGACAGTCCGTTGCAGCAAGCACAGCAAGACCGTGCGGGGCGGCGCCTTCCGTCGCAAGTCACACAGTGGGCAGAGGGGTTACCGTATAATCGCCAGATTGACGCGCGCAATTGCGTATGAACAGTGTGGGCCGGCGCGGCAGTGCACGGTCGAATTGTGGGGCTTTCACAGGCCTGCGTGTGCGAAGAAGCGATCATGAGCGGACAAGACAACGAAATTCAGTGGTACATCGCACGTGACGGCAAACAGCACGGGCCGTTGACGGACGTCGAGATGCGCACGTTCGTGGCGCACAGCTATCTGCGCGCCAGCGATCTCATCTGGCGGCCGGGCATGACTGAGTGGCAGGCGGCCCCGGTTGCATTCCCAGATGCGCTGCCGGTCGCTGCGCAGCAACCCGCCCAGCACGCTAGCGGTAATCGCGGTGCGGCCCAAGCGTCGCCAACTCACAATGGCAAGGCCGCAGCTGCAGGGCGGCACACCCAAACTTCCGACTTCGATGCAGGACATCAACCGCAACAGCAACAGCCGGTGCGAAGTCGCGCCAGGGCGCTGGCGCTTGCGGCGGCTGCGATAACTGTGATCGGCGGTGGCGCGTTCGCACTCGCTACGTATCATCAGCCGCTGATCGAAATGGTCTCGGGGTCGTCCGATGCGACCACGGAAGACAGTCAGCCTCCGGTTGTTGCCGCACCCGAGGACACGAAGGTGGCGCAGCCCGACGCGCCACAATCGACACAGGACGATGTGGCCGCCAACACAGCCACGCCGGCTCAGGGCAGCATGCAGCTCGGGGTAGGTGACAACGCCCCTGCCGCCGCGCCGACGCCGGCAGCCGAACCACAGCCGCCGCAGCAGCAGCCAACGACGACATCGTCGGTAACGGCGAGCGAGCCCAATGCCGGAAAAGATACGCAAGTCGCTGCCGTCGAGCCGCAGTCGCCTACTCCGCCGCCTGCGCCTTCAATCGACGGCTCCATCATCGATGCGCGCCTTCAGAAGGTTCCCGTTTGGGGACTGATCAAACATGAATATCCGGACTGGTACGTGACCGAAGTTTCGGCCGCCAACCAGCTCGTCGCCGACAAGAAATCCGATAACGACGTTGCGATGCTATTGGCGCAGGGCCTCGTCAATTTGAGACGGCAGAACGCCGACAAGGCGCTGGCTGCCAGTTCCGAGAAACTGCAAAACATCGCCGTCGCCTTCCTCAATCATCTGAAGTCGCTGAGAGCGCAAAGCGTCAGCGCTTGCTTCGGCTTCATTTCGAAGGGCGAGACGAGCCCGGCTGTCGTGCAGACGATGGAACATCCCGAAACCGCGACGGCGCTCAACGCGCAAGCCGGTGCCATCTTCGAAGCGATCTCGGAAGGCGGGAAGAGCCCCGTGAAGCACGACGCCGCGGTCAAGAGCGACTACGACATGCTGATCAAGGAACTCGGCAAGCTCGGCTGGAAGGAAGAAGACCTGCAGGTCTTTTCAAATCCGAAGCTTCTCGCCAAGCGCGAACCGGAGCAGGTCTGCAAGATGGTCCAGGACTGGTTCGTCGCCCACCTTGCCGTGCCGGACAAATCGGTCCGCGACCGGCTGCTATACGAAACACTGAAGCCTGTCGTCTCGGGTTGATGCCCTGATGCTCCAAACCGCAATCAAAGTTCTTTTGACAGCGGTACTGGTGGTGGCGATCTCGGAAGCCGCGAAGCGCTCGACCCTTCTTGGAGGCATTCTGGCCTCACTGCCGCTGACGTCGCTGCTTGCAATAATCTGGGTTTACGGCGAAACCGGAGACACAGCCAGGATCGCCAATCTTTCGGTCAGCATCTTCTGGTATGTGCTGCCCTCCCTCGTGCTCTTTCTGGCTCTGCCGCTTCTTCTGACGCGCGGGGTCGACTTCTGGCTGAGCCTCATCATAGCATCGGCCCTGACATTTGCGGCCTATACCCTGACGACCAGCATTCTCGCGCGCTTCGGCATGACGCTCTGACACCGTGACAGCGGCGACCGGACCGGTTATCGCCTCGCCCCATGCTGCATATCAATGATCTCACCTTCAGGATCGAGGGCAGACCTATCCTCGAAGGGGCAACGGCCGCGATCCCTTCCGGCCACAAAGTCGGACTCGTCGGACGCAATGGCGCCGGTAAGACGACCTTGCTGCGCCTGCTGAAGGGCGAAGTCTCGCCCGACGACGGCGCCATCTCGATTCCGCGCAACGCCCGGATCGGTCACGTCGCGCAGGAGGCGCCGGGCGGGGATGACAGTCTGATCGATTGGGTGTTATCGGCCGATGCCGAGCGCGCAAGCCTTCTCGCCGAGGCGGAACACGCGACCGACCCGCATCGGATCGCGGAAATCCAACTGCGACTGACCGACATCGGCGCGCATTCGGCGCCCGCCCGCGCGGCTCGCATTTTGTCGGGCCTCGGCTTCGACGAGGACGCGCAACGGCGTGCATGCCGGGAGTTCTCGGGTGGCTGGCGTATGCGCGTGGCGCTCGGCGCCATCCTGTTCCTGAAGCCCGACATCCTGCTGCTCGACGAACCGACCAACTATCTCGACCTCGAGGGCACGCTATGGCTCGAAAACCACCTGAAGACTTATCCGCACACCGTGCTGATTGTCAGCCACGACCGCGACCTGCTGAACCGCGCCGTCGGCTCGATCCTACACCTCGATAAGGGAAAGCTGACGCTCTACACGGGCGGCTACGACGACTTCGAGGAAACGCGGCGCGAAAAGCAGCGGCTCGAAATGAAGCTGATGAAGAAGCAGGATGAGCAGCGCCGGCATCTGCAGGCTTTCATCGACCGCTTCAAGGCCAAGGCGAGCAAGGCGTCGCAGGCGCAGAGCCGCGTCAAGACGTTGGCGAAGATGCAACCGATCGCGGCACAGGTCGACGACCGCGTCGTGCCGTTCCATTTTCCCGATCCGCAGAAGATGATCGCAAGCCCGCTGTTGCGGATCGAGGCGGCGAGCGCCGGCTATGACACCGGGCGACCCGTCTTGAGCGGCCTCGATCTGCGCATCGATCACGACGACAGAATCGCGTTGCTGGGTCAGAACGGCAACGGCAAATCGACGCTCGCGAAGCTCATCGCCGGAAAACTTGCGCCGCTCTCGGGCCATGTGTTTGGCGCGCAGAAGGTCAATGTCGGGTATTTCGCCCAGCATCAGCTCGACGATCTCAATGCCGCGGCGACGCCCTACGAGTACATGGTGCGGATGATGCCGGATGCGACGCAAGCGCAACGTCGGACGCGGCTTGGCACCTTTGGCTTCAGCGCCGCAAAGGCCGACACGGCGTGCAACAAGCTGTCAGGCGGCGAGAAGGCGCGGCTGCTGCTGGCACTGACGGCGTTCCACGGGCCGCATATCCTGATCCTCGACGAGCCGACCAACCATCTCGACGTCGACAGCCGAGAGGCGTTGATCCGTGCACTGATGGAATACAACGGCGCCGTTATTCTCATCAGCCACGACCGGCATCTCATCGAAGCCTCAGCCGATAGGCTTTGGCTCGTGCGCAACGGCGCCGTGACGCCCTATGACGGCGACATGGAAAGTTATCGCGCGCTGCTGCTCGAAGAGCGTGGTGCAAGATCAGACCGCCGCGACGATCGCGACAACGGCGACGGGAGGGCAAAGCGCAACGATCAGCGTCGCGCCGCCGCCGGCAGGCGGGCGGATCTGGCGCCGCTGAAAAAGGCGATGGTGGCGGCCGAAAAGCACGTGGAAAAACTATCGAAAGAGATCGCCGCACTCGACGCTGTGCTGGCGGACGCCGAAGTTTACACGACCGACCCCGTTCGCGCTCAAAATGCCGCACAGCAGCGCGGGCTAGCCACTAAGCAGTTGGCGGACGCTGAAAATTCCTGGCTTGCGGCGACGGACGCCTACGAGCAGGCCTCAGCTGACTGACGGGTTATCAACAACGGCAATGTCCCGTTTCGGAACAAATGCTCGCGACCATTCGTTGATCGGCCGTGCAGGGAGCAGTACCCCCGCGTGCCTGCCTAACGGGATCGACGACAATGAAGCAAGAATTCACATGGCATGCATTTGAAAACGCCGAGATGTCATCGCGCTCGACGCGCCTGATCAACATAGTGGCCGAATACTTCGCCTATGTCGGCGTCATCGGCGTCGCGGTGTGCATCGCGGTCATGTCGCTGGCGTTTTCGGCGGCTGTCGGAATTCAGGTGCTCGATAAGGTCGCGAAGCCGGGATTGTTCGAGACCGAGGTGCAGCGGAGCGCGCCTGCTACGAAGGCGCCAGAGGTCCAGCCCTTCAAGCCTGCCAGGTTCGCGATGACGCCCGTGCAGAACCAAGGCGACGTCATCTCCGACTACTAGCCACTGATTTTTGAGAAGTCGGCAACAGTGAGCGTCGCGGCGCGGATTTCCGACAGAAGGCGCAAGCGGTTCTCGCGAATTTTAGGATCGTCGGCGTTGACGAGAATTTTCTCGAAGAACTGATCGACAGGAGCGCGGAGTTCACTCAGCGCCCGCATCGCGCCGGCGAAATTTTCAACGTTGATTGCCGCGACGGTGTCCTGCTTGACGGCCTCGATAGCCGCAGCGAGCGCCGTTTCTTCTTTTTCGGTCAAAAGCTTCAGATCGTAGGGAGCGGCGTAGGATGTCTTGTCCTTCTTTTCCTCGATCGCGAGGATGTTTGCCGCGCGCTTGACGCCGGCGAGCAGGTTCGTGCCGTCGTCCGTTTTCAAGAACGCATCGAGCGCTTCGACGCGACGGACGATCAGCGCCAGATCGTCCTGGCCGCCGAGCGCGAACACGGCATCGATCAGGTCGTGACGCTTGCCCTGCTCGCGAAGGAAAACTTTGAGGCGGTCGGCGAAGAAGGAGAGTAGGTCCGGGATAATTTCATCGACGCCCCGTAACGCCGTGAGTTGTTGCCAACCCGTTTTCGCCTGATCCGTAACGTCAATCACGGAAGTCATTCCTGCATGCATGCCATGCAGAGACATACCTAGATATTGCGACTTGTAGTGATCGGTGGTGGCCTTAACTAACGGCACCCGCAGATCATTCTCCAGCACGATCCGGATGACGCCCAGGGCGGCGCGCCGAAGCTGATAGGGATCGCCCGAGCCCGTAGGCTTTTCGCCGATGGCCCAGAAGCCGACGAGGGTATCGAGCTTGTCGGCGAGCGCGACAGCGACAGCCACGGCATCGCCCTGATCGGCGTGCGGTACGACGTCGGTCGGCCCCTTCGGTTTGTAATGAAGCTCGATGGCGCGTGCGATCTCCGGCTTGGCGCCGACGTGCTCGGCGTAGTAGCGGCCCATCAGGCCTTGCAGCTCGGGAAACTCGCCGACCATT
>Ga0207678_10000560_pt1 | contig 33987 bp, 24 predicted proteins | sample KBSC63metaG_FD_184319 | JGI IMG/M metagenome (GOLD analysis project Ga0207678, IMG submission 184319) | Corn rhizosphere microbial communities from Kellogg Biological Station, Michigan, USA - KBS C6-3 metaG (SPAdes) (version 2) | ecosystem: Host-associated > Plants > Roots > Rhizosphere > Soil ... | reverse complement strand
CTCGTACTCGCCGAACGCCCGCTCCTCGTCGACGACGCCCGCCAGGACACTGTTCACCGAACGCGCGGCGAGCAGCGCGGCATAGGTCGAGAGGTGTACCCCGGAGGAGAAGACCGGGTCGATGAAGCAGGCGGCGTCGCCCACCAGCACCATCCCCGGGCAGGACAGCGAAGTACGGTCGTAGGAGTAGTCCTTGCGCACCCGCAGCCGGTCGTACGGCGGTTCGGCGGCCCGCCGGGCGTCGCGGAGGAACTCGGCGATCAGCGGGCAGTCGCCGATCAGGCCGAGGAACGCCGTCTCCCGGTCGCCCTGCACGCGGGCCGCGCACTCCCGCCGCACGACCGCGCCGACGCTGGTCAGGGTGTCCGACAGCGGGATGTACCAGAACCAGCCGGCGTCGAAGGCGACACAAAGAATGTTTCCCGCGTTCGGTTCGGGCAGCCGGGCGCCGCCGCGGAAGTACCCGAACAGTGCCACGTTGCGGAAGTCCGGGGAGTATTCGCGGGTGCCGCCGACGTCGTGGTGCAGCCGGCTGGCGTGCCCGGAGGCGTCGACGACGAACCGGGCCGTCGCGATCCGTTCGCGGCCGGCCTCGTCGAGGTAGCGGACGCCGGTGATCCGGCCGCCTTCCTTCACCGTGCCGAGTGCCCGGTGCCCTTCCCGGACGTCGGCCCCGAGCCGCCGCGCGTTGCGCAGCAGGATCGTGTCGAACCGGGTGCGTTCGACCTGGTAGGCGTAGGAGGTCGGGCCCGCCATGCGGTCCGAGGCGGCGAAGGCGAACGTCCACGGCTCGGGGCTGCTCCCCCAGCGGAACGCGCCACCGCGCTTGCGGACGAACCCGGCGCGCTCGATCTCGTCCCGCACGCCGAGCAGCGCGCAGATGCCGTGGACGGTGGCCGGGAGCAGCGACTCGCCGATCTGGTACCGCGGCAGGTGCTCCTGCTCCAGCAGCAGCACGCGATGGCCGTCGGCGGCGACCAGCCCGGCCGCGGTCGACCCACCGGGCCCGCCGCCGGCCACGACGACGTCGTACCCGGCCATCACGCACCACCTTCCGGACCGTCCGGGACGAGCTCGGCCAGCCGGGCGACGGTGCGGCGGCGCAGGACGTCGCGCAGCGAACACGGCACCCCGCGGGCCCGCAGCCGCGAGGCCAGCGCCGCGGCGGAGAGGCTGTGCCCGCCGAGGGCGAAGAAATCGCTGTCCGGGACCACCGAGGACACCCCGAGCTGGCTCCGGAAGGCGGCCGCGACGACCGCCTCGGCGGAGGTCATCGGCGCCGGGCGCGGCGCGATCCGGGTCGCGGCGCGGTCGATCTTGCCGGTGCGGTCGATCTTGCCGGTGCGCCCGACCGGCAGGGCGTCGACTTCGACGACGACGGGCACGAGGTATTCGGGCAGTCTGCGGCGCAGCCGCTCACGCAGGTCCTCCGGCGTTCCCGCGCCGAGGACGACGTAGGCGACCAGGACACCGTTTTCGCCCCGGACCAGGGCGTGGCGCACCCCGGGCAGCGCGAGCAGGGCGTGTTCGGCTTCGGCGGGCTCGACGCGGTGGCCGCGGATCTTGACCTGGTCGTCGAACCGGCCCAGCCAGCGCAGCGTGCCGTCGGGCTCGCACCGGCACCGGTCGCCGGTGCGGTACCAGCGCTGCGGCGGGGTCCCGAACCGTTCGGCCGTCAGCGCGGCGTCGCCGAAGTAGCCCAGCGCGAGCGATGCCCCGCCGACCAGCAGCTCACCGGCTTCCCCGACCGGCACCGGCCGCAGGTCGCGCGGGTCGACGACCTGGACCGTGGTGTTGGCGATCGGCCCTCCGATCGACGGCGTTTCCCGGTCGGCCACCCGGCAGGAGGTGGTGAACACGGTGCATTCGGTCGGGCCGTACAGGTTGACCGCCGTCAGATCCGGGGTCTCGCGCAGCCGCGTCCACAACGACGGCGAGACGGCTTCGCCGCCCATCAGCAGCATCCGCGGGCGGGTGTCCTCGGCGAGCAGACCCGCGTCGACGAGCCCGGCGAGCTGCGCCGGGACGGCTTCCAGCACGGCCGGCCGCCGCTCGCGGACGAACCGGACGTAGCGCTCGGGATCGGCGCGGACGTCCTCGGGCACCAGGTGCACCTCGTGCCCGCCGACCAGCCACAGCAGCGGGTCCCACGAGGCGTCGAACGCCAGGGGCAGGCCGTGCACCACCCGCTGCCGCTCGCCGCCGGCCGGGAACAGCCGGGCGGCGAGCTCGCAGTACAGGTTGACCAGGCTCCGGTGCCCCACCACGACGCCCTTGGGCCGTCCGGTGGAGCCGGAGGTGTAGACGATGTACGCCGGATCCCCCGGGCGGGTGGCCACGTCCGCGTCCTCGGACCGCGGAGCGAGCTCGCGGCGCCAGTTCTCCGGGGTCAGCGCCACGTCCGCGTCGGCGGCGAGCTCGGCCGCGTCGGTGAGCAGCACCGCCGGGCGCACCTCGGCCAGGATCAGCGCGCGCCGGGCCGGCGGCAGCCCCGGGTCCAGCGGCAGGTACACCGCTCCCGCCTTGGCGACGGCGAGCGGGGCGAGCACGGCCCGCACGGACCGGGTCATCGCGCACGCGACCACCGAGCCGGGCACCGCCCCGGCCGCGCGCAGCCCGTTCGCCAGCCGCCCGCTCCACCGGCACAGGTCGCCGAAGCTCCAGGCGACGTCGTCGGCCACCAGCGCCGTCCGCCCGGGGAACGCCCGCGCGCGCAGTTCGAACAGTTCCTGCCACCCCACCTGCGGCACGAAGCGCCGCCCACCCCCGACCACGCTCGGCGGCAGATCAGGCATCGCGGGCTCCCGCCGCCACGACGTCCCGTTCGACCCGGCGCATCCACGTCCAGAACTCCGCGCCCCGGCCCGGGGCCAGCAGCCCCAGGTGGCCGCCGGGGACCGTCGCGGCGAGGAAGGCGCCGGTCGTCCAGGTACGCCAGGCCTCGGTCGCGTCCTCGGTGGCGACGGGATCGTCCTCGCCGCACAAGGCGGCCAGCGGGCACCGCACCGGCGTCCCGGCCGGGCCCCGGTACGCGGCGGTCAGGGCGACGTCGCGCCGCAGGAGGTCCACGGCGTACGCCCAGACCTCGAAGGACGCGCGGTTGCCCAGCCCGGGAACGAACCCTTCGCCGCCCAGCACGCCGGGCAGGCCGTCCTCGCCGAGGTGCCGGTACCGCCCGCGGACCCGCAGCTGCGGCGCCGGCGCCCCGACGACGACCACGGCCGCGGGCAGCGGGCCGCACCGGGTGCGCAGCCGCTGGGCCAGCTCCACCGCGACGAACGCCCCCATGCTGAACCCGGCCACGACGGTCCGCCGCACCCACGCGGGGTCCCGGAGGAGCAGCTCGCCGGTGAGGTGCTCGGCCAGCCGGTCCAGCGACGCGGGCGGCGGCACGTCCAGCCGGTCGCCCCGGCCCGGGTACTCGGCGGCCCACACCTCGGCGCCGCCCGCCGCCCCGGCGACGTGCCGAAGCGTGCCGACAGTGCCACCGGCCGGCGGGAGAAGCAGATACCGGCACGCGTTCGCGCCGAGCCGTTCCCCCGGAGACAATGACCTGATGGCAGCGGGCATGACAAATCCTTCGGTGCACGGCGTCGGCGCTTTTCCCGATTTTCCGGAATGGAAAACAGGTACTCGTGCCACGATTGTGGAATGGCGATCGAAGTTTCACCGGCGGCGACCGGCCACGTCTTCGGTTTCCTGCGATCGCTGCCATCCCGAGCGGGGACCGGGTTCAGCTACCTCCGTCAACCGATGTCGATCATCGCCTGCCCCGAAAAGATACGACTCGACCGGAGCACCGCACATAACGGTTCGGTCGCGTTGCCGGAAATTAACCTCAGACCGCCCGAGGTCGGCCAATACTCCCCCGCCGGGGTGATATTCCGGGGACACCCATCACTTCGAAGGATATTCATCTTCGTCCGGGCCCGGAATTGCGCACCCCGGGCACCGGGCAGCTCCTTCAGCCGAGGGTGATCTCCCAGCCGGTGCTCGGGACGCCCTGGGCGTCGAGGGCGAACAGCAGATAGCGCCCCGGCGGTGCGACACCCGGCGCCCCCGGGACGGTGACCCGGTAGCCGGTCGGGCTCAACGCCGTCGGAGTCAGCGGGACGCGTCGCTGGTCGGTGTCCACCGTGTGGGTGGCCGAGCCGACCCGCATCAGCGCGAACGCCGTGACCGGGCGGTCGGTGCCGATGGTCAGCGTCGCGCCGCCCGCCGCCGTGGCCGGGGCGGCGGTGATGGCCGGCCGGGGCTTGGGCGTGCCGTCCGCCGCGAGCAGGTACGGCGGGGTGAACACCTGCCCGTCGAAGTGGTTGGTCGCGCAGGGCCCGCACAGGCCGCCGCCGCCGGAGAACACCCGGCCGTCGGGCAGGAGGTTGGCCACCGAGTGGTAGGTGCGGGGCACCGCCATCGGCGCCAGCCGGGTGAACCTGCCGGTGGCCGGGTTCCACAGTTCCGGGACCAGCACCGCGGTCTGGTCGCTGAAGGGCACCGCACGGGCCTGGCCGCCGATCACGACGACGGTGCCGTCCGGCAGCACGACGCTGTTGGCGAACGCCCGCGCGAACGCCATGTCGCCCACCCGCGCCACCTTCGCCGTGCCGGTGCTGATGTCGATGGTGGACGCGCGGTTGGTGGCGTCGGAGTTCTCGTAGGCGGGTGCGCCGCCGACGGTGAGGATCTTGCCGACGTCGTACATCACCGCGTTGCCGTTCATGGCGTCCGCGCTGTCGCCGCGCGGCCCGGCGTCGGTCACCGACCCCGGTCCGTCGGTGGACACCCAGTGCATCCGTTTGCCGGGCCCGGCGTGGAAGACCCGGCCGCCTCCGACGGCGAACAGCCACGCGTGGTTGTCGGCACGGAAGACGCCCCGCGGATCGGCGGTGAAGAACGGCTCCGGCGGCACGCCCGGCAGCGTCCGCCAGCTGTTGCCCGCCGGGGAGTAGACCTCGCCGGTCTTGCCGCCCCGGTCGCCGCTCCAGGACCCGCCGACGGTGAAGACGTCGCCGGTGGCCATCGTCACCTGCGACTGGTAGCCGCGCCCGATGTTCATCGGCGCCGCCGCGCTCCAGGCGTCCGTCGCGGGGTCGTAGATGCTGGCCTGCTTGGCGTTGCTGCCGCCGGAGACCAGCACCCGCCCGTCGGCGAGCACGGACAGGCCGGGGCAGAACATGTCGTGCCCGGTGTCGTCCACGCGCCGCTGGGTGACCTGGCCGGTGGTCAGGTCCAGGATCGCGGTCTGGGTGTAGCCCTTGCTGCCGCCGTAGTTGTCCGCGGCGTAGGCCGACCAGGTCAGCAGCTTGTTCCCGGGCAGCACGGCGGAGGCGACCGGGACGATCGGGAAGCCGACCGTGGCGCCCCACTGCCCCGTCCTGCCCCGGTCCGGCCCGACGGCGGCGGAGAGGACGTCGATCTCGGCCGCGGCGCTCCACGGGCCGCGCCCGCCGGCCTCGGTGAGCGCCGTCAGGCGGACGTGGCGGGCCGTCACCTCGGGGAACCGGGCGGTCTGCACCGCCGGGCCGTCGGGCCAGGTTCCGGTGGCCGCGGTGGTGAACGCGGTGCCGTCGGTGCTCGTCTCCACCCGGTACCGGCCGATCGTGCCGTTCTTGCCGCCGGGTGGCCGCACCTGCACGCCCGCCACCGGCTGGGCGGCCTTCGTGTCCAGGGTGATCGAGTGCGGCAGCGGCGCGGCCGGCTTCGACTGCCAGCTCGTACCGGGGTCGCCGTCGAGCACGTTCGCGGCGGGGCTGCCCGCGTCCTGGTCCGACGCGGTCGCGGTCCAGCCCGCGCGGGGCAGCGGAGAGACCTCGACCGGGCCGTAGGCGTGGAACTCCACCGCGGACGCGGTCTGCGTCGTGCCGACCCGCAGGTAGCGGGCGACGACGTCGAGCGCGACGGCCTTCGGCGTGCCGTCGTCGGCCCAGGTGCCGGAGGCGGCGGTGGTGTAGGTCTTGCCGTCGGTGCTCGTGGCGACGGTGAAGCCGCCGGGACGCTCGATGGCCGCCGGGGCGAGGACGATCGCCGTGATCCGCTGCTCCTGCTGGGTGTCCACGGTGAACGCCGTGCCGCGCCAGGCGGTGGCGAGGTCGTTGTCCAGCAGTTCCGCCGCGCTCGCCGTCCACCCCACGCGCGAGATCGGCGCCGGTGCGCCGGGAACCGGGCCGAGCAGCGAAAGTTCCGCCGCCGAGGTGAACGGCCCGCGCCCGCCCGCCTCGGTGAGCGCCGTCAGCCGGACGTACCGCGCCGTGACGACGTGGCCGAACAGGGCGTCCTGCACGGCGTTCGCGTCGGGCCAGGCTCCCGAGGACACATCGGTGAAGGCCTTGCCGTCGGCGGAGACGGCGATCCGGTACTCGCCGATCCGGCCGTTGGCCCTGCCGGTACGCGGCCGGTAGAGCAGCCCGCCGACCTCGGCGGGCTGCTTGAGGTCGAGGGTGATGCTGTGCGGCAGCGGGGTCGCCGTGCTGTAGCGGGAGTGCCAGATCGTGGTGTCCTTGCCGTCCAGGACGTTCGACGCCGGGTCGCTCTCCCGCACCGTCTCCTCGTCACTGGCCGTCGCCGTCCAGCCGGTGCGGCTCAGCACGGTCATCGGCACCGGCGCACCGGGGTCGCCGAGCACGTCGAGGGCGGCGAGCGTGACGTCCGGGGCCGCCTGGGAAAACCCGGCCAGCCGGACGAACCGGGTGCCGGTGACGGCGAAGGACATCGTCTTGGGCGCGGCGTCGTCGGCGAGAGTACCGGCGGCCACCGGGTCGCCCCAGGTCGTGCCGTCGAGGCTCAGGCGGATCTCGAAACGGCCGATCGCGCCGCCGGGCGCCGGCGTGTAGACCAGACCCGAAACCGTGCGGGTGGCCCGCATGTCCACGGTGACCGAACCGTCCGACGTCGTGGCCGTCCAGCCCGCCTCGGGCAGCTTGCCGGCCGTCGGGATCATCGCCTGGGCGTTGGCCACCACGTGCCCGTCGTGCTCGTGCCCACCCGCCTCGTCGTGCCGGCCCGCGACCAGCGAAGCAACGACGACACCTGTCAGAACCACGCCGCTCAGGCGCCACATCCACCGCACGACGCGGACATCGCCGACCATGATCACGACGTTTCACCCGAACCGGCCGAACCACCGAAGTTGCTCCGAAAAGCCTAGCGGTTGACCGGAACCCGGGCATCCACTGTGGACGTGGGCGGCCGGCAGCCCGGCGGGCGAGCGCCCACCATTCCGGCGGGCGGGGTGAGCCCCTTTCCGCGTGCCGGATACGCTGCCGCGACCGAGCACGAGGATTGACGGGGGACGAGCCATGGACACCACTTCCGACGCGGGCAGAGTTCGCGTTCACGAACCCGTTCCGAACGTGCCTTCGGGAGCCGAAACGCTGTTCGCCGGATTTGTCCGGAAATTGACTTCGCTGACCATTCTCCGCGTGGTGCTCAGCAGCTCGCTCGTCTCGGTGGGTGTGGTGCTCGTCCTCACCCAAGGGTCGGAAAGCGGGCTGCCCTACTTCTACTTCGGCGTTTTCGGCAGCATGCTCGCGATGTGGGTTTACGTCCTGAGCGTCCACCGGCGCGTCCGGCAGCTCTTCGGGGAGCCGTACCACCGGCTCGACGTCGCTCCGGACGCGATGTTCACGAAGGGCTCGCGGGTGTCGGTGCGGCTGCCGGACGGGCGGTGGCTGCGGACCCGGCTCCCCGACGGGCCGCGGGTCCAGCTGGCCGGCGAGCGACGGCTGTGGGTGCTCGGCACCGGACGGCGGGTCTTCGTCCGCTCGCCGGGGGCGATGTGGCTGCGGTCCGGGCGGATCGAGGACGCACCCCATCCCGGGGCGGCGCCGGCCGGGTTCGTCTCGCGCCACCCGACACCGCCGCGGCTCGATCCGGTGCTCGCCGCGCACCGGGCGTTCCAGGTCCGGCGGGCGGCCGTCACCGGGATGACGTTCATGGTGCTGGGCGCGGCGGGGCTCGCGATCGTGCCGTCGGTGGAGTTCGTACCCCAGGGCATCCTGGACGCGGGCGCGGTGGGCGGCATCACCGGGGGCAGCGCGGTCTTCCTCATGATGGGGATACTGCTGGCCGTCGGCAGCCTGCGGATGCGCCGTCCGATCACCGAGGACACCTGGGTGGAACTGCGGGTCGCGCTCGACACGCCGTTCGAGCCACGCGCCCGCAGCGCGGTCCGGCTGACGGGCTGGGCGCTCTACCCGGACGGGCAGCAGACCCGCTTCCGGCTCACAGCCGACATCTCCCTCGCCGCAAACGTCGCAACCACCGGACAGCTGTGGCTCCTCGGCTACCCACCACCAGGAAAACCGGCCAAAGCCGGCCTCCCGGGCTACCCCTGCCTCGGCAACTTCCGCGCAACCTGAACTCCCGGACCACCGACCCTCGAATTCCGAAGCCGATCTTCGACCGCGAAATGCTAGGATACGATCTCGGAAACCCCGGGGAGGACACGTGTCCAAGCGGACAAGTGCGGGATTGCTGCTCTATCGGCGGACCGAGGGGAACGTTCTCGAAGTCCTGATCGTGCACATGGGCGGTCCGTTCTGGGCGGAGAAGGACGCGCACGCGTGGTCCATCCCGAAAGGTGAATACTTCGACGGCGAGGCCGCCTTCGATGCCGCCCGCCGGGAATTCGAAGAAGAACTGGGAAGTCCCGCCCCCGTGGCCGCGATCATCGAACTCGGGGAAATCGAACAACCCAGCGGCAAAGTGGTGACCGTTTTTGCGACCGAGGGCGACTTCGCCGCGGATTCCGCCACGAGCAACACCTTCGAAATGGAATGGCCGATGGGCTCCGGAACTGTTTCGAGCTATCCGGAAGCCGACAAGGCGGAGTGGTTCGACATCCCTACGGCCCGGGAGAAACTCCTCGAAGGACAAGCCGGCTTCCTGGACCGGCTTGTCCGCTCCCTGCAAGAACTCGGTGTCGAAGTGCGGTACCGGAAGAAGGCCTCGTAGCGCTATTTGCGAACGCGGCGAACGGCCGCGACCACCGCGACCGCGGCGACCAGCGCGCTGATGCCCAGCACCAGCCACGCCGCCTGCCCCAGCCGGACGTACAGCCAGCCGCCGGCCACCGGGCCGAGCGCGGTGCCCGCGCCGACCATGAACTGGAAACTGCCGATGTACCGGCCTTTCCGGTCACCGCCCACCACGGCGGGGTAGGAAAAGAACGTCGGCCCGCTGAAGATCTCGCCCAGTGACCACAGGGCCGTGCCGGCGATGATGATCACGGGCAGCGGCGACAGCCCGTACACCACCATTCCGGCGCCCAGCAGCACCATGCCGAGCCCCAGCGAGAGGGCCTTCGGCCAGCGCTGCGTCACCTTGGTCATCAGCAGTTCGAAGGCGATGACGATGAACGCGTTGAGCGAAACCGCGGCCGTGTACCAGATCGTGTCCAGCCCGGCGGACTGCACCATCAACGGCAGGGTCGACAGGTACTGGACGTACACGGCGGAGTAGATGAAGGTCGCCAGCAGGAACAGCAGGTAGCGGCGGTCGTGGCGCAGGGCGAGGTAGCCGCTGCCGGACCCGGCCCGCGCCGGCCCGCCCGCGGTCCCGGGGGCCGCCGGGGCACCCGGCGGCCCGGCCGACAGCACGCGCCAGGCGGACACGGCGAAGACGACGGCGATCAGCGCCTGGCCCCAGAAGATGAAGTCGTACCTCTGGTGGTCGAGGTTGATCAGGCCGTAGCCGACCAGCGGCGCCGCCATCACGCCGACGTTGATGGCGAACCGGTAGATCGCGAAGATCATCACCTGGCTGTGTTCGGGGGTGCGCTCCGACAGCAGCGCCGACGACGCCGGCCGGAACATCTGCGCGCACAGCCCGGCCAGCGTCACCGTGGCCAGGATCGAGCCGTAGCCGGGCAGGAACAGCAGCGCGACGGTGAACACCCCGGTGCCTGCCATGCTCAGCACGATCACCGCGCGGGGCCCCAGCCGGTCCACGAGCGTGCCGCCGAGCAGCGAACCGGCGACACCTCCGCCGCCGTAGGCCGCCAGCCCCGCCACCGCCTGGCTCGACGAATAGCCCAGCGACGTCAGGTACAGCACCAGGAACACGTTGAGCGAGCCGCTGAGCCGGTTGAGCAGAACGCCGAACAGCACGGTCCGGACCGCCGCCGGCGCCTGCCCGAAGGTGGACCAGACGCCCGCGGCGGGCGACGCCTCGGCACCCGCCGTCCCGGCCTCACTCATCGACGGACACCGCCGGGCTGATCCGGACGGTCAGCGCCCGCCGCACCCGCTGTTCGAGTTCGTCCAGCTCGGCGAGGGACGGCGCGTCGATGACGAACGTCACCGCCCGGTCGTCGGACTGGGTGAGGCGGGTCAGGGCCTGGCCGCGTTCCTTCAGCACGAGCACGCCACGCAGCGTCGGCGGGTCGTCGGGTGCCCCCGTGCCGAGCTCGGGCCAGGAGCCGTGTTCGCCCACCCAGCGCGGTTCGACGCCGGGCCAGTCCAGGGCCACGTCGTCGAGCCGGCCCGCCGGGTGGTCCAGGTAGACCTGGCGGGCGTGCCGGCGCGGCGCGGGGTAGGCGGCGGGCCGGCCCAGCGCCACGTTCAGGATCTGCGGTTCGAGCGGCTCACCGGTCGCGAGCGCGTAGAGCGTCATCAAGCCGTCGCCCGGGGTCCGGCAGGCGACCTCCATCAGCACCGCGCGGCCGGCCTCGTCCACCCGCCATTCCCCGTGCGTGGTCCCGTTCTCGAACGCCAGCCGGTCGAGCATCCGGCGGTTCGCGTCCAGCAGGACGTCCTGGACGCCGTCCCGCTCGCTCGGCACGGTGTGCGCGAGCTCGACGAACGTGCGCAGGTGGGACTCGGTCGTCTCCTTCCGGGTGACCGAGGCGAACAGGATCCGGCCGTCCCGGACGAGGCTCTCGACGGAGAACTCCTGTCCGATGACCTTCTCCTCGACCAGCACCGTTTCGTGCGCCGGGTAGGACTGCAGCTGCGCCAGCAGCTCCGGCCGGTCGAGGACGGTGACTACCCCGGAGCTGGAGGTCCGCGCCGCGGGCTTGACGACCGCGGGGAAGCTCACCGCGGCCAGGTCCGGCGCGGCGCGCTGCTCGGGCGTGACCACCGCCGAGGACGGGCTGAACTCCCGCAGGTACCAGCGTTGCAGGTACTTGCTCCGGCAGGCGCGCGTCGCCCGGGCTCCGGGCCCGGGCACGCCGAGGCCGTCGGCCAGCACCCCGGTCGGCTCGACCAGCGTCTCCCCGATCGCGTAGACCCCGACGATGTCGTACCGGTCGCGCCAGCCGAGGGCCGTGGCGATGACACCCGCCGTGAACGACCCCTCTCGGTCCAGCGCGCCGTCCACGAACCCGATGTCCTCGATCAGCGCGGCCGGGTGCGCCGGATCGGCCCGGGCGGCCCGCGCCTCCTCACGGAAGCGCGCCGGGGTCAGGAACAGGATCTTCAGGTCCTCGCCGGCCAGGGTGCGCAGGAACAACGGGTTGCGGCCCACCACGAAGAACGCGCCGCTGAGGATGAACGCCTTCGGTTTCATGATCCCTCACAGTAGGGTCTCGACACTTCGGCGCTCGCCAAAGTGTGCCGGTGCCAGCAGGCCGTTCTTCACCAGGGCGTTGATCACGCGCTCGGCCTTGAGCGCCACCATGCTGAACGAACTGGACGAACCCAGGCCGTGCGAGCCCTCGCCGGCGCTCGGCACGAACACCAGCGGGTTCGCGCCCTCGGCCGTCGCCAGGGAGAAGTCGTGGTTGACGACGGGACGGCCGCGGCCGTCCACCCGCAGCACGGACGCCAGCGGGTCGAGCAGGCCGGGCAGCGACCGGTCGACGTAGCCGGTGGCCAGCACCACGACGTCGGCCTCGACCGTCCGGCGGGAGCCGTCCAGGTTGTTGGTCACCTCGAGCAGGTACCGCCCGCCGTCGTCCGCGCGCACAGCGGCCACCTCGCTGCTCGGGATCAGCTCGATCCGCGGCGTGCCCAGCAGGTTGTCCTCGTAGATGGTCCGGTACAGCGCCGACACCGCCTCCTTGTCGACGGCCGCGTAGTTGGCTCGCATCACCTCCGCCAGGAGGTTCTCCCGGCCGGCTTCCGGCAGCGAGAAGAAGTATTCGGACTCCCGGGGGTGGAACATGCGCTGCACGAACGGGCTGTGGTCGCCGTGGTGGAAGCCGACGGCCCGCTGGACGCAGGAGATCCGGGTGTGCGGGAAGTTGTTGTGCAGGTACTGGACGACCTCGATCGCGGACTGGCCGGCGCCCACCACCGCGACCCGGCGGCCGGTCAGGTCGGGCAGGGCCGGCACCCGGTCGAGGAACTGGGTGGCGTGGAAGACGCGTTCGCCGACGTGCTCGCGGAACACCGGCGGGTAGGACAGCTCCCGGCCGCCGCAGTACACGATGGCGCGCGCCCGCACCTCACCGCCGGGCACCGTCAGGTGAATCAGGTCCTCGTCGCCGACGCGCTCGACGCGCAGCCCGCTCACCGGGCTGTCGTAGGTCACGTAGTCGTCGAGCAGCCCGGCCACCCAGGCCACGTACTCCGACCACTCGATCCGGCTGACGGCGCCGCCCCCGCCGCCGTAGACCAGCGAACCGAACTCGAAGATGCGGTCCCGCTCCTTGAGGAAGTTGGCGAAGGTGAAGCGGCTGCGCGGATCACGGGGAGTGGCCAGGTCGCGCAGGTAGTGGTGCTGGATGTCGGCGTTGCGGAACAGCATGCCGGTCTGCCAGCCCGGTCCCGGCGCCTTCTCGAAGAAGGCCACCCGGTCGGCCAACCCGGCTCCGAGCCGCTCCGCGCGGTCGGCGACGGCGGCGGCCACCGCCACCCCCTGTGGCCCGAAGCCGAGCCCGGCGACGTCGAGCGGACCTGAATCACGCATGGTGGACACCCCTATCGTCACAGTGGAAATCGAGAACTTCGGTCAGGACGCGCACGCACGACCCGGGCACGCTCGAGGTGAGCAGGACGTGGTCGCCCGGCCGGGTGCGCCCGGACTCCCGCAGGTCGACCAGGTTCACCAGCGGGTCCGCGCTGAAGCAGTGCCCCCGGTCGGCGATGTTGTCCAGGTAGAGCTGGTGCGGCCGGAAACCCGACTGGCCTTCGCTCATCCGCACGAGCGGCCGGAACACGTTCGGGGACAGGACCACCGAGACTTCGCCGGGCGCGACACCGGAGGCCCGGGTGATCGCGTCGGCGGTCTCGCGGCCCAGCCGCCCGCTGAACCGGCCCGCCGCCTCGAGGCCGGCCACGTCCATGGCCGACGACGACGCGACGATGGCCAGCTCGCCGGGTGACGCCGTGACGACCGCGCTGGCCGCCGCGTCGCTGAACAGCGCGAACTGCTGGAACCGCCGGTCCTCGTCGGTGATCAGGTCGCCGGCCACCACGAGCACGTCGTGGTACGACCCGGACGCGACGAGGCGATCGGCGACGTGGACGGCGGACAGCAGGGTGTTGCACCGCCCGAGGGTCATCCCGGCGACGAAGGCGCGCTCGATGCCCAGTTCGCCGAGCACCTCCCGGCTGTACCGGGCGTGGCTGTCCACGTCCGGTTCGAATTCGGTGGCGCAGAGCAGGACGGCGTCGATGTCGCCGCCGGTGCGGCCGGCTCGCGCCAGCGTGCGCCGCGCCGAGGCCACCGCGAGTTCGGCCCGGCCGCGCCCGGACCGGTAGAACCGGCCCCAGCCCCAGATCGCGGCGTCGTCGATCATCTCGTACCGGTCGAGCTTCGCCGCGAAGCCGGGCGCCTCGCGGTGGCCGGTCTCGTGCTCGCCCAGTTCGTAGGCGGCTCCCAGGATGGACGTCCGGCTCACCGGCGCACCGCGCTCTCCCGCGGCCCGGCCTTGCAGGTGCGCAGCCAGTCCGCCACATCGGCGACCATCTCGGCGGTGACCTCGTGGTCACTGTCGTACTCGTGGTACGCCACACCGGCCCCCATGCGGGTGAGCGCATCGCGGGCGCTGCGGCCCTTCGCCACCGGGACGACCGTGTCCGCGCGGCCGTGGCCGACGAACACGGGCAGGCCGCCGAGAGCGGGCGGGGCGGGCAACAGCCGCAGGGTCTCGGGCAGGATCCTGGCGTTGAGCACCGCGCACCCGGCGAGGAGGCCGGGCCGCAGCAGCGCGACGCTCAGCGCCATCATGCCGCCCTGGCTGTGGCCCAGCAGGAACAGCGGCCGATGGGGCTCCCGCCCGCGAAGCGCGTCCAGGTACGCCAGCAGCGCCGTGCGGCTGCGCCGTTCCTCGTCGCGGGCGATCGTGACGCTGCCGTCGGGCCGGTCCTCGTAGGCGAACCAGCGGTAGGCCCCCGGCCCGATCCGGAACCCCGCCTGCACGGCGGCCACCGGGCAGGCCACGTCCGATCCGGACCACAGATCCAGCAGGTGCCCGTGGTACCGGCCGAAGCCGTGCAGCAGCACGAGCCGCACCGGCAGCCCACCGGTGTCGTGTTCGACGACCGACAGGCCCGCTTCAGGCAGACCGGTCACGTCACACGCCTTCCGCCGCGGCCGCCACGGCCAGGTTCACCAGGGTGCCGACCGAGCTCAACGGCGTCTCCGCGACGGCCCGGTCGTCGAAGACGATGCCCAGCGCGTCCTCGATCCGGACCAGCGCCTGGAGGACGTTCAGCGAGCTGATGCCCAGTCCGGCACCGCCGATGGCCGTCTCTTCGCCGACGGACGCCGGGTCGCCCGGGTTGCCCTGGGTGGCCAGCAGCGCCGCGACCACGGCGGTGCGGACCTCCTCGCGGCTGTGCGCGGTCACCGGCCCACCACCTGCTCGTCCAGCCGGGGCAGCAGGTCGAGAGACCGGCGGATGTCCGCATCGGACACGGGCGTGTCGGCCAGGGTCCCGTCGAGGTACTCCGCGTACGAGGAGAGGTCGAACAGGCCGTGGCCGCTGAGGCAGAAGAGGATCACCGGGGTCTCGCCCTTCTCGTCGGCTTCCTTGGCGAGCTGGATCGCCGCGTGCACGGCGTGCGCGGATTCCGGCGCGGGCAGGATGCCTTCGGTCCGGCTGAACAGCACCCCGCTGGCGAAGACGTCCGGCTGCGGGTAGGCCAGCGCCTCCACCAGGCGGTGGTGGTGGAGTGCGCTGACGATCTTCGAGCAGGCGTGGTAGCGCAGGCCGCCGACGTGGGCGCCGCCCGTGACGAACCGCGACCCGAGCGTGTACATCTTCTGCAGCGGCGACACCCCCGAGCCGTCGGTGTGGTCGTAGCGGTACTCCCCCCGGGTGAGCTTGGGACAGCCCGCGGATTCGACGGCGATGCACCGCACGTCGGCCTCGCCGCGCAGTTTCCGGCCCACGAACGGCATGGCCATGCCGCCGAAGTTGCTGCCGGCCCCGAGCGCGCCGATCACGATGTCCGGCTGCTCGTCCGGGCCCAGCTGCTCGATGGCCTCCAGCCCGATCACGGTGGAGTGCAGGATGGAATAGGCCTCCCCGCTGCCCACGCTCAGCTGCGTGCCCGCGGTGGCGCGGGCGTCGGCGAACGCCTCGGTCACCGCGTAGGCGATGTTCCCCGGGTGGACGCCGGTCCCCACGGTGGGCCGCCCGGCCGCCGGGCTCGGGACGACCTCGGCGCCGTGCAGCCGCATGATGGTTCCGCGGTAGGGCTTGTCGTGGTAGCTCTTCGCGACCATGTACACCTTGCAGTCCAGGCCGAACTCCTGGCAGGCCACGGCGAGCGCGGTGCCCCACTGCCCGGCCCCGGTGCCCGTGACGAGGCGGGTCGCGCCCGCGGCGGCGTAGGCGTGCGCCTGGGCGAGCGCGGTGCACAACTTGTGGCTGCCGCTGGCGTTGCCGCCCTCGTACTTGTAGTAGATGCGCGCCCGCGTGCCGATCCGCTCTTCCAGTGCCCGGGCGCGCGCCACGGGCGTGGCCCGCCACGTCCGGTACTTGGCGAGCACCCGTGGCGGGATGGCGACGTGCCGTTCGCGCGTCATGCTCTGCCGCACCAGCTCGAGCGGCAACTGGGGCGTCACGGCGTCCGCGGCGCCGGCCGGCGCCGGCGGCGGCGGGATGTCCGGCGGCAGTTCGAACGGCAGGTCGGCGAGGATGTTGTACCAGTGCGTCGGTGTCGAACCCGGCATGTCCTCTAGTTCCCCCTTACGTGGTACACCCGGTCTTCGGCGGTCGCGGGATCGCCCGGCCACAGCCGCAGCTGCCCCAGGTCCGGACGCAGCACCACGGCGGCCACGGTCCGCTCCCGGCGGATGTCCCCGTTGCCGGCGACGTTGACCGGTGGCGTGGACAGCAGCCGGTGGTGTCCCGCCGTGTCGTCCGCGGGCGGCACGCCCGCCGCCCGGACCGCGGCCAGGCGCTGCCGCGACGAATTCCGGGCGAAGATGTTGAGCTCGTCGCGCGAGGCGAAGTCCGGGTGCAGGAAATGGTTGGTGTGAAACAGCTCCGGGCCGTCCAGGACACGGCGCTCGGACCCGATGGCCTCCACGCACACGGCCCGGTCCGGGCCGCACAGCAGAAACGACCGGGAACTCGCCAACGGCAGGCCGGCGAGGATCGCGATGGCGTGGTCGACGCTGTCGGCGGTGTCCAGCAGGTGCCGGATCGCGAGGTAGGGCGGCACGCCCGGACCCCAGTGCCCGCCGAGCACGAGGTTGAGCCCGACGGCCAGCCCGGAGTCGTTGACGCCCAGGTAGCCGGGCAGCCCGGCGAAGCTGAGCGCCACCGAGCGGTGGCGCGGGCCGGACACCGCCAGCACGGCGATCTGGTCGTCGAGATCCCCGTTCAAGTCGACGGTCTGGGCCAGGACGGGCTCGCCGCGCACCGCGGCGTAGCTCGTGCAATCGCCCGTGGTGACACGGTGGTAGCCGAGCAGTTCGCGGCGCAGCTGCAGCAGCCAGGCCTCGTCCCGGTCGATCCCGGCCCCGGCGGCCAGGCCGTCGACCTCCGCGGCCAGGTCCGGCAGCAGCGCCGCCACCGCGTCCCGGTGGGCGGCGATGGTGGCCGCGGCCGAGCCGAGGCGGACCGGGCGGTCGGTCAGGTGCCCGAGGCGGGCGAGCGCGTCGCCGAGAAATCCGCGGAGCCGCCCGGCCAGGGCCCGGCCGTGGGCGAATCCGCGCTCCCGGGCGGAGCCGTCCAGCGCGAGCAGCGGCACGTCGGTCACGACGGGTTGACCGCCCGGCCGGTGCTCCGGAGCTGTTCCCGCACCACCGGCCATTCGTCCGCGAGGATCGAGTAGTAGATCGCGTCCCGCCGCCGCCCGGAGGGCATGAAGTTGAAACTGCGCATGACGCCTTCCTCGTAGGCGCCGATCTTGCGCAGGCCCGCGCGGGCCTGCTCGTTGAGCACGTCGGTCTTGAACTCGACCCGCATCGCCCCCATCGTCTCGAAGGCGTGCGAGAGGAGCAGGTACTTCGCCCAGCGGTTGACGCCCTTGCCCTGGAAGGCGACGCCCAGCCACGACCAGCCGATCTCCAGCCGGCGGTCGGCCTCGGCCAGGTTGCCGTAGCTCGAACTCCCGGCCACCTCGCCGGTGTCCTTGTCGACGATGACGTAGACGGCGCGCTTGCCCGCGGCCTGGTCGGCGAGCATGGTGTCGAAGAACGCGTCGAAGTCGGCGTCGGTTTCGACCCGGGCGACGAAGTAGGTCCAGATGCGCGTGTCGAACGCGATCTTGCGCAGCGGCTCGCGGTCGGCCTCGCCGACCGGGTGCACCTCGGCGTGCTCGTTGGCGAGGACGGTGGAAGCGAGCTCGCTCCAGGCCTGGTCCGGCAACGGATCATCCCTTCTTCGGGTGGACTTCGAGTGCGGCGACGACATCACCCAGGGTGCGCATCCGGGCGAGGTCGTCCTCGGTGAAGGTGTCGAGGCCGACCTCGGCGGCCTGGCACACGGAGGTGAGGAACAGGACCTTGTTCAGCGACGTCAGCCCGTAGGCCTCGACCAGGTCGAGGTCCGGGTCGATCTGCGCGGGCTCGGGTGCGTTGCGCAGCACCTTCGCCAGCTGCCGGCGGGTCAGGTCATCGAGATCCGGCATGGATACCCTCCTTCACGTCGTCGAGCCGGTGGGCGTACCGGGCCCGGATGTTCTTCCGGATCGGCTTGAACTGCGCGGTGATCAGCCCGTTGCCGACGCTGAACGGCTCGTCGGCGACGATGACCCGGGCGATGCGCTCGTCGGGTTCGCCCGCGGCGTTGACCGCGCCGAGCGCCGCCGCGATCGCCCGGGCGTCGGCCCGGCCGGGAGCGGGGTCCACCACGGCGACCAGTTCGGTCTGCTGTGGACAGAACAGCACGCATTCGGCGACGGCGCCGGTGGCGCGGAACCGGGCCTCGATCGGGCGGACGATGATCTTCTTCCCGTTGTCGAGGACGATCACGTCGTCGGCCCGGCCGAGGACGTACAGGAAGCCGTCGTCGTCGATACGCCCGAGATCGCCGGTGCGCACGACGCCGCCGGGCTTGAAGATCCGTTCGCTCTCCCCCGGTGCGGCGTAGGTGTACGCGGTGTTGACCGGGTGGTCGCTGCGGACGCAGACGACACCGTCGGCGTCGAGGAAGACTTCCTTGCCGGGCAACGCCTTGCCGGCGCTGCCCGGGCGGTGCGCGCCGGGGTGGTTCTTGGTGGCGATGCAGGTTTCGTTGAGTCCGTAGCCCTCGAAAATGGGCAACCCGGCGTCGGTGAAGAAGCGGAGCACGGCCGGGTCGGCCGGGGCCGAGCCGGTCCACAGGTAGCGGATGCGGTCGCCGAACAGGGCGGTGGCGGCCTGCCCGGTGCTTTCGAGGTGCTGCTTGGCGGCGTTGAAGAACCCGGGCACCCCCATCACGACGGTCGGCCGCACGGCCGGCATGACCGCGAACACCGACTGGTAGGTGGTGAGGGTGAGGTCGTGGCCCCAGCGCAGCGCGGAGTACAGCCAGTAGCGCTGCTGGAGCAGCGAAAGCGGCAGGAAGACGAGCAGGTTGTCACCGGGCCGGTGCTCGAACAGGGCCTGCACCGCGTGCAGCGACGAGTCGATGCTGCCGACCGTGGCCGCGAGCCCCTTCGGCACCCCGGTCGAGCCCGAGGTGAACTTGACCGTGGTGCACTCCTGCGGCCCGTACCCGACCGGGTCGAGCGCGGCGGGCGTTTCGGCTGCGTAGCCGGAGATCTCCGCGATCGGCCGCACCCCCGGCGGTGTGTCGCCGTCAAGCGGCCCGCCGCAGAACACCACCGCGAGGTCGTAGCGGCCGACCAGCTCACCGGGCGCGCCGAACTTGCCCGGCTCGAACCCGGCGGTCTGGGCCCCGATCATCAGGCAGGCGAGGTCGAGGAGCGCCCATTCCAGTCCGTTGGGGGCGAGGACGCCCACCCGGTCCCCGGCGCCGAAGCCCTCGCGCCGCAGCGCACCCGCGACGGCCCGGGCGCGGTCGTGGAACTCGGCCAGCGGCATGGTCCGGGTCCCGCCGAGGCCGGCCACGGTAAGCGTGCCGGCGTGCTCCGGCCGCCGCGCGACGATCCGGTTCAGCACTGATTCGGTCACGTCCGCGCCCCGCTCAGCGCGCGCCGGCGGCGATCGCGGCTTCCGGCCGGGCTCCCGCGGTGAAGTAGCGGACGCCGGCGGCCGCGCACCGGGTTCCCGCCGGCACGAGTTCGACCACCTCCGGCCAGGCCGTGATCTCCGGGATGCCGACGGCCGCGGCCAGCCGGGCGGAGAAGCGCGGCAGCAGGGGCGCCGACACGGCGGCCAGCAGCCGGGCGGCCGCGAGTTCCAGCGCGATCGCGGTCCGCGCTTCGGAAGCCCAGCGGCCGAGCCCGGCCAGCTGCGACTGCCCGCGGGCGAACTCGCGGGCGTCGGCGACGATGCCGTCCAAGACGGCGGCGGCCCGGCGCAGCGAGAACCCTTCCGGGTTGAGGGCGGCGGTGATCTCCTCGAGGTGCACCGACAGCCGGCCGAGGAAGGCGGTGTGCTCCGGCGTCCAGGTGCCCGCGTCGGGCGTGATCCCGCCGTGGTCCGCCTCGACCCGCTCACCGAGTCCCAGCAGCCACGCCTCCCACTGCCCGGCCAGGGTTTCCGACACCGTGCGGTCGAAGTCGGCCCGGCGGAAGTCGGTGCGCTCCCCCTCCGGCCGGGTGCGGCAGAGGTGGTAGCGGACCGCGTCCACGGTGTCGGGTGTGAGGATCTCCTTGCCCCAGACGGCATGCCGCCGGCTGGTGGAGAACTTCTCGCCTTCCAGCAGGTAGAACTCGTTGAGGTGGTAGTCGATGTCGGGCTGCCACCCGGGGAACGCGAGCCGGTACAGGACCGGGTAGAGGATCGCGTGGTAGAAGCTGTTGTCGTAGCCGAAGAAGTGGACGATCTTCCAGTCCGCCGAGGGCGTCTCCCGTGACCACGCCTCCCCCAGCTCCGCGCCGAGCCGCTCGATGCCGTGCAGGAAGCCGTAGCTCATCTCGGGCCACACCCAGATCACCTGGTCGCCGTCCGGGGCCTCGGCGGGCCGCACCCCCCAGCCGGCCGGGTGCGAGACCGGCAGGTCGAGGCGGTCGCGGCCGAACACCCGCGCGGCGAGTTCGCGCAACCGGGCCGGAACGCGGCCCTGCCGGTGGTGATCGGCGACGACGTCGGCGAATTCGTGCAAGGGCAGGGTGTAGCGCTCGACGTCGGTGCGGCCGGGTGCGACGTCGCTGCGTCGCGACCGGGGCGCGCCGAGGTCGGCGACGAGGTTCGGCTCCCCGCACTCTTCGCAGATGTTGCCGCTGGTGGCGTCGGCGCACCCCGGGCAGGCGCCGGACACGTCGACCTCGTAGAGGTACCGGCCGGTTGCGCCGTCGACGAGCCCGGGCGTCGCCCGCGCGGTCACCCGGCCGGAGTCGAGCAGCCGGGTGAAGTAGCGCCGCAGCCCGTCGGCGTAGCCGGCATCGACGCTGGTGACGGAGTACTGGTCGACCTCGATGTCCATCGCGGCCAGTGTCGCGGCGATCTCGGCCGAGTAGTGGCGGGCGACCTCGGCCGGGGCGGTGCCCTCTTTCTCGGCGAGCGCCGCGACGTAGCTCTGGAAGTCGTCGCTGCCGGTGAGGTGCCAGGCCTGGTTGCCGTTCAGCCGCTGGTACCGCACGTACACGTCGGCGCCCAGGTAGGGACCGGAGAGGTGGCCGAGGTGGAGATCGCCGTTGGGGGTCGGCGGCGTGGAGAACACGAACTGGGGCCGTCCGGTGGCGTGCGGGCGGGTGCGCGAGCGGGCGGAGAACTGGGCGCGCGCGGCGTCGCGCCAATACTGGGTGAGGAAGACCAGATCGGCTTCGCCGGTGTTGGCGATGACGTGGGATTCGAACGGCTCGAACAGGGCGACCGTCCCCGGCCGGGCCGGGTGCGTCCGGCCGTCGACGAGCAGCTCACCCTCCCCGGCGACGATGACGAAGAACTCCGTCTCGTCGTGGCGGTCGACCCGGGAGCGGGCACCGGGGGCCACCCGGCCCCAGCCGGCGCCGACCCCGAGACCATCCACAGTGGACATCTCGATGCCGAAGGCTGCACTCAGTTCCGCTTCGCTGTAGTGGTTCAGGATCACGGCGACCTCTCAGACTTTCCGATCCGGCACGGCGGCGCGGCTCAGGCAGGCGACCGCCTCGGCGGCGATGGCGGGGGCGAGCCGGTAGCCGGAGCCGTTGGCCGCCCCGGCGAAGACCAGGCCGGGGCGCAGTGCGGTGACGACCGGCTCCCGCTGCCGGCTGTAGGCGTCGCAGAACACCCGGCCGGACCGGCAGCGGCCGGCCAGTTCGGGCGAATAGCGTTCGAGCACCGTGCGGGCGTCGGCGAGATCGGCCGGGCTCAGCCCGGCTTCGACGGTGTCCGGCTGCACGTCCCACGTGTCGCAGGTGTAGCTGAACAGCAGGTGCCCACGGTGGTGGACCGGGAGCAGGAAGGCGTCCTCGTCGTGGAAGATCGCCAGCGGCCGGTCCGCCGCGGGCACGGCGTCCACGTGCGCGGCGACGACCTTCTTGGTCCGGAGGCCGAGCGGAGCGACCAGCTCGGCCCACGCCGGGTGCGCCAGCCACGGCCCGGGGCACAGCACGACGTTCCGGGCCCGGAGTTCGGTGCCGTGCCCGAGGACGATGCGGGTGCCGCCGCCGTCGGGCTCGAGGGCCACGACTTCGCTGCCCTCCCAGACGCTCACCCGGTCGCGCAGGGCGGTGAGGATCCGTGCGGCGACCGTGCCGACGTCCGCGTAGTGGCACCCCGGCAAGGTCCAGGCGAGCGCGCCGGGCGGCGCGGTCCAGCCGCGGGCCGGGTCGGCGGCCGCCGTCTCGGCGCCGAGGTCGAGGTAGCCGGTCCGGACCGCGCCCGCACTGCGCGCCGAGGCGACCACGGTCGCGTCGACCGGGTGGATCGGCAGGTCCAGTTCGAGCGCCGCGGTACGCCAGTAGTGGTGGCTGTACCGGCTCATGGACCGCACGCGCTCGCCGGCGCCCCGCGGGAAGTGGACACCTGCCGACCGGGCGGACGCGCCCTGGCCGGCCAGACCCCGTTCCAGGACGGCGATCCCGGCGTCCGGGAACTCCGCCGCAGCCGCCCGGGCGACCACCGCCCCGACGATGCCCCCACCGACCACCGCAATGTCAACGCCGGTCATCGCGGGTCCTCGCATTCTTGCCGGACCACTCGACGAACGACGGGACGGGCTCCGCGCTCCGCCAGCCCCGCAGCCGGTCGGCGATCCGCTTGGCGCGCCAGGCGTTGAGGCTCAGGTTCACGTCCGGGAGGCCGCGCTGGCCGCGAGCGGCGTTCTGCAGGAAGATGTTCCGATCCGGTGGGCCGTCCCAGACGGCCGCGAAATCTTCGTCCAGGCGGAACTCGCCGTTCTCGACCTCGATGCGGCCGCGCAGGGGATCCAGGAAGGACTTGTCGCCAGGCGCGAACCCGGTCGCCCACACCACCGCGTCCACCGGCACGCACTGCGTCTGGTGGGGTTCGTCGTTGTGCTGCAGCGAAAGTTCCCAGCCACCGGCGACCGGGTCGACGGCGGTCACCGTCCGGCTGGGCATCAGCCCGAACCGGTCCGCGGCGCCGTCGAGGAACTGGATCCGGTACAGCTCCTGGTAGATCGCCCGGAGCGTCGATTCGGAAATGCCGTCGGAGGTCAGCAGGTGGGCCACGTTGATCTCGGCGCGGGTCTCCTCGGGCAGGTGGTAGAAGTAGTCCGAGTAGTCCGGCATGAAGAAGTCGTTGGTGAACGCCGAGTCGTCGATCGGGAAGTAGCCGCGCCGCCGGGCGATCCACACCACCCACGCCGGGCGTTCCGCCGGCGGCCGGGAAATCAGGTCCAGGAACGCCTCCGCCCCGGACTGGCCACCGCCGACGACGGCGACCCGCTTGCCGCGCAGCCCGTTCGACTTGGACAGGAAGGCGCTGACGTGGAACTGGGTCTCGCCCAGGTGCGGTGCGGCGAACTCGGGCACCCGGGGCACCGTGCCGACGCCCACGGCGATGTTGTCCGCGGTGACCGCACGCCGGTCGGTGACGACCCGGAACTCGCCGTCGAACTCGATCCGCCGGACCGTCTCGCCGAAGACGACGTTCTCGTTGTGTTCGGCCGCCCACGTCAGGTAGTTGCGGAATTCGCTGCGCGGCACGTGCGTGAACTGGGCGTTGAGGAAGTGGTACATCCGGCCCCGTTCGTGCAAGTAGGACAGGAAGGAGAACCGGTTGACCGGATCGGACAGGCTCACCAGGTCCTTGAAGATCGACACCTGCAGGGTGGCCCCGCTGATGAGCTGATCGTCGTGCCAGGCGAACCGCGGCTTGCCGTCGAAGAACAGGTTCGGCAGTTCCGGATCGCCGTGCAGCAGCGCGGCCAGGCTCAGGTTGGCGGGCCCGGCACCCACGCCGATCAACCGGAAGTGGTCGGGACGGGTATTCGTTCCAGTGCGGGACAAGGGCTTGCCCCGGTCGTTACTGGCGGTCATCGTTCCCTTTTCGTCGCTGAGTCAAGGGTGGTCGTGGCCGTTACAGGGCATCGGCGATGACCATCTGGAGCACTTCGGACGGTCCCTCGTAGACGCGCAGGGACCTGACCTGGCGGTAGAGCCGCTCGGCCGGGCTGCCCGCGACCAGTCCGGCGGCGCCGGAGAGCTGCACGGCGGCGTCGGCGACCTCGCCGGCCACCTCCGAAGCGTGCAGCTTGGCGGCGGCCGCGTGCTTGCCGTAGTCGTCGCCGTGGTCGGCCGCCCACGCGGCCCGGGCGGTCAGCAGCGCGGCGGTGGTCACCTTGACGTCCATGGCCGACAGCGCGGACTTGACCAGTTGCAGGTCGGCGAGACGGGCGCCGTAGGCCTTCCGGCCGCGGACGTGTTCCAGGGCGTGCCGGTAGGCGCGCCGGGCGAAGCCCACCGCGGCGGCGGCCACCGTGACCCGGGCCCGTTCGAGCGCGTCGAGGGCGACCACGTAGCCGCGGCCACGCCCGCCGAGCACCGCGCCGGGACCGACGCGGCAGTCGGTGAACGTCAGTTCCGCCCACGAGCGCGGCGCGATCGCGTCGATCGGCTTGGCCTTCCACCCCGGGGTGTCGCCGTCGACGAGGAAGGCGGTGAGCCCCAGTGGCCCCGGCCCGTCACCGGTCCGGGCGAGCACGACGCACACGTCGGCGATGTCGCCGTGGGCGATCCACGTCTTGACGCCGTTGAGCACGAACCCGTCGCCGTCCGGTTCCGCGGCCAGTGCCACCCGGGCCAGGTCCGAACCGGCATCCGGTTCGGACAACGCCAGCGCACCGGCGGTGGTGCCGTCCGCGAGCCCGGCCAGGTGACGGCGCTGTCGCGGGTCGCCGTGGCGGGTGATCACGGTGGCGCTGAGCTCCTGGATGGAGTAGACGAAGTCCGCCAGGTCCTCGTGGAAGGCCAGGGCTTGGCGCCGGAGGCACGACGAACGGAGGTCGGCGGCGTCACCGCCGGAGGCCAGGTGACCGAGCCAGCCCGCCTCGCCGAGTTCGGCCAGCAGTGCCCGGCAGCGGTCGGCGGCCGGCAGCGCGTCCGCGGTCCGTGCCCAGGCATCGCACCGGTCCGCGCTCCACCGCTCGATCCGTTCGGCGAGAACGCGGTGCGCGTCATCGAATACGGGCAGCCGGAGAATTCCCGGCTCGAATGCCGTGACAATAGACATCGCAGCTGCCGGTCAACCGACCGGCACGACCCGAAGGCGCAGCGGTGAAATCCGCCGGTAAATCAAGAACGTACAGGGAAACAACATATGAACCCCCCAGTTTGTCCGATTTGTTCGCATTGTCGGCCGGCGAGCAGGCAACAGATTGCTCCGCCACGACCGGCGCCCCAGTACAGCCCTGCCAGCAGCCTGTACCTTCACCTCTTCGAACACAACCCGGTTCAACCTATCAGTCTAGCGTTGCCACAAAAGGCGACACAAAGCCGAACCGGGAATGGCCGAAACCGCTGACGAGTATTGATCGCCCAGCCGTGGCGGTGCTCGGTTCATCATCAATTCCTTCCGGGCGCCGCGGCTCGGCGCCGGGCGGCGGACCGCCGTCACCAGGTGACCGGCAGCTCGCAGACCCCGTAGACGAGGCCGTCCTCCCTGAACCGGACCTGCGCCGGATCGACGGCCAGCGCCAGCGTCGGGATGCGCCGGTACAGGGTGCCGTAGACGACTTCCAGCTGCAGCCGGGCCAAGGGCCGGCCGAGGCACTGGTGCACGCCTGCCCCGAAGGACAGGTGCCCGCGGGCATCGCGGTGCACGTCGAGTCGGTCCGCGTCGGGGAACACGGCCTCGTCGCGGTTGGCCACTTCGTTGGGCACGATGATGCCCTCGCCCGCGCGGATGGTTTCGCCGGAGATCTCGATGTCCGCCACCGCCACCCGGCGGACGCCGTTGTGCACCGGCGACAGGTACCGCAGCAGTTCCTCGACCGTGCGCGCGTGCAGCTTCGGATCGTCCGTCGCCCGCACCTTTTCGAGCTGTTCCGGGTGCGTCAACAGGGCGTACGTGCCGAGGGCGATCATGTACGCCGTGGTCGCGTGCCCGGCGATGAGCAGGAGCAGTGCCATGATGGCCAGGTCCGGCCGGGAAAGCTCGCCGGTGGTGACGTGCTCGGCGGCGACCCGGGAGAGCAGGTCGTCGGCCGGCTCGGCCAGTTTGCGTTCCACCAGGCCGTCGAGGTAGGCGAGGATCTCGCCCTGGGTCCTCGCGGCGACCTCAGGCGGGGTGTCGTGGGTGATCAGCGTCTGGCCGGCCTGCTGGAAATAGCCGTGGTCGGCGTAGGGAACGCCGAGGAGCTCGCAGATCGCCAGCGAGGTCAGGGGCAGGGCGAACGTGGTGAGCAGGTCGGTCGGGTTCGGCCCGGCCAGCAGCTCGTCGACGAGGTCGTTCGTCAGGCGCCGGACGGCGGGGCGCATCGCTTCGACCCGCTTGGCGGTGAACGCGTCGTTGACCATCCGCCGCTGGTGCGCGTGCTCCGGGTCGTCCAGGAACATGAAGCTGAAGGGACGGTCCCGCTGCGCGTACGTGGCCGGAGTGAGGTGCGGGTAGCCGTCGATGGCCGGGTTGGTGCTCACCCGCGGGTCGGTCAGCAGGGCGCGCTGCTCGGCGTGCCGGGTGACGAGCCAGTGGGTGCTGCCGTCCCACAGGCGCACCCGCGCCAGCGGACCTTCGGCCCGCAGGGCGGCCAGTTCCGGCGGTGGGTCGAGCGGGCACCGCGCCGCACGTGGCATCGGGTAGCCGGGAACGCCGGATTCCCGGCTCGGCAGGTCGGTCAGCGATCGCGCCATGGGAGACCCCTCACGGTCATCTGGTCTTCAGGTTTCGGGTGTGGCCCGGGACGGCACCCGCTCGGCCACCGGCCGGAAGGCGACGGGGATTTCCGCGAACCCACCGGTGAGCACGTCGTCGCGCCAGCGCAGGGACTCGATGGGCACCGCGAGCCGCAGGCCGGGCAGCCGGTGGAACAGCCGCTCGAACACCGCCGTCAGCTGGATCCTGGCCAGCGCGGCGCCGATGCAGTACCGGGCGCCGTGCCCGAACGCCAGGTGCGGGTGGGGGTGGTCCCGGTCCACGGCGAACCGGTCGGCCTCGGGGAACACCCGGTCGTCGCGATTGGCCGCGCCGATGGCCAGCAGCACCCCGTCGCCGGCCCGGATCACCGTGTCGCCGACGGTGATGTCGCTGCGCGCGTAGCGGGGCGAAGCGCGCAGGCCGCTGTCGCCGACGCCCACGCGCAGGATCTCCTCGACCGCGGCCGGCACCAGCTCCGGGTTGCCGGTCAGCAACGCGCGCTGCTCCGGGTGGCCGAGCAGCAGGAGGGTGCCCAGGTCGATGCGCACCACGGTGGTCTCGGTGCCGGCGAACAGCACGATCGCCCCGAGCCGCGCGATGTCCACATCGGACAGTTGGGGGTCCCGCTCGGCGACCAGCTCGGACAGGATGTCGTCACCGGGATCGGTTCGCTTGCGCGCCACCAGTTCCGCCATGTACCCGACCAGCTGCCGAGTGGAGTTCACGGAGTTCTCGTTGTCGCTCAGGTCGGTGATCCCGGTCGACCACTGCCGGAACCGGTCCCAGTCGGCGAACGGCACGCCCAGCAGCTCGCAGATCGTCATGACCGGCAGCGGCGACGACAGGGCGGAGTGCAGGTCGGCGGGCTGTGGACCGGCAGCCAGGCGGTCGAGCAGTTCGGCCACGAACTGCTCGATCCGGGGCTTGAGGGTGCGCATCCGGCGCGCGGAGAACCGGGGCACCAGCTGCGCACGCATCCGCGTGTGGCTGGCTTCCTCACCGTCGTAGTCGTCCGCGGAGAGCAGGGCGGACAGCTTGGCCTTGGCCGTGCGCTCCGGATCGGGGTGGCTGCGCCCGAGCCGGCCGCCGGCCAGCAGCGCCTTCACCTCGTCGTAGCGGGTGACCAGCCAGACCTCTTCACCGGCCGCGGTCCGCACCCGAGTGACGGGGCCTTCTTCTTGCAGAGCCCGCAGCCGGGGCGCAATTCCGAGCAGAGCCGGTTTGTCGAACGGCAGGTTCGGGAGCTCCGTCATGAAATCCACGTTCGCACGCCCCGGATCTTCGTGTCAATCAGCGCCGTTTCCGTTCACCGCCTTTAGCGCTTACTTAGAAACGGTCAAGCCGGGCCCACCATGCTCGAGGTGTCGCCTCGACGGCGACGCGGTACCGCGAGCTGCATTGAGGAGCGCACACGGATGGCCGATCGGGAGAAGGAGAAGCTCCTCGAGTACCTGAAGTGGGCGACAGCGGATCTGCACCAGAGCAAGCAGCGGTTGGCCGAGCTCGAGTCGGCGGCCAGGGAGCCGATTGCGATAATAGCGATGAGTTGCCGCTTTCCGGGCAATATACGGACGCCGGAAGATTTGTGGCGGTTCGTCGCCGACGGTGGGGACGCCACCGGTGATTTCCCGGTGAATCGCGGCTGGGACATCGGCAACCTCTACGATCCCGACCCCGGCGTGCCCGGCACGTCCGCCACGCGGCGCGGCAGCTTCCTCCACGACGCCGGCGAATTCGACGCGGGACTGTTCGGGATGAGCCCGCGCGAAGCCGCGGCGACCGATCCCCAGCAGCGGCTTCTGCTCGAGTGCGCCTGGGAAGCCCTCGAGCGGGCCGGCCTCGACCCGCATTCGATGCGGGGAACGGACACCGGGGTCTTCGCCGGCGTGATGTACGACGACTACGCCTCCCGCCTCCGGAGCGTTCCGCCGGAGTACGAGGGGTTCATCGGCAACGGCAGCGCCGGCAGCGTGGCCTCCGGGCGGATCGCCTACACCTTCGGCTTCCACGGGCCGGCCATCACCGTGGACACCGCTTGTTCCTCCTCGCTCGTGGCCGTGCACCAGGCGTGCCAGGCCCTGCGCCAGCGCGAATGCTCGTTCGCGCTGGCCGGCGGGGTCACCGTGCTCGCCACCCCCGGCCTGTTCGTCGAGTTCAGCAGGCAGCGCGGGCTTTCCCCCGACGGGCGATGCCGGTCCTTCGCCGCTTCCGCGGACGGGACCGGCTTCGGCGAAGGTGCCGGCCTCCTGCTCCTCGCCCGCCTCTCCGACGCGCGGCGAGACGGTCACCCGGTGCTCGCGGTGGTCCGCGGCTCGGCGGTCAACTCCGACGGCGCGAGCAACGGCCTCACCGCACCGAACGGGCCCGCCCAGCAGCGGGTCATCCGGAAGGCACTGGACCACGCCGGTCTCCGGCCCCGGGACGTCGACGCGGTCGAGGGCCACGGCACGGGCACCGTCCTCGGGGATCCCGTCGAAGTGCAGGCCCTGCTCGCCACCTACGGCCAGGACCGGGCCGACGGACAAGAGCCGCTGTGGCTGGGCTCGGTGAAGGCGAACATCGGGCACACCCAGGCCGCGGCCGGGGTGGCCGGCGTCATCAAGACCGTCATGGCGATGCGCCACCGCACGTTGCCGCCCAGCCGGTACGCCGACCAGCCGTCCCCGCACGTGGACTGGACCGCGGGCAAGGTCGCGCTGCCGGCCGGGGGACGGCACTGGCCGGACACCGGCCGCCCGGCACGGGCCGCGGTTTCCGCCTTCGGGATCAGCGGCACCAACGCCCACCTCGTCCTCGAGGCGGCACCGCCCGACGCCGAAAGCGGCGTTCCGGACCGCGCCGACGCGGGCCACCCCACGGCGATGCCGTTCGTGGTGTCCGCGCGCACCGGTCCCGCGTTGCGCGCCCAGGCGGCCCGCATCCGCGACTTCGCGCGGCAGCGGCCGGACGTGGACCTCCGCGACCTCGCCCGCTCCCTGCTCGTCACCCGGCCGCTGCTCGACGCGCGTGCGGTGGTGGTGGCCGGCGACGGCGACACCCTCGCCCGCGGCTTGACCGCCGTGGCGGAAGGCCGGCCCGACGACACCGTCGTGCCGGCGAGCGGACCGCCTCCCGCGGGCGGGCTCGCCTTCCTGTTCACCGGCCAGGGCAGTCAACGGCCCGGCATGGGACGTCGGCTGTACCACGCCTACCCGGTGTTCGCCCGGGCGCTGGAGGAAATCGCGGCCCACTTCGACCCCCGGCTGGACCGGCCGCTGCTCGACGTCCTCTTCGACGAAGACGACGATCAGGCGGCACTGCACCAGACCCGCTACGCCCAGCCCGCGCTCTTCGCGATCGAGATCGCCTCGGTCCGGCTGCTGGAGAGCTGGGGCATCCACGCCGACCAGCTCATCGGGCATTCCCTCGGCGAGCTGTCGGCGGTCCACGCCGCCGGTTCGCTCGAGCTGGCCGACGCCTGCGCTCTCGTGGCGGAACGCGCCCGGCTGATGCAGGAGCGCCCCGCGGACGGAGCCATGGTTTCGGTCGGAGCACCCGAATCCGAGGTCCGCGCCCTGCTCGCCGGGCAGGAGCACCTGGTCTCCGTCGCCGCGGTCAACGGCCCCGAGGCGGTGGTCCTCTCCGGCGACCGGGACACGGTGCTGGGCCTCTCCCGGCGGCTGCGCGCGGCCGGGCACAAGGTCAAGCGCCTGCGGGTCAGTCACGCCTTCCACTCCCCCCACATGGACGGGGTGCAAGAAGAGCTCGGACGAGTCGCAGCGAAGCTGGCCTTCGCGCCGCCGCGGGTTCCGGTGATCTCCAACGTCACGGGCACCGCGCTGAGCGTGGAAGAGCTGCGCGACCCGGAGTACTGGGGCCGCCAGCTGCGCGGGACGGTCCGGTTCCGGGACGGTGTGGAGCACCTCCACCGCACCGGCGTCACCACGTACCTGGAGGTGGGCCCGGACGCGGTCCTCACCGCGCTCGCGCACGACGTCCTGGCGGACACCGGCACGCCGTTCGCGCTGATCCCGCTGCTGCGCCGCGACCGGGACGACGGTGCCGGCGTCGCCACCGCCCTGGCACAGGCCCACCTCGCCGGCGTCGGGATCGACTGGTCCTCGGCCATCGGCGGAGCCCGCCGCGAGCGGCTGATCCTGCCCACCTACCCGTTCCAGCGCCGTCGGTACTGGATCGACGCCGGTGCCCCCGCCACCCAGGACGGCACCGGCAAGGAAGCCTGGTTCTGGGAGGCGGCCACCCGGGGAGACAGCCACGCCCTCGGCGCGGCGCTCGGCCTGGACGCCGGCCGGCTGGCCTCGCTCGCCGCCGTGCTCCCCGCCATCGCGGCGTGGCGGCACGCCGAGTCGTGGCGCTACCGCGTGGCCCGGGTCCCGGGTCCGGACGGCGCACCGCGGCGACGGCTCGTGCGGGTGGCCGGCCGCCGACCGGGCCGGGCCTGGGAACCGCACGGCACGGTGCTGGTCACCGGCGGGACGAACGGCCTGGGTGCGCACGCCGCCCGCTGGCTCGCCCGGCAGGGCGCCGCGGAACTCGTGCTCACGACCCACGACGACGACCCGGCCGAGGCGCTGCTCGCGGAGCTGGCGAGCCTGGGCGCGCGGACCAGGGTCGTCCGGTGCGACAGCACCCCGGCCGCGCTCGCCGACGCGCTCGCGTTCCTGAACGACGGTCCGCCGACCGCGGTCGTCCACGCCGCCGAAGCGGACCCGGCGGCCGTCACGGTCCTCGACGAGCTGACGCGGACCGCCGAACTCGACGCCTTCGTCGTCTTCCTGCCGCTGCCACCGGAACTGGCCGCGCTCGCCACCGATTCGGGAGCGGGCGAAGCTTCGCCCGCGGCCCTCGACGGCATGGCGGACGTCGTCGCGAGCCGGATCGCCGGGAGCCGGACGGCGACCACGATCGCCTGGGGTCCCTGGCAGGAGACCCGGACGGCGGCCGGGGTCGGTGCCGTGGACCCCCCGGCCGCGATGTCGGTGCTGGCGGACGCCGCCGGGAACGACGGCCCGGAGCTGGTGGTGGCGGACATCGACTGGCCGAAGGTGGCCGCCGTGCACGGGCCGCTGCCGGACTTCTTCCGCGACATCACCGATCTCGCCCCGCAGGACGACCCCGGGCCGGGCGGCGCCGGGCGGCTGGCGGAGAAGCTGGCCGGGCTGACCGGCAGTGAAGCCGAGGAAGTCCTGCTCGCGGCGCTCCGAGAGGAATCCGCCGCGGTCCTCGGCTACTCCTCCGCGACGGAGCTCGACCCCGAAGCCAGCCTCCTGGAGCTCGGCTTGTCCTCGTTCACGGCGCTCGAACTGGGCAACCGCCTCAACGCGGCAACCGGGTTCCAGGTGCCGGCGACCGCCGTCTTCGACCACCCCAGCCTCGCCGCGCTTGCCCGCTACCTGGCCGCGGAGCCGGCCCGCCCCGGGAGCCTCCGCCGCGAGGGCACGGCATGACCAACGACGTGGCGGAACTCAAGCAGTTCGCCGGTGTGCACGCCCAGGCGCAGCGCATTTCGCGCGCGCAGTACGAGGCGGTCCTCGCCCGGATCACCCACGACGGCGAGGGACCCGGATCCTGGACGGCGGAGTGGAGCGGAGCGGCCCGGGAACGCGAGCGGTCCGGCGACCCGCTGGCCGCGAGCCGCCTCTACACCATGGCCCGGTTCCCCTACGTCGACGGCGAAGCCCGCCGGCGGGCCTGGGCCGCCTCCGTCGCGGCGTTCGAGCGCTGGCGGTCCGACCAGGGGGCCGACCTGCGGACCGTGGACGTCGACGCGGACGGCGGCCGGGTCCGCTGCTACGTGACCGGCACGGCCCGGCCGGATGCCCCGTTCGTCGTCGTGCTGGGCGGGATCGTCAGCACCAAGGAACAGTGGGCGCCCATCCTGCTGAGGCTGTCCCGGCTCGGGATTTCCGGTGCCGTCACGGAAATGCCGGGAACCGGCGCCAACACCGTGCCGTACGACGGGGAAGCCTGGCGGATGTTCCCGGCCGTCCTGGACGCCGTGGCCGCGCACGCGGGCCGGGGTCCGCGGTACGCGATGGCCATGAGCTTCAGCGGTCACCTGGCCCTTCGCTGTGCCTTGGCCGAACCCCGGCTCCGGGGGATCCTCACGGTCGGCGCTCCGGTGCACGCGGTCTTCGCGGACGCGGCGTGGCAGCACCGGCTTCCCCGGATCACCGGCGACACCCTCGCCCACCTGACCGGCGTGGACCGCGCCGGGCTCGGCGACCGGATGCGTGGCTGGGCGCTCACCCCGGAACAGCTGGCGGCCGTGGACGTTCCCGTCGCGTACGTCGCGAGCAAGCGGGACGAGATCATCCCCGCCCACGACGTCCGGCTGCTGCGGGACCACGTGCGGCACCTGTCGCTGCTGGAAAACGACGACGTCCACGGGTCCCCCCGCCACAACCGGGTCATCGGCCCGTGGCTCAGCAAGGAACTGCTTCGCATGAACCGCTCGGGCGGCGTGCGGCGCGCGGTCCTCGGCTCGCTCGTCCCGCTGCTCCGGGCGACCGGAGGACTCCGCCGGAAACGGTGACCACGAGATGAGGACGCGGCCGGCAACCGGCCGCCCCGGCCGCGGAGGAAGAACTGCCGATGAGCACCACCGAAGACAAGCTGCGCGACTACCTCAAGCGGGCCACCACCGACCTGCGCCGGACCCGGCAGCAGCTGGCGGAACTGACCGATCGCGAGCAGGAGCCGATCGCGGTGGTGGGGATCGGGTGCCGGTTCCCCGGCGGCGTCGGCTCGCCCGAAGACCTGTGGCGGCTCGTCGCCGACGGCACCGACGCCATCACGCCCTTCCCCACCAACCGCGGCTGGGACCTCGAGGACCTCTACGACCACGCCACGAACACGCCCCGGCGCTCGGCGACCGGCCAGGGCGGATTCCTGCACGACGCCGACCGATTCGACCCCGCCTTCTTCGGCATCTCACCCCGCGAAGCGCTCGCCATCGACCCCCAGCACCGGCTCCTGCTCGAAGTCGCCTGGGAAACCTTCGAACACGCCGGCATCGACCCCACCACCCTGCGCGGCACCGACACCGGCGTCTACACCGGGATCATGTACGACGACTACGGCTCGCGCGTCACCCGCCCGCCGTCGGATCTCGAGGGATACGTGACCCTGGGCAGCGCGGCGAGCATCGCGTCGGGGCGGATTTCGTACACCTTCGGCTTCGAAGGACCAGCCGTCTCCATCGACACCGCCTGCTCCTCCTCCCTCGTCGCCCTCCACCTCGCCTGCCAAGCCCTCCGCCGCGGCGAATGCACCCAAGCCCTCACCGGC